>Ga0105242_10000040_pt1 | contig 87872 bp, 81 predicted proteins | sample KBSM24metaG_FD_81521 | JGI IMG/M metagenome (GOLD analysis project Ga0105242, IMG submission 81521) | Miscanthus rhizosphere microbial communities from Kellogg Biological Station, Michigan, USA - KBS M2-4 metaG | ecosystem: Host-associated > Plants > Roots > Rhizosphere > Soil | place...
ACCGACCACACAGCTCCCTAAAGGGAATGACACCTGAGGCCTTTGCTCGGGAAGAAAAAGAAAGCTTTATGAAAGTTGGATGAGCCTTAACTTAGGTTTGGACCTAAGATGGGGAGCAGGTCACGATAGGTTCTTACCTAGAGAATCTCTGTATTGCCGATCTTGATAAAGATGGAAGAGTTTGAATACGAGCCCCGTTATGCCTAATCCGAGAAATGAGTAGAACAAACGATCAGAGAATCTTTGATCCATTTTTAATAAACCAGGCGTCGACACAGCAGCAAGGAAGAGATTGAGGAGTGCCGAGCCTGTTTCAAGGATAGAGAGATTCTGATTCAGTCGAGCATAAAACGTATTTGAATGATTGTTAGATTGATAAAGAGTATTAACTATCGAAAACGCAATTTGCAGAGGAGTAAAGCAGCATGCAGCTGCACAAAACGTCAGGGGTTCCCATTGGATATAAACAGAAGAGGTCACCGCTACAGTTCCTGCTACTAAACTAAACTGTAGCGATGACCGAAGCAGATTCAAGCTAATCTTTGCTTGATTAACAGGCTTTTCGTAGCTTGAAAACGTTATGTTTATGAGATCTGTGAAATTTCGTATCGTCAAATTTAGTCACTTAGCTTTTGCGCGAGTTGGAAGTGATTTCCATCGGTATCCACTCCGCTGAGTAGCTTTACATGCCCAGGAATTTCGAGGATCTCTCCCAGAAACTTAGCCCCTTTTTTTAAGAAAGAATCTCGAGACTCTTCAAGGTTTTCGACAGTGAATGTCAAACAAGCATTTCCACCTGCTTTAATCGGATCTTGATCATTTTCTTGGGCGATGCCGAGTCTTGCTCCGCCCTTAGGGCCTTCGAGTTCTGCCCAGCCGAACTCCTCGTGCACTGAGTTTAATTTCAAACCGACGATCTCTGTATAGAACTTCACCGCTTTTTTTAAGTCTTTGACAACGATCCATGCAAGGTCAAAAGATTGAGTCATACTTTACCTATTTGATTGTTTTGATAGAGATGGTAGGCTTTGTAGGTTAATCCCGTTACGCCTAATCCCAAAAGAGGAAAGAATAAACGATTTGAAGTTTTTTGACCAAGCTTTAAAGCAACAGCCCCAAAGAGGCCGATAAGTGTCGCGCCTGTTTCGATAACAGAGAGTTTTCCATTCAGTTTTTCATAAGGCGTATCATTTGCTTCACTGTGATTTCGATAAAGACCATAACCTATATAAGATGTCATTGCTAGGGATGCTCCCAATCTGGCAAACGAATAAGAAGTCGTGCGTTGCCAAAAGCGACTTGAAGGGAAATAGCGATTAAAAGCAAAAGAGAGCAATGCGACAGCGCTTGTTGCCAAAGTACACTGCAGCGATGCGCGTAAAAGATTTAGACTGAGCTTTTTTTGATCATCGGGTTTTTGATAGTTTGAAAATGTCAGATTTTTTAAATAATTAAAAGCACGCATAGTCACAATATTTCTCCTTTATTTGAGAAATATTATATCGAGTTTTGACTTTTAAAGATAGGGTTCTGTCTAAACAATAAACAGTCTTAAATAGCTAGTGTTTAGAGATTAAAGAGTTTGTTTGTAAAGCTATAAAATTTAACTTGTCATGGGTTAATTTTCTTAGCTGATTATTTTGAGAATGATGGTAAAGCCTGAACACAAATCCCATTGTGCCTAACCCTAAAAAACGGATTGAGTTTCCTTGACCGTTAATCCACCAAGCAGCAACTCCGAAGAGGCCGATGAGGATCGAGCACGTTTCGATGATAGAGACTTTCCAATTCAGTCTTTCGTAAAAAGTAGCTGAGATCTGAGGTTTAGAAAGAGAATATGTCAGATAAGATGCGATTGTTAGAACTGTTTCAAAACCAGCAACCAGATAAGAAGTCATTGGTTTACAAATAGGTTTCCAAAAACTATTTGAAGGGAGGTAACGGTTAAAAACAAAAGAAATCAAGGCTAAAGCGCCCATTGCACAAGTCAACTGAATCGATGTCCGCAGAAGATTTTTGCTGAGAGTGCGTTCATTTTCAGGTTGTTTTGGGTCTGAGAAAGTTAACCTTGTTAATCTAGTAAGAAGCCCTATCGACATGAGGCTTTCCTTTTCTTTCAAAGAAGTTATATCGAGTTTTGACTTTTAAAGATATAATAAGGAATTAAATTTTTTTCGCGGGAAATGGCGGTATAAAATTTTACTTTTTAAGATTTGCTTTGCTCCGCTGGTTATTTTGAAGATGATGGATAAACTTGTAGAAAAATCCCATTGTGCTAAATCCCAGAAAAGTAGAAAACACAAGGTTTGAAATTTTTTGATCAACTTTTAAAAAGTCAGTCTTCAAAGCAACAATTCCTACGATGCCAATGAGGGTCCAGCCTGTTTCTAAGGTAGAGACTCTCTTATTCAGTTCCCAAGCAGGTGTCTGTTTCCTTCTAAAAATCGAATACGCCATATAAGCTGCAATTGTTAGAACTGTCCCAGAAGAGGCAACCAGATAAGAAGTGAGAGGTTGGCACAAAGGTGTCCAAGGGCTATTTGAAGGGAGGTAACGGTTAAAAACAAATGAGATCAAGGCTAAAACGCCCGTATCACACGTCAACTTAAGCGATGCTCTTAGAAGATTAGTGCTGATCGTCTGCTCATTTTTAGGTTGTTCTAAACGTGAGAACGTCAATTGTGTTAATGAAGTGAGAAGTTTGATAGCCATATCGTTTTTCCTTTTTTTCGGAGAGATCGTACCAGGGTTCGATTTTATTAACCAGAGGGATCAACAGATAACAATCTGCTCGCTGCTACTTCGCAAAAATTTTGCTTTGTCTCGCTATCGCATTTTGTCATTTGTTGATCCCTCTGATTAATAAATGATACGGCCTTGCTAAAAAAAATGGGAACCTTCATATCTGGTTCAGATGGCCAAAAAAAATTCTTCGATTACGAATATCCCTCAGATTGACCGGGGAGCGCTGAAACGCGTCTTGGGGGTGTTTGATCTTTTTGCGATCGGCTATGGAGATCTCGGCTCGTCGATCTACTACGCCCTCGGAATCACCGCCTTTTTTGCTTTAGGCGCAACGCCTGTGGCGATGGTCTTGGCTGGGATTGTCTTCGTTTGTACGGCTTTATCCTATGCGGAAATGTCGGCGGCTTTTCATGAATCGGGAGGCTCGGCCAGCTATGCGCGGCATGCGTTTAACGATTTGATCTCGTTTGTTGCCGGATGGGGTCTACTGCTCGATTACATCGTGACGATTGCGATTTCGGCTTTTACTGTGGGGCCTTATCTGGCCCATTTCTTCCCTCGTCTGCAAGATGCCGATGTTCAGGTGCTTTTTACGATCGGATTGATTGCGCTTTTATTGATTATGAATGTCATCGGTGTCAAGGAATCGACACGGACCAGCTTTGTGCTGATGTTTTTTACTGTGATCACACAGTTTTTTATTATTTTGATCGGGCTTTTTACTGCTGAAAATCTCAGCAAGTTGATCAGTGGGATCACGATTGGAGGAGGAGGGGCCGATTCGCCGTCGTGGGGTGAGTTTATTAAAGGAACGGCGATGGCCATGGTGGCTTACACGGGAATAGAATCGATCGCTCAGCTCAGTTCCGAAACGAAGAAGCCGATTCGGACAGTACCTCGTGCGATCATCATTACAATGGCAATTGTGCTTTTTATGTATTTGGGACTGACTGTCATCGGTTTTTCTATCTTAACGCCTCATGAGCTGGGGACCACATATGAAGAACAGCCGATTGTCGGTATCGTTGCAAATTTCCCCTGGGGAGCCCATATTTTACTTCCCTGGGTCGGGATTTTAGCTGCGGTCACGCTCTTTGTTTCGGCTAATGCGGGACTCATTGGAGCTTCACGTCTTTCGTTCAATATGGGCGAGTATTACCAGCTGCCTCGGTTTTTTCATAAGGTGCATCCAAGATTCCGGACGCCGTATGTTGCTTTGGCCTTTTTTGCTTTGATCGCCTGCGCAGTGGTCGCTCTGAGCAGGGCTAGGCTGAGTTTTTTAGCCGACCTTTACAACTTCGGCGCTCAGATTGCGTTTTTCTTTACCCAGCTTTCAGTGATCTTACTGCGGATTAAAAAGCCTGATATGTTGCGGCCATTTAAAGTTCCTCTGAATATCACCATCAGAGGGAAATCGATTCCGATTCCGGCTGTTGTTGGTGCGATTGCGAGCTTTGGTGTGTGGACTTTGGTTGTCATTACGAAGCCGGAAGGCAGATATATGGGGACCGGTTGGATCCTTTTAGGACTTTTGATGTACTGGGGCTACCGCAGAACGAAACGGCTCTCTCCGATGTCGCAGGTGGTGATCGAGAAAATCAAGATTCCTTCTTTTGCGCCACTCGATATCAAACATATTCTGCTTCCACTCCGTAGTACGACACAAACAGAGACTGTTCAAGTGGCTTGTGAGCTGGCGAAATTGCACAAGGGCAAGATCACAGCGCTCCATGTCATCGATGTGCCGCCATCGATGCCACTCGATATGTTGGTTCCGCATCGCGTTGAAATGGCGAGTTTGGTCCTGAAAACCGCAGAAGCGATCGGGCTTGATATGGGGATAGAAATGGATCTGGAGATTGTCCGTGCGAGATCCATCCCCGAGGCCATTACCGATGTGCTTAATCGAGATGGCTTTGATCTTCTCTTGCTTGAATCGAGCAAAGCTCCCGCAAAAGGGGGGCGTCCAACAATGAGCTTTCTCCTCAACGAAATTGTCCAAAAATCCAAGTGCAGAACCTGGATCTGCAATTCCAGTACAGCGGAAAACACGCAATCGCTTGCCGAAATCGCTGGGATTAAGAGGTAATATCATTATTGATCAATGGTACAAGAAGCTGCCCTAAAAACTTTTCTTTATACAATGTTTTGATAATCAGTGAATTAATTTATTGCATTAATAGGTCATATTGACGACAATACCCCACATTGTGGTATACTGATGAAAAGAGAGATAATAGAGCTGCCACGTTTTTCCGACAGGGTAAAGAAACTGGTAAACGATCATAAACTTAAACTTGAAGATTTTGACGCCTTCAAGGGCGTGCTTGCCGAAAACCCGGAAATGGGCGACATAATTCAGGGAAGCGGCGGTGTGAGAAAAACCAGGTTAAAGTCTGCTTCTAAGGGGAAAAGTGGTGGTTTTAGAGTATGTTATTATTTTCATCATGTGAAGACAGGAATCATTTATCTGATGACTATTTACCCAAAGAATGAAAAAGATGACATTTCATCTGATGAGAAAAAAGAGCTTAAAATGATCTCTGACGTAATAAAAAAGAGGGGATAATTATGGGAAAGTTATTCGATGAGTTGAAACAAGGACTTCAAGACATCATTGCTCATCAAGAAGGCAAATTAACTTTAAAATCCGAATTTATTGAGATTCCAGAACCTCCAAAAGAATACAGCCCAAAGAAAATCAAGAATATAAGAATTAAATGGAATTATTCTCAGGGTGTATTTGCAAAAGTTTTGAACGTGAGCTTGAAAACAGTACAAGCCTGGGAATCTGGCGATAGAAATCCTAATCATGCTGCTCTTCGTCTATTGGAAATCGTTGATATGGGAATTTATCATCCTCTGGTGTCGAGTACGTCAGCTCGTCCTCGCAAATCAAAGTAGAACCAAACATGTACATCAACACCTAAGATGACATGAAACGAAATGGCCTGGCTCAACTTCTCTGAGCTCAGGAACGGTTTCTTTACAAACACCTTTAGCCAGCGGACACCGGGTGCAGAAGCCGCATCCCTTCGGGGGGTGAAGGGGGCTGGGGACTTCTCCGGTTAGGGCGGTGCGCGTTCGTTTCTTTTCAGCGACGGGATCAGGGAGAGGAATGGCAGAAAGAAGTGCCTGTGTGTAGGGATGGAGTGGTTTTTGGAAAAGGAGCTCGGTGGGAGCTTTTTCAACGATCTTGCCTAGGTACATGACAGCGACGTGGTCGGCGATATAACGGATCATGCGCAGGTCATGGGAAATAAAGAGATACGTTAGCCCCATCTGTTTTTGGAGGTCTTTGAGAAGATTAACGATCTGGGCTTGAACAGAGACGTCCAAAGCAGCAATCGGTTCGTCACACACAAGAAAACGGGGATTTAAAATTAAAGCCCTAGCAATGCCGATCCTCTGTCGCTGACCTCCGCTGAATTCATGGGGATAGCGGCATCGGTGGTGCGGATTGAGGCTCACTTGCTGAAAGCTTTTCGCAATCACGTCAGGCTCTGGATCGATATTGTGGATCTTGAGAGGTTCGGTGATGATGTCTTGGGCTGTCATGCGGGGGTTTAGGGAAGCATACGGATCTTGAAAGATCATTTGGGCTTCTTGGCGCCATTTTTTGAGCTCGCCGGGAGGAAGTGCGAAGATATTATTCCCATCAAAGTGGACTTCTCCTGACGTCGGTTCAAGAAGGCGGAGCAACAGTCTTCCGAGGGTCGATTTGCCGCAGCCGCTTTCGCCGACAAGGCCCAAAGTCTGCCCTTCGGGGATTTCAAAAGAGACGTCGTCAACAGCTCTTAAAAGTCCTTTGGAAGTCGAAAAAAGCTTCTTCAGGTTTTTAACAGTGATCATCGTTTCCTCCGTGAATCAAGAAGCCAGCAGCGGGCTCTTTCATTAAAGAGAGGCGGCGTTTCTGTACGGCAGATATTCATGGCTTCGGTGCACCGGTTGCAAAAGGCGCACCCTTGGAGTGGAATAGAAAGATCCGGAGGAGATCCAGCGATCGGATGGAGCTGATCTCCTTGGCGGGGAATCGATTTCAGCAGCCTTTGTGTGTAGGGGTGTTGAGGGTTAGCAAAGAGCTCCTCAACAGAGGCTTCTTCCACAATTTGTCCGGCGTACATGACCAAGACGCGGTCGCAAAACGAAGCCACAATACTTAAATCATGTGTGATGAGAAGAATGCTAGGGAGAGTGCTCAAACCTTGTTGGAGCTTAAGGAGAAGATCGAGAATTTGAGCTTGGACGGTGACGTCGAGGGCTGTTGTCGGCTCATCGGCAATCAAGATGGAGGGTTTGGAAGCGAGCGCCAGCGCAATGACCGCGCGTTGCCGGATGCCGCCGCTTAAGAGATGGGGATATTGCTCGAGCCGGAGTTCAGGTTCGGGGATGCCGACTTGTTTGAGGAGTTCAAGGGCGCGTTGCTTGGCTTGATTCTTGGTGATTTCTGGAAAGTGGCGAAGCAATCCTTCGGCGATTTGATACCCAATTTTTAATGTCGGGTTTAAAGAGGTCATCGGATCTTGGAAGATCATCCCAATCTCTTTGCCGCGGATTCGTTGGAGTTTTTTTTCTGAAAGAGTCACGAGATTAGTGCCTTGATACCAGATTTCTCCGCTTCCTATCGTGGCATTCGAGGGGAGCAGCTGCAGCAGCGATTTCATGAGAATCGTTTTTCCACAGCCCGATTCTCCAACAATTCCAAGCCTTTCGCCTTCGTAAAGCGTGAAGCTTACATTGCGGACGGCTTGGATCGTTTGTCCCTGTCCCTGAAGTGTCACTTGGAGATCTTTGACTTCTATGTGAGGTTTCACTGTTTCAACCTTGGATCAAAAGCGTCGCGGATTCCATCTCCGACTAAATTAAAGCAGAGCATGGTTAAGCTAATAAAGACGGCTGGAAAGAAAAGTCTCCAGGGGAAATACCGGAGGGCTGAAAGCCCATCGTTGGCCATCATGCCCCAACTCGAAATCGGAGCTTGGACGCCCAGGCCTAAAAAGCTCAAAAAAGCCTCTGCAAAAATCGCAGTCGGGATACTAAAGGTCATTGTGGTGATGATCGGGCCAATGGCATTGGGAAGGAGATGACGGAAGAGAATTCTCCAGCGGCTGGCGCCAAGGGCATAAGCGGCATACGCATAGTCGAGTTCTTTGAGCTGCATGACCTGGCCACGGACAATCCGCGCCATGGGGATCCATCCGGTGAGGGCTAAGGCGATAATAATAGTAAGGAGCCCAGATCCCATGACGACGATCAGTAAAATCACGATGAGAAGGTAGGGGATGGAGTAGATGATGTCTGTGATCCGCATCATCGTTTCATCGAGTTTTCCTCCCCAGAGGCCTGCAATCGAGCCGTAAATCACCCCAAGAATTAAATCGATGACGGCGGCAGTAATGCCGACAAAGAGCGAAATGCGTGCTCCCCACCAGATCCGTGTGAAGAGATCGCGGCCGAGCTCATCGGTCCCAAACCAAAATTGCAAGCCTGGAGGAGTGTTTTTAAGCGGAAGGTGGGTCTCATAGTAAGGATAAGAGGTCAGCAGGGGTCCAATCAGCGCCATGATGAGCAAAAAGGCGAGCATCCAGAGCCCGAACATGACCCTTTTATTGGCTTTGAGCCTGCGCCATGAATTTTGCCAGTAAGAAGTGACCTCGACTTCAGAGGAAGCCATCACCTCGTGCTGCTCTAGTCGTTCAAACTTTTCCAATCGTTTTAATCCTTGGATCTAGCAATGAATATACGACATCGACGATAAAAATACATACCATGAGAAAGGCGCTATAAAAAATGGTCAGAGACATGATCAACGTATAATCGCGATTGGAAACGCTCATGACAAACCATTGGCCAAGACCGGGGATCCCAAAAATCTTCTCCACTACAAAGCTGCCGGTCAGCACATTGGCTGTCAGCGGCCCTAAATAGGTGACTACTGGGAGCAAGGCATTGCGGAGCGCATGACGGGTAATGATTTGAAATGAATTGAGCCCTTTTGACTTGGCCGTCAGAATGTAGTCTTGCTGCAGCACTTCGACCATGCTCGACCGTGTCAGCCGTGCGATCATCGCTGTCGGAAGGGCCGCCAGCGCCAATGCAGGGAGGACCGACTGGGCAAAGCTGCCCCAACGCGCTACAGGGAACCAATCGAAATACATTGCAAAGACATACTGCAAGATGGTGGCAAGAATAAAACTGGGCACAGAAATCCAAATCACCGCAAGAAGCATGGCTGCTTGATCTTGCCACCGACCCCGTTTGAAGGCGGCATAAGAGCCTAAAATCACTCCTGACCCGATCGCAATGAAAAGGGCCTCTAGTCCTAATGTCAAGGAAATGGGAAACCCTTCGCTGATCACATGATTAGCCGTCCGTCCGTGATATTTGAAAGAAGGCCCGAGATCTCCCTTCAAGAGATTGGCAAAATATTTTCCAAATTGGACATGGAGCGGCAGATCTAGGCCGTAATGGTGGCGCAGAGCCTTTAAAATCTCTTCCGGGATCACGTCTTCATCCGTGAACGGATCTCCTGGGATCGAGTGTGTCAAAACAAAAGTTAAAGTGACCACCATGAAAAGCGAGGCGGCAAGTATAACTAATTTTTTTAACAGATGCTTTATCACAAAAAATCCTGTATACTTTCATGCATATTATTAGAAATAAGCGTCTATTTCATCAAGGATACGTTATGAAAAGAATTGGCAAAAGCGGAAACAAAATTCATTTTACAAGCTTAGGGTGCGCCCGGAATCTCGTCGACAGCGAAGTGATGCTGGGGATCCTCTTAAAAGCCGGCTATGAACCAGCTGAAAATTTAGAAGAAGCCGATTTTCTGATTGTAAACACCTGTGGCTTTTTAGCCGAGTCGCGCAAAGAGTCGTGCGATACCATCGACGCGTTATTAAAAGAGCGCAAGAAAGGGGCGAAAGTGATCGTGGCTGGATGTATGGTTCAAAAATACGGCCCGGAAATCCGCAGCCGGTTTCCTGCAGTCCATTATTTTCTCGGTTCGGGCGATATGGAAAAGATTCTCGATGCTGTCCGAACTCCCGAAGCCGGAACAGCGATCACTTCCGCCAAAAGCTATCTCGAGTGGGGAGAAGTCCCTCGGCAAATTTCGACGCCTAAAAACTATGCCTATTTAAAAATTGCCGAAGGGTGCATGAAACGGTGTTCTTTCTGCATTATCCCTTCAATTAAAGGGCCACTGCGCAGCAAAACCATCGATCAAGTTGTTAAAGAATTTAATGCTCTTCTTTCTCAGGGCGTGCATGAAGTGATCTTGATTGCCCAAGATTTAGGTGATTTTGGAAAAGACAGAAAGGAAAAAGACGGCCTTGCGCAGCTTCTGCGCCAAATGCTCGCGACGAACAAAAAATTCTGGCTCCGATTTCTCTATCTTTATCCTGATGAGATCACGGAAGAGATCATGCAGATGATGGAGCAAGACAGCCGCATCTGCCGATATTTCGACATGCCGATCCAACATATCAATGATACCCTCTTGAAAGCAATGCGCAGAAAAACCTCTAAAAAGCAGATTGTGGATACGATCACCGCACTGCGTCATCGCTTCCCCGATATTGTTCTTCGCACCAGCTTAATGGTCGGATTTCCTGGAGAAACCGAAGAACAATTCCAGGAACTTGTCGACTTTGTCAGAGAGTGTCCTCTCGATAACGTCGGCATCTTTAAATACTCCCGTGAAGAAGAGTCCCACTCGGCAACGCTTCCCGGCCATCTTTCTGAAGAGATCAAAGACGATCGATTTAAACGTCTGGCTGCCGTCCAGCATGATATTCTCCAGGATCGGCAACGCCGCTTCATCGGCAAAACATTGGATGTCATGGTCGAAGGCTACCATCCTGATTCTCCCTATCTCATGCGTGGCCGGTTTTACGGGCAGTGTCCTGAGATCGACGGCCAAGTGATCATTAACGACGGACGCCTTGTTAAAGCGTTTGGAAAACTCTACCAGGTTGAGATCACAGATATTGCCGGTTACGATCTCATCGGCAAAGTCATTGCTCCAGTGAAGCAATCGAGAGGTTTATGTCTCGTGTAGTGCTCAAGCCGGGAAAAGAAAAATCTCTGCTTAATCGGCATCCGTGGATCTTTTCCGGAGCCATTGAGTCGCGGCCTAAGCATGCTCCTGGAGAGATTTTTCCCGTCTATTCTTCAGGGGGAAAACTTCTCGGATCAGGGTATTTCCACCCAGAAAATTCAATCGCAGGCCGAATGATCAATTTCACAGCAGAAAATCCGCTTGAAACCATTCGCCAAAAACTGAAGACCGCCCTTGATCTGCGCAATGCCCTTGTGCCGACGGAAGGCCGCCGCTTGATCAATGCGGAGGGCGATGGTCTTCCAGGTCTCATTATCGATCAATACGCCGATATCTTAGTCATGCAGATCCACACGGCAGGAATGGAAAAACTGAAAAACTTCCTCGTCGATGAACTAGTCAAACTTCTCAAGCCGAAAGCAATCTATCAGAAGTGCACCGCAGCTGCCCGTCGCCAAGAAGGGCTTGAAGATGCCAAAGGACTTCTCTACGGAACAGAAACTCCCGAAGTCACCATCACCGAACATGGGATCCCATATATCGTTTCGATTGTAGACGGTCAAAAGACCGGATTTTTTCTGGATCAGCGCGAAATGCGCAAAAAAATCCTCGAACTCTCTCACACTAGAAAAGTTCTCAACTGCTTTGCCTACACGGGCGGGTTTTCTCTAGCGGCATTAAAAGGAGGAGCAAGCCTTGTCCATAGCGTCGAGATCTCTGAAGAGGCGTGCAAACTCGCTGAGCGAAATAATTTTGATTCCTCACGCCATTCCATTTTCCAGGCCGATGCCTTTGATTTTCTCCGCACAAAGCCCCTTAACTACGATATCGTGATTTTAGATCCTCCTGCCTTTGCTAAAAAGCGATCCGATGTCGTCATGGCTTCCAAAGGGTACCGAGAAATCAACCGCGCGGCCCTCCAAAAAATGCCGCCAGGGTCTCTTCTGTTGACCTGCAGCTGTTCGTCTTATATCGATGCGCCACTGTTCCAGCAGCTCATCTTTCAAGCCTCTTCCGATGCCGGACGGAGCGTCCGCATCTTGGGCAGACATATCCAGGCTCCAGATCATCCAGTCTCGATCTACCATCCCGAAGGAACCTATTTAAAGAGTCTTTTACTGTATATCGATAAATGACATTTGCTATTCTGAAGATGGCTGGAGCGGCATTATCCCATTGAATTCTAAGTGGTTAAAAGAATATTCGGCAAAAACCTTGCATGTTTTCAATTATTCATTTAGAATTAGACTAGTCTGACTAGTGAGTATGGTATGGCTAAAATTAGCAAAAATCGAAAGCGTTCGAGAAGACCAAAAAAAGTATGGCAGCTCCAAGAGGCCAAGGCCCGATTTTCAGAACTTGTGAATGAAGTTGAACATGGCGAATATCAAATTATCACAAAAAACGGTAACGAAGTTGCTGTCATCATTTCAAAAGAAGAGTTTGAGAAGTTGCAAAAACCCAAAAATACTCTTTTGGATTTTTTCAGTGAAGCACCCTATCCAGAAGTTGACCTAGATTTGGAGCGAAAAGATGACTTAGGAAGAGAGATCGATTTATGAGCTATTTATTGGATACATGCATTCTCTCAAAATTAAGAAAAATCAAGACCCATCCCAATCAAAAGTTGCAAACATGGATCGGCAGACATTCTGAATCTGCCTATTTCATCAATGTCCTCAGTTTGGGTGAAATTCAAAAGGGCATCACAAAATTAAGTGGTCATAACGCATTAATGAAAGCGATTCTTGAGGAATGGCTGGACAATGAATTAATCCCCCGTTTTAAAGGCCGCGTTTTACCAATCGATGCCCAAACCGCCTATATTTGGGGTAGTCTATGTGGAAAAAATAAAACTCTTCCAGTCATAGATTCGCTGTTGGCAGCCTCAGTGATTCAACACCATTTAACCCTCGTTACAGAAAATATCAAAGATTTTCTCCCAACTGGGATTCGCCTTCTTAATCCTATGGATTAGTTTCTCCCAATTTTCATTTGTGTATAGAATCTCTTTTGTCGTATCTTGGTTGCATGAACAAGTTCAAATACCTGATTGCAACGCTAGGCGGTTTTCAGTTTGGCTATGCCATTGGGATCATGGCCGGGGCTATTCTTTTTATTGCCGCACAATTTGCCCTAACTCCTGAGCAACAAGGCTTAGCTGTCAGCGCCTTTCTGATGGGAGCGCTTCCGGGGACTGCAGTCGCAGGACCTCTCGCTAACCGGCTGGGGCGGAAAAGAACCCAGCAGCTAATGGCACTCGTGTTTATTGTCGGAACTATCATTGTCGTGACTGCATCGGCGCTCCCTCAACTGATGGCTGGAAGAATTCTTCAAGGACTTGCTTCAGGGGGATTTTCCGTTGTGGGGCCGCTGTATCTGGCTGAAGTATGTCCTGCAGAGAGCCGAGGATTCTTTGTCGGCTGTTATCAACTCGCGGTGACGTTAGGAATTTTTGTGGCATATGGCGTGAACTGGGCTCTTTCGTTCTCTGGCGCTTGGGAGTGGATGTTCATCTTAGGAGCCATTCCTGCTTTAGTCCATTTTTTTGGTTTTTTTCTCCTTCCCGACAGCCGGCCTGCTGAAAATCAACCTTCGCATGCTCCTTGGAAAACCCTCCTGGAACCAGGGATCCGCCATCTCCTGATCATTGCCATCCTCATCAACGTCTTCCAACAGATTACAGGCGTCAACGCGATCCTCTATTTTGCTCCTTCGATTTTCCAGGTAACGGGATTTGCCTCGGCCTCTTCAGCGATGCTCCCTGCCGTCTTTTTGGGCAGCATTAACTTTATCATGACGATTTTTGCGACATTTTTAATTGACAAGTGGGGACGCCGGCCCCTCTTGATCGGAGGCATCATCGGGATGATCCTTTCGCTGTTTGGGCTCTCCATCGCCTTCCTCTCTAGCCCGGAGACCATGAAATGGCTGGCGACATCGAGCATTATGATCTTTATCGCCTCCTTTGCGGTCAGTCTAGGACCTATGCCTCAGCTTCTTGGAACAGAGCTTTTTCCCCGCCGCGTTAGGGGACAATCGATCAGCATTGCCACACTATCGAACTGGATCTTTAACTTTATCGTGGTCTTTACGTTCTTAGACCTGACGTCTAAAGTCTCCCATGCAGGAGCCTTTGCCCTCTATGGAGGCTTCGGGATCCTCGCGTTATTCTTTATCCTCAAATATATCCCCGAGACCAAAGGCCGCCTAATTGATTAAAGAGCGCTTCTAAAAATCCAACCAACGATAATACAGGTTCGCATGTAGGAGTCTCCATACCAGAGGGCTGCCAAATCGATAGGGATGCCACACATAGTTAAATACTCATTAAAAGATTGTGGCACCAAATTCGTGATCGGCAGTAGTGTAACTCCTGTCACCGCCAACGTTACCCACTGAGCAGAGCTGCCTTGGTAAATTTGTAAAACAGTCACGGCGATATTCGTAATGATCATCAAATAAGGCGTTGCTCTCCATACAACAGCAAGAAAATCATTCGCTTCCTCTTTAACGCGAATTTCGGTGCTTATGTTTGGAATCCATTTCGGCTCATTCGCCCTTTCTTTAAAAAATTTTATCGCATTTAAAGCGAATAACGAAGTTGCAATCCAGAAAAAAGATCTTTTAGGATTCGGGAACCATCCCTTTGCAAAATGGGTTACTCTTGTCGGAACTAAAGCGGATTCAAGGTTACGGAATGAACTTGCGATATCCATTGCTCGGTAGAAAAACAACCAATATGGGAGTAGGATCGCTCCACGTCGAGGAACCTGTGAGAGCTCTTTAGCAAGGTCTTTAGGTAACTTTTTTAAGATCTCCTTGGATTTATTAAAAGCAAAATCTCTTATTTGAACAGTAACGTTGCGTCCTGCGTCCCATGGTATCGATGCAACCCAGCTTCGATTAAGATAAAAACCGTTATGAATCGCGAATGCGACCGTTGGAGGATCGCATAATGGAGAACTTACAGATGGTAAAGAAAGCGTCATAAATTGAACGTCCTCACAGAAAGAGCAACAAACTTTATCTGAACAACGCATTTACTCGCATTGAAAAAAAGCTGGCTCCCAGCTACTCTCTGAAGTAAATGAGGATTCCTATGTCTTATTCCAAAATCCAAAAATTACTCGGCCGTAAAGCCAAAAGCCTTCTTTCCCATGTGTGCAAAACCATTTCCAAAGATCGGCTCCATCTTCCCGGATCTAACTGGGTCGATCAGATCTTTGCTGAGTCCGACCGCGGCATCCGTGTGCTGCGCAGCCTCCAATGCCTCTACGGCCATGGAAGACTTTCTCATACGGGCTACCTTAGCATTTTGCCGGTCGATCAAGGTATCGAGCACAGCGCAGGCGCCTCTTTTGCTCCGAACCCCCATTACTTCGATCCCGAAAATATTCTTAAACTTGCGCTCGAAGGCGGCTGCAATGCTGTCGCTTCGACGTTAGGGGTGCTTGGCAGCGTCGCTCGCAAGTATGCGCACAAAATCCCTTTTATCCTAAAGCTCAACCATAATGAACTACTGACGTATCCTAACAAACACGACCAGATCATGTTCGGTTCTGTGAAACAAGCTTGGAACATGGGCTGCGTGGCTGTCGGAGCAACGATCTATTTTGGATCTGCTGAAAGCGACCGGCAGATCATTGAAGTGAGCAAGTGTTTTGAAATGGCCCATGAAATGGGTATGGCGACGATCCTTTGGTGTTATCTCCGCAATCCGGCTTTTAACACTCCCGATAAAGATTATCACTTTGCTGCAGATCTGACCGGACAAGCCAATCATCTCGGCTCGACAATCCAAGCTGATATCGTCAAACAAAAATTGCCTGTCTGCAATGGCGGATTTAAAGCTCTAAAATTTGGTAAGCAAACTCCTGAGATGTACACCACTCTCTGTTCCGATCATCCGGTTGATCTCGTCCGGTACCAAGTGGCTAACGGCTACATGGGCCGTGTTGGTCTGATCAACTCCGGAGGGCCTTCCGGGGATAACGACCTTGCCGACGCTGTTGAAACCGCTGTCCTCAACAAACGGGGCGGGGGCATGGGTCTTATTACCGGCCGCAAAGCGTTCCAGAAACCGATGAAAGAAGGTATCCAGCTCCTCAATGCCGTCCAAGATGTCTATTTATGCAAAGAAATCACCATTGCTTAGCCTTTCTACATGGTTTTTTGGGTAGTCCTCACGATTGGGATGAGGTCATTTCTCATCTTCCTGAGTATTCCTGCCTAGCGCTTTCCTATCCGTTTCAGATCCCAGAGGGTTCCATCCTCATCGGTTATTCGATGGGAGGGCGGATTGCTCTTCGATCTTCCAATCCTAAAATTCTCCTCTCAACCCATCCAGGTCTTCAAACTCCCCAAGAAAAAGCGGCTCGTTTGATCCAAGACCGGCAGTGGATCGAAAAACTTCTTCAAGAGCCGCTAGAGCGCTTTCTTCATGACTGGTATGCTCAGCCGCTCTTTGATTCCCTTCGAACACATCCTGAGTTTTCGAAGATCTTTTCTCGCAGGCTTGATCAAGATCCCAAACAACTTGCAAAAATGCTTGAAAATGAAAGTCTGGCCAAGCAAGAATTCAACGCCGATGCTACTTTTCTTCACGGCCAGTGGGATCAAAAATATGCGCAGCTCTATCACGATTTAAAAATCCCATCCCTAGAAATTCCCAATGCTGGTCATGCTGTTCATATAGAAAATCCCCAAGAATGTGCGCGACTCATCCGTCAGTTAATTGGAAAGTTCTATTCCTGCGAAGATTCTACAGGCTGCGTTAACACCTCTTCTTCTGTTAATGCAAGATCGTCCTGCTGAGGGTGCCCGACTCGTACCGCAATGACTGTAATGTTATCGCCCTTGTGGGATGATTGAAAATCTTGAGTTTTGATCCGTTGAGCTTCAAAAGCAAGATTTGAAATAAGTGTTGCAAGATTGACCTGAAGATCATCCCAATGAGGCTGGATCACACCTTCGATTAATGCATCTGCGTCGACATAGTCCCACACCCCATCACACGCAATCACAATGATATCATCGTGCTGAGTTTGGATCTGGTTGTAGTCAGGTATATGGCTAATCGCTGTTTTCCCATCGATAGTCATGCATTTATCTCCCAAAGACGAAGATAGGTTGATCCCTTTTGAGGGTGGAAAGCGTCGGTTTTTAGGTTGGGTTTCAGATTTCCATTTCTCAAATTCTTCGGGCTTTATAATTTGTTGCACTCTCATTTCTGCCTCAGGAGTACACCAGTTCGTATCAGGAGAAAGAGCAATTGCTGAAATGGTCTCATTTTTTTTGCGAAAGAGAAATGCCCTCGAATCCCCCACGGTTGCCGTATAAAGAGAAGGATTGATCTTCTCAAATAAGCAGAAGACTGCTGTTGTCCCTGCTCGTACGGTAGGAAGAGAGCGCTGGCATTCTCGACACCATTTTTTAAATGCCAGCGGGATATTATAGTTACAATCTAGGATGAGGGATGGAAGCCGAGCCTCTAGCAGCTGAGCCGCCTGCTTGGCCAGCTCTTTTCCGAGTTGATCCTTTCCTGTTTCTAATCTTGATTGATCAAGATCTCCATGTCCATCAAAGACAGCAAATACGTCTCCAAAGGGTATTGAAAAGATGACATGATGGTCTTCATTCGCAGGACGTTGTCCTTTTTCTGAAATTGAGCAGGAACATAGCTGTAAAGGCTGCGCTATCTTTTGGACATCATTGAGAGGGCGCGTGCTTATCAAATTTCCATAGATACCTGTGGCTTTACTACTGCCTAAATCGTCCAAGGAGATCGATCGCTCAGATAAAGCAGCTGGCGTATTCTCAGGGATAGGGCTTAGAACGTCGAGCTTTCGTTTTTTGCGCGGTCTCTCGCCTAAATCGGAACGAGATCTTTTTACGAGTAAAGAAGGAGAAATAGAACTTGTGCTCATAATTAGCGTCCCTCCCAGGGGAAGGGTCTTTTTGCAGGAGGTGCTTTAGCATTTCCATCGGGAAGAGGCCCGACTTTGTTCAACAACTTGCCTAAAGCTTGTCCTTTAGAACTTTTCCCAAAAGCCATGTCTTTCTGTTGCCAGAGCAGCAGCGCACCGATTTTGGCTGTCGCTTTGCCTGTGTTGATTTTCACATCATTCATTGGCCCTTTCATCGGGATCTGAAGCACATAATCATCGGGTAGATCTTTGATGCCAAAGGCGGCTCTAAGACACCCTGCAGTTAACCCGAGAATCATATCGACTTTTTTTGAGGGAAATTTAAGGTCTCCCCAGACACAGACTTGGTAGGTTTGAGCAATCAAGACCTCTGTTCTTTCACACTCCAAGATACCGTTTACAATATGAAAATCTAAAGGAGCAAACCAAAGCTCGAGGTTTTGGCTCTGAGAAAATTGTTGGAGTTTGAGGAGGCCTAAGGTGATGTTGACATTCCCTTCATTGTGGCAATACAGTTTGCCGAGGTCTAACCGTCCTGAGGGGATATTAATTTGGGCGGTATTGGAAGGCTGGATTGGATAGGAAAAGCCTTGAGATGGAATTTTTAAAGTGACAGGGGCCTGAGCCGTAATGGCAGATAGATCAAGAGGATTCACGGCATTTAACAAGACTCGGCTCAAATCAGGTGTCAGCAAAAGCTGCATCTGAAAATCGTTATTTAAATGGAGGGTGCCATTGCTCATCGCTCCATCAAGCACGGCACGGATATTGGTCGAATTGAGCTGGAGTTGAATGGGTCCATTCCAATGGGTCAGTGTTGAGCTTGCTGTGAGATTGAGTTGAGGGCCGAAGATCGCTGCCATCGAAACGGAGCTTCCTATGGCTTGCGAAACAACATCTAAAGCTGCGCTTGGGAATTGGTCGAGCTTGCCGCTCATGTCCAGACTTCCGGTGCTTGGATCAAGAGTTCCCTTGATGGAAAGCGATCCACTGCCTGAGCTGCTAGCTGAGAGTGCAACCCTAAGCGGGTTTGCTTTTGTTGCATGGTCTAACCGGAGTTGAACATTGCTCAGCTGGATGGTTTGATCGGAATTTTTTCCTGAAAAATTCAAACTGCCGATGGCAACGTCGGCTTGGCAGAGGAGATCGGAAAAGAGGAGCTTGCCCTCGATATAAGGGAGAAAGAGCGTGTTGATTGAAGACTGAATGAGGGCAGGTTGATTGAGTTGGAAGGGGGTCGGTGTTTGGTTCATCCATCGGTTTAAAGCCGCATACCCTTCGGGGGAGAGGGTCAAAGAGACTTTCGCCGGTTTTGTCAATTTGAGGGCCGTGGTGGTTTGCTCCAGAGAGGTCTCCAGAGAGGTCTCCAGAGAGGTCTCCAGAGAGGTCTCTAGGGAGGCTTGTGCAGACAAAGCGTCTGATTTGATATCGAACGAGAGCTCTTTTTTTTGCGATGCCTGACGGATGTCGATGGTCGCATTCAGCGTCTCTCCTATGATCGGAGCCATCTGCTCAGTATCGAGAAAGAGATCAATGAAGGAGGTGGGAAATTGGACGACATTTATTTTAGCGGTGATATCTTGGGGCCACCCAAACGAGCCGGTGGCCTTGATGGTGCCTTGACCCACACTCGAGTTTAGCTGGAAGGCTCCTTTCCGGCTTTTAAGTTCGCCATTGGCAGTGATCGTTGTTTGGCCCAGCTGCAGTCCTTTGATAATGGTAGGGTCGGCTTGGATTTTCAGCGAAACCGGACCATTCATCGTGGCTAAAGCGATGCTCAGCGGTTCAATTTGAATATGAAATTTTGTCGGCTGTTCTAAAACTGGCGGTAGGGGAGGAGGGAGCTGAGAGAGTTGATAGGTGATTTCCGCAGGCTTGTTTAAGAATACCACATTTTGTACAGGATCAAAGCCTCCGGAAAAATTCCCTTTCCATTGATCGCCCTGGATGGTTACTGTAACGATGGAAAGGGTCTGAGCTGAAAATTTCACTTGGGTATTGTGCGGGAATAATCCTTCACCCGACCAGTTCATTTGGGTCCACTCATCCGGAAGGTAAAGAGAGGAATTGAGCCTAGCATCCGGAGAATCGAGTTTTAAAGTAAACTGGCGGGTCTTAAAACTATCCGTTGCTAGAAAAAGAGCAAACGGTTGAATTGTTCCAAAAGGAAGCCCCAGTGCCTCGCCCTTTAATGTGGCTTGAAACGCGCAGTTTTCTCTGTCGTTTAACGGAAAAGAAAGGGTTTCTATCTTGAGCTGCCCCCTGAACGGATTTTTTAAGGGGATAGATGGGAGCAAAGATTCAGGGATCTGAAATTGAATAAGCGCAGGGGTCGCAAGAGCGACCTTGCCGTCTTGTGTTGTTGTTTCAATATGGGCTGAAAAGCTCGGAGAGCTTGCATCACAAAAGAGCTCTAACGTCTCAGGAAGATTTTTAAGTTTAAGCTCAACATTGATGGCTTCTCCGATCGAACCTAAAATGACCCCCTTTAATTGAGGCTTAAAAATCGATACTGTTTGATCAATACTGCGTGTAGGGAAGTTCTTTAATGTTGCTGCCACATCGACCTGCGAGGGTTGATACGATAAAGCAAGATCGAAATCTCCGATGACAGCCCCTTGCGAGGTTTTTCCGTTTCCTTTGATCTTCATAACCGATTTTGACAGAGCAACATCGAGAGCAACTCCTTGGAGCTCGATCGGGTCAAACCCGTTGCCGATAAACTTGATATTTCCCTCTTTGATCGTGATATGGCCTAGATAGGGAGGCATCGACTGCATCGGGATATACTGCGCCCGCCCCAAAAGTGTGAATCTGCCGGCGTCGGACAGCCAATGAATTTGGGGCCCGCCTGCATCGCTCAACTTATTCAAGTTGAGCTGCTTCGGCGTCGGCTTTGCCTGGCTCAAATTCAAGGCACCTCCTTGGCATTTTTCACACTTTTGGAGCGGGCGCAGTATGGCAGAAAGGGTGATTTCAGGAACAAACCCTGATTTCAACCCAGTTTTTTTGACCCCAACTTTTTGATGGGTGGAGAGATCGGCATTGAATGTCACCTGAGGGGAGGTTACGTCTAGATTGCCCAGGTTTTTATAAAAAAGGATCTGCCAGAGCGTCGCATCGGTCAAGATTTTAGGCCCGGCAAAGGTCATTTTTTCTTTAGGGAAGGTGGCGGAGAGGTTTTCAATTTTCTGCCCTTGCCACCAGCTGATCTCAAAGGTGTCGGCTGTCATGGTATTGCCGGTCAGTGACTTATACGCTTTAAAAAAGAGCTCTTTTCCTTTTTTGGTCGAGAGCATGTTCGGAGCAAAGAGGAAAAGCAGGAAGAGAAGGATAAGCATCAGCAAGATGAGGCGCAGCAGAAATTTAATCATGGATATACCTCAGGATGCCGACGATCGTCTTGGCATCACAAATTTGACCGTTTGCAATGAGTTTAAGCGCTTCATCGACGGGAACGGTCCTAACATCGATGAGATCGGTGTCATCGGCTTTTAGGGGGCTTTTAGACAGCTCTTTGCCAAGATAAAGATGGATATATTCACAGATTAAGCCCGGAGAGGTGTAACATCCCCCCATAGACGTGAGGGAGCCAGCCTTAAAGCCGGTCTCTTCTTGGAGCTCTCTTTGGGCGCAGGCTTCAGGGGATTCTCCGGGGTCGAGCATCCCTGCCGGAAGCTCTAAGGTGATTTTTTCAATGGCTCTCCGCCATTGTTCGACCAAGACAATGTGTCCTTGAGAATTAATCGGGATGACGGCGACAGCGCCCTTCAAGAGAACGATGTCCCAGTGTTGTTCGGGATGGTGGGGGGTATAGATGGTATCGTGGCGGACTTTGAGGTATTTGCCCTCGTAGGCCAGACGGCTATCGATTTTGGCGTTTTTTTCTAGAAGAACATGTGCATCGGCGTTTTTACCCATGCTGATAGATTATCGACGAAGCAAGAAGTGTGTGTCAATGGTTAATCTTCAGGTAGATCGACTGTGTAACCCCTGAAAGCAGCCATCGCGTCAGCGATAAAATCGTTGTTAGATTTTGAGGCTGAATCATTACCCATTGCTTTATTAGCGTTTGCGAGCATTTGAACAATACGTGGTTTTGAATCGAAAGAGTATTGGTTAACAACAGATCTAATGAGTTGTTCAAATACAGTAACTTTACTAGAAATAGGGTTAGAATCATTCAATAAAGTTTGAATTTGGTCTAAAGTTTTCTCCATATCAGCTTTTAAAATCGCACGGAGTTTTGTAACTTGCGCCGATGAACCGTTTATCTGGACAGCTTGATAGTGCAATCCATCTCGTACAACAAAGCAGATATTTGTCAGGTCATAGTTGTCAAGGCTATGTTCAGCCGCATCGAAAGAAATCAATCCGCTGACGTTTCCTAGGACGAGATCATTTTGTGCCTCGTTAGGAACTAAAGTGATAAAAGGAATTCCGTTCATTTGTAGAGCGTCAAAGACAGGAACATCTAACATTTGCCCCGGCGTACGGATAAGATTTGCATATTGGGCGACAACGGTGTCTCTGTTGTTTTCATCAGCAATGTTTTGTCCAGCATCTCTTAATGCGGCGACGATGTTGCTATAGTACCCGTCTTGAGTAAATGTTAAGAGATTTCTTTCTAGTGTCCGAGCTGCGAGTTCTATAAGCCCATTCGATAAGGTGATCTGATTGGTTGTCCCAACGTAAGTCAGAGGGATGCCATATTCTTGTTCAATAGCCCTAAGGTCTCCGTTATAGCGTTGCAACAAGATGGCAGCTATTGAAAGTGTTGCACATCGATTTTCTTGCGATCCGGCTTCTTGGACGTTCAAGAGTTGTTTAACCGAGCTTAAAATCTGGGTTGTAGGTCGCTCGGCTCTTCTGACTCTTGCCGGAGCAGCGATATATTGTTCAGGATTGCTAAAGAGTTGTGAAGACAAAGGCAATAATGATCGAGCGTAAGCATCGACATGCTGTGCATCGGTTTCAGTGTCAAATGCGTGTTTCTCAATGTCGAATGTCTCGAGTTGAGGAGAACCTGCGGTTTTATATTCGAGTTTTTGGAAAGTCAGATCTTTGGCAGCATCTTTAGTTTTAAAATAGACCGATATCGTACCTGCTGAGTTTGGATCGTGTGTGATTTGCTGGTAGATTCCTTGGCATCTTTGAGCTAATGCTGGGCAGATGCGAGAATCGAATTTTGAAGTGTCGACTTTTTTCCACTCGTCGTTTACAAGAATCTCTACCGTTATCTTATATTGTTTACCGTTTAGGGTGACAATACTAGAATCTGCCTGAGCCTGAGCAGCACCAGGAGCGGCAGGGTTAGCAGGCCCCGTTCGTTGTGTGAACCTAAGTTGTGCAGCATCAATTGTTGTTGGTGTTGTTGTCATATCTATATCAATTTTTTATTATATTTTATCATAATAACGAAGATGAAACAATAAGAATATTTGAATATAACCTATTGAAAACAAGGCGGTTACATTAAGAATTAAGGGTGAGTAGGTTATTCTACCGTGACCGATTTGGCTAGGTTGCGAGGGTGGTCAATCTCGGTCCCTCGGCGTTTAGCGATATTATAGGCAAAGAGCTGGAGTGCGACCGAGAAAGGAATCGGAGCAAGCTCATCGGAGCAGGGGGGGAGGTAGATGGTGTCATCGGCGACGGACTCGATATCAGGGGTCCCTTCTTCATTAAATGCAGGGGCGAAGGCAAAGGCTAAAACGGGGGCTCCCCGGGCCTTGACTTCGGTCAGATTGCTGATGATCTTATCGAGGGTCTTGCGGTTGCCGCAAAGGCCGATGACAGGAAACTCAGAGTCGATGAGGGCAATAGGCCCGTGTTTCATTTCCCCGGCTGCGCAGCCGGTGGCATTGAGATAGGAGATCTCTTTGAGCTTAAGGGCAGCTTCGAGGCTCGCAGGGTACATGCAATGGCGGCCGAGGAAGAAAAAGTGGTTGTAAGAGCTATACCGCTGGGCAACCGCTTCGATCAGAGGGTGGAGGGCTAGGACCTGTTCGACCAGGGCCGGGAGTTGATGGAGTTCATTTAGGAAGCTTTGGCCTTCTTCTTTCGAAAGATGCCTTTGACGACCCATCAGCAGGGCTAACATCGAAAGAATGGTCAATTGGCTCGTAAAGGCTTTGGTGGAGCAGACGCTGATTTCAGGGCCTGCTCTGAGGAATACGGTCGCGTCAGCCTCGCGCACAAGGGTCGAATTTCTGACATTGCAGATGGCCAGGACTTTGGACCCTTTCTGTTTGACTTCCCGGATAGCAGCGATGGTATCTAAAGTTTCTCCCGATTGGCTGATGGCAATCACGAGGGTGTTTTCGGAGACGATCGGGTTTTTATATCGAAACTCAGAAGCGATCTCGGCCTGGGTAGGGATGCGGGCTTTTTCTTCAAAGAGGAACGATCCGATGCAGCCGGCATGCCAAGAGGTCCCGCAGCCAAGGATGAGGATGCGACGGACAGCTTGAAGGTCTTGGGGGCTTAGGTTAAAATTTTCAAATTCGACAGTACCGAAATCTTCAATGAACCGGTTATGGAGCGCCTGTTCGAGAGTTTGAGGCTGTTCAAAGATCTCTTTGAGCATAAAGTGCTCAAAACTGCCTTTGGAGCGGATGTAATTTTCAAGGCCGAGTTTTTCAGGAGTTTTGGTGATCTGGGTACGAGCATGGTCGAAAACTTCGACTTTATCGGCTTGGATGACGGCCAGCTCGTCATTTCGGAGGAAAAGGACATCGAGATCAGAGGAATGGAAGGCATTGGGGTCTGAAGAGAGGAAGGCCTCGCCGGAGGTGGGTTTAAAAGCGACAGCCAGGGGGTTCTCGCGGCTGGCGGCAATGATCTTATCGGGATGGTCTTTATGGATAACAGCAATCCCCCAAAATCCTTGCATGAGGGAAAGCGCCTGCTGGGTCGCATCGATAATATCGCCTTGATAAAAGTGGCCGATGAGCTGGGCGACGACTTCCGTATCGGTGTCGGATTTGAACTCAATATGATACGATTCGAGCATTTGCCGAAGCGCCCGGTGATTTTCAATGATGCCGTTATGAACGACGGCGATTCTCAAGTGCTGATCAAAGTGGGGATGGGCATTTTCTCGTGAGGGTCTTCCATGGGTAGCCCAGCGGGTGTGGGCAATGGCTAAAGAAAGTTTTGCCGGTTTTTCCGTCCACGCTTTTTCAAGGGCTTTGATCTTTCCGATCTCCTTCCAGAAATGGAGCTGACCTTCAGAAATCCCCACAAGACCGGCAGAATCGTAACCGCGGTACTCGAGTTTTTTAAGACCTTCTAAACAAATGACCGCTGAATTATCAGGGCCAATGTATCCAAATATGCCGCACATGTGATATGAGCCTCTAAAAAGCCAATATAACAGGAAAGGATTAGTTCAAGGAAACAAAAACATTATTTATATGACAAAATTACCACCAAAATTGATTGCAGAGTCTGCAGTCACGGATCATACGTATAAAGTCTTTCCAAACGATCTTAACTCCTACGGCACGGCATTTGGGGGCATGATCATGGCGATCTGCGATCGGACAGCGCTCGTCGTTGCAGAGCGTCATAGTAAAAAAACATGTGTTACAGCGTCTGTTGATTCGATGCACTTTTTAAGGCCTGCCGGACAAGGCGATATTTTACTCTTTAGCGCTGCAGTCAATCGAGCCTGGACCACCTCGATGGAGATTGGAGTTAAGGTCGTTGCCGAGCATTTTGAGACAGGCAAAAGACGGCACATTTTATCGGCCTACTTTACATTCATCGCGTTAGATAAAGATAAGCAGCCGACGGAGGTTCCGCATATCATTCCAAAAACTCCCATCGAAAAAAGACGGTATGAAGAGGCCAATGACCGGAGAGAGCAGCGGAAAAAAGAGGCTGAATCGCGGAAAATCAAGCGGGAAAAGTTCCCTACCTGACAATGCCGATCCCTATTGTATACCGCGTTTGGTTGAAAAAGTAACTTTTTCAACCAAACAGCGGTATAATTTATTATTGTTTAGGCTGTTACAGCCAATTATTGAAAAAAGATATCGAAATGCTATCACGGAGGCAGGTGAGGTGTTTATGAGACGAAGGCAAACCCGTGATTTTTTGATCAGAAATATACCCCTAGAGATTTTTAATCTCTTAGAGGAATCAGCTAAGGAGCATAATCGCAGCAAAACACAAGAGGCGATTGTGGCTCTTGCGACTGGATTATCTATAAGTAATAATCGGATAAGACAGCCCAAACCTTTTAAATGGCAGGAAAAAATTTCTAATCAATTTATAGAAAGAGTCATCGATGAAGGTCGTGAATGATTGTTGCTGACACTTGTCTTGTCGTACATCTTTTTAAGGAGGTTTTGAAAAATTGTAAGGCCATAGCATGCAGGAGTGCCTACCTAAAAAACACATGATTTCGCAGCATACCGCTTATATTTTGCGAAAGCTTTTCTAAAGTTATAGAGATTTTTGGGCTAATAGAGCTAGAAAAAGGGGAAACTCTTCACGACACCGATTTTCCATCCGGGCTTTTGCCCCGGTGCTTTTTTTATCCGAGATCCATTCTTCTAGCTTTGTAATGACAAACCCGGATTTGGAAAGCGCCTCGGTGTAGACAGAGAGGGGATGATGAAACGACCATGTGGTGGCCGATTTCTCTCCGGCTCCGGGATTGGTCTGGATGGGGATTTTAAGCGAGGAAAGATAAAGGTCGAGGCGGCGGTATTGGAGTTTTTTGGCTTCATCAACCCCCCAGTTTGACTGGCGAGGAATCCTAAAGCACGGATGGTTCAAGACGATGAGAAGCTTGCCTCCGGGCTTTAATGCTTTTGAAGCGTTTTCTAAAGCTTTTTCATGCTCTTCGACATTTTGAAGAACTAACACCAGCGCTGCATGCGAAAACGGCTCATGCTTGAGATTGAGTGGTTTTGTGATGTCACCCACATGAAAAGGTTTTTGAGATCTTTTCTTCGCTTCTTTGATGAGAGAAGGGGAGGCATCGATTCCAACATAGTCAATATGTGCTGGAATATGACGGCTTAAAATGCCTTGGCCGCAGCCGAGATCAAGCAGAGAATCGCCTTGCTTTAAAGAGAGCAGCTTGAGGCAGTGGGGAAGGACAACATGCTCATGGTAGTAGTGTCCTTTTTCGCCTACAAGGCTGTCGTACCACTTGTGGGACGATTCCCAAGAAGTATTACTATTCATGCCCTTTCTCATGCTCAAGCCGGACACGCCACGACGGCTTTTGGAACTTTAAAATGAGGGAAGGGGCAGCACAGAACAGTATGATTCCTAGTGCTAGGAACATGACAAAGAAAACGGGATTTCCGGTGGAAAATTGAGCGGGCGGAAAAAATCCCATACCGAGCGTCAAAAAGGAACTGATGATCCCGGACCCTGCAACAATCCACATCCCGAGATTGCCGCCGGGGATTTTATAAGCGCGGAAGATATCTGCTTTTTTATAGCGGAGTTTGATTGCTGCGGCAAACATGAGCATATACATGATGAGATAGACTTGCGTGACCATGACGAGCAAGATCCAGTAGGCGCTATTGATCGTCGGCATGAAAAGGATCATGAGGCTTAATACAGTCACAATTAAAGCTTGGGCAATCAAAAGTCTTTGCGGCATGCCGTGTTTATTGAGCCGGCGGAAATACGGAGGCAGGTCGCCGTCTTGCGCAGCAGCAAGCAGGCCGCGGCTTGGCCCGACGATCCAGGTGCTTAAAGAGGCAAGGGCTCCAATGACAATCAAGAATGCCATCACCGGGACAAGAAAGCCAATGTGATAAGAACCGACAAAAGAGACAAATGCTTGCATCGAGCCGGCTGTTAAGGAGATTTCTTTTTGAGGGACGACACAGGCAATCGCTAAGACGCCTAAGATGGAAAGCCCCAAAATAAGAAGTACTGACATGAGGGTAGCGCGGGGGTAGTTCTTTTGAGGATTCTCGACATCGCGGGCATGGATAGCCGACATCTCCATTCCGCAGAAGGAAAGAAGCACGCCGGTGAAGATGACGAGTTGTTGAATACCGGAAAGATCAGGGATAAAACTTTTGAGATTGAACTCGATTTGCAGGGGAGAGTCGGAAAAAAACCAAAGAGAGCCGAGCCCAATGATGACAGCCGCAGGAATAAACGTTCCAAAGATCGTTCCGAACGAGCTGATGCGCCCAGAGATTTTCATTCCTCTGAGATTAGCGATCGTCATGGCCCAGAAAGCTGCTAGAGAAGTGAGCAAAAGATAGGCTTTATTCGTGGCAAGAGCGGGATCGAAAATATATGCCATCGTTGCTGCAATAAATGTTAAAGCCGTCGGATACCAAATGACATTTTCCACCCATAGCAGCCAAATGGCTAAAAATCCTGTCCGGTGGCCAAAAGCTTCTCGCACCCAGATAAAAACACCGCCGGTTTTAGGCCAGCCGGTGGCAAGTTCTGCCGAAACTAAAGCGGTCGGGATAAAAAAAATGAGAGCGGCAAGTAAATAATAAAATAACGAAGAAAAACCGTATTCTGCGATCGTCGGCCAGTTTTTGACGCTGCCGATTGCGGCCATGTTGATCATCGCAAGAGTAAAGACTGTGATTGTTCTTTTATTCATAGGAATCTATCCCAGTAATAAGTTTCAGTCGATTTTTGGGTTCTTTTGAGCCGATTTTCGATTTTTTTGGAGGGGATTATATAAACTTGCGTATATTATCCCCTCCAAAAAAGTCGAAAATCGGCCAAAATAGTCCCAAAAATCGACGAAAATTATTACTGGGATAGGTTCAGAGAAGTTTATCACATATTTTGGTTTAATAAACCATATAAATTGACAAGGTTGACATAGAAGTGGCAAAAGGAAGAAATGATTAATCATAAATCGCTCGAAGCCGTCAAACAGGCTTCCTGGGCGACCCATTTTTGCCGTCCTCTGTATAACAGCTATTGTTTTTCCAAAATCCCAGGCACACTCTTAAGGCTTTTAGGCCAACCGTCGGACGCGCTGCCTCAAGATTGCTGGGTTGATGGCAGGTATGACAGTGTTATCTTATTTTTGATTGATGGATTTGGATGGCAATTTCTCGAAAAAAACTATTCAAAATATCCATTTCTTGCGCGGTTTTTTAGAGAGGGGATTGTCTCTAAGCTAACGTCACAATTTCCCTCAACGACTGCCGCTCATATTACCACGCTGTGCACCGGTTCTGAAGTCGGCCAGACGGGTGTTTATGAGTGGTTTTTCCGTGAGCCTCAGCTCAACCGTGTCATTGCTCCGCTGCTGTATTCATATGCCGGCGATAAAAAATGTGGTAGCTTAAAAAATGTGATTGCTCCTGAGAAGATCCTTCCCCCTGACACGATTTTTCAACGGCTGAAGAACGAAGGGATTTCTTCAACTATTTTTCAACACAAAGATATCTCACATTCTGTCTATTCGAATTGGATGTTCCGCGGAGGCAAGGTCCAAGGCTATGACCGATTCCCTAAATGCCTTTCAACGGTGCTTCCTTTGATGCAAAATGGAGGGCTTTTTTATGTCTATTTCGGAGACATTGATTCAGACTCTCATGCACACGGGATGAACTCAAAACAGGTCGAAAAATCAATAGACAACTGTTTCAGTGCTTTAGAAGAGTTTTGGGGGAAACTTTCCCAAACCGGTCTCAATGCCGCCTGTCTGGTCACCGCAGATCATGGCATGACATCCATCGATCCCGCGACGACGTATTTTCTGAACAAAGAAATGCCGGAGTTTGAGCAGATGATCGAAAAAGGGGCCGATCAGAAGTCGCTCACGCCTGCAGGATCTTGTCGAGATTACTTCTTGCATATCCTCCCGGAAAGACTCGAGGAAACCAAGACTCTTCTGAGAAAAGCCTTAAAAGACAGGGCAATGGTCTGCGAAGTCAAGGAGCTCATTAATGAAGGATTTTTTGGTTCAAAACAAGTCTCTGAGAGCTTCTTAAGCAGAGTCGGAAATCTCGTGATCCTCCCTCACGGGAATCATTCGATCTGGTGGTATGAAAAAGGCCGCTTTGATCAAAAATTCTTCGCTATGCACGGCGGCCTGACCCGCGCAGAAATGGAAACGATCTTCCTTTTTACAGCGATTTAAGAAGGTGTTCTAAAACCCTTTCGCTTTTTTCTTCTCTTCTTTTTCTTTCCTTTTTTCTTTTAGCGTCTTTTGAGGCTTCTTCTTCTCTTCTTTACGTGCATCTTTTGATTTGGACATAACGACCCCGTGGTAGTCTCAAGAATTTATCTAAAAATCCTTTATTTTGCTACCAAAACAGTGAGATGTTGTTTAAGAAGGTTTTCCACTGCCTGCTTTTGGGTCTCGTTTAAGCTGTCAAAAAGTTTAGAAGGCCGGTTGATGTATCTTTCAGGCACAAGGTTGTGGATGGATTGAATCAGCCGGGGAAACGTTTTAATAGTGGAGGTATCCACTTTTTTATAATGATAGCCCCGAGAGGGTCCCAAGATCATTAAAAAGAAACCGTAGAGTAAATTTTGGAGCCAAGTCCACGGAGTCGACTCGATTCTGCGAAGAATAAATCCTAAAAGAGGAGTCTCTTTCTCTGCGTCTGCAACCGACATTTTGTAAGGATGTAGCACTTCAAAGCAAAGGGTAGAGAGTGCGATAAGGCTTGGGCCCATTGGATCGAGGTTATTGTCTGGATGAGCTTTTGCTGCATTAGTCACTTCCTCTAGTGTTGGAAGTTTGATCTGAGTCTTGTCTTTTCCAAGGAGAGTGTAGATCGTCTTAAGCGAAGTCGTAATGAGTTGGTGGATAGACGTTATGTCGTGAGTATCAATTAGTTTTTTTACGACAGGTCGCAAAAACTGCTCAAAGGCTCCGGGATCGAGGTTTTGCCGTGTCTGTGCCAATAGGGCTTTCAGCCCCTTTTTTGTACCCTCAGGAGGGGTGTGCTTTGAGACCAATTGTTCGAGAAAATCGTAGAAATCGTGACCCAGCACATCATCGAGATACGATTGCACATCGATGGGGGGAATCGGTTTTCCTTCTGCATGCATTTGCCGGAAATGGGAGATTTCTTTTGCCACTTTATCAATGACCATGTTTCCCTGCTCCTGAGTCAAAGGATAAAAAAAGCTCTTTTGCCGATACAGAGGATCTCCAGGTTTTTGATGGCTCTGCAAAGAGATTACGCGGTAGCTTCCATTGGAAAGCTTCATAATGAAGTCGAAAAAGATCTGACTTGTAGAGGCCTCAGATGAATTCACTCTGAGGACAAATGCAAAGGGTGTTTGCCTCTGATTATCTGGAAAAAGTTTTGCTATTTCGTTCGATTTAAGTTCAACGGAAGGGATGTAATCGCTCCACTTCATCGGATCAACCAGGTGGACTTTACCGTCGGAATCTCTAGTTTGCATAAGAAGGGGAGTAAAGTTGATAATTCCCGTTGATGAAATAGTAATGTCAGGGAGGTCAGAATTTTCAAATTGTTGAAAGATTTGTTCGCCTGTTAGAGCAATTCCCTTCGTGTTTCCATCTAAAGCTTTGTTTCTAAAATGACACACGCTGTCAAGCTTAAGATGAACCCAGACAACGCGATTCTCAAAAAGGTCCATTTTAAAGCAAACACCTTTGTCTTTGTCGATGAGAACGATCTCAGGAAACCGTCCCAACTTTTCAGCGAGAGAAGATTTCATGAGTCTTTCAGCAATTTCCGGGTATTGTACAAAGAGATCTACCCAATAGGGAAAAGCTTTACTTCGATGGTTGCTTTGAGAAGGAGTCTGTAGACAAAACCGAAAAAACTCAATCGCTAGAGACTCATGCGTAGGTTCTAAGAGTTTTTGAGCATACGCTGGATATGTTCGACAAAGGTGTTGCAGTTGTGCCTTTGCGAACTCTTCCGAAATCCCTTCAGGAAACAATCTAGCCATGAGTTTGTTAAACAATTCCGATAATAGTTTTAGCTCAGGAGAAGCTCCTTCAACAACTTGCATTGTTCTGTATTGGAGGGCCAATTGGTATTGATCAAGTTTTGGCAGTTCGGGAGTCGTTTTTGCAACTTTTTTACGAGTTGCCTCAGCAACATCGATCCAATCGACATACGTTTTATTCAGATTTTGGCGATCGACGATGACAGCATCACGACTTGTTTGCCCATTTACTTGAGGTAAAACATCGCGCAGACTTGTAACGACTTGTTGAACTGTTGATAAACTCATATAAAATGTTCTGTTGGCAGGGGATTATACCCAAGAACAAAAATTAGTTTTAAGCTAAATTCCAAGACTTGAGATAAAAAGCGAGCTCTTTTTCCAATGAATCTCGGATATTTTGAGCTTTTCTAAATCCATGCTGCTCTCCTTCATAGACAACCAGCTTTGTCATGATGCCGCGCTTTTTTAATGCCTCGTACATTTTTTCAGCTTGGTTTAAGGGAACGACAAGATCTTCGGAGCCTTGAAAAAAGATCACAGGACACTTTAGCTTCTCGGCATGATAAAGAGGGGAACGCTCTTGGTACAGTTTTTTCTGTGCGGGATAAGGCCCGACTAAAGAATTGAGGTAGCGGGCTTCAAATTTATGCGTTTCTTCAGCTAGAGCTGTTAGATCGCTAACTCCATAATAACTGGCTCCGACAGTAAACGTCTTGCCAAAGGTGAGTGCTGCAAGAGTGGTATAGCCACCGGCACTCCCGCCCCTAATGGCGAGTTTCTTGGGATCGGCTTTCTTGTGATCGACGAGATACTGGGCTCCCGCTTCACAATCTTCGACGTCAACAATGCCCCAATTTCCTTTAAGAGCATCGCGGTAAGGCCGTCCATATCCTGTGCTGCCGCCATAATCGACATCGAGCACAGCAATCCCCCTGCTTGTCCAAAATTGGATCTTTAAATCAAAAGTGGAACTGGTCGCGCTTGTTGGTCCTCCGTGGGTCATAACCACGAGGGGAGGCAGTAGCCCGTCTGGAGCTTTAAAATCTTTATTCATCGGAGGATAGTAGAAAGCGTGAGCTTTTCGGCCTTTTCCCCCTATTCCCCCTATTCCACTGGGATAGGTCACAAACTGACCCTCTGAGATATATCCCGGGTCAAGGTGCGGATGGACATTGTGGGCCAGCACTTCTATCTTCTTTTTGTTTAGGTCGTAGTGATAAATCGCTTTATCTTGCAAAGACGATCCCGCAATAAATACCGCAAATTTACCGTTAGGGAGCGTACTCAAAAGATTTTGCCGTCCGGGCTGTGTCGAATCCCCGGGGCTTTGACGCAGCCCGGACGGCAAAATCTTTTGAGTACGCTCCCCAGCCCGGACCTGGCTAAAATATGTCCATGGCAGCTCCAATGGTTTAAAATCAGGAGATAGCCCTAAAGACCAGCAGCCGTCTTTTGCCGAAGCTGCGATAACCTGATCGCCAGCAAAAGCATACGTCGACATTCCAAAGATCCATTGTGGAAGGCCAAATTCAGCCTCTCGGGGGCAAACAGGCTCAATTGTTCCACTTAAGCGGTTAAGGCGGTAAAGGTTCCACCAGCCGGTGATATCAGAGACATAATGGAGCTCATTTGAAGCAGACCAGCATGGCTGAAAAATCGACTCGGATGAACTTCCTGCAATTTTTCGGAGATTTGACAGCTGGCCATTTTTAAAATCACCCAGCCAGAGTTCTGACCCATCCCAAGGCATTTGAGGATGATTCCAGGTGATAAAAGCAACTTGTGTCCCATCGTTGCTAAAAGCTGGCGATGCATAAAAATCATTTCCACTGGCGATTTTTTGCCATTTTTTCGTTCTTAAATCAAGGCAGATGAGAAAATTGTCATGCTCTTTTTCCCCAACAGCAATCAGATAATTTTCATAGACATGAAGATCGGCAAAGCGGACACCCGGTTCTGTTAAAGCCTCCGTCCCCAAATAGATCCGTTGATCTTTGTCGTTGATGAAATAGATTTCACCTTGATAAGCGGTAAATGGAGCTCCGCCATATTCATGGATACGCGTTCGAACACTGAAATTGTCGGGGGTAATATCTCTTTTTTCTCCTTCTGGAGATAGTTGAACGATGACGGTACGGCCATTTTCATTGGGCCGTACCTCGTCCCAATAAATCGTATCGCCATCAATCACGATCGTCCCGAATTTCTTCTGGCTTAAGGTAAGCCATTCAGAAGTGATCGGAGATGTCCACGTTCCGTAGGGCGCAGTTGTTCTCATAAACCGGACATCTCATCGATGATTCCGACAATCGACTCATTGAATCGATTCACAGGCATTTTATTATATGCTTGTTCAACCCGATGACGCAGCTCAGAATCATATAAATATTCACGGACCGCCATTTCAGTGTTTTCTAATCTTTTAATATCGGTGCCCACGCCATATTTCTTGATCAGGTCGACATTTGCCTGTTCCCAATCGATCACAGGATTTGTGCAGTCCATGAGAATTGGAAGGCGCATCATCAGAGATTCCGTAGTCGAAAGCGTTCCAGGTTTTGTGATAATCAAATCGGCCATTGCCATGAGTTCAGGAATTTTATCCGTAAACTCCATGACAGTCATCGAATTGGAACTATTCAGTTTGATTCTGCGCATATCTTTTGCCATTTCTTCATTCCTTCCGGCACAGGCGATCAAATGGACCCCCATCTGGATTTGACCCAAAGTTTTTGCATACTGATACGCAGTATCCCCTCCGGCTCCTCCGATCATGATCAGAATCACCGGTTTGTAAGCTGGAATCTGATAGTGTTCTCGAAGCATCTTCGCGTCTTTTTTAACTAAGAAGTCGGGTCGGACAGGCAGGCCGATCACTTCAATCAAGTTATTGGAAATGTTACGTCGATGCAGCATCTCCTGGCTGCACCAAAGGTGCGTTCCTACAACAACTTTGAAGTTTGGATGAGAGACCCCTTGCAGCCCATGCACAAACGTTTGAAGATCGTTATCGGTGGTGATCATAAGGTAGGGGACATCTGCTTTACGCGCTGCTTCGGTGGCAGGAAAATTAATAAATGGGATTACCGAGATCACAAGATCCGGCTTGAGAGTCGTGATATGATTTGCTATTAATGTTTCAAGCTTCTTTTTGTAACGCCGAAAAACCTTAGGCGCCACATAACGAGAAACGATGTTAACAGCACGGGTCCACCCCTTGCGCAGGGCAAGATTGTAAAGGCTTTCTGCCGAGGGTACCCCAAAAATCTCCAGTTCATTAATCGGATAAACAACGGTGAAATCGTAACGGTCTTCTAAGAGTGTCTTAAGAGCATTTGCAGCAGCAGCATGGCCATTGCCACCATTGCTACACAAGATGAGAATTTTCTTTTTTGGTAAAGGGGTTTCTTCTCCTTGCAGCCACAACGGGGCCAAGACAAAAAGCCAGACCCAGATTTTACGATAGAAAGTACTCATGCAGTTTCTTCACCATACCCAGAAGATGCTAATCGTGCCAACGCATTTTATACTAGTTTGGTTTTTTCTACATGAAAAATTGATCGTTTGCTATACGCCAGATTATGCACAAGTGGCTTAAACCTGCTCTCCTTTGTCTTTTTATTTTTGCCCCGTTTACTTCTTGCGTCAATAACAAGAATGTTTCCATCATCCTTCATCCACAAAAAACAGGCATTGCGACAGTCCGTTTCTATGACGAATCCCGCGACCGGCCTTTGATCACCGAAGTTTGGTATCCTGTTGCAGAACATATCCCGGCTGAAAGTGTCAATGGCCTCTGGCTCCGCTGCCCTGAAGCTCGCGATGCCCCCCTCAAAGAAGGCTTAAAGAAATATCCGCTGGTTGTGATGTCTCACGGCAATGGAGGCGATCGTACCAACAACGCCTGGCTCGCTGAAATCTTAGCCGCCAATGGCTTTATCGTTGCCTCTGCCGATCATCACGGTAACACCTGGAACAATAAAATCGCAGAAAACTTCATCAAGATATGGGAGCGGCCTCAAGACGTGAGTTACATTGTCGATCAACTTCTTGAACATGAAGATTTTGGCCCACATATCAACCCCAAGAAAATTGGATTTATCGGCTATTCCTTAGGCGGCCATACCGGCATTTGGATCGCAGGGGGAGAGGTCGCTAAATTTGATAAAGAAATGGTCGCCGCAATTCCTAAAGACCATCTTCCGGAGTCAGTCAACGACGAATTGATCAATTCGATCGATTATTCACCGGCTAAAAAATCGTACCGCGATCCCCGCATTTCCGCAGTCTTTGTGATGGCCCCCGCTCTGGGCCATCTTTTCGACAACACCAGCCTACAGAAAATTTCCATCCCCGTCCATATTGTTGCGTCGGAAGGAGACAATATCACTCCGATCGCCGAAAGCGCTAATATTCTAGCCAAAAAAATCAAAAAAGCAGCCTTTACACTCATCCCAGGCAGCGCGAATCACTATGTCTATCTGAATGAAGTAACCAAAGGCGGAAAGATGATGCTTGATAAACATCTTGCCATTGATCCTCCGGGAATCGATCGTAGCCAGATTCATAAAGAAATCGGCCACTCCGCCGTGAAGTTCTTCAACTCCCATCTGAAGTAAGAGACTAGGGAGCGTACTCAAAAGATTTTGCCATCCGGGCTGTGTCAAAGCCTCGGGGATTCGACTATCAACAAAGGGGGTAGTATTAATCCAATACCACCCCCTTTAATGCCAGATGTACTACCCACATGGGGTCTGGCGGAGTTTCAATGGGTCCTGCAGCTGTCTTGATGAGCCGTACTTCAGAGCAAGCCTTCTCTGGTTCTTTTTCTCAAAAAATCTTACTCTACGCCGATTCAAGGCGCGTTTGCGAGTGCAAGAATTAGAACCTATTTTGATCGTAAATCATTCAAAGCCTGCTTCATTAATCAGGATGTGTTCTGCTACTCTTTTATTAAATTGCCGCGCAATGTCTAGAAGCGTAGCATCTTTTGGAATATTGACGGTTTCACCCATCCAACGAGGCCTCCAGTTATTCGGATCACTTATGTTCACAGTCACAACCTTTGTTGTACGGACATATTTATCAGCACCAGCCGTTATCAAAAACCGAATCATAGGTCCACTGTTATTGAACACCGCTATCATAAGAGGGGTAAAACCATCATCATCTTTTGTCTCTATTTGAGCGCCAAACTTAAGCAGCGTTTTCACAGCTTCTAAACTACCATTTTTGACAGCATGAAAGAGAGCTGTGCCTCCGAATTCACCTTTGGTTTCAATTTTTGCTCCAGCAGAAACCAATAATTCAATCGACTTAGAATGATTATTTAATGCAGCTAAAATAAGTGGGGTATGTTCAGAATTATTCATCGTATTTACATTTACATGTAATTCTTCAATAAGATAGCGAACCATTTTCTCTTTCTCCGAATCATACAAAGCAAAGAAAAGAGGTGTATTCCCATTATTATCATAAGCCGCTGCCTCAGCTCCTGCGCCCACCAACAAGTGGCAAATTTCTATATTTCCCTTATATACAGCTGCCATTAAAGGGGTATAGCCACCTTGCATTGGACTATTTAGATTAGCTCTCATATCAATGAGAGATGCGATCTCTTTTATGTCTTCATTTCGAATAGCCATGACAAAAGGATCCTTAGCCTCATTGTTGAGAATGGAAGTCGAATATCTGGTCCCAGCTTCTACATTAACCATCAGTGACAACATTCCTGTCAGGCACAGTAGCAATTTACTTCCCAAGTTCATAAATCCTCCTAAAAATTTTACCTGACGCAAGCCGCATCGGCGGCTTGCTTCCAGGGCAAAAAAGAAGGCTAACGCCTCCTATTATTTGCCCAGGACAGGCTCCCTTCAGGCGATAAATCGTCCTTCAGGCCAGTTCGTCTGCAAGCAGACTTCACTTCGAGCCCTGACGCAAGCCGCATCGGCGGCTTGCTTCCAGGGCAAAAAAGAAGGCTAACGCCTCCTATTATTTGCCCAGCACCGGAGCGTTCTCGAACCAATTCCTTGAGGGAATGAAGCTTCTCTATGAGCTAGAACCCTTTATCAAAGTGAAACCCTACCTCACAAATCAGTGGGAAAAAGGTGATAGAATGACTAAAAACGCCTCATAACCTAGAGGAATTCGCTAGATTCCATCTCCCTCCTATGAAATAGAACCCCCAGGGGGCTTGATTCAACAGCGAATGCCTCTCTACCCTAGACCATTTAAATAAAAATTCACATCCGTTTCTATTTTCAAAAAATTGAGAATACTTTTTTTCTTTTGACCAAGGCTTACACAAGCCCTATACTGTTTTCCATGAATATTCGCCATTTTTCACTCCCTTTGATAGCTATATGCATGCTTTTTTTTACAACTGCCTGCTATTCAGATTGCGGAAAGTCCAAAGTAATGGCTAAAGGGGTTAAAATTCCTTTTGATGTTCCTGTCGAGGTTACAGAACCAAATCTCTCTTCCTTGATCTATAACTTGCCGCTCAATCATCCTGACGGAGTTGCAATAATCCAGGGACCTTTAAATCTAAACGCAGGCTGTTCTCACGGCTATCTCAACTGTCTATATGCGCTTGATTTTGCAACCTGTACTCCACCAGGAAAAATCCTGGCGGCACGCAGTGGCGTTGTCGTAGCTCTTCATGATGAAGGAATTGCCGATGGAGCTTTTTACAACGTGGATTCTTCAGGAGATGGGTTTGGTAACTGGGTTGCAGTCAAACACGAGTTTAATGAGGTTTCTTTCTATGCTCATCTCAATGAGATTAAGGTAGCGATTGGAGATCATCTAGAAAGTGGACAGGAAATTGGGATTGAGGGATCGACTGGTCAAGCAGGAGCTCGTCACCTTCATTTCAGCGTTCACCGATTGATTGGAGAAAAATCTGAAAATATTTGTCCTTACAACACGTCACAATATGAAAGCATTCCTTATCGACTCCAATGTTGTACTCACACTGACGGTCAATTGCAAATCATAGACATTCGGACTTTCGCCAAAATCAACGATAAAAATACAAACAAAGACCAAGAAAAATTATTTCACGTCTCGAATTACCACCATCCCTTACTTGATAGATTGAGAGAAATGTACAAAGAAGATCAAGAAAGTTGTTTTCAATGGATCAATGCAGAAGAAGACAAGAAAGATGAGTATAGTAATTTGATAATGAACATTAGAAGAAAGCATAACCATGAATTGAAAGAAATAATTCAGCAGTACGGGTGGCCAACATATGAATCAATAGGCACGGAGGGTTCTGAAGCTCTCTGGTTATTGGTTCAGCATCAAGATGAAGATGTTGAATTTCAAAAACTCTGCCTTGGTCTTTTGAAAAGTAGAGTAGAGCAAGGTCAGGCTTCCTACAAAAACTATGCCTATTTGCTTGATAGAACTCGCATGAATGAAAAGCTCCCGCAAATATATGGGACACAATGGGGTGGAAACAAAGGTGAGATAGCTCCTTACCAAGTGGAAAATATTGGTCAACTTGATGAGAGGAGATCTCAAGCTGGATTATGTTCTCTATCAGAATACAAAGAGCTACTAAAAAAAGCCTATCACTTTAATGACGAAGATTTTAAGTAAACTAAACCGAACTATTGCTCCGATCAGGAATAAATGGGCAGCATTTGCATTCTTATTCTTTTGTTCTAGCTCTTTCCTATTTGGGGAGGCGATATTCTTCTATCACGGCTCCTCAACTGATGGCATTGAATGCCTAGAACCAAAACTTCGTTATACTCCCGGTGAAGAATTCAATTCTCCGCCGAGCATTTATGCTTCAGATCTTCCCGCTTTTGCAGCGGCCCATAGTTTCCCATGGTCAAGCGATGAAGGTATTGATCTTTATGTAGATGGGCAGGCAGTTATTATGGAAATTCCCTCATCTGTCTATGAGAGACTGCTAAGAAAGACCTATATTTATGTAGTTGGTAGTAATCAGTTTTCGCTAGTTGAATGTGAGTCAACAGGACATACTTTTCGAGCCATAACTCCGGTAGATTGTCTAGAAAAAGTTAGTTTTGAGAGCGTGGTGGAAGCTATCGAGTATTACGGGGGTCATGTTGTTATTAAGGAACATTTCTAGCATTTCGCTCTTCCATTGCTCCCTGTCTACATGATGACTGCCTAAGAGAGCTATAACTGAAGCGTTTTTTTGGCATTCCAATTTGCTGCTGCTGGCTGCATAAGAGGATACCGCACTGGGATTTTAAATTTGATCCTATTGACGATGGTTGACGCGCCATTGGAATCCAGAGAAGACCCTAATTCCCCTTCAAATATAGCACCAACCCTAATGCTCGCTTTTCCAGCAGTTTGAAAAGAAGCACCGTTTTCAACAGTGACCGCTAAATCGAATTCTATATCATGAATTTTTCGTACATGATTTGTTACACCAGCATCTGGACCGCCGTCTGGTATCCAAGCAGGACAAATAATCGCATCCGTTGCTCCATTAGTTGAGGGAAAGTTACGCTGAGCAGATTGAACACCATCAATGATTTTAGTTAGGGTTGCATCAATGAAATCTTCAATATCCATAGATTTATTCTGGACAGAAGCCAATGAGGGCCTTTTTACGTTCCTCTTAATCCACCAGGACCTAACAAACCATCCTAAGCATAAACAGAATCCCCCTGCAAGAATCTCAATCAATAATCGCATAGCTATACCGGTGGCAAAACAATGTTATGAGGAAGTTCCCCAGAATTTTGAAATGCCTTTTCATCTTGATTCTTAATCCGTCTTTCAAGTTTTTTAACATCTTCCTCTGGGGGAAGCTCTTCAGGGTAAATATTGCTCTTTGCCAATACTTGACGAACATCGCGATTGTTCTTTTCATGCTCCTGAGTGATTTGATGCTCTCCCTGCAAATTTTCCTTTTTCACATTGAAATGGGTAATTTCCCCAGCAAAGTCCTTAGCTTTGATCGTAATCGTAGGCAAAAAATCAGCAAGAGGTCGGGCTGCTGGGACTCCGAGTTTTTTCTTCATCTCTATAGTAGTGCGCCCACCAAAAAGAGCCTGATCGCCCTTGCTGCGAATGCGTGCAAAGCCTTGGTCATCGATCCCATGTTCATAAAGAGTCGCCGAAAGTTCCTTTTCTGTTTGGGTAAGTTTTTTGCGAGCCTCAAGACGCTCCAGTTCTCCAATGCGCTTTTCTAAAATTTCCTGTTTTCTTGTCTGAATTGCAAAATAAGTTTGAGCAAATGCTATAGGTTCTTTACGAGAGTCTCCATTCTGCGCGATCAAGTAACAAGCATAGCGAGAAAGTGCTAAATCTGAAATCTCTCGAGTCCCTTCAGAGCCAATCATGACCATTTTGTTGACCTCAACAAAATGGTCGTCAGAGGAGCGCTTAGAATTTTGGCAAGCAATTTTTGCCTTCTCTATTACCTTACAGAAATTGCGCCATTCTTCATACTCGAGAAGCTTTTGAATATCCCTGGCCATCCAATACTCAACGCCCGCCTCCACATTCGCACTTTCCTCAAAATTTTTCGTCAATTTCATCAGGATATCTTTCTTCACGATCACCTCTAAAAAGCTAAAAACGCTGACACCAAAGAAAATAAAAAACTATATACTGAAACCAGCTTACTTGCAATGCTTTCCAGATAAGACGATCATATTCGGACAAAGGAAATGCCTGATAAAACAGAGAAAAAACAGGGAAAGTTTAAAAAAGGATTCTCGGGGAACCCTCTCGGTAGGCCAAGAGGAATCAGAAATAAAGCGACCATCTCAGCAGAAGCTCTCTTTGAAGGTGAGATTGAAGGAATCTGTCGTAAAGCCATAGAAGAAGCTAAACGCGGAAATATCCAAGCAATCAAGCTTGTGCTGGATCGCATTCTTCCACCCAAAAAAGAAGCCTCTATATTTATCGATTTACCGACCACGAAAACCAGTTCGGATATTTTAGAGGCAATTCATAGAGTAGCTCAAGCCGTATCCCGTGGAGAACTCTCCCCTACAGAAGGAGATTGCCTAACCAGAATCATCGAAAGGCAAGTAAAAGTGATAGAGATGAATGATTTTGAAGAGCGGCTAAAGAAATTAGAAGAACGGCAAATTCATGAAAACCTCCAGTAAAAAGAGACTGAAAAAGCTCGAAGAGACTCTGAAAGAAAAATCAGATCCTCTAGATCCAGTTATCATTTACGATCCTCAAGCCCCTTTGCCGGACCTCTCACAATTCGGCGATCAAGTTGTAATCCTTCTTCCTGATAATCGAAGACACCAGTCTTGATTCCAATTTTCTTTTACACAAATGTTACATTCATGTAAGGTCTATGTTTTTAGGAGAAGCTAATGCTGAGGAGAAGGACTTTCATAGGCCTAGACGAAGAGAAAAGTAACATTCCTGACAGAGGGGATGTTTTTTTGAGCCATGTATACCATATTTGTCAGTCTGAAAAGATTCAGGATTTGTTGACGCTTTTTAGAACAAGAACAGCTTACTACGATATGGATAAAGACTGGAAATTTTACCGTGTACTTAGCCACTGGGACTCAAAAGGACTTATTGAATGCGAAAGAGAATCGATGGATGGTTGGAGGAAATTCAACCTTGTCGAAGCGTTGTGGGTCTCTGTTATTCAAAGATTACGCCATTTGAACATTTCTTTAGGCGACATCGGTCATATAAAACCAAGCTTCTTTGAAATGATCGACTGGGAATGCCCAATCTCTTTAGCCGAATATTACGCCCTATGCGCTGTCTTTCTAGAAAAGCCTACGTTTTTTGTTCTGGCGCCTTTATGGCGTGATTTTTTCTTCTATGAAGAGCTACAGACAGCATTGGCAACAACTCTTTTTGAATCATGCATCATCGTCCATTTGAACCCCCTTCTCAATAAGCTGCTTCCGAAAGAAGGGATCAAATCTCGATTTCCATTTGAAAGTGGGATTACCTATGAGCAGCAAGAAATTCTCGAGATTCTCGCAAAAGAGAACTTTGACAGAATCACTTTTAGAAAAGAGAAAGGCAAGATTTACCGATGTGATATTGAAAAGGGATTTGCTCCTGACGTCTCTGAACATGTGCTTAAGCAGGGACACAAGAATTTGACCATCACGACCAATATAGTAGATGGACGGACTGCTTCTCGGACAAGAACGATTAAAAAACACCTTAAAAGATCTACCCAATGACCCACCAATATTTCACACGGTCAACTACTGTGTTTTTTAAATCGAAGACTTCTGCTGATGACCTCAAACGAGTCTTGCCATTCATCGGGGTAGCTCATGCTTTCAGAAGAGAAAGCAATGGAGATTCTCAATGGTCGTGAGAGAAAATATTCTCGCAGTGAAGTGAAAATTATTAAAGAGTTTGTAGAGAGGCTCTGTCAAATTGAATATGAAATACTCTGCGAGAGATCAAAGGCCGAAAACAGCGGTCATTTACACAAGGGTATCGACCGACGAGCAAGCTGAGCATGGATTTAGCCTAGCCCATCAAGAAGACCTTTTGCGAAGAGAATGTGCTCGTAAAGGAATCCAAGTAGTCGAACACTTTAAAGACGATGGATATAGCGCAAAAGATTTTAAACGGCCTGACTTTCAGCGGCTTCTCGAATATCTAAAACGACACAAAAAGCAAATTCAGTATCTTTTTGTGACAAAATGGTGTCGTTTTTCAAGGGACGTCGCCAATACGATTTTGATGAATCGTGAACTTCAATCGTATGGAACTCGTGTTGTTACTCTAGATGATGGGGAAGAATCGGATAATCCGGCCAGCTTCCTTCTCACCATGCTCAATATGACTCTTCCCGAGATCGATAATCGTATCCGTTCAAGAAACACTCGAGCTGGGATATTACGAGCTTTGAAAGAGGGATTTTATCCTTACGGCGGCTCCCCTAAAGGTTATACTAAGGACCGAAGCAGCCAGAAAACTCCTTTGCTGATTTCCGGCGAATTGGCACCTTTAGTAAAAGATGCCTTCGAAGTTTTTGCAACAGGTGCCTTCCCTATCGAGGATGTCAGAAAAGCTTCATGGAAAAATGGATTGAAATTGCAGCGCAGTCAATTTGGGCAGATGCTAAGAAATCCGGTTTACATGGGAAAGATCTATGTCCCAGAAACGGAGCATGAACAAGCTCGTTTAGTCAATGGAGTCCATGAAGCTATTGTTCCTGAGGATCTGTTCTTGAAAGTACAGAAAATTTTGAATAAGAGAATGGAAACAAACACGCACCTTTGCGCCAAGGAAAAGCTTCGGGATGAACTTCCCTTGAGAGGACATTTGAAATGCTCTCAATGCGGAAAGAATTGGACTGGAAGCATCTCTTCCGGGAACGGGGGAAAATATCCCTACTATCATTGCGAAAAAGGATGTAAAGCTCGAGCAAGTGGTGCAATTGCACATGAACAACTCTTTCAATACCTCAATACGCTACAGCCTCCGCCTGAAATCATCGACTTGCAAATGGCGATGATGGAGGTGCTCTTTAAAGCTAAAGAAGGAGATCGAGACCAGCAAATTAAGAAACTTAAAACAGAGGTGGGGCAATACAAGCAAAATCTCCTCAAATTTGACCAACAGCGATTTGTATCGGAAGAGCTGGAAGCAGATTCATATCAGCGGTTGAAAGCTCATACTTTGGAACAGATTGATAGGTTGAATATCCAAATTGCTGACCTGGAAATTACTGATACCGCTTTTCAGAAGTACACCCGATATGGAATGAGCCTTTTGAAAGACTTAACTTGGTATTTTCAAGAAGCTGGGCTAGAGGCTAAGAGAAAACTGCTTGGTTCGATCTTTCCGGCAAAATTGACTTTTCAAGATGGAAAATATCGAACCGATGGTCTGAATCCTGCGCTTGCGATTATCCTTCAGAAAACCAAGAACTTACAAAATGAAAAAACTGGAGACACTTCCGTTTCTGAAAATGTCTCCGGGGATGTGCCCAGGACAGGACTCGAACCTGCACTACCTTACGGCAACAGTACCTAAAACTGTTGTGTCTACCAATTCCACCACCTGGGCAGGTGATTAGGAGACTGAGTATTTAAATTCTGACCTTTTTACGCAATAGATCTGTTGCAGAATCGACGATTTCTTGTGTTTCGAGATCATAAAGCGTCAGAGTCATCAAATATTCTTCAATATCGTACCGTTTTTGTTCGGTCATGGCTTTGACGATGCGGATTTTAGCCAAAAACTGAGGCGCTTGGACTTCATTGCTATCCACACGGCTTTTTTTGGCATATTTAGGGTCTTTAGTGATTTTTTTAAGCCACGTGTCCAATTCTTGCTCGTTTTTGGCATCTCCAACAACCATCGTCACGCGGCCGTCATCGACAGCAGCATGCTCGATGATATCGCGGATCATGTCGGTTGAAATGACCATGTCGGTTCTATTGTCAATATGTGTGATGATAATGCGGGGTTTCCCATGAGTGATGTCGTACTTGGTTTTCGCAATCCAACGATCGACAAGTTCTTTGGTGATTTTTCCTGTTTGGATCCGAATATCGGTTGCGCCGTACTTCCAACTCATACACGTCTCCTTGGTATTACCAGGAGTGACATCTTCAGCGGTGCGGATATTGCGTCCGCAACCAGTTAATAAGATCAATGATAAAGCCAAAAGCGCTTGTTTTTTCATATCTTTTCCTTGTGGGTAAATAATTTATCAAAACTCGGTTGAAAAATCTCTAAAACCGTCAGATCATTTTCTTTGACAGTGACGGTGACACTTTGTTTGCCTGCTTGAACTTGATGCACACCAGGCTCGAGATTTAAATGATAGAGATCAATACAAGAAGGGAGCATAGCCCAGCTGCGGGTATCAGCCTGTGTTACAAGATTGGAAATGAGCATGGCAAAATCGACAAAGGGCTGGGCTTTTTCTTTGGTTGAAGCAACTAGACCCCTGCGAACTAAAAGCCTTGCCGCTGCTCTAGCAGCCGTCCAAGGCATCTCTTGATCGAGATGGTCTTCGGCAGCCGCATCGATGTCAAAAGAGACCGTAGGGGCCTGAGAGAGACGATCGATGGTTAAGATAGATGTCGGTCTAGGAGTCGTCTGAAGGGCAGGAATAGGTATGCCGGCTAAACTGGAAATGGCAGGTTTTAGGCCGGTCGTTTGCAAAATCGTTTCAACAAGCGCTGCGCTGACAATGCTCACGGGTGCAATTTCCGATTTCTTCTGAGGAGCTATGCCTCGATGATGGACTAAGAGGACATTTCCTTTGGGTGGATCGATTTGCAGACGGGAAAACAGCACGTTGGCATTACTATCGGCACGTCTTTGAAAAAGCGTCGCTAGCAAGTATGTTGTCAGGGGATTTTGCTCGGCATGATTTTCTAAATAGTAAAGCGTTGCTACCGCATTCTCCTCTTGGCCAAGATGCAGAAACGCCAGCGCCTGGTAAAACCGTGCAAAGCTCTCTTCAAAGGGAGGGGGGACATAAGCGGCGATATCATCTTGAATCAGTGTTTGGCCGGCGATTTCAGGGATCGAGGCTTGTTTGTAATAGTCGATGGCATCTAGGGCTTTTTCAAAATCATGTGTCGATTTTTCAAGATTGCCGCTTTGGAAATAGACCATTGCACGGGACAGCAATAACAAAGCGGCCTCATTGGATACGGTATAATGCTGGTCGGCTTTGGCAAGCTTTTTTGCCGCCTCTTCAAACCTCTCTTCTCGGAGGGCCACCGCAGCGTCCCGGTAATAATGAGAACATGAACAAAGGAATAAAAGTAGATAAAAACAAATCATTTTTAAAATGGATAAGATTCTATCAAAATAGATGATGGATTTAAATGCCAAAAATTATTTATGTGCAAGAAAATCTTTTAAGTATTTTGTAAGACATTTTAGCCTCAAAAGCTTAGACTTTATTCTGAAAAAGGAGGTCATTATGGCACTAACAACAATGCGCGGGGCACAGAATACTTTGACCGATTACGATACAGACTTTAGGTACTTTCAACGGCCTACAGGTGTGCAGTTGCTCGACACTTATCGATGTGCCTGCAGTTTTACTATCAGTGGCTACGATTTGGGAAAAGGTGTTAAGTTATGCCAAGATTTTACTGATTTCGTTGTCAAGGAGGTCACAAGAACACGTCTCAATACACAAGGTCAAAGTTGCTTGATCTCGAATATAACGATCAAACTGGTGGAGTCTTTTCAACTGAAAACTGTGGCCCGGCACCTTCACCGAGCATTCGGAATCGCAATTGAGAAAATCGATAATGCCATATCTCCTCGAACTATCGTCGTCTCATGGCTAAGAGATCACTCAGCTTTCTATCCGGTTTCTCCTTTAGTCAAAATCAATGGCCAGCTCGCAGATACGATTATCAGATGCCGGGAAAAATCTTATACGATCCATCGGTATATTTTTTCATTAAGATCCTCTAAATTTTTGGAACTGATGCAAGAAGTCCAATCTGGACAGACTATCACATTCTCACAGCCTGGCATTGAAACGGCAGTCTTTGAGAAATTCCTAGAATACTTTTATGAGGAGAGGATAGATCTGCGCAACTTGAGCGCCCAGCAAGGACACCAACTGCTCTCTCTAGCCAATTTTTTTGACCTCCCTTATTTACGTCAGCAATGGTATGATCAACTATGCGACCGAGTTACGATTTATAATTTCAGTGAATGTCTAGACTTTGCTACAAATAATGAAGAGCTCAAAAATGTTTTGTATTACGAAGCCCTTCGAGTACTATCTGAGAAGATTGATCTCAATTCCATCAATGAGCTTCTCACGTTAGAAAAAGTTGTGTCGCTCGCAAACTCGGATCAGCGTCCTATGGTCGAGAGCAAGTGCACTGAAATTCTAAAGCGTGAAATTAACAACCATCGTGACAAAATTTTCGCATTTGCCAAAAAGCTCAATTTTAAAGAATTGATGGATGCCTGCAAAGAGCATTAGCAGAAAAGCTAAGGCATGTCGTTAATTGTAGATTTCGTCGCTTTTTGCAATTATTTTGACCTATTTTCGATTCAAAAAAACCCGAAAATCGACAGAAACTATAGTTGACGATACGCCCTAATTCTCTTCAGGTTCGTAGACCGGATGGATAGGAAACCCGGCTTCACGAATGGTAAAAATGGCCTGAGCAATGGGCTCCCACTTGGCATTTCGATCGATATGAAGTAGAACTTTGATTTGACTGGGCTCTTCGGGGATCAGCCCGAGCTGCTGTTGTTTGAGGAGTTCTTTCTTGATGCTGCCGGGATTTTCCATGAGGAATTCGCTGACCTCGGTGAGCCACTTGTATTTGCCGTCTTCGGTGATGCTGACATTGACGAGATACGGCTTTTCCGTGCCGGCAGAAAGAGCCTCTTTTTCAGGAGAGATCTTAACAAGATTGACCTCGTTATCGTAAAGCGCAGCGCGGGTAATTGCCATCGTGGCAAAAACTGCAATGACCAGAAACAAAAAGTCGACCATCGGAGCTAAGTTAATCGAATTCGACCGCTTAAATTCGTCTTCCGGAATCAAGCTCATACTTATCCTTGGGTGTCGATCAGGTTAGCAAGAGAATGGGCCTGTGTCTCAATGAGAGTCAGCTGCCGAGTCAAACGGTATTTTGTGGTGGCATGGAACATCAGCGCTAAAATTGCCACAATCAACCCGCCGACAGTTGTTCCGACAGAAACGCCAAGACCATCAAAGAGGGCGGAGATGCTTTCCATCGAGCGATTGAGGTCATAGAACGCATAGAACATCCCGAGGACGGTGCCGAGCAGTCCAATCATCGGAGCAATCACTGCGATATCATTGAGTAGGGAGGTTTTCTGCCAGAGTTTCGTGCTCGATCTTCGACCTTCAGATTTCATCAGCTCTAACATCGAATTTTGACCTTGGCCGCGGGATTGGATGCCGGTGGAGAGCATGTTGAATAAGATATTGGGAGTCTTTTCGCAGAGGGCTAAGGCTTCGTCGTATTGTTTAGCGGCCAGTTTAATGCGGATCTCTTTCAAAGACGCTTCAGGGATGAGCTCTTTTGTTCTCAGGCACATCAGTGCATAGACCCAAATACCGACACTTGCAATTGAGAGAGCAACGAGGACAGTGTAGATCGTGGGAGATCCGGCAAACACTTGTCCAAGGTCGATCACAATGCCATCTCCTTTAATGGCTTCAGCGACTTCTTTTTCTTCTTTTTCAATAGCAGCAATGTCGTCTTCGAGATCCAGGGAGGTTGGGGGGTTTTGTTCAATCGTGGTCGATTGTTCAACAATCGTCGGCGGAATGGCAACTTTGGGCATTCCTTCAACAGGTTTGATAGGGGCAGATTCAACGGCAGGGGATTCAGTACTCAGTTCTGCTTTTTTTGTCAAAACAACAGTCTCAACAGCACCAGGAGCGGTAGAATCAGGGATTTCAGGGGAGGCGACCTGGATTTTCTGGGTAGCTATTTCCGTGAGGGGTAAAGGAGAATTTTCAGCCGCGACTGGATCTTCGGCAAAAAGGGCTGAGAAACAGGCTGTTAGAATTAAGATTTTTTTCATCACGGAACCTCGTTTAAATAAGATTTAATTTTAAACATAACAAGGCTGTCACTATTGATCAAGATTTTCCATTGGATTACAATAATCCTCCATGAGACCAAAAGATTTAAAATCACCTTACCGCTGGGAGGCAAGGCTTCCTCTTTTAGGAGACCGTGTGTTTTTTGTTCCTGATTATTATGACAAACACCGGGAGTTTGTCTTTCCCGATTGGAAAACGCTTTTTGGCAACGAAAACCCGGTGATCATCGAGTATTGTGCGGGCAACGGGACTTGGCTTGCGGAAAAAGCCAAAGACCAAACTAAAAACTGGATTGCCGTGGAGTGGCGTTTTGAACGGGTCCGAAAAATCTGGTCCAAATTGAAAAATTTCAACCTTCCTAATCTTTTTGTAATTAGTGGAGAAGCTCAGACCTTTACCCGAGAATATCTGCCGGATAGTTCCATCGATGGCGTCTATATTAATTTCCCCGATCCTTGGCCCAAAGACAAACACGCAAAAAATCGGCTCTTCCAGCAGCCGTTTATTCAGGAACTTGCCCGTACCGTCAAATCTGGAGGCACGGTGATTGTCGCCACGGATGATCCTCCTTACAGCGAGCAGATTTGCAAAGAAATGCTCGCCCACCCGGCATGGGAATCGGACTTTCCCGCGCCGCATTACATCACGGAGTGGAAAGACTACGGCACTTCGTATTTTGATGCACTCTGGCGCGGCAAAGGGAAAGTCATCCACTATTTTCAATTTAGGAGAAGATGAAAATAATTCTTCTGGACGCAAGCCTTGCAAGCGATTTAACGTGGGATTTGACGGCAGTTAATCACGATCAACTCTTATGGGAACTGAAGTTCGATTTTATTTTTGATCAAGCCGCTGTTAATGCTTATATTCTGGCGATCGATCAGTTTGCCAAAGTCTGGGACGAGTTCAAAGACCGCTCTAAGGGAGTGGTCCTTTATCGAGGCTCTCTTGATATCCTCAAAAAAATCGATGCGGATGAAGTCGAAGCGGCGAATATTTTTGGCGAGCTTTTGCACCGACTCTCCTCCTTTTTGCCCGACGATGCAGCTCCGTACTGTCTTTTTGAGCACTCTTCGTTTGGAAAGGGCCGCACCGCGCAACTGCTTTCCAAAACAAGGTTCTGCCATCTTCATCTCTCATTAGAAGACAACACTTCTTCAAACGGCATTTTGCTCCCAGCGGATGAGGCTTGTACGCCCGAGATTTTAGCCAAGCTCGAGCAGTTGATGGAAAAGGTGGGTCCTCATCGAATAATTCCTGAAACGCGGCTCAATGAAATGTGGGAAGGGCTTGATGCGATTCATGTCATCGAAGAGACTGTGAGTGCTCAGGGGGAAAGGCATTTAAAGGGATTTATTGCAGCAGGAGGAGAAAAGTTCGGAGCAGAGGGATTTGAACCCCCGACCCTCTGCTCCCAAAGCAGATGCGCTAGCCAGACTGCGCTATGCTCCGAACGGGACAAATAATACTTATCTCGCACCTTTTTAACAACTTGATTTGATATCACAAAGGGTGATAATCATAATATATGACCTTTTTTAACAATCCTCAACTCGTTCAAGCTGCTAAAAATCCTCCCGACTTAAAAAAACTCTTAACGCCCGCAAGGATTGCTTCTTTTTATGCAGAAGCCGTCGGTCTCAAGCTCTCGTATGCCACCGAACGAGTGGATGAAGAGATTTTAGACGCTCTCTACAAACTTGCAAACGACCGCAAGGTTCTGTCTCAGATGAAGGCCATGCAGGCAGGCGAGCGGGTCAATCTAATCCACGGTTGTGAAAGCGAAAACCGGCCAGCGCTCCATACAGCGATGCGAGATCTGTTTGATCAAGGAAAAAGACCTCCGATTGCTCAAGCTGCCATCGATCTGGCTAAAAAAGAAATTGAAAAGCTAAAGGCTTTTCTGCCCGAGGTAGAAAAATTCACCGACATTGTCCAGATCGGCATCGGGGGATCTTCTTTAGGTCCTGAAGCGATTTATTTAGGACTCGAAGCATACGCCCTTAATGGAAGGCGAGCGCATTTCATCTCCAATGTCGATCCAGATGAAACGACAAAAGTCCTCAGCCGGTTAGATCTTTCAAAAACACTTATTATTGTCGTCTCAAAGTCGGGGTCAACATTAGAAACGGTGACCAATGAAGCGCTTGCGAAAGATCATTTGAAAAAAGCGGGCTTGAGTCCCAAAGACCATCTCATTGCAGTGACCGGGAAGGGAAGCCCCATGGACGATCCTTCTAAATATCGTGCCTCGTTTTATATCTGGGACTACATCGGTGGAAGATATTCAGTGACTTCCATGGTCGGAGGAGTTCTGCTGGCTTTTGCTTTTGGCATCGAGACGTATCTAGAGTTTCTGAAAGGCGCTCATGAGATGGACCAAGCTGCCCTAGAGGATCAAGAGGAGGATCAGGAGGAAAAAAATCTTCCACTCCTTGGCGCTCTCTTAGGAATCTGGAATCGGAACTTTCTCAACCACCCTACCGTTGCTGTCATCCCGTATTCCCAAGCACTAGCCCGCTTTCCTGCACATCTCCAGCAACTCGATATGGAGTCAAACGGCAAACACATCAACAAAGAAGGAAAGATTGTCGATTATAAAACAGGGCCAATCATTTGGGGAGAGCCCGGCACGAACGGTCAACACTCGTTTTTCCAATCGATCCATCAGGGCACCACAGTTGTTCCCTTAGAGATCATCGGCTTCAAAACGAGCCAGTACGGAGAAGACTTGATGGTCCAAGGCACGTATTCGCAGGAAAAACTGCTGTCCAATCTCTTTGCACAAGCCTTAGCGCTGGCCCAGGGTCAAGACAATTCGAACCCCAACAAAGTCTTCACAGGAAACCGACCTTCTTCGATTCTCTTTGCCGAAAAACTCGATCCCTTCACGATGGGCAAAATTCTAGCGTATTATGAGCATAAAGTCGCTTTCCAGGGATTTATCTGGAATATCAATTCCTTCGATCAGGAAGGCGTCCAGCTAGGAAAAAAGCTCGCGACGGAGATGATCAAGGCCTTTGAAGAGTCCCGCGCAGGAAATGTCCCCGCTTACAAGCTGGGAGAAGCCTACCTAAAACTTTTCTAAGCACTCATTTTTTTAGGATCGACGGCAACCACCCGAGTCACTTTCCAATGCTCATTCTCATCCAGAGTCATAGTCACAACGCGCATGCCACCATCTTTAATACTGCGGGCTGCACTCTCGGGAATTTCAGGGTTTTTAAGGATTTCGCCTTGGATGTATCTCTTCATTGCTTTCCCACCTGTGACAAAAACAGGAAGGATATCGATTTCAGGCCACGTGTTTAAGCTTTTTCGGATAACACCGTCTATGCGACTTGCGACTTGAGCCGGACTTTCAATACGGTCTTGATCAAGACAAGCCTCCCAGCGCTCTTCTGCTGGAGGAAGATTCTTCCCATTTTTATAAGCTTTTTCTTGAGAGGTCATCGGTTTTGTTACCTCCCGAAGCTCTGATTTTGGTGCCATGACTTGACAACTTTCACCCCATTTATTTTTAATGATCGAGGCAGTTTCTTTATGATGTGCAGCTGGAGATGTGTATAATACTATGTGTGTATTGCCGGTTTGCCGCAGAATTTGCCTTAATGCCTCGGGCATTTTGGATGCTGCAAGGTCTTTACCTTTTTGAGAAAGGCCTCCCTCAGGGCTGTTTTTGTCGTGCTTACTCGCAGGCCGCATGAGAACAATTGTTCTTTTGACGGCGCTCATGAGTTTATTTTGGATTTCTATGTACTGTTCGATAGCGGTGCGGGCCTTTGCCATAAAGATCACTGACATCGCCACATGAGCCGCGATATCGAGGATTTTTATCTTTTTCCCCGCCATTGCTTCTTCATAAGCAGTGCGCGCTTTATAAAGACTCCATCCTGATTGGAATATAAGTGAAGCACCGATAATTCCATAAGAGACGAAGATTGAGAAACTCGCTAAAGTCAGTAAATAGCAGGCATTGGAAAGAAGAGGTAACATCTTTTGTTCCGTTTCGCCCCATGAGAGTGTTTGGAAATTGCGTAATTCGTAGAAGTTTTCGCATAGATTCATGGCCGTATGGATTGCGAGGCCGATTCTTAGACTTTTGAAAGTTGTAACGAGTTCCAAGGTGTTTTTGAACATTGACCAAGAATGGGCATAGGTCCATGTCTTACCAGTGAGAAACTCGTTTGTTGCTAAGATCAGATTTAAAGAAGTTGCTGTGAAAGAGATCGCTCGACCGGCACGCTGATGAAGAAGGCCGATGATGGGGAGAACGAGCCCTGCAACGTGCGTGGTGGTACTCCAAGTGTCTCCAGAAATGTAAGGATGGAAATCTTCCCATTTTCTTTGGTAATAAGTGTTTAATTCGCCCGATTTTGTGACCATATAATTTCTCCGTTTTAGTACGGATATTTTATAATTTTTCGGAATTGTTTCGTAGTAAATTAAGTGGTATAATATTCAGCAAACAGCTTATGATCAATAGGTTATATCTATACCTGCGTAAATGACAATCAACACAAAATTTCAATTTGATACAAAATTAGGATCGACGACCTGAGACACGTACAGATCTCCCAAATCATCCGGTGTCATCGTCACAACGCGCATGCTGCCGTCTTCAATATTGCGGGCCATATTTTCGGGGATTTCTGGATTTTTACGGATTTCGTTTTCGAGATATGCCTTTATGTCACCACCATTAATGGCAAAAACCGGAAGTTCGGTCTCTTTAGTATCTTCTGCTAAGACTTGTCGGATAGCAGCGTCAATGCAAGAGGCAACTTGAGATCGGCTTTCAATACTTTGCTCCGCACCGAAGGAGCACTTTTCACGAGAGCATCCTTCTATGGGGAAGTTTTTCGAACCGATCTGAGGTGGGATGTAGCCTAGTTGTTCCTGCTTCTCTTGATAATTTTGGAGCCTCTTTTGTAAATCCTTTCTCTGTATTGATGGGAGAGTAAAGAGGCCCGACGGGAGTTGTTGGAAGTGGCCAGCCAGCTCATGTATGTGGAGGTTGAGAGTTAAATCAGGATGGGTAGCTGAAGATGCATAGAACATGATTTTTTTGCGGTTTTGCTCAGCAATCTGTGTTAAAGCCGCCGGCACTATGGACTCTCCCGTGACTTTATCTATTTGAGATAGACCTTTCTCAATATTCATTTTGTGATACTGACTCGCAGACTGCATGAGAACAAAAGTTTTTGGAAATATTTGGCTGAGTTTGAGAGCAAAAGGAACCTTTGTCAAATAAATCAGCATCATCGCCGTATGAGCTGCTGCATCGAGAATTTTCATTTCTTTCCACGATGTGGCTTTTTCATAGGCATCGCACGCTTTTTTGAAGCTGGATACTATTTGTAACATGAGTGAAGCAAAAATGAACCCATAAGTGACAGGATTTGAGAAATTCACCAAGGTCAATAAATACAGGGCATTGGAAACTACCCGAATTACTTTTTCAGAACAGTCCGATGTGAGGGGTGTATCGAAATCAGGTAATGCATAGAAACTTTCACCTAAATTCATGGCTGCATGAACCGCAAGGCCGATTCTTAAGCTTGCGACAGTTCCAATGACTTCGGCTCCACTTTTAACAATCGACCAAACATGGGCATAGCCACGAGACCATGTTATTTTTTTTGCGGTCAAAAGTTCTTTTCCTGTTGAGAATAGGTTTAAAGCGTTAGAAGCGTAAGAAATCGCTTGGCCGGCACGCTGATGAAGAAGGCCGATGATGGGGAGAACGAGCCCTGCAACGTGCGTGGTGGTACTCCAAGTGTCTCCTGAAACGTAAGGTTGGAAATCTTCCCAACTCCTTTGGTAATAAGTTTTTAATTCGCCCGATTTTGTAACCATTGTATTTTCCCGTTTTAATGTGGGTATTTTATGGTTTTTATGGGATATTTTTACAGTAAATTAAGTGATATTATATTCAGCAAGCTTTCTTATGATCAATAAGTTATATCTTTGCCTGTGTAAATAAGCATCAACATAAAAATTCAATTTAATATAGAATTTGGATCGACTACCTGAGATACCTGTAATTCTCCCATCTCATTCGGTGTCATTGTGACAGCACGCATGCTGCCGTCTGTAATACCGCTGGCTGCCTTAGGTGAAATCTCAGGATTTTTAAGAATTTCGCTTTCGAGATATCTCGTCATGGTAGTACCACCAGTGACAATGACGGGAAGGCCATCTTCTTCAGGCTGCTCGACTAAGATTGTTCGGATAGCGTCTTCCATGTGGGCGGCAACCTCAGCCGGATTTTCTGCATCAGATGAAGCCGCCCAGCGCTCTTCTAGAGGAAAGAGTTTCCAAAAGATCCGATGTGGCGCGTTGTAGCCTAGGCACATGTTTATCAAGATCACCCTGGCTTGTGCACCATGAGCTCGGGATGTGTAGTACACTAAGTCTTTTTGGCCTTTTTGCTGTGCGAATTGACTTAAGGCTAAGGGCGTTACGGATTCTGCAAGCTCTTTACTATTTTGAAAAAAATCTCTCTTCAGAGTCTCTTCGTTGAGCTTACTCAAAGACTGCATGAGAACAACGGTTCTTGGGATTCTTGGGACAGCGATTGGGATTTCAGTGCCATATTTGGTGTATTGAATGAAGGCAGTAGCGGCCTTGTCGCAAAAAATATAAGTCATTGCAACATGGGCGACGGCATCGAGGATTTTCATTTCTGTCCACGTCTTAGCTCCGCAAAAATCAGTGCGCGCTTTTTCCAGGCTTAAGCATGCTTGGAATACGAATGAAACTCCAACGATTCCATAATAGACAGGATTTGAGAAATTCACCAAGGTCAGTAAATAGAGGGCGTTGGAAACAATTCGGAGTATTTTCTCACCGTTCCATTTTTCTCTTAATTCGTAGAAGTTTTCGCGTAAATTCATGACTGTGTGGATGGCAAGGCCTATTCTTAGATGGGCAACAGTTCCAATGAGTTCAGCGCCATTTTTAACAATGGACCAAAGCTGTCCGTAAGCGCGAGCATTCCATATTCGGGAGTTCCCAAATTCAAGTCGAAATACACTTCCAGAGTGAAAGATGTTCAAAGAAGTGGCGGTAAAAGAAATGACTCGTCCGGCAGGTTTATAAAGAAGGCCGATGAAGGGGAGAGCTAAGCCTCCAATATGCACGATGGCTGTCAGAGTATCTTGTGGAATAGGCTGAAAATCCTCCCACTTTCTATGGTAATAGGTTTTTAATTCGCCTAATTGGGTGACAGTAGCCACAGAATTCCTCCGGTTAGTGCGAATATTTTATTGTTTTTATGAATTGTTCTAAACTAAATTAAGTGGTACTAAGTTCGATAATGAACTTATGATCAATGAATTATGTCAGGCTGGCTTGACTCAAATTTTTTCTTCCATTCTTCCAACTCTTTGGAAGTGACTCCCAGCCCAACAATGCGAATTGAATCAAGGGCTTCAAGATCTTCTTTGAGATCCTCTAGAAAGGCGTGTTGATCTTTGGGGGGAATTTGTTTAACACGGGAGTCGATATGTTTGTTCATATCTTCTCCCACTAAACCATGAACAATGATGCCCGTAATCATCGCACGTCGCTGTTGCCTATAACGAACTCTTACCTCGTCAAAACCGATTGCTTTTGCAGTTTCATCATACATTGCACAGGTGCGGAGGTATGAAAAAACATATAAATCGACAAGAGGTCTCACATCTTGCAATTCATAAATGGCAATCACCGCATTTGTATAGTCCTCTTTTTCAATATCGTTAAACGACAAAGGAACAAGGTTTTTCATAATGAGAGGAATATTTGCACTTAGTCGAGCGGTTCTTTTGTTGACATCGATAAATGGCTGCAAATAGGAAAGATGAACGAGTAGAAAGAAGCTTTGCTCATAGGGATCTTCAATCAAAGCTGCTTTTTGAGTCACGCGCTCTAATTGACGTTTCAAACGCTTGGAATCTTCAAAGGGAATATACGTCGACCCACTAATACGAACGCCCACATTTCTTACTTTTCCTGCATACTGAGTATCAACAAGCCCGTCCGATAAAAGATAGTGCACAGTGAAAATCGTCTCAGACAGAATCTTGAGCTGGTGCGCAGAATCGACAAGAAAACGGATGGCCTCTTTGTGGTTTAAAATCATTGTCTTTTCTTCGTCTAATTTACCTTCAGCGCTATGTCCTTCAAAGAGCAGTTTTTCTGTTTCTAATATCGAATAAGTGTTCCCCTCCAATCTTGAGGAGTTATAAGACAGATCGATCAGCAAACGGTCAAAAATTTGACGAGCAAATGTCCCTGCCGGTTCTTCACTTTTAGATCGTTTGCCGGCGTTATATAGCTGTGTTCGAATTTCTGAGGAAAGATAATACGTTTCGTTCGGTTGGTAAGTATCAAGCCATTCTTCCGCATAAGAAATAGGGATGCGCTCATAATAAGGCTTGCGCACTTGTTCAATGACAGTCAAGCTTTCGGTGCTAAAAAGGCTTCTTGTTCCAGTTTTAGATCGACGCACGAGATACTTGGTTCCCTTTTTGCGTCCCAAAATTTCAACCGATCCCTCCTTGACCATTTCAGCGAGCCACCGGCGCAACGTCCTATCGGTATAGGCCTCTCCCAGCTTTTTGAGCAGTTCTAAGAGACTAATAGGTTCTGCCTCTTCTCTCAATTGTTCTAATACCGCCATCTTTTTTGTTTGTAGTCGCATCTATACCTTATTTTTGACTGAAGAGATAGTTGCAAACTCCGATTTGGGCTCCAAAGCGAGTTTTGCAACCACCTCTGAATACGGCCAATTTTATGTGAATACGGCCATTTTTTCAACAATTTTGGCCGTATTCGCCCGAAAATGGCCGTATTCGGTCAAAAAATGGCCGTTATTTTTATAAAAATATTTAATAAGATTGGTAAGAACATCGGTTTTTGGGTATATTTGAGAGATGTTCGCAGTGATTTACCAGAGTTATCTGAAGCCCGGGCGTGAGAGTGATTACCAGAAGGCTTGGCGCCAGATCGCCAACCATTTTGTTTCTCACAGGGGAGCTCTGGGTTCCTGCCTCCACAAAGCTGAAGATGGCAAATGGATTGCCTATTCTAGATGGCCAGATAAGGCCACTCGGGATGCCTCTTGGCCTGGAGAAAATTCTCCTTCGCGTGAACTTCCGGAAGAGATCAGGCAGGCAATGTTGTTGGTTAAAGACTGCATTGACCAAGATCGGAAATTACCCGAAATCTGCATGGATGTTGTTAACGACTTGCTCTAGAAGTTGGCTTTTTTGTCATACTATGCAAAATTAGATAGCTTTTTATAGATATCTGTAGATTTAGTTCAGCTGCTGGCAGCCCGTGGTTTGTTTTTTCAGCAGGTAGAAACCTCTAAGAAGCTGCACTAAAACCCAGTTTCTGTCGATTTTTCGGTTCTTTTGAGCCTCCCTTCGGCTTCTGTGAAAGGGTCCATATCAACTCACGTATATGGACCCTTTCACAGAAGCCGAAGGGAGGCCAAAATAATCCAAAAATTCGACGAAACCTGGATTTTAGTACAGCTTCTAAGATTGATTGAACTTTCTGTGGGAAATCCAGACGGATAAGGCCATAACGATGACGCCTGCGATCGCCACGGGGATGATAAAGGCGTACATATATTGAACAAGCATTGCCGTGAGCAAGGCAAACACACCTAAGATAATTCCAATCAGCAAGAAGATCGAATCGATATAAATTCCGGCAAGGAACACGGCAAGACTGATAAGGATGAGGTGGAAAAGCCCTGCAATAAAGCGGCTGATGGTTCCTAAATGGACCAGATGCGAGACCAAAAAAATCGCGCCCATAAGGCCCAGCCAGTGAAGAACTTCATGCCAGATGGTAATGGGAGAGAACGTTTGTTGTTTCCGTTTGACATATCCACTCAGCCATAGAGCTAAGACCGCATAAACCGGGACCATCCATTTCCAATAGTCCCAGCCTCCTAAAGCCTCGACCTGGGTCACAACCATGCCAAAAAAGGCAAGGGCAAGCATTATCAGTCCAACGCTTAGTCGTGCTTTCCAAGGATGTGTAGGTTGCATACAACTTTGTATATATACAAAAGGAGTGTTAAACAACAGCGCCTTTCTCAATATCTAAGACATGATGGTGGGGATTTTCAAAGAAGGCGGGAGAGGTTAGAAACACTTGTCCGAAACCAGCAATTTTCTCTAAAAGAGCCTCTCTGCGGGCGACATCTAAATGGACGCCAAAGTCGTCGACGCAAAAGAGGGGAGGGGCCTGATGGCGGTCCTTCAGATGATGCCACTGGGCTAGGCGCATCGCGGCAACAGCCGATCGGAGTTGGCCTTGAGAAGCAAACGAGCGGGCCTCTTGTCCATTGATGAGGATTTCGAGGTCATCTCGATGAGGACCAATCAATGTCGTTCCTAAAATGAGCTCTTTAGCGCGGAGCTTGAGATAGTTTTCAGTATACGAGGAGGTGTATTTGATTTCTAAAAGGTCGCTCTGATTGGAAAGCTCTAGCATCCCGGCTTTGAGGCCTTCAGTAAGACTTGTGACGGTTTCTTGCCTTTTTTGTCTGAGATACGCTGCTGAAATAACCATGAGGCTTTCCCATGTTTCAATGGAGGCTGTCGTTTTCTTACGGAGGAGGAAGTTCCGGTGTTTGACAGCTTTATGATAGCGGGTGAGATGATAGACATAAAGGGGATCGCTTTGCGCGAGATGGATGTCCAAAAATCGACGACGCTCAGCAGGAGCGCCTGTGATCAGGAGGACATCTTCAGGGGCCAAGAGGACGATGGGGAGGAGTCCTAAGAGATTGGAAAAATGGGCATAGCTGGTGTTGTTGTAATCGAGCTTTTTGATCTCGCCGTCAAAAGAGAGGCGGATATGCTGGGCGATTCCGTCTTTGAGAAACTCGGCTTCAATGAAAAAAAAAGAGGCGTCGTTTTGGATCATCTCTTTGAGATGGGGAGTCCGAAACGATCGTCCTGTTCCTAAAAGATAGAGCGCCTCTAAGAGATTGGTCTTGCCTTGTGCATTACTGCCTCGGATGAGATTGACATCCTGAGAAAAGGAGACATCCACTTCCGAGTAATTACGGAAATGCCTGAGGTAAAGCTTTTGGATATACATCTTACACTTCAAGGCGCATTGGCATGATCACAAAATGGGCGTTCGTCGAATCGGTGATCAGACCTGGATTGTACGCGTCGCTTAAGGAGAGTTGGATCGTCTCATCGCGGCTGTGGCGCAAAATATCGAGAAAATAGTGGGGATTGAAGGCGATGTCGAGCTTGGGTCCGCCGTAATTGACGGTCATGCTCACTTTTCCTTCGCCGATTCCGCCGCTCATGGCTGTCAGATGGAGCTCACCGGATGTAAAGGTGAATCGGACGGCGCTGCTCTGGTCGCTGGTAAAGAGAGAGACTTGACGCAGGAGAGACATGAGCTCTTCACGGTGCAGGGCAATCGGGTCGCTGGCTTTTTTAGGGATCACGCGGTCAACATCAGGATATTGCCCGTTCAGGAGTTTGGTGATGAGCGTGACGCTTCCGGTCTCGATCGCAATCTTATCTGCAAAGAAGGTGAGCTTCGATTTTTGTTCTTTGATCTCTAAAAGTTTGATCATCTCTTCGACGGCTTTGAGGGGAAGGACATAAGCGCCGGCTTGTTCATCGGCAAGATCGACATCGGCGAAAAGACGGGCGAGTCGTTTGCCATCGGTGCCGATAAACGTCGCTAGTTTTTGGCGATGCTGAAGAAGGATGCCGTTGAGGACTTGCCGATTGTCATCGCGGGCTGCGGCAAATGAGCTGCGGACGAGCATTTCCCGGAGAAGGTTATTATCGAGGTCGAGGGAAACACCTCCGGAAAGATCGGGAAGAGTGGGGAATTCATTTTTATGCATGCCGCTCATTTTGAAATGAGAAGTCCCGGCAGTGATGTGGGCAGATTCGGGAGTGAGGGTGTGGAGTTCAACTTGAGAGGAAGTGAGTTCACGGACGAGCTGGAAGAACTTTCTGGCAGGAAGCGTGATTGACCCTTCTTCTTCGATTTTGCAATTGGCATAGGCTCGCATGCTGACCGTGAGATCGGTTGCACTGATAATGAGTTGGTTATCGGCAGCTTCTAAAAGGACATTACTCAAAATCGGCAGCGCCGGTTTTGAGGGAACGATGGCTTGGATTTTTCCGATTAAATTGACGAGATCAAGTCTAGGGATGGTGAACTTCATAGCGAGTCCTCTTTCCCAAAAGATACTCTATTCACAAGACTCGTGTCAATAGACCTCTTGCGTATAGTTTATAGTTTTCTTTTCCTTAAAAAGAAACAGGATCAGCACGATCGCAAGCGGCAGGATAGGTAGGATGGTACATTCTTTTATACTCTAATTTCTTCCTTCCAAAGTTAACGAGCAAACCAACTCGTATATCTGTGACTGCTAGGCATCTGTGATATCTTCATGTATCATCTTGCCCATCCTGCCGCTTGCGATCCTGCTGATCTTGTTTTCTCCCTATACTCATACTCTTAAACAAACCAGTCCCTGCAAAGGCATTTATTTTCGAATGAGTCGAGTATGCGGAAAGTCTACTCTTTGGACAAATTAAAATTTTGCAACAAAAAAATCATATAAACTATAGACCTCTTGCGTATACGCAAGAGGTCTAATCATCCTGTTTCATCGATCGATCGATTTCGCGTTTGGCTTGACGGGCTTTGATGGCAGCGCGTTTGTCATAGGCTTTTTTCCCTTTTGCAACGGCGAGCCGGACTTTGACCAGCCCGTGTTTGAGATACATACCGAGTGGAATGATGGTAAGTCCTTTTTCATCGATGACAGATTTTAAACGGAGGAGCTCCCGTTTATGGAGAAGAAGCTTTCGCTCTCTCCGTTCTTCATGATTATAGATATTGCCGAACTTGTAAGGAGCGATCGACGAGTTTTTGAGATACGCCTGGCCAAGATGGAACACCACATACGATTCTTGAAGATTTCCGCCATGGTTGCGAAGAGATTTGATTTCAGTGCCCAAAAGAACAATGCCGGCCTCTAAAGTTTCCAAGATCTCATAGTTATGATGAGCTTTCCGATTGGAGACGAGATCTTCCATTGAGGTTATCCGAATAAAGATTGTCCAAAGGCAGTGACAGTGAAACAGTCGCGGCCTTGGTAGGTGCCGACGGCGGTGATGCCGGCTTCTAAGAGCCATTCAAAAACGATGGCGCGGAGCAATGTTTTTTCTTCAGAGGAATAGTCGGGAAGGGCGTATTTCCACCCCTTGCCGCATTTTTTGAGTGTGGCTGCGGTATGCTCGGCAAATGGAACAATCACCCCTTTTTCAAACTCATCATAAAAGACCCAGCCAGTGTGAAGAACCCGCAAGATTGCTTTTTCTGCATCGTGAATGACTTTTTCTGTCGTTAAATGAGGAGGGAGCTGGACCGATTGGATTTTATTGAGGCTGTGGCGATAAAGATAAAGAGCGCGGTTTTCAAGACGCAATTCAAGCCATTCCACGGCAGGTTCGGTCGCTTGCAATTTGTCATCAACGACTTCTGCCAATTTTAACAGCTGGAGTTTACTCACGAGTTGATCGATATATTGTGGATTAGGCGGGCTTTCCTGCAGACGTGCTGCCATAGCGGCATATCCTTTCGGATTCAAAGGGGTAGGTTGCTTTTTCACGAGTTGAAGAATTGCGGTCAAATCTTCGATGAACGCAAAATCGTGTGAGCGAAACCGTTCAATTTTGGCTGTGTCTGCGATCGGTTTTGTTGTCGTTGCTTTTAAGAAGGTGAGATACTCACGCCATTCATGGAAAGGCGTAACTGTTTCTTCCCAGCCGCAGCTGCTGGGCTGAAATTTTACGCAGCAGACAAAGTGGAGCTCTAAAATGAGCATATTTTCTTCGAATTTTTCTCGAGAAAGCTCGTATTTTTTCATCACGTCTTTGGCAGAAAGCGTCAAAGTAGGGGAGCGGAAGAGGTCTTGCGCAATGGCTGATAGGGATGGATCACCAAAGGTAAGCTCCAAGAGGTATCTTTGGAAAATTTGCGGGGTGTGCAGGTATTTTTCAACGAGAGATTCAAAGATATTATTCGACGTGCGGGGGATCGAGTACCAGATCGGGAGAAGATGGATAGGAACTTTTTTAAGGGTGTTTTGGAGAAATTCCATGCCAGGGCAGAAATCGGGCGCAAACTTCTCAATTTCTGTCTCAAAATACTTTCTTGTCTCTTTATCGACAACTATCGAGTCGCCTTCGATGACGAAAAGGCCCGTTTGACGTAAGATTTCTAAAACCGGAACGATCTCATCTTCGGTTTTTTCGATGTTTTTGGCAATTTTACGGATGGAGGTTTTGATGGGGCTATATAAAATTTCTTCTAAGACTGCGATCTCAAACGTGGTGAAACTAGCGAGCAAAAGACGATTTTCGATATCTCGACGATAGTTATAATCCGAAAGTGTAATCTTATTTTTCTTGTGCTGGGTTAATTCTATCATATTTACAGGTGCAACCTACACACCTGCTTGCAAGTCTAGTTGATTTTTCATTTTGAAGCAATTACCAATATACTGTATTTTTTCTGCATGGCTAATTACAATCACCAAAGAATTGAACAGAAATGGCAGCATCTCTGGGAAGTAAAAGAGCTCTTCCAGGTCGAAGCAGATCCTTCAAAACCAAAGTATTACATTTTAGATATGTTCCCGTATCCTTCCGGTGCCGGCCTTCACGTCGGGCATGTGACAGGATATACTGCAACCGACATTCTTTCCCGGTATATGCGTAATAAAGGCTATAATGTTCTCCATCCGATGGGCTGGGATAGTTTTGGCCTTCCTGCCGAACAATATGCGATCCGTACTGGCACCCATCCTGCCATTACTACAGAACAAAACATCAACACCTACCGCCGCCAGCTCAAATCGCTGGGCTTTAGCTACGACTGGAGCCGGGAGATTGCCACCAGCGACCCCTCGTATTACAAATGGACCCAGTGGATCTTTACCAAGCTCTATGAAAAAGGGCTTGCCTATGAAGCCGAGGTTAATGTCAACTACTGTCCTGCATTGGGGACGGTCCTTGCCAACGAAGAGGTCGAAAACGGCCATTCTAAAGAAGGCGGCTATCCAGTGGAGAGAAGACCGCTCCGTCAATGGATCCTCAAGATCACAGCCTATGCTGATCAACTCATTGAAGATCTCAAACTCGTCGACTGGCCCGAATCGTTAAAACGGCTTCAAATTAATTGGATTGGCCGAAGCGAAGGCGTCAAAATCGATTTTAAAGAAGAAAAAACCGGCGAAGTGATCACCGTTTTTACCACACGGCACGACACGTCATTTGGCGTGACATTCTTAGTCCTTTCCCCTGAACATCCTCTTGTTGAGAAAATCACGATCCCTGAGTATAAAAAACAAGTTGCCGCCTACCGAAAAGAAGTCGCCTCCAAAAACGACATGCAACGCACTGATCTCGCAAAAGAAAAAACCGGCGTTTGGACCGGCGCCTATGCGATCAATCCTTTCAACCAAGAGCGCGTCCCCGTCTGGATTGCCGACTATGTCCTCATGACGTATGGCACCGGCGCTGTCATGGGTGTTCCGGGACATGATGAAAGAGACTTTGCCTTTGTGAAAAAATACAATCTCGACATCCTTCCTGTGATTGAGCCGCAAGATCCTGAAACAAAAGCTGCATTGCTCGATGAAAAGATCTGCTACGGTGACACGCTGCAAACAGATCAAGACCGGATCTTTAATAGCGGCTTTTTAGACGGGCTCACCATTGAGCAAGCGAAGACAAAAGCCGCCGATTGGCTTGTGGAAAATAAAGCAGGGGTGAAGACCATCAACACTAAACTCCGCGACTGGCTGTTTTCCCGCCAGCGGTATTGGGGAGAGCCGTTTCCGATCCTCCATTTTGAAGACGGAAGCAAACGGATCTTAGATTTGGATGAGCTTCCTCTTTGTCCACCCGAACTGAAAGATTATAAACCTTCCGGGACCGGCGAGAGCCCTTTAGCTAAAGTCAAAGAATGGGTCGAGATCACAGATCCCAAAACCGGAAAAAAAGCTAGGCGCGAGACAAATACCATGCCGCAATGGGCAGGCTCTTGCTGGTACTACTTACGTTTCTGCGATCCGCACAACGATAAGGCCGCTTGGAACCCCCAAAAAGAAAAATACTGGATGTCCGTCGATCTTTATGTCGGGGGAGTCGAACACGCGGTTCTACACCTGCTCTACGCTCGCTTCTGGCACAAAGTCCTTTATGATGCAGGACTGGTTTCGACACCCGAGCCTTTCCAAAAACTCAGAAATCAGGGACTTTTGACCTCTCGTTCCTACCAGCTCCCTTCCGGAGTTTATATTTCCGCTGAAGAGGTCGTCGAAAAGAATGGAAAATACTATCAAAGGGGCACGGATATCGAGCTCAAGAGCCAAATCGAGAAGATGTCCAAGTCTAAACTCAATGGGATCACTCCCGATGAGATGGTCGAAGAATTCGGGGCAGATAGTCTTAGGTTGTATGAAATGTTCATGGGGCCGTTCGATCAAGAAAAACTCTGGAACACCGATGCCGTCCAAGGATGCCACCGGTTCCTCTGCCGGTTTTACAATCTCGTAACGTCCGATAAGATCACCGAAGAGACAACTGAAGAGGCGCTCAAGCTCGGTCACCGTGTGGCGTTTGCTGTAGAAAAAGACATCCAAAACATGGCTTTCAATACGGCCATTGCTAAAATGATGGAGTTCATGAACGACTTTTCTCCGCTGCCGAAATATCCTAAGGCCGTTTTGAAGATGGTGACCCAGGCGCTCTATCCGTTTGCTCCCCACATTGCCGAAGAGGCATGGGAGCTACTCGGAGAAACAGAAAGCTTGACCTATGCTTCTTATCCCCTCATTGATCCGACCTATTTGATTGACTCTACGACCTTGTATGTCATCCAGATCAATGGCAAAGTCCGCGGCAAATGGGAGCTTCCCAAAGATAAAAGCCAAGATGAGATCATGGCCTTTGTGAAGTCACAGCCTCAAATTGCCAAGCATCTTGAAGGAACGATTGAAAAGGTCATCTTTGTCCCCAATAAACTTCTCAGTTTGGTGATCCATGCTTAGGTTTTTCTACGATTTTGTTTTACTACTCTATACGCTCATCAACCTTCCCAAATTTGCATGGGAGTCGATCCGCTTTCGAAAGCATCGGAAGTCGTTTTTAGAAAAACTCGGTTTTAATCTGCCAGTATTTACACTTCCCCATAACCGGCAGCGGATTTGGGTCCATTCGATTTCGATGGGTGAGACAAAAGCCGTTGCGCCCTTAGTAGAGCAAATCCGCCAGCAAATGCCCCAGGCTTCCATTGTGATTTCCACCACCACAGAGACCGGACTTGCCGAAGCCAAAAGAAGCATGCCCGAGCTTGATCATTATTTTTTTCTACCGCTCGATTTTTCATGGACGATGCGAAAATTGACCAATCGGATCAAGCCTGATTTGTTGATCCTTGTGGAAAGCGATTTTTGGTACAACCTTATCAGTTATAACAAAAAAGTCGTTCTCGTGAATGGAAAGATCTCTGAAACTTCGCAATCACGATTTAAGTTCTTTTCATTTTTTACTAAGAGACTCTTTTCCCGATTCGATCTTTTATGCCTCCAAAGCCAGAGGTTCGCCTCGCGCTTTGAGACTTTAGGTGTCTCCCCTTCAAAGATCGTTGTGACAGGCAATTTGAAGTTCGACCAGCCGTTTCCTCATCTGGATCTCGAACGATGGAGATCAGACCTTGGAATTCGTTCTTCAGATAAAGTCATTACTCTCGGTTCTACCCATGATCCAGAGGAAGACCAGCTCATCTCAGCCATTGAACCGCTCTTTGATCAATTCCACAACCTCAAAATCTTGCTTGTCCCACGCCATCCTGAAAGATTTTTCACCGTCGCCGCTTTGCTCGACAAAAAGAAAATTCACTATGCGAAATTCTCCGACCATCTTCCTAAGCAAGGCAATGAGCGGATTATCTTGATCGATGCCATGGGCGTCTTAAGCGCCTGCTATCGGCTTTCGGATATTGCGATTGTAGGGGGAAGCTATGTCACCCGTGTGGGAGGGCATAATATTTTTGAACCTGCTGCTCTGGGCATCCCTGTCCTGTTTGGTCCTCATATGGATACCCAAAGAGATCTCGTTGACGTCGTGGTCCATGGGGGAGCCGGCAAACAAGTTCCGCTCTCCAGCCTCACCTCTACCCTTGAACAGATGCTTAAAACACCTCCTCAAGAGATGAAAAAAGCCGGCCTTAAGCTCGCAGAAGAGGTTCAGGGAGCCACAGAACGGACATGGAAATCACTTCAAAGAACCTATCCCCATATTCTTAACAATTGATTTTTGACGCCTTTTTTGTCAGATTTTGAGTTTGCTTTGAAGGACATATTTGGATAAATAGGCCAAAAAGCAACCTCAAAATCTGACAAAAAAGGCGAGAAAAGCGGTTGTTTAAGAATATGGGGATAGGTTCAACATTGTTTTAAATGACTAAATGGGATAAGATTTGCTGCAGTTTATCGCGGGATGGAGCAGTGGTTAGCTCGTTGGGCTCATAACCCAAAGGCCGGAGGTTCGAATCCTCCTCCCGCTATTTTTTATTTTCTCTCATGGTGGGTCCCCCTTACGGCGGTATAGCTCAGTTGGTTAGAGCGGAGGAATCATAATCCTTGTGTCGTTGGTTCGAATCCGACTACCGCTATTAGACCTCTTGCGCAACTCAGGTTCTGTCGATTTTCGGGTTCTTTTGGGTCTACTTTAGATAATGATTCTTTTGCAGCCATTCTATGGCACGTTTGTCTCCCTTGTCTCCGAGTGCATAAGCTGCTTTAGTGACGGCTTCAAAATCAAAACCATAGCCTAGTGATTTGATATACTGCAGAACAGAAGAAATACCTTTATCGATACAAGCTGTAACAGTATCTTTAAAAAATTTCCAATGGCCGTGCTGGGCAAGAATGCGCAATAACGTAAAATTAAAAGCTCCTTCCGGGCTATTTATCTCATTGAGATGTTGACGAAGACAGGAGGACAAGATTTTCTCTTTCCCTTGTGCAGCGGCTGTCCTAAAAAGTGCAATATTCCAATTACAGCCTGTTTCATTGAGCCAATCAACAATGTCCCAATGACCTGCGAAGGCAGCAAATCCGATTGTCTCGGCATCGACAGGACATCCTTGTGCGACTAGTTTTTTAAGCAGATCGTGTTTGCCACTACGAGCAACTTTAACACCTACATCAATATCTTTGGTCTCCAATGGAAACTCAATCAACCATTCAATGATGTGGATGTGTTTGTAAAACGCGGCTGCCTTGTATAACTCTTCGCTCTTATAAGGGCAGTTTTTTTGGAAAAGCCATTTAAGTACCTCAATATTACCTCCATGAACCGCTGCAGTGGCTACTAGCTCATGCCGCCATTCGAAGCCTTGCTCCTCAACCCAGTTCAAGGGTTCAATACTTCCACTCCAAGCAGCGCCAATTGCTAAGGCATATTTCATATAATTATATGGTAATAAAACCCGAACAAATCCAGTAGGCATTGCTACTCTCAATTTTCCTTCTTTAATGTCGTTTAGAAGATCGATTTTACCTTGTTTTGCTGCACAGAAATAAAGTAAACACTCTTCGCAAAGTAGGCCTTTTTCGATCGATTGCTTGACCAGCTCCCAATGCCCATTTGCTGCTGCACATTGGCACACCATATTAGACATAGGCCATCTTGCATTGTGCATTAATTCGAGCTCTTCCCCACGGTTATGCTTCGCTGCATAAACAGAAGCATTCTCGTTTCCTTTAATGCCTTGAGCGATTAGCCATCGTATAACGTGCCATTGTTCTTGTTCAGCCGCCCATTCTGCAATTTCTTCTGTAAAAGCGTCTCTTTTGTGAAGTTCGAAGAGAATACAGCCTAATATTTTGATTTGACCATGCTGAGCCGCTATTTGAACCATCCGGTTATAGTCAGGGTCGACAATGTTCAGATTTAGCAAAAATCTTAAACTCTCTAAATTGCCTACTTCTGCTGCAATTTTAAGATAACTATAACCACACCTTTTCAACTTACTGTCATCCGTTTCATCGAACAGAGCTTTAAGAGCCGTTAAATTCCCTGATTCTATTAATCCACGAATGGTTTCTAGGTTAATTGTATACATGTCTCGGAGCTTCGATTTCAAATCTTGAAAAAGTTTAATATGGCCATGGCAGATAGCAACGTTAGCATGGTCAGAATTCGGGACGGCTCCTTTTCCCCACAACCATTCCAGAACCTCGGCTTGATTACCTTCCGCTGCTCCAATCGCTGTTTTCTCAAAACCCAAGAAGCCTTGGGCCCAAACCCGTTGTAAAATAGGTAAATAGCCCCTCTTAGCAGCTGCATGTGAAGCTAAAGATGTCCATCTACAGTTGTGATCAACTCCCCATTTAACGAGTTCTAAGTACCCCAGTTCAGCAGCTTTTTCGCAGAACTTAGATTCAGATAAGCGAGGATCAATGATCCGTTTAAAATTCCTGCAAGTGAAGGCAAGTGCGATGGAGGATACGGGATCGAGAAAAGTTGCCCAAATCAAGTTAAAAATCTCCGATGGAAGGCTAAACAACCCTGCCTTGTCTGGAAATTTAAACTCTTGCGCTTGCGCAGAAGTAGCGCATAATGGTTTTGTGCCCATGACATACCTCCTCAGTTAGAGGACGCTAATTTTACACCTTAAAAATGTTTAAGCAACAGCCCTAAGAGTCATGACGTCCAAAAAATCGACAGAAGCTAAATCCGTTAATAGTCTCTAATAGCTATGGTGATCTAGAACCACCTTGCCCTTGAAGACTCGGTAGATATAGGGGAAGTAAAAGAATGAGAGCGGGGCTCCCGTTAAGGTAACGCCCACCATGATCCAGAGAGAAAGCTCAGAGACCGAGCTGTTCATGAAGCTCAGGGAGTTTTCAGGGTCAAGCGTTGAGAAGGCAATATAGGGGAATGTCCCGATCACAAAGAGGATCAAAAGAAACAGGATAGACAGGCAGGAATATAAAAAGGCCATCTTGTCTTTTTTTTGACGGATCATTTTATAGATCATCAAAATAGCCCCAAAGCTTAACAGGGGGAAAATCCCGATCTCAGGGTAATCAATAAAGGGCCTGACCATACGCGGCTCTGAAAAGATGGTTGCTAATGTTGCCGCTAGCCATGTGATGATAAAGAAAGTCACTGAGCGGTGGGCCCATGTGCGGACTTTTTTGTGAAAAGCCCCTTCTGTTTTCATCAAAAGATAGAGAGACCCATGCATCATGAAGCAGGCAATGCCTAATAGGGCAATGAGAAGGGGATAAGGGGCAAACAGATCCATGATTCCTCCCACAAGAGTCCCTTGCTCATCTAAAGGCAATCCCTTAATCAGATTTCCTAAAAATAAGCCGATGACAAGCGTCACAATGAAACTGGCCAAGAAGAAACCGATATCCCAAAATTGCGTCCATTTTTTTTGGGTGCCTTTGCTGCGGAATTCAATCGAAGCCGCACGGAGCATAAAGCCAAAAATCAGGAGCATAAAAGGAGTATAGAGGTTCGGAGCTAATGTCGAAAAGGCACGGGGGAATGCAGCAAACAGCACGCCACCCCCGATTAAGATCCAAGTCGAATTACCATCCCAGACGGGTCCGATCGCGTTGATCATCAGGCGTCGTTCTTGATCGCCTTTAGAAAACAAATGGAGACAGCCGACTCCAAGATCAAAACCATCAAGGACCGTGTACGCAACAATCGAAAACATAAAGACGGCATACATAATGAACTGTGCCAGATAAAAAGTGTCCATTAGGTTTTCCTCTTGTAAATATCGTGGAACCTATCCCAATAAATTTCTGGCGGTGCAATTAACGTTAGGCTAGAGAACCTTATCTTTGGTAAAACCATCCTGCAAATCCTGCCGCTTCGCGATCCTGTTCATCCTGTTTATTTCTTCAGGTATAGAACAGGATGAGCAGGATCGCGAGGCGGCAGGATTTGCAGGATAGTTTGTGGTACTTAGGTCAATCCCACAATCAGCCTAACCATTAATGCATCCCCAAATTTCTCAATGAGCTTTTCGACAATTTTTGCTTTAAATCGATTAATTTAGCAAGGGACAATATTTTTAATATGGCCCTTGCTAAGTTAATCGATTTAAAGCTGAAAAGTGCGAAAAGATCATGATGAAATTTATTGGGATAGGTTCCGGTAGGGGAGTTGCTCTTGATCCATCTCAGGCGCAGGACCGGCTTTGATTTTTCGATCGAGCAAAACCAAGAACAAGACAAAGAACATCGTATACATGACAACGAACATGATCAAAGAGCCGATCACTTGCCCTTTCGAAATCACAGGGGAGAAGGCATCTGCTGTTTTTAAAAGCTTGTAGACCGTCCATGGTTGCCTTCCAATGCAAGAGCTATACCAGCCGGCGATATTGGCAATTTGGGGAAAAAGGACCGAAATAATCATGAACTTTAAGAAAATCGGCTTGATGTCCCATCGCTTCTTCCACCAATAGTAGCCGCCGATAAAGGCTGCAACCGTCATCGCCGCCCACATGAAAATCATCAGATGGTACATCTGGAAAACAACAGGGACCTTGGCCCACTGGTCTTTAGGGAATTGATCCAGACCGGGAACAGGAAGCGACGCATCGCGGTAAGTCATCCAGCTGAGCATACCTGGCACCGAAAGGCCGTAGACTTTTTCATTTTTCGCGTCGACCCAACCGATAGCATACGCAGGAGTGTACGGCTCCGTTTTGTAGACGCCTTCAAAAGCAGCGAACTTTTCGGGGTTGTAGGTCGCGACTTTGCGAGCTAAATGATCGGCAGAAACCAGTTGAAGGATCGATGTTGTTAGTGTAATAGCAAGAGCGACCTTCATGCTCCGAATGGCAAAATCGCGATGCTTTTTTTTCAAAAGATAATAGGCGGCAACGCTGAGAATTAAAAAGGCTCCCGTCATCCAGCAGCCTAAGAGGACATGGGTCAGATGACTTAGGTTGGAGGGGCTTAAAAAGACCTTCCACCAATTGACGACCTCGGCAACGACAGTCCCATCTCCAAGGGTGGTAATGCGATGACCTGCCGGCGTCTGCATCCACGAATTAAAACTCACAATCCAAACCGCACTAAAATGGGCGCCAGCACAAACAAGAATGGTCGACATGAAATGCATCTTAGGGCTGACTTTATTCCAGCCAAAGAGAAGAATGCCTAAAAAGCCAGCTTCAATCAGAAAAGCGAACATCCCTTCCATGCCGACAAGACTTCCAGAAACATCGCTTACAAATCTCGAATAACGGGACCAGTTAGTCCCAAGGGAGAACATCATCGGGATCCCCGTGGCGACTCCCAACGCAAAGGTCATCGCAAAAACTTTGAGCCAGAACTTGGTCAGCTTTTCCCAAAGAACGTCGCGGGTTTTTAAATACATCCCCTCCATGATCACCATGGCAAGCGCAATGCCGATGCTTAAAGGGGGGTAGATATAATGGAATGTGATCGTAAAGGCAAACTGCAAACGGGAAAGGATTTCAACATCCATATTCAACTAGCACCCTGTTGATTTAATTTTTGCTCCTACGATTGCGCCAAAACCCCGCGGTTGGAATATCGTAAAGCTATCTGTATTAACACAGCGCGCTTTACGATCTTTCAACCGCGGGAGTTTTCACGTCAATCGTAGGAGCAAAAATTAAGTCAACAGGGTGCCAGTGTAAAGCTTTTGATTTAGTTCGGCAAGCTTCAAGTACTTATAATAGGCAGTCTGAGAATTGTAGAGGGAGATGATAAAACCTTCTTTTCCGCCAAAAATCCCGCGTTTGAAAATGTAGCTTTTGATGAAGGCGCTTATTCCATGGAGAGCGGCTTTCAATAAAGACGATTTCTTTTTACCACGGTTTTGCTCCGCAAATAGCGTGCTGTATTTTTGCATCTTCGTTAAAAAATCCGAGATCGTTCGATAAGGAGTATGCTTTATCGTATATTGCAGGGGAATCACCCGCATCTTTTCGCTTAATACCTTTTCATGCACCGCATCATTGGAAAAACGAGTTTTTCTTCGGTTATAAAGCCGGATGACACGATCGGGATACCAGCCCGCACAGCACCGGATTGCTTTCCCATTGAAGTAGTTGTCCCTGAGAATGGAATAGACGGAATTAGGATCGAGAAGAAGTCCTTGGATTTCTCTCACGAGCTCTGGTGTCGCAATTTCATCGCTGTCAATCGACAAGACCCAATCATTGGAAGCAATGCTGGTCGCTTCGTTATGCAAAGGCCCGAACCCATTAAACTGGGCATGGTGGATTTTAACATTCGGAAATTCCCCAGCGACCTCAAGAGTATCATCATTCGATCCCGTATCGAGAACAATCACTTCGGGAAACATCTGGAGCGACTGCAATGTCGCAAGCAGGGTATCTCCGCAATTCTTCGTTAAAACTGTCACGCTGATATTTTTCACAGGATGAAAATATATCAATAACGACTTTCCATGTCGAAATGAAAAGTTTGCTTTTTTAAAAATTCTGCTTTAGATTTTATCCAATGCCAAAGCTATACGATCCGGTCCACCAGTTCATTTACCTCGATGATGATGAGGCCGCCCTCATCGATACGCTGCCGTTCCAGCGCCTCAGATATATTCGGCAAATGGGAATGGCCTATCTTGTTTATCCCGGGGCGACTCATAGCCGGTTTGAGCATTCGCTAGGGGTGATGGAACTCTCAAGCCAGATTTTTGACAGGATGGTTTCAAAATTCCCCCAGATGCGTCAGGCGCGGCAAGATTATCCTTATTGGAGAAAAGTCGTTCGGCTGGCGGCTCTATGCCACGATGTCGGTCATTTACCCTTTTCACATGTTGGAGAAAAAGCGTTGTTGGGAAAAGGAGGGCATGAGAAATGGACCTATGCCATCATCCAAAGCCCAGCTCTGATGCCTTTATGGGACAAAATCAAAGCCGACACAAAAAATCGAGAACTTGTCGATCATATTCTAAAACTTTCTATCGGTGAAAAGAAACTGAAAGAGATCGGCCATGCAAGCCCCTTTTCCGCATGGGACCGCGTGATGTGCGAAATCATCACAGGCGATTTCTTCGGAGCCGACCGAATCGATTATTTACTGAGAGACTCCAAGAGCTCAGGAGTTTCATATGGACTATTTGATTATCATCAGCTGATTGAAACGGTGCATATTTTGTCCCAAGAAGGGAATATGCAGTTGGGAATTGAAGAAAATGGAATCGAGTCGTGCGAGGCGCTCCTGCTCTCTAGACATTTTATGCACCGGCGCGTTTATCAATACGCGACAGTCAAAAGCTATAATTTCCATCTTTCCAGATTCATGGAAAAAATTGTGAAGATCTCCGACCTGCACCATTATCTTTCTTTGACCGACAACGACATTCTTATAGAATTATTTAGAGCTGCCAAAGAGCCCCAACATCCAGGGCACTTTGATGGCTTAAGCATCGTCGAAAGAAAGCACCGCTTTAAGGCAATTGCCGTCTCTTCGGAGATCTCGCTGAAAGCGTTAGAAGAGTTCCAAAAACACCATAAAATTCCTTCTGATTCGATTGCGTGGGATTTTGTGGGCAAAACCGCATCAAAAATCGGTTTTAATTTTCCTGTTCTCTTGAAGAATCAAAAAACTGTTAATGGATCGGAGGTTTCAACTCTCTCCATACCAACAGGTTCTAGCACATGGGTTTATATCGCTCCTCAGTATGAAGATTCATTTCTTGAATACTTAGAAAGATAGTATACTGTTTTCATGCAGTGGAGAAAAATTAAAGACGAAATTTTACAGATGACAAAGACGCAAAAGATTTTTATTTTTTGCGCGATGATTTGTGGATTTTGCATCACGGCTGATTATGGTATTGTTAGGCCTGTCAGCAATAGTATTTTTCTTACTCAGCATGGCACCGATTTTTTTCCTTATGCGTGGTTGGCGATCGTCCCTCTAAACTTCCTTCTCATCGAACTCTATAACCGGTATTTGGCTAAACTGGGCGTCAAGCGGATGTTCCTGGCCATTATTCTCCTCATTGCGTTTGTCAACACGTTCTGCGCGATCACAATAACAAAGCTTCCGTTCGTGGCTTTCTTTTTTTATATCTGGAAAGAAATTTATATCATGCTGCTGTTCCAGCAGCTCTGGTCTGTGGTTCATACCACAATTCACTTAAGCCAAGCCAAATTTCTTTATGGACTTATTTTTGCAGTTGGGGGATTAGGAGGCATCTTCGGGAGCATTTTACCCGGCTTTTTCGCTACCAGCATAGGATCTCCTAATCTGATTTTTGCCACCTTACCTCTCCTATCGATGTTGAGCTGTGCTTTTATCTACATGCTGCGCCGCAGCCAGGTCCAAAAAGAAGAATCGACAGATCAGAAACCGATCCGCAATTTTATGCAGGGGGTCACTGCGATTCGGAATTCAAAATACCTTTCCTTTATCTTGTTTATTGTGATTTTGATGCAAGTGGTCACCACGCTGATTTACTACCAGTTTAATTCGATGCTTGAAACCACCATCTCTGAGCAAGACATCCGCACGGAATATTCAGGAAAAATCTTTGGAATCGCCAATTTCTTGACCGTGATCTTACAGCTGTTCGGGTCGTTTTTACTTCTCCATTTTTTCGGCTTAAAGCGGAGCCATTTACTGCTACCGGTGATCCTTTGCTTCAATGCGCTCGGGTCGCTCGTTGTCCCGTCTTTTGCGATGATTTCAGCTGCCTTTATCACGATCAAAGCGTTTGACTTCTCATTATTCGGGATCTTAAAAGAGATGCTTTATATCCCTCTTAAACAAGAGGAAAAGTTCCAGGCCAAGGCGATCATCGATGTCTTTGCTTATCGGAGCGCTAAAGCCGTCGCCTCAGGCCTTATCCTCCTGCTTCAGTGGCTAGGATTTGTCAAAATGATCGACTGCATGACCTGGGGGTCTCTCTTCTTGCTAATCGTCTGGGCGTTTGTCGTCTATAAGATGTTCCAACTCAAAGAAGAGACTCCTGAAATCGACACCAAAATAGCAACAAAGGAGTGAAAAAAAAACCGCTAGCGATTATAATTGATGGAAAAATGTTAAGCGGCTTTTCTGTTATAGCTTCTCGCCATCTCCTCAATCTTTCTGCCTATTATTACGCACCCCTATGGGTTCCTGTGGTAACGCAGATCCTCTACAGATGTGCCCGCTATAATGTCTATCGTCATTTCTCTACAGTTGACCATTTCAATACCGATTTATTGCGGCAAAGAAACGATCAACATCGATTATTTCTCGTCCTAGAAGGACTTGAAGCGATTACTTTATTTGCCCTTGCTACCATCAACCAGTCGTATTTGATCCCGGCCTGTTACACAGTGTTTCATTTAGGCTGGATCCATTACAGAAAAATCTATGAAGAATTCGTTCCTGATTCTAACCCTCCAATCTTTGAATCCATGGATGGGAAAAGGACTTTAAGGTTGTACGATAAACCTCTATTGGGTTAACAGAGATTTATGCCACGGAAGAAGGCGCCTTGCAACCCTGAACACATTCTCAGCGATCCGCTGCTAAACAAAGGGACTGCGTTTACCTATGAAGAAAGAGACCGTTTAAAGCTCAACGGTCTCCTCCCTTACCATGTTTCAACACTTGAGCAACAAGTCGAGCGCCGTTATCAAAATTTCAAAGCTCAAACTACCGATCTAACCAAGCATCTGTTTCTCTCAGCCCTTCACAACCGGAATGAAGTTCTCTTTTACCGTTTAGTCTCCGAGCACATCACAGAAATGCTTCCCTATATCTATACCCCCACCGTGGGAGATGTCTCTCTTCACTACAGTTATCTCTATACCGAGCCGCGCGGCATCTATCTTTCTTATCCACAGCAGGGCAAGATAGAAAAGATCATGAGCAACATCTCTCGCGATGAAATTGATGTGATCGTCGTGACTGACGGCGAAAGAATTTTAGGACTAGGAGATCTAGGGACGGGAGGAATGGCCATCCCTGTCGGCAAACTCACGCTCTATACACTTTTCGGCGGCATCCATCCTGGCAAAACCCTGCCGATCATGCTCGATGTCGGAACCAATAACCCCACGCTTCTCAATGATCCGCTATATATTGGTTGGAGAGAAAAACGGATCTCCGGAAAAGAGTACGACTCTTTTATCGATCGATTTGTCAAAGCCGTTAAAAAACGATTCCCAAACGTTTTACTCCAGTGGGAAGATTTTGGAAGAGCGCATGCCCAGCCGCTCTTAGAAAAATACCGCCATCAGATCTGCTCCTTCAACGATGATATCCAAGGCACAGCTTCAGTTGCGCATGCCTCTCTCCTTACCGCCATCAAAATGAACCATGCCGAGCTACATCAGCAAAAAATCGTGATTTTTGGCGGAGGCTCTGCTGGCATGGGAATTGCCAATCATCTGCTCGGAGCAATGATCGCTACCGGCATCTCCAAAGAAAAAGCCCTCCAAGAACTCTATATCATCGATATCCATGGCCTTGTCCATCGGGCTCTTCCGGATGTACCAGCACATCAGAAAAGTTTTGCCCGCTCTCAAGCTGAAATCTCGAAATGGAAAGTACCTAACCCATCGATGATCACATTACTCGACGTAGTCAAACAAGTGAGGCCCACCGTTCTTATCGGAGTCTCCGCCCAACCTGGAGTTTTCAACGAAGAGGTCATCACCACGATGGCCCAGTATGTTGAGAGGCCAATTATTTTCCCTCTTTCCAATCCGACTTCCAAAAGCGAGGCCCATCCTGCTGATCTTTTGCACTGGACGAAAGGGAAAGCCATTATCGCCACCGGCAGTCCCTTTGGAGAGGTGACCTATGGAGGGAAGAAAATTCAGATCGCCCAATGCAATAATGTTTATATCTATCCGGGAATTGGCCTTGGCGTTATCGCCTGCAAAGCCAAAGAAGTCTCCGAAACGATGTTCTATAAAGCAGCGGAAATCCTAAGCCGGTATTCTCCAATGCTAAAAACCCCTCACGGAACGCTTTTTCCCTCGTTTGAGCACTTAAGGGAAATCTCGCGTGAAATCGCGCTTGCTGTTGTCAAAGTCGCCCAAGAAGAAGGTCTTTCTCCAAAGACCGATGAAAAAACCCGCAAAAAAATGGTCGACGCAGCGATGTGGAAACCTGTCTACTCTAGAGCCTTCAACGCTGCATCGTAATTGGGCTCTGTCGTTATTTCATCCACGAGCTGGCTATAAATGACTTGATCATTCGCATCTAAGACAACCACACCTCTTGCACACACGCCAGCCAGCGGACCATCCTTAATTAAAACGCCATAATCTTCGGCTGTCTTTTTAGAGCGGAGCAGCGAAAGGGGAATGATCCGGCTCATACCGTTTTCTTGGCCGTTTTCTGCCACACAGACTCTTTTCAGAGCAAAGGGGGTATCGACAGAGACATACAGGACGACTGTGTTGGGAATTTTTTTAACCGCTTCGCTGAACTTTTGCGCAGACATTGAACAAACAGCCGTATCCAAACTGGGCACGAAACAGACAATCTTTTTTTGACCCTTAAAATCAGCTAAAGTTTTTTCTTTGAGCTCTACGTCAACGCACCGAATTTCAGGCGCTTTTTGGCCCTTTGCGGGGAGTTTGCCATTAGTTTGTGTAGCGGTTCCTTTTAACTTCACTTCTGCCATGATCACCTCGTGTAAAAGCCATGATAATAAACATCTTACCCACCCCAAAGCAATATAAAAATATTTGATTATATACATAAAGATATGATAAACTGCTGGCTCACTTTATGAAATACAGAGAGCTGCTCGAAAAAATCCAGAATGCCCTCAGGGAAGAGAAACCGTCTCAGGCGCATCATTCTTACGTTCAGGCGACCGCTCTGCGCGTCCCTAGAAACCTTCCAAAGCAGCCCTTGCCTGCAAAGCCCGTCGCCCGAAAAACCGATGTCGTGACAAAAGAATGGAACAAAGAGGTCAAACAGACTTCCAACTGTTCCTCCCATATTGAGCCGGAAGCGCTACCCGGTGCCGATCTGATTCCTGCTCGTGTCCATCGCTGGAACATCAAAAACTACGCCTCGATTGAACGTAAAATGCAGATGATGGTCAAAACTCAAGAGAAGGCACTCAGCGATAATATCTCTATCATTTCAACCTCGAATGACCAAACGGTCAAAACAAAAAAGAACCAAGACGATCTCTTATTCGACATGATGAAACGGCGAGAAGAGAGACAGTTTCGAATCGAGAAGCCTCTTTGTTAGAACCTGAAATTTTTCCTTGCCTAGAAAAGATTCTGGCACGATATAGAGAATATGGCCAGGAGTCTCCTTTTTGTCTTTTCTGCACTTTGTATTCTTTGCACTTCAGGATGCAGCGATATGAAGCAAATGAACACAAATCTTGAAGAGAGCATTCAGACGGTCAAAGAGAACACCAGCACTGTCCAACATTCGAGCGAAGTCATCGCGAAAAACAGCCAAGAGATCGCCATCTCCACTCAGACCATGAGAACCTATTTACCTCTTGTTCTGGTGGTGATCATCGCGATTCTTTTCGTTCCCTCTTTTGTTTTGATGAGGCTTCAACGTAAGTTTCTGCAAAATATCAAAAATCCCTAATCATTCTTTTTATTTTGCCTATCTGCCCAAGCTTTAATGACCCTGATCCATGCTTCGACACCCTTCTTAGGCTCTGTAGCCAAACCATTCTTAGTCTGAGCATAGCATCCGAACCGCTGTTTCATGCCCATGTTTAATTCCATATTATCTGTAAGACTCCACAAACTGACACCCAGGAGATCTTCACCAAGCACTTTAGCTGCCTCACGAATCGCATAGAGCAAACGCAGCAAATAACGGCTCCGCTGCTGATCATTATCCGTAGAAATGCCGCTCTCTGTCAGCATGAGAGGAACCTTGTTGAAAGCCTTATATGTTTTTAGGATTGCTTTGTAAACCCCCTCAGGGTCTTCATGGAAAGGCATTTTTGTCATTGGCTCGCCATAACTCGACGGACCAAAGCCAATGATGGGACGGACATAATATTGGAGGCCGACAAAGTCGGTCTTAGGAGCTTTGCATTGCTCTTCAATATTGCAAAGGAAAGGGACTTTGAAATCAAATTTTCCGCCTGATTTAAAAAAGTTCATGGGAACTTCATTCACCAGGCGCGTAAGGTACCTAGTAGCAGGAATTATCACAGAATATTTCGGTCTCATTTTGAGATACTGATGGATGATTCCTACTTTGACTGTCGGAAGTTCTTTCTCTTTGAGTCGGTTATAAACGACGATATGCGCTTTCAACAGGTTCTTCAAAAAGAGTCCGGCTTTTGCAAAATTCAGGAAATTCCCTGGAGAAAACGTGCCTAGGACATAACGTGAAAAAGCATCGACTGCAGGTTCATTGATCGTACAGAACCGCTCCACCAGAGGACTGCCATCATAGGTCTCAGTTAACTTATTAAACACCTTGTAAGAAAAATCAGCAAAATGCTTGATATTTTCTTCTTTTTCAAAACTGCCCAGGTTATGAAACCATTTAGGTTCTGAAAAATGCAGCAGCACGACAATCGGAGCAATACCAGCGTCTCTCAAGGCTTTGCACAAATCGATGTAAACGTTCATTTTGGAATCGTTCCAGTCGCCTTGCTTGGGCTCAATATGACTCCACTCGACCGAGAAGCGGTAATGGTTCACATGCAGTTGTTCTTTTAACCGCTCAATTAATTCTTGACGGCCTTCGGAGGTTTCGTAAAGTTTGAAAAGGTCCACATGAACTCCTGGACGGTCAGCTTCGGGAATTTTCTGCTGCCATGCATCGACGGCCCATTGAGAATCAGGGACTCTGTGGGGAGAGTCTTGGAAAGTCGATGTCCCAACGCTATAGATTTTAGGTTCTTTCAGCCCATCCAGATTCTTGGTCAACTCTTCTTCAATTTGCTGAACGGGTCCAATTTTTTCCCATAATCTAGAATCCTTGACCACCGATTGAAAGTTTTTCTTGGGGTCGAGGGCTGCCGGACTTCTGAAGAAGCTTAAGGCAAACGAGCCTGCTTTCTCAACTCCAGTAAACACTCCGGTGACAATTCCTGCTGGAAGTAGGATTGCAGTTCCAATACATTTCTTTAAAATAGTCGGATAATACCACTGAGTTGCTGAAGGAGGCACTAGACATGATTCTAAAGCCGACCAAACTTCTTTATTAATCTCGCTCACCATATTTCCTCCAAAAGTTGGAAAAACTATAGCCGAATTTTGATTGGATATCAACTGATATTTAGTTAAAATTGCACTATGAAACCGCAGCTGAATCAAAAAATCACTTTAACGATTAAACGACTTGGCATCCACGGAGAGGGGATTGGCGACCATCACGGCTTTACGGTCTTTGTCGATGGAGCTCTTCCCGGCGAGAGTGTGACCGTATCGATTGATGAAGTTCGTAAGAACTTTGCCAGAGGAACGGTCATTTCTACGGAGAAAAGCTCGCCTCATCGAGTGAAACCTCCTTGTCCGGTTTTTGGCCGTTGCGGAGGGTGCCAGCTGATGCATTTAGACTACCCCAAGCAGTTGGAGGCCAAACGGCAAAGGGTGTTCGATAGCTTGGAAAGGATCGGCAAGATCTTCAATGTCCCTGTCTTAGCGTGTATACCGTCACCAAGCGTCCTTGCCTATCGGAATAAGATCCAGCTCCCTGTCATCATGGGTCCCACTTTGCAAATGGGTCTCTATGCCTTCAATTCTCATGATATCATTGAGATTGAAAAATGCTATATCCACTGCAGCTTGGGCGAGCAAGTCTTTGCCAAGGTCAAACAAATTCTCAAAACTACCCGTGATCCCGGCATCAAATTTGTGGTCATCAAGACAGCTGTTTATACCAACCAAGCTCTGGTGATCTTAGTCACAGATCGAGAAGGAGACTTGACTACAACAGCAAAAAAAATCGTAGAGTCATCTCCTGAGATCAAAGGCGTGGTGCAAAATATCAATTGCTCGTCTAGTAACGCTGTGCTTGGAAAAATCTACAAAACGCTCGCCGGAGAATCGTCTATTATCGATCAGATCTGCGGGCTTCGTTTTAAAGTCTCTCCGGCTTCTTTTTTCCAAGTCAATCCTGCCCAGGCTGAAAACCTGTACCAAAAAGCTTTGGAATTTTGTGAATTGAAAGGGGATGAGACCGTCCTTGATGCCTATTGCGGAGTCGGGACGCTCTCTCTTGTCTTAGCTCCCCATGCAAAACGTGTCATCGGTGTTGAATGTGTCCCAGATGCGATTGCCGATGCAAAAGAAAATGCCAAACTAAACGGCATTACAAACACGAGCTTCCATGCTGCACAGGCGGAGGATTTCATTGGAACGGTCACTGCCGTTGATGTTGCGGTGCTCAATCCACCCAGAAAAGGGTGCGAGCCAGCCTTCTTAGAGAAGCTGCTCCAGCTAAGACCAAAACGGATCGTCTATGTCTCTTGCGACCCTGCAACTTTAGCCAGAGATTTGGCCATTCTGCAAAAAAAATATACCGTCGATACGGTGCAGCCGTTTGACATGTTCCCGCAAACAGTTCATGTCGAATCTGTCGCCCGACTCAGGACAACATGAGGAAAATGCCGACGGCGATCAGGAAGATAGCAAAGTACTTTTTAAGCCGATCTGAAGCGATACGGTGGGTCATCCGAGCGCCGAAGGGCGCTGAGAGGAATGTCGTGATCGATAAAACAATAAAAGCCGGGATATAAATAAATCCAAGGGTATGTGGGTAAATAGTCTCACCCAGACCAGAAACCAAGCCAAAAGCCAAGTAAGAAACCGCGCCGCCCAGTGAAATAATAAATCCCATTGCCGCAGATGTTCCGACGGCACTGCCCATCGGCATCTTAAGAGCCACGAAAAGAGGCACCATCATCGTTCCTCCGCCGATCCCTAAAATATTTGAGAGTGTGCTGACCCCAAAAGCGGCAGCATTGAGTAATGGGGGCCCGGCTGAAATTTGCCTCTCTACATCAGGAAGAGCTCTTTGACGATAAAAATAGAGGCCTAAGATCACAGAAAAAAGACCGAAGATGATCTTCAACGCCGATGTGGGTAGCAGATAGCTGATGAAAGCTCCAGAAGCGCAGCCCAAGATCAACCCTGGAGACATCGCTTTGACAAGAGCCCAATCGACCGATTTTTCTTTATGATGGTAATACGTCGATGAGATCGCATTAAAAACCATGGCAGCCAGCGAGGTTCCCATCGCCAGCTGCATAATATCGACAGAAGGAAACTTCATCAGGGTAAATACAAAGAGCAGACAGGGGACTGTAACAATACCGCCGCTAATGCCAAGAAGCCCAGCTAGAAATCCAGAGCCAATTCCAATCAACGCATAAAGAAAGAGTGAAAAGACAAACATATATCTTTCATAGTGAAATGGAGAGAATGTTTCAAGAATTTATGGGTTGAAACAGGATCGAAGAATCATTAATGTAAAAGAATGGATCCTCAGACAGAAAAGTTTTATCAGACGTTGCTAGCTAGAATTCCAAAAGGCGACTTATCGATTGCACAGATCCGTTTCGGCTTCGAAAAGCTCATGGAAGACTTCCCTGCACAGCCGGACGTCCACTTTCAACTTTTAAGCATCGGCAAACTTTCCGCTGCTTGGGTGCATGCTCCTGGTTGCACGCGAGAAAAGGTTATCCTTTATTTCCATGGGGGAGGATATATCTCAGGATCGTTCCACTCCCATCAAGATCTGATTGGGCGACTTGCCAAAGCCACCGGATGCGACGTCCTGGCGGTTGACTATCGGCTAGCCCCGGAGCATCCTTTCCCAGCCGCTCTCCAAGATGCCCTTGTCGCTTACGAATTTCTCCGAGGACAGATCCCTCCCCAAAATATCTTCGTTGCCGGCTCATCAGCCGGCGGTGGGCTCGCTTTAAGCCTGCTCCTCAAGCTCTTAGACAGAAAAGAAACCTTGCCTCGCGCTGCGATCTGCATCAGCCCTTGGGTCGATCTTGCCATGACCGGCAAGACCTTGCAGTCCAACGAAGGCAAAGATTTGATCCATGCAGAAAATATTAAAGCTGCAGCCTCGATTTATCTTGCTGGTCATCCTTCGAAAGATCCTCTAGCTTCTCCTTTATATGGGAAGCTAGAAGGTCTTCCGCCACTGTTGATCCATGTCGGAACACGCGAAGTCTTTTTAGATGAGATTGAACGGTTTGCCCAAAAAGCGAAAGAGAGCAAAGTCAAAGTCGAGCTACAGAAGTTCGATGAGATGATCCACACCTGGCATCTTTTTGCATCGATGATCCCTGAAGGCCAAAAGGCCTTTGAGATGATCGGACAGTTCGTTCGGTCGCATGCCTGACAGGAGGTCTAATGCTGACTGCCGGTTCTTATCTTTTTTTTGTTAGCCACTCATGAACTTCCTGCAGAATGGGAGGAAGAGGAGCAGTGAGTTGGGAATTAACCCAGGCAGAATAGGGGACTCTTTGTCCTGGGATGCAAAATCGAGGGATCCAACTAAAGACTTCTATCCCTATAAACGGTTTCCATAGGATATCTTCGTGAAGGATTTTGATTTCTACAGGAAGAGGAGGCATGTTGCCTTTCAGCTCCACTTTGTACATAAGCTTTGTGTTCCAGCTATAAAAGTTGCGCCAAGACTGCATTTGTTGGTCAATGAATTTGATGACCAAGTCATGGTAATTGTATTGGAAAGCACCCTGCATCCAGAATCTACTCCAGGTGGATTGATCAAACATATTTAAAGAGTAATCGTACACAGCGTGGATTTTATGAATCAGAGACGATTCTGAAAGCCCTTCTGTGTTTAAATAAAAAATCGATACAACTTTTTTAAAAGGAACAAAAAAATATTTCAGAGAAAACTCGCTTTCTGCCCGTACAAACATGTCAAAGCGTTGTCCTAGATAGTCATAGGTATGCTTAAGAGCAAGTGTTCGAAATTGCGCCACTTGCCACAAGGTCATCGCATGAATGGCGGCATTGAAGAGGGAGAGGGTAGAGGAGGTTAAATAAGCATAGCAAAGGTCTAAAACGGTGTGGACGAAGAAAAGACCCGTTGTAAGATTTTCTACGGTAGTCTTTGTCCAAAAAGCCGTAAAGTGATCGAGCTGGCCTGTTGGGGAATTTCCCAGCACTGCTGCAGGGATTGAAGTTTTTTTCAATAGCTCTAGAACATCGGTTTTGGGAATTAAGAATCGATTCATAGCAAAGACAAAAAAGGCTCCTGCGCCAGCCACTAAAGCCGTATTGACAGCTAGATCGGTATAAAATCTGGCGTTGTCGTTACGGCGGCGATTAGAATGACATTCATTTTGGACTTTCCATCCGAGATAGGCCGTATTCGCAACATCGCAGGTAAATAGCAGCCCACGGGCGATTTCTGAAACTTTATAGTTAACATCGTGATCTGCGAGATAGGCCTGACCATAGGCAAGTGCGCATCTTGCGATTGAGTAGCTTCCTTGGATCCAATTGAGATAAGAGCTCATTTAGCTTCGGACTTCCTTTTTCTGTTCGTTTGCATACTCCGACTGAATGTGTTCAAGCATTTCTTTTAAATACTTAAATAATTCAGTTGCGATCGGGCTAGTTCTATTTTTTTCGGGGTCTAAAGCCATAAGATAGTCCTTTTTGATTTGCTCAAAAGAAGAGAGCGATGTGTTCGTGCCCATTCCAAAAAATTCCCGATGAGTTCTAAAATCAGATTGTCTATGGTGTGCTTTCCATTTATTCACGCAAAGATCATATTGAAAGGCTTCAAAAAGTGTTGTAGGTCTTGTTTCCCTCGTGGGATCAATCGCTTCCAAACTGATATTAAACCAGTATTCACGAAATCGATTGTCTTCATTAGTCCTGTTGTTAGGCGCTTTAGGTTTTTCAGATTCATACTGCGACTCAATGTGATCAAGAATTTCATTCAAATATTTCGTTAACTCTGTTGCAAGCGGTTTACGAGTTTTGTTTCTATCGGGGTGTAAAGCCAAAAGATAGCTCTTTTTAGTTTGCTTAAAATCTAAGAACGAAGTGTTATCGTCCATTCCCAATAGCTCCCGATGAGTTTTAAAAGTTTCTATATTATTGTGTGCATTCCACTTATTCACAGCCAGATCGTAGTGAAAGGCTTCAAAAGTGGCTGTAGGTCTTTTTGTCTCGTTAGGATCAATACCATTCAAACCGATGTTGTACCAGTAGCCAAAAAATGGAGTCGTATTGTGAGCTTCTTTAGGCATTTTATGTGTAGATGGACGAGGAGGTTCACTGAAGAAAGTTGCACACGCAAAATACTGCATATAGTCTGCCTTATAAAGCAATGAGGGGACATCTGGTAAGATCAACCTCTTGACATCATTTTTAGTATAGAGCTTCAGTAAGATCAGGAGATACGAATCGCTGAAAGTTATTTTTTGCGCTGTTTCCCAGGCTTTTCTTGCATTCCTAATCTTAGCTTGTAAAGATCTCATTTGGTCAGCTTTCAATAATAGAGGGTCTAAATTGCCCAAAGTGTGTGACGAGCTGACACTTTTTACATGGAACACCTGATGTTCAAGCGCTTTTGCAATAGCATCCCCATTGAATGGGTACTGAAACTCGATTTTTTTTCCATTAGGAAGCAGTTGATTGCACTTCTGAACAGCCTCAATCAGTTGAACTTCAGCCTCCACAGCCTGTTTTGTAAGAGTCTCGTAATTTCTGCCAGAGAATGTACCCTCTGCACTGCAGACCAATTGGTCTCGTTGTGAAAAAGGCAGCAGCCCGCCTGAATCACTGATAAGGCCTAGCTTTTTTCGGAAAAACAAAGATAAATACATCCCCACTCTATGATCGCTGGGGACAAAAAAATCAGGCGCTACACTTGGAGATTGCAAAAGGCTTAGTCCTATGACTCCTAAAACTGCACCAGCTGCTACTAGAACATTAAATAATAGAGGATAAAACGAAAGAGTAATACTGCTTTGCCCTAAAAGAGAAATAACGCCAAGGTCATTTAAGGTGCAGACGGTGCATTGGACAACGCCTTTGATGACAAAACCACCTAAAATAGCGCAGGCAGTATCTGCAAAAAAAGCATAGGCGTATGTCTTTGTCTTTTCCCAAGCTTTGTCAATTTGAGAAACCCCACGTGAACATCGATAGCGAAGATAGTGGCAAAGGGTCATCGCGCCATTATAAATCATCCCTAAACGGGAGATTGTGAGGATTACGCATGCATTGTAAATAAATCTTAAAGGTGCCAATAAGTAAAATCGATCTGCTGCATGCCAATAACTGGTGTTTCTGAGATTGGAGTAAGGGTTTACTTTGGCGGTTTCGATCGCCTCTAACGCTGAATCTCCTTTGTAGGATAGCGGAAGTTTTTGAAAATCGGGAGGAAACAAAATATCCAAGGCGAACCGATTTAATAAAGCATATTCTGTGAATGAAGGTATTCTTATCATTGGTAATATAGTAAACCAAACATCGAATTAATACAATTCTTAGTTAATACCGGCTTTGTTGCGTAAATAGCTGCGGATAAGGGTTTTTCTTGCCCTGAACTCACTGTAACTCTAAATTTGATTTTGCAGAAAAAATCTGGAGATTACAGCTATGAGTCCTATGACAAAAAAGA
>Ga0105242_10000052_pt1 | contig 79244 bp, 73 predicted proteins | sample KBSM24metaG_FD_81521 | JGI IMG/M metagenome (GOLD analysis project Ga0105242, IMG submission 81521) | Miscanthus rhizosphere microbial communities from Kellogg Biological Station, Michigan, USA - KBS M2-4 metaG | ecosystem: Host-associated > Plants > Roots > Rhizosphere > Soil | place...
ACCCGGGTCGAGCTGCCGATCGTCGCCGATGTCAGCTCCTCCTTCTACCTCTACCTCGAGGTCGCCGATCGTCCCGGCGTCCTGGCGACCGTGGCGACCGTGCTCGGCGACCACGACGTCTCGGTCAAGAGCGTCGTCCAGCGCGGCGCCGGCGACGACGCCCGCCTGGTGATGGTCGTCCACGAGTGCCTGGAGTCGCGCTTCGCGGCAGCTGTGGAGGCGCTCGGCGCGCTCGACGACCTGCGCTCGCCGCCGCGCTCGATCCACGTGATCGAGAAGGAGTTCTAGTGGCGGCTGGCTTGATCGATCGCTACCGGGACCGGCTCTCGCTCGAGCCCGGCGACCCGGTGGTGACCCTGAACGAGGGCTCGACGCCGCTGGTCGAGGCGCCGCGGCTCTCGGAGCGTATCGGCGTCCGCGCCTACCTCAAGTTCGAGGGGGCCAACCCGACCGGCTCGTTCAAGGACCGGGGGATGACCGTCGCCGTGTCGCGGGCGAAAGGGCGCGGGGCGGAGGCTGTGATCTGCGCCTCGACCGGCAACACCGCCGCCAGCGCCGCCGCATACGCGGCCCGGGCCGGATTGCGCGGCGCCGTGATCGTCCCCGAGGGCAAGATCGCGATCGGCAAGCTGGCGCAGGCGCTGATGCACGGGGCCCGCGTGGTCGCCCTGCAGGGGAACTTCGACGACGCCCTGCGGATCGTCCGCGAGCTCTCCCAGAAGCACCCGATCGAGCTCGTCAACTCGGTCAACCCGCACCGGATCGAAGGCCAGAAGACGGCCGCCTTCGAGGTCTTCGAGGACCTGGGGGAGATGCCGGGGGCGCTGGCGATCCCGGTCGGCAACGCCGGCAACGTCACCGCCTACTGGCGCGGCTTCCAGGAGGTAGAGAACACTGGTTCGAGCCCACTCCCGGTCCTCTACGGGTTCCAGGCCGAGGGGGCGGCACCGCTGGTCACAGGGGCGCCGGTCGAGAACCCGGAGACCGTCGCCTCGGCGATCCGGATCGGCAACCCCGCCCGCTGGGAGGAGGCGATGACCGCCTTCACCACCTCGCGCGGCCGCGTCGCCGCCGTCTCCGACGAGCAGATCCTCAACGCCTACCACTGGCTCGCCGACACCGAAGGCGTCTTCTGCGAGCCCGCCTCGGCCTCCTCGGTGGCGGGCCTGCTCGCCCACGGTCTGCCGGTCGTCGAGGGTGCCGAGCCGCCCGAGTCGGTTGTCTGCGTGCTCACCGGCCACGGCCTCAAGGATCCCGACACCGCCCTCGGCAAAGCCCCCGCGGTGATCAACTGCGACAACGACCTCAGCGCCGTCGAGCGCGCCGTCTTCGATTGACCGTCCGCCACCGACTCGTCCGCGTTCCCGCCTCCTCGGCCAACCTCGGCCCCGGTTACGACGCGATGGCGGCGGCGGTCTCGCTGCACCTGGAGCTGGAGGTGGAGGAGACCGGGGAGTTCTCGCTCGACCCGGGCGGGCTCGAGGTCTCGACCGGGCGCGACAACCTCGTCGTCCGCGCCTTCGAGAGCCTGCACCCGGCCGACGGGATCGCCTTCCGCCTGCGCAGCGAGATCCCGCTGGCGCGCGGCCTCGGCTCCAGCGCCGCCGCGATCGTCGCCGGCCTCTTCGCCGCCGACCACCTCTTCGAGCTGGCACTGAGCAAGGAGGAGATGCTGGCGCGGGCGACCGAGCTGGAGGGTCATCCCGACAATGTCGCCGCGGCGATCTACGGCGGCTTCGTGGTCTGCGGAGCCGGCGCGGAGGGGGCGCCGCTGGCGGCCCGCTTCGACCCGCCGGAGGGGCTGGAGGGGATCGTCGCGATCCCGCCCGAGGAGGTCTCGACCGAGCTGGCGCGGGAGGCGATCCCGGCCGAGATCCCGCTCGCCGACGCGCTCGCCAACGTCTCCGCCGCGGCGCTGCTGGTGCTGGGCCTGCGCAGCGCCGACCTCGACCTCGTCGCCCGCGGCCTCCACGACTCGATCCACCAGCCGCGCCGCCGTGAGCTCTACCCGCGCTCGATGGAGATCGTCGATGCGGCGACGGAGCTGGGCGCGCTGGGGGCGACGATCTCCGGCGCCGGGCCGACCGTCCTCGTCTGGACCACCTGGCAGGACGCCGGCAACGTCGCCACCGCGCTGACCGAGCGCTGCGCCGGCTGGGCCGAGGTGCGCCGCCTGCCGTTCAGCCCGCTCGGCGCCGACGTCCCCGAACTCTGAGATGGAGTGGGTCGTCCAGATCGGGCTGGTCGAGCTGGCCCTGGGTGGGCTGCTGGGCTGGGCGATGGTGATCCGGGCCGAGAAGTCGGAGTGGCTGACGCGGATCGGCGTCGTCGCGCCGCAGCGGATCCGCCAGGTCCACCTCGACTACGTGATGATGGGTCTGATCCTGATCGGGGTCGGGCTCGCCGTCCCCGACCTGCCGACGGCGATCGCCGTCGCTTTGGTCTTCGGCACCTTCGTCAATCCCCTGCTCTTCGTCCCGCTCGCCTTCGATCCCGATGTCGACAAGCAGCCCTGGTACCGAGCCTTGGCGGTCATCTCCTTCCTTGGCGTCAGCGGCGGCCTGGTTGCGGCCGCGATCGTCGGTCCGGCGTAGCGACGCGTCTGCAGCAGTGCATCCCATAGATGCCTAAAAGCAGACGCGTGAAGCGGCCTGAGCGGCCGATGTCGCGGCTACCATCGCCGCCATGCCAAGCCTGCCGAAGTTCTCACTGCTCGGGGCGCTCGTCGCCGCAATCGCGCTGCTCGCGCTTCCGGTCGCCGCGCAGGCGACGCTGGTCTACGTCAAGAACCCGATGCACCCGGCCGTCTTCGCCGCCAACGACAACGGCGGCGGCACTTTCAAGGTCGGGCCGGGATCGAACCCGCGGGTCTCGCCCGACGGCGATGTCATCGCCTACCAGCGCGAAAGCTCCGGCGGCAAGCGCGCGCTGATGCTGGCGGCCGCGGCCGGCGGCGGCTCCAAGACCGTGCTCACGAACCTGCAGGACAGCTTCTCCGTCACCTTCTCGCCGGACTCGAAGCTGGTCGCGGCGGTGCGTGGCCCCGAGCTGGGCAAGGGCAAGCTGGTCCTGCTCGACGTCACCAGCGGCACCGTGCTGCGCACCGTCGCCAGCGGCTACTTCAGCGGCATCAGCTTCTCGCCGGACAGCACCGAACTCGCCTACTCCGTATCCCAGAGCGAAGACTTCCCGGCCAAGACCGACGTCTTCACCGCCACCGTCGCCGCCGGCAAGCCGGTCCAGATCACCAAGGACGGCATCTCGGTGGACCCGCTCTGGGGACCGGCCGGGAAGATCGTCTTCGCCAAGCAGCTCGGCGGCAAGAGCCGCAAGTACGGGCCGAAGAACGAGCTCTTCCTAATGAACCAGTTCGGCGCCCAGGTCAAGCGCCTCACCCACACCAAGGTCGACCCGCTGCTGCAGGGCCTCTACCCGACCGCCTGGTCGGACAGCGGCAACCAGCTGCTGGCCGAGTTCGAGGGCCAGGACACCAGCTACGCGGTCACGGTCAATCCCAAGACGGGCGCCCAGAAGCCGCTCGACAAGATGGGCGACGGCGAGCAGGGGTTCGTCGGCACCGCGCTCTCCGGCGACGGCACCACCGTGCTCGGCTTCACCGGCGGCTTCGAACCCGGCCCGAACCACACGATCGCGACGATCCCCTACGGCGGCGGCAAGCCCAAGACGCTGGTCAAGAACGCCTCCGAACCCGACTGGAGCCGCTGAGCCGAAGCGGGCGCCGGATTCAGTCCAGCAGGCCGACCTGGCGCAGGATCGAGACGCTGTCGGAGTAGACGTCCTTGCGCTTGACGAGGCCGTTCTCGAAGGGGATCGAGTCGATCCCGTCCCAGACGACCCGCCTGCCGGTCGGCTCGGCCACGAGGTCGCCCCGGCGCATCGTCTGGACGTGGGTCGTGGCGGCGGTCCATTCCTGGACGACCAGTCCCTCGCGCACGTGGAGACGCCGGGTCGTGAACTCGATGTCGGGCCACCAGCTATGGTCGAACTTAATGGCCGCCGGGTACTCGATCAAGCACCGCGACGAGTTCGAGTCGATGGAGGGCTCGGGTGAGGCGACCTGGCTGCTGGCGCGCAAGGCGCTCGGCACCTCCGCCTTCGGCTTCAACCTGGTCGAGATCGCTCCCGGCGGCGGCATCCCCGAGCACACCGAGGCCGAGAGCGGCCAGGTCGAGCTCTACGCGATCCTCGAGGGCGAGGCGGTGCTGCGGATCGAGGGCGAGGACCACCCGGCGCCGGCCGGCACCTTCGCCTCGATCGAGCCTGCCGCCAGCCGCACGATCCTCAACCGCTCCGACGGCCCGGTCACCGCGATGCTGATCGGCGTCCAGCCCGGGGGAGGTTACGAGCCGATGTCCTGGGCCTGAGCATCTCTGGGCTCTTGCCGTCGTGGGCGGTCGAGAAACACGCATATTGCGCATAAACGCGCGGAATAGGTGTCGAATTGGGCCGACTTTCCACCGCTGAATGAGGTCGGGGGCTGCCCGCTGCCCCTATAATTCCCGAGCCCGTCAACCCGTCGCGCGCCCGCTCGAAGAAGGCGTGGAACCCGGGAGGTCACGATGTCCAAGCACCAGTCCGCTGGCGCCAGCGTCAAGCGCTACTCGCCCGAGCTGCCCTACAAGCCACTGGTATCGCCGCCCAGCGTCGAAGACAACGACGCCTGCGCGATCTACGCGTCCGTGCGCAAGGACGCGACGCCGAGCCACCGGCCGATCGAGCTGGCGATCCCGGCCCTGCAGAAGATGCTCCACCGCGCCGGCAACGTCGACGGCGAGGGCGACGGCTGTGGGCTGATGCTCGACCTGCCGCGGAAGATCTGGGCCGAGGAGGTTCGCAGCGGCGGCCACGACCCATCGCTGACCCTCGACGACGCCTTCGCTGTCGCCCACGTCTTCGTCGAGCGCAAGCAGGACCTGGAGAAGATCCAGCACGACGCTCGTGAGCTGCTCAACGAAGGCGGCTTCCGGGTGCTCGCCGAGCGAATCGGCGTCGTCAACTCGCCCGCGCTGGGACCGACCGCGCGTGAGGAGGAGCCGCACTTCTGGCAGCTCGCCGGCCTCGTCCCCGACTCCGCGCACCGCGATCGCGTCCTCTTCGAGCTCCTGATCGACCTCGAGCGGCAGCTTGAGGTCCACGTCCCGTCCTTCTCCGCCAGCACCTGCGTCTACAAGGTGATGGGCACGCCGCTCGTGCTCGGCGAGTACTACCCGGACCTGCGCGACGAGCGCTTCGAGACGATCGGCTGCTTCGGCCACAACCGCTACTCGACCAACACCTGGCCCTCGTTCAAACGGGTGCAGCCGTTCTCGACCCTCGGCCACAACGGCGAGATCAACACGATCGAACAGCTGCGCCAGGAGGCGAAGATGCTGGCGGTGCCGGTGCGCCCCGGGGCCTCCGACTCGCAGGACCTGAACCTGACGATCGAGACCATGGTCAGCCGCGAGGGGCTCGGCCTGGCGGAAGCGATGGAGATGGTGCTGCCGCCGATCGTCGAGGAGATCCGCGGGCTGCCGGAGGAGCTGCGGGGGTTCTACATGTACCTGCGTCAGGCGATGGGACCGTTCGCCCAGGGGCCGGTGGCGCTGATCGCCCGCCATGGCGACGAGTGCGTCTTCTCCTCCGACGCGCTCGGGCTGCGGCCGCTCTGGCAGGTCGAGACCGAGGACGACTACGTCTTCAGCTCCGAGCCGGGGGTCGTCTCCGTCCACGAGATGGTCTCCGAGCCGAAGCCGCTGGCTCCGGGCGAGAAGGCGATGGTCCTGATCGACCGCGACAAGCGCCACTCGACCCTGCACCCGCACGACGCGATGCTGCGGATCGTCCGCGACAGCTGGCTGCGCCGCAACGGCGTCGACTCGATCGCCCCCTACGAGCGCGCGATCGAGGCGGGTGGCCCGCTCGAGGGCGACGACGTCCCCGGCTACTCCGACGCCGGCCCCGAGGAGCCGGTCAAGGTCGCCGACCGCATCCTCGCCGGCTTCGGCTGGCAGCGCGACGACGTCAAACTGGTCCAGCAGATGGCCTCCAACGGGGCCGAGCCGGTCGGCTCGCTCGGCTACGACGGGCCCCTGGCGGCGCTCTCCCCCGAGCGCCAGAACCTCGCCGACTACTTCAAGGAGACGGTCGCCGTTGTCACCAACCCGGCGATCGACCGCGAGCGCGAGATGGAGCACTTCTCGATCCGCTCGGTCTTCGGCCGCCGGCCCTCGCTCGACGACGCCAGCCTCGACACCGGCACGGTCGAAACCGCCTTCCCGGTCATCCTCGGCGGTCACCACGGCCTGGCGCCGCTCTCCGACGAGGCCTACCGCCGCATCGCCCGCGAGCACCGCACCTACCTGCTGGAGGACCTCTGGGAGGAGTTCCGCGGCCGCGCCGCCGCGGTCGACATCTCGCTGCTGGAGTCGGAGACGACCGGTGGCGCGATCGAGCGGCTGAAGCAGGAAGCGGTGAAGAAGGTCCGCAACGGGGCCGAGCTGCTGATCCTCACCGACCGCACCGTCTACGACGGCGAGCGCCGCTACCTCGATCCGCACCTGGCGACCTCGGCGATCGACATGGCCCTGAAGCAGTTCCGGGTCGAGCCCGGCGAGGAGAACCTGCGGCGGCGCTGCGGCATCGTCCTGCGCTCGGCCGCGATCCGCAACGTCCACGACACGATGCTGGCCCTCGGGCTCGGCGCCAACGGCGTCTGCCCCTACGTGATGGTCGAAGTGATCTGCGTCGAGGACTACGAGAGCGACGTCGCCAACCTCTGCGACGCCCTCACCAAGGGAATCGAGAAAGTGATCTCGACGATCGGCATCCACGAGGTCCGCGGCTATGCCCGCCAGTTCTCCTCGATCGGGATCAAGCCGGAGCTGGCCGAGATCTTCCAGACCAAGGCCTTCGCCGCGTCGGCGACCGGCGGCACCGGCTTCGCCGACCTCGACGAGGACACCAACGCCCGCGCCCGCGCCCTCAACGGCGACGACGAGGCGGCCAAACCGGCGAAGACGTTCCGCTTCTACCCCAAGGTCTACAAGGCGGCGATCGCCACCGCCAACGGCAGCGGCTCCTACGAGGACTACTCGGAGAAAGTCCGCGAGCTGGAGAAGCAGAGCCCGATCTCGATGCGCCACATCATGGGCCTCAAGGGGGACCGCGAGCCGATCGCCGACCCGTCGACGGTCGACGCCGGCATCGGCCACCACGACTACCCGATCGTGATCTCCTCGATGAGCTTCGGCTCGCAGTCCGAGCCGGCCTTCCGCGCCTACGCGGAGGCGGCCAAGGCGACCAACATCCTCTGCGTCAACGGCGAGGGTGGCGAGATCCGCGACATGTACGGGCACTACCGCAAGTGGCGCGGCCAGCAGGTCGCCTCGGGGCGCTTCGGCGTCTCGGCCGAGATGCTGAACTCGTCCTACCTGGCGGAGATCAAGATCGGCCAGGGCGCCAAGCCCGGCGAGGGCGGTCACCTGCCCGGCAAGAAGGTCTCCGAGAAGGTCGCCGCCGCCCGTAACGCGGCTCCCGGCACCGACCTGATCTCGCCCTCCAACAACCACGACCTCTACTCGATCGAGGACCTGGCCGAGCTGATCGACGAGCTCAAGACCGTGAACCCGGACGTGCGCGTCTCGGTCAAGGTCCCGGTGGTGCCGAACATCGGCACGATCGGCCTCGGGATCGCCAAGGCCGGTGCCGACATCATCACCCTCTCCGGCTTCGAGGGCGGCACCGGCGCCGCCCGCCAGCACGCCCTGCGCCACGTCGGCCTGCCCTCGGACATCGGCACTCGCGCCGTGCACCGGGCGCTGATGGAGGCCGGGCTGCGCAACCGGGTCGAGATCTGGGCCGACGGCGGCTACCGCACCGGCCACGACATCGTCAAATTGCACTGCCTCGGCGCCAACCGGGTCGGCTTCGGCACCCTGGCGATGGTCAGCCTCGGCTGCACGATCTGCCGCGGCTGCCAGCTCGACACCTGCCACGTCGGCATCGCCACCCAGATCGAGACGACCGAGGAAGCCGACGCCCACGGGCTGAAGAAGTTCACCCCGCAGGAGGTCGACGTCGCCGCCGAGAGCTGCGCCCGCTTCTTCTCCTCGATGGGGGAGGAGGTCAAGCGGGTCGTCGCCTCGCTCGGCTACGAACGCGCCCAGGACCTGGTCGGCCGTTACGACCTGCTGGAGCAGACCGCCGCCCACGACAAGGTCGACCTGGCGCCGCTGATCACGCCGCTGGAGGAGTTCCTCGACCTCGAACCGATCGACCTGCCGGCGGTGGAGACCGAGGACCTGCGGGCCGAAGCGGGCCTCGTCGTCGCCCGGCCGATCCGGATGGGGGAGAAGCAGGCCTCGACCCAGATCGCCGCCCTCGCCGGCGACATCTGCCCCGGCCGCACGATTCACAACGAGTTCCCGCGTGCCACCGACGCCGACGACCGCGTCCTCGGCACCGAGCTGGCTGGCGCGCTAGCCCGCTCGCGGATCTTCGAGGACGGCCCCGAGTCAAACGACGAAGTGCTCGCCAGCCTCGAGTTCAACGGCGGCTCCGTTGCCGGCCAGGGCCTGGGAGCGTTCAACGCCTACGGCGTCGCGATCCGCATCGAGGGCGGTGCCCAGGACGGCGTCGGCAAGGCGATGCTGGGCGGCTCGATCGCGATCCTCAAGGGCAAGGGGGCGAAGGGCAAGCGGGTCAACGGCTCCGTCGGCAAGTCCTTCGCCTACGGCGCCCAGCGCGGCCGCCTCTACGTCCAGGGCTCGGCCGACTCGCGCTTCTGCATCCGCCTCTCCGGCGCCGACGTCGTCCTCGCCGGCGAACCCGAGGAGGACATCGACGACAGCCGCGGAACCCTCGTCGACCGCGCCAACGCCAAGGGCTTCGCCTTCGAGTACATGACCTCGGGCCGGGCCCTGGTCCTCGGCGACCTCGGCCCCTGGGCCTGCGCCGGCATGACCGGCGGCCGCGTCTACGTCCGCCACAACGCCTTCGGCATCGACCGCGACGCGATTACCCGCCGCCTCGGCGAGGGCGCCAAAGTCACGCTCAAGGACCTCGACGCCGAGGGCCTGCTCGACATCGACGACCTCACCCAGCACTACGCGACCGAACTGCGCGCCACCGGCCAGGACGAAGAGGCCGACCGCGTCCTCGAGCTGGCCGCCGACGCGACCAGCAACTTCCTGATGATCGTGCCCCAAAAGGTCCAGGCGGATCCGAGCATCTCGACCGAGTAGGGGCGGGGCGGGGGAGGGGTCCGGTGACCCCTTTCGCTTAACTTTTTTGAGGGCCGCGCTCCGGCCGTCCGAGTTTTCGCTGCAGCAAAAAAGTACAAGACGCTTCAGGGGTCACCGGACCCCTCCTCGTCGTCGCTCAGGGTCGAGAAACCTCGTCCTTCTGGTAGCTGAAAAGCACGTACTCTGTCCGCTGCAAGGAGCGTCAGATCTACATGTGAGCAGGGCTTTTGCAGGACCTTTCCGCTTTCGAGAAGCTGCTGTCGGAGCACCAACGATGTGGGGGCGGGGTGCCCCTGAAGCGTCTTGTACTTTTTTGCCGCCGTGGTCCTAGGACTGGCGGAGCGAGGCCCTCAAAAAAGTTAAGCGAAAGGGGCACCCCGCCCCCACGCCTTAGCGCTGTTCAGTCAGGAGGTCCGCGATCGCCCGAACCTCCTGCAGCAACCCGTCGAGCATGCGCTCGGTGTCGCTGTGGATGCGGTACTCCGCCGCCTGGCGGTCGGCCTCGACCTGGTCGATGCGGGCCTCGAGCTTGCGGGTGCGGTCGTCGATCTTCTCGACCGTGCGTTCGAGTTTCTTCTCGGTCTTCCGGACCCGCTTCTTCACGTAGAGGCGGGTTTCTTCGCGGATGCTGGCGAGTTCGCGCTCGACGTCGGCGCCGATCGGCTGGCCCTGCTCGGCGAGCATCTCTTCGACCCCGAGGCGGACGCGCTCGATCTCCTCGTGCAGCTCGGCGCGGGCCTTGTCGGCGGCGGCGGAGATTCCGGGCGCGCCTGAAGGCAGCGAGGGGTCGACCGGGTTGGGAGCGGCGTTCACAGCGGCAATCCTAGGGACGGGAGTGGCCGGAACCGGCCGGGCTAGAGCTTCAGCACGTAGAGCGTGTAGTGGCCGATCGCCAGCTCGTCGCCGTCCTTCAGGGGCCCGAACTCGACCGTCTCGCCGTTGAGGAAGACGCCGTTGAGGCTGCGGTCGTCGAGCACCCGCATCGGCTTCTCGGTTTCGGCGACGACGAGGGCGTGGCGGCGGGAGACGCTGGGGTCGTCGAGTCGCAGGTCGGCGTTGGGGCTGCGGCCGATCCGGGACCAGCCGTACTCGACCGGGAAGGAGACGATCTCCCCGTCATCGCCTTGGAAGGCGAGACAGAAGCCGGAGCTCGCCTGCTGTCCCTGGCGCGCCCGCTCGAGCCAGCTCGGCGGCTCGTGGGTGCCCGGTGTGGTGAATTCGCTGGTGGTCGAGTGATCCTGCCGCGACTCGAAGATCGAGTCGCGGCGGTACTCGGAGCCGCCGCAGCGCGGGCAGTCCGGGAGCTCGTCGGTCTCCCGCATCGAGAGCTGGGATCCGCACGAGAGGCAGAAGAACGTCCCCTCGCCTGGGGTCGCCCCGGTCTCGAAGCGGGTGTTCGCTGAGCTGCTGCCGATGCTGTCGAAGATGGGTGGCCTCCTCACTCCGTGCCGCATTTGTGCGGCTTGGAACGATCCTAGCGCGCCGTGTGCGTCCCGTCACTCAAATTGGACTGATGTGCCGGCAGCGGCGGGGCCGACGAATAGAATCGCGTCGCGATGGGTCCGCTTCGTGCCGAAACCGAGATCGACGTCCCGCGCGAGCAGGTCTTCGAGGCGCTCACCGACCTCTCCCGTCGCCCCGAGTTCACCGATCACTTCCTCTCCGACTTCCATTTGACCCGGATCGATTCGACCGGCGTCGGGGCCGGCGGGCGCTTCCGCGTCCAGGCGCCGCTGCGCTCGCCCTGGATGGACACGACGATCGTCGAGCTCGACCCGCCCTTCCGGATCGTCGAGCGCGGCCACGGCGGGCGGGTCAACCGCATTCCCACCCACACGGTCTGGGAGCTGACCGAGGGGCCGGGCTCGCTGACCTCGGTCAAGCTCTCCTTCTGGACCGAGCCGGGCCACCTCGACCGCGGCCTGGAGCTGCTCAGCGCCGGTTCGGTCTGGCAGGAGCGGAGCTGGCGCGAGGCGCTGAAGCGGCTCCGGGACGGCCTCGAGTCGGGTGTTTGGGAGGGCGACCGGATCGCCGTCGCCGGGGGCAACCGCTATGCGACCGGCATCCCGTAGCGCAGGTAAATAGACTCTCGCCGCCGATGTTCCCGAACCGCAGACTCGCCTTCCCGCTGCTCGCCGCCCTGGCCCTCGTCGCCCTCGTGGTAGGCGTCTCCGCCTGCGGCTACTCCAGCGACTCCAAGGACGTGGTCGAGGGCGAGCCGGTCGAGCTCGGCGACCTCTCCTTCAACGTCACCTTCTCGCGCTACCTCAACCCGAACGACAACGAGGACGCCGCCTACCTCGTCGGTCAGCCGGCGCCGCCCGAGGGCTCCAACTACTTCGGCGTCTTCTTCGAGGTCCAGAACGAAAGCGACGAGCCGCAGACGCTGCCCTCGACGCTGACGATCACCGACGCCGACCACACCACCTACGAGGTGCTGCCGAGCGAAAGCGTCTACGCGCTCGAGTTCGGCGGCGAAGTCGAATCCCAGGAACAGGTCCCGGTGCTCGACTCGACCGCCCAGCAGGGCTCGATCGAGGGCTCGGTGGCGATCTTCCTGCTGCCCGAAGAAGTCTCCGCCAACCGGCCGCTGACGCTGCACATCCCCGGCGCCGACGGCGAGAGCGCCGAAGTCGAGCTCGACCTTTAGGCGCGGGGCTCCGCCCGGCTAGAGGCCGGCGGAGAGGACTTCGGCCGCGGCCGGCGCGGCGACGTCGCCGCCCGCGGCTTCGGCTTCGATCAGCAGCACCCCGATCGCCAGCTTCGCCTTCTCGGCCGGGGCGAAGGCGGCGAACCAGGCGTCCTTGATCTGGGTCGGGTTTTCCGATTCCTCTTCGCCGGGCTTCGGCCCCAGCTCGGCGGTGCCGGTCTTGCCCGCCACCTGTGCCTCCGGGATCGCCCCGGCGGTGCCGGTGCCTTCGGTGACGACGCCGACCATCAGTTCGTTCAGCTCGCTCGCCACCTTCTTCGACATCACCCGGGTCGCCTCGGCGTGGGGGCGCAGCTTCCTGTTGGCGACGACCGAGGTCGGCTCGTGGACGCCGCCGTTGGCGATCGTCTGCGCCACGCTCGCCATCTGCAGCGGCGTCGCCAGCACTTCGCCTTGGCCGATGGCGGAGACGCCGAGGTCGATTTCTTCGCCGATCTCGGTCGGGATCGTCGATTCCGGCAGTTCGGCTTCGCGCACCAGCTTCGGGGCGTAGAGGGTGGGGGGCGAGTTGAAGCCGAAGCTTTCGGCGGTGGCGACCAGTTCGTCGTTGCCGATCTCCGGGCCGAGCGGGGCGAAGTCGGCGTTGCAGGACTCGGCGAAGGCCTGGCGGAAGGTGCCGCCGCAGTACTCGCCGTTGGCGTTGTTGAGGAAGCGCCCGCCGACGTTGACGCCGTTGGTGATTTCGAATTCGTCGTCGAGCGAGACCAGGTCGTTCTTGAGGGCGGCGATCGTGGTGATCATCTTGAAGGTGGAGCCCGGGGGCTGGGGGGCGGAGAAGGCCTGGCCGGCGAGGGCACGGACGTCGCCGTTGCGGGAGTCGAGCACGGTGATCCCGCCGGCCCGCCCGGCCAGGGCGGAGACGGCGGCTTCCTGCAGGTCGGGATCGATCGTCGTCTTCACCGGCGCTCCGGCCCGCGGCTTGGCTTCGGCCAGGACGCGTGGGGAGGTGCCGCTTTCGCCGATCGCCAGCAGCTTGCCGCCCGGCGTCCCGGCGAGCCGGGTGTTGAAGGCGCGCTCGAGGCCGCTGATGCCGACCGGGGTGTCGGCGGCGAAGCCGTGCCGGGCCAGCTTCGGCAGCTCTTCTTCGCCCGCTTCGCCGACTTCGCCGGTGACGTCGATCGCGGCGCTGCCGAGCGGGTGTTCGCGTTCCTCGGCCGGGCCTGCGGCCAGCGGAGTGCCGTCGGCGGCGAGGATCGACGCCCGCGGCGCCAGTTCGATTTCGCTTTCGAGGTGCTCGCCCTGGCGCAGTCCCGGGAAGACCAGGCTGGGGTCCCAGGCGATGCCGCCGTCGGCATAGGGAACGTCGAGCTCGTCTTCGGAGCGGCCGAAGGCGACCGTGGACACGGCGACCGGCACCGGCACCACGGTCTCGCCATCGCGTGAGCTGGGGTCGTGGGTCGAGCCCGGTTCGAGCGAGCGCAGCGTCGCCACCTGGGCGGCTTCGCGGTAGGCGACGACGAAGTCGTTGAGTTCGATCGCGGCCTTCGAGGCCGGGTTCAGCTCCTTGTACATGGCGGCGAAGTTGCCCGCGGCCCAGGCCTCGGCGAAGCGCCCGGCGGCGTCCTTTTCGGGCGATCCCGGAGCGCCCGCGGCGGCGCCGAAGGTGAAGGCGACGACGGCGATGACGGCGAGGGGGAGCGTGCGGGTGACCAGGCGACGGCGCCGCTCCACCTCGGGTGAAATCTGGCTCACTGAGTGAAAGGTAATAGAGCGATCCCCCGCATGCTTCTATTCATGGGTGACTGTTCTGGATTGGGCCATCGTGGCCTTCACCCTCGCGCTCGGGTTGTGGGGCTACCGGCAGGGCCTGATCGTCGGCGCGATGACCCTGCTCGGCTTCGGGGCGGGTGCATTCATCGGCGGCCGCCTGGGGCCGCTGGTCCTCTCCGAGGGCGCCGAGTCCCCCTACGCGCCGCTCTGCGCCGCTCTGGGTGCCCTGCTGCTCGGGGCGCTGGCGGCGGTCGCGGTCGAGAGCGTCGCCCTGACTCTGCGGGCGCGGGTGATCCGGCGGCCGGCCCTGCACCTCGCCGACGGCGCCGGCGGCGCGGCGCTGATCGCCTCGGTCGCGCTCGGGCTCGCCTGGGTCTTCGGCTCGGTGGCGCTGCACGCGCCCGGCACCGCGCGCCTGCGCGCCGACGTCCAGGAGTCGTTGATCCTGCGCAGCCTCAACCAGGTGCTACCTCCCTCCGGCCCGGTTCTCAACGCGCTCAACCGGGTCGACCCGGCGCCCTCGGTGACCGGTCCGGCGGCCCCCGTGGCCCGGCCCAGCCAGTCGATCGCGACCGACCCCGACGTGCTCGCCGCCGGCGGCTCGGTGGTGCGCGTGCTGGGCACCGCCTGCGGGCTCGGGGTGGAGGGCTCCGGCTGGGCTGTGGAGCCGGGCCTGATCGTCACCAACGCCCATGTGGTCGCCGGGTCCGACGACACCACCGTCACCACTCAGGGCGGGACCGAGCTGGATGCGACCCCCGTCTACTACGGGCCCGAAGACGACCTGGCGCTGCTGCGGGTGGGGGCCGACCTGCCGACCCTGCCGATCTCCGACCAGCGCGACCCGGGCGCCGACGCCGCCGTCCTCGGCTATCCCGAGAACGGCCCCTACTCGGCGGCGCCCGCCCGCCTCGGCGACACCACCGCGACCGTCAGCGAGGACTCCTACGGCAACGGGCCGGTCAACCGCACGATCGTCGCCCTGCGCGGCTCGGTTCGCAGCGGCAACTCCGGGGGGCCTCTGGTCGACGACCGGGGGCGCGCGGTCGGCACCGTCTTCGCCGCCACCACCGCGGGCCCGGCCGGTGGGTTCGCGATCCCGGCGGAGGACGTGCGCGAAGCGCTGGCGAAGACCTCGGCTTCGGTCTCGACCGGCCCCTGCACGGGTTGAGCGGGGCCGGGTCGGACGAGTCGAGAAAAGCCCATCACTTACGTTCAGTAAGCTCGATCCTCGTGGAACCGGTCACCCCGTCCCAGCTCTCGGACCGCCCTGCCGGCGCCGTCTGCCCGCACTTCCATGCGGCGATCGAGCTGATCGGCAAGCGCTGGACGGGGGCGATCGTCTGCGCTCTCACCGAACGGCCGATGCGCTTCGGCGAGCTCGGCAAGGCCGTCCCCGGCCTCTCCGACCGCCTGCTCTCGCAGCGGCTGCGCGAGCTCGAGGAGGAAGGGCTGGTCGAGCGCGAGGTCGAAGCGGGCACGCCGGTGCGGGTGACCTACTCGCTGACCGCGATCGGCGAGCAGCTCGGACCGGCGATCGGCGAGCTGCGGAGTTGGGCCAAAGTGTGGAAAACCACCGGCTGACGCGTCTTCTAGCCTGAGTGGCGTGGAGCAAGGGGAGATCGAGCTCGGTGAGGTGATCCCGCAGGCGGGGCCGAGCCTGCCCGGGCCGTTCCCGGTCGGGCGCTACGCGCGGCGGCTGCAGGAGGAGATGCGCAAGCGGGCGCGGGTGCAGCTGATCGGCGAGGTGACCGGGGTCGGGCGCAGCAAGGTCCAGGCCTACTTCGAGCTGCGCGACGCCCAGGGCGCGGTTCCCTGCGCGATCTGGCTCAACGACCTGGAGAAGGCCGGGCTGCCGGAGGAGGCGCTGCGCGACGGCGCCGAACTGGTGATCTCCGGCGGTCCCGACTACTACCCCGGCGGCGGCCAGGCCTCGCCCAGCTTCAGCTTCCGCGCCACCCACGTGCGGCTGGCCGGCGAGGGCGACCTGCTGGCGCGGCTGGAGGCGCTGCGCAAGCAGCTGCGCGCCGAGGGCCTGTTCGAGCTGCAGAAGCAGCTGGCGCGGCCGTTGCTGCCGCGGACGATCGGGGTGGTGACGGCGGAATCCGGCGCCGCGCGCCGGGACCTCCTGGCCGGCCTGCGGCGGCGCGGCTGGGGCGGGACCGTGGTCTGGGCCTTTGCGCCGGTCCAGGACCGCCACGCGGCGCCGGCGATCGCGGCGGCGATCCAGGGGCTGGCGGCGCGGCCGGAGGTGGAGGCGATCGTGGTCACCCGCGGCGGCGGCAGCCTCGCCGACCTCTGGGCCTTCTGCGACGAGACCCTCTGCCGCACGGTGGCGATGCTGCGGGTGCCGGTGGTCAGCGCGATCGGCCACGAGCGCGACACGACCCTGATCGACGACGTCGCCGCCGTCGCCTGTTCGACCCCGACCCACGCCGCCGAGGCGGCGGTGCCGCTCGATTGCATCGCCGCGCGCCGCGACCTGGGGCGCGCCGTCTCCTCCCTGCAGCGGGTTCGCGAGGGCGCGATCGGCGCCCGCGCCCGGCACCTGGCGGCGCTCGCGCGCGGGCCGGCGCGGGCGCTGCAGCGCGAGCGCAGCGGCCTCAACCAAAAGATCCGCGAGATCCGCGCCTCCTCCGAACGCGGGCTTGCCGCCCGGGCCGGGTTCCAGCGGCGGATCGCCACCGTGGTGCTGGATCGCGCCCGCCGGCGCGGGGTCGAGCGCACCGCCGCGGCGCTGACGGAGGAGCGGCGACGGGGCGCCGCCATCGAGCGCTCGGCGGCGCGGGCGCTGGAGCGGCGCCGCGAGGCGCTGCGGCGGCTGGCGCTGACCCTGCGGGCCCACGACCCCGAGCGCACCCTGGAGCGCGGCTACGCGCTGGCCGAGAACGCCGCCGGCGAGCCGGTTGCCTCGGCTGGCGCCGCTGTCGCCGCGGCGGCGGTCAGACTGCGGTTCGCGGATGGGCGCGTGAACGCGAGGATCGAGGGAGACGTTGAGCGAGAAACCTGAGAGCTACGAGGTCGCGGTGGAGCGGCTGGAGGAGATCATCGACCGGCTTGACTCCGGCCAGGCCGGCCTGCGCGAGACCCTCGACCTCTGCAGCGAGGGCCGCGAGCTGGTCGGCTACTGCGCGGCCGAGCTGGACGCGGTGGGCGAGGGGCTGAAGGAGCTGAAGCTCGACGAGCTGGCGGTGAAACTCGATTCTGAGGTCGGCTGACCGGCGCATCTCGGCGTCCTCGGTCGCTTGTGTGCGGAGCACACGGCGCTCCCTGCGTCCTTGACCTGCTTGGTCAGTCAACCTCAGAAGGCCCAGAACAGAGTCTCCCCAGGGCCGGGCAGCCACGACAAAGAGACCAGGTTCGATCTGCTGCGGGGGCGACCGGGAACTCGCCGCTGCCGATGCGGCCGATGGTGGCGGCGAGGCGCTCGCGGGCGGAGTCCATCTCCTCCCGATCGAGGGTGGTCAGGACCGGTTCCTCGGGGCGCTCGAGGAAGACGTAGGCGACCTCGACCGCGGGGGCGCCGAGCGACTCGGCCACGGCGAGAGCGTAGATAGAGCGCTGGGTCTCGTAGCGGGCGGCGTGCTCGGACGGGGCGGAGCCGTCGAGACGGTCGGTCTTGTAGTCGATTACCAGCGGCGGCTCTCCGTTGCGCTCGACCAGCAGGTCGATCGAGCCGCGCAGGACGGTGCCGCCGACCCCGAGCAGGATCGGGACCTCGGCCCGGACCCGGGTCGCCGTCGCGCCGATCCCCCGGGCCAGGCCGGAGCGGAGCCAGCCGCGCACCGGTTCCAGCAGGGTCGCCGCGTCGGTCTTCTCCGGGTCGAGCCCCGCCGCCACCGCGTGCCGCCGTGCCAGCTCCTCTGCGGGCTCGCGCCACTCGTTCGCCTGGCTCCACTCGAGTAGAGCGTGGACGGCAGCCCCCTGAGCGCTGCGCTCCTCGCGCGCCGAAGGCGTCGCGGGGCTCTCCTCCGGGGCTCCGTTCGTCCTTTCTCGTCCTGTGGCCGAGGAAGGACGAACGGAGCCGCCGAGTCCCAGCACCCGCTCCATGTAGAAGCGGTAGGGGCACTCTTCGTAGGCGGAGATCGCGGTGTAGGAGAGGGGACGGCTGGGGACGATCGGGGGTCGGCGCTCGGCCAGCGGCGGCGGGCCCTCGCCGAGGGGGCGTTCGGCGGCGGTGTCGCGCCGGGTCGCGCGCAGCTCCGCCGCGCGCTCGGGCGAGGGGAGGTTGACGCGCACCGCGATCTCCGAGGAGCCGAAGGTCGCCTCCAGGCCCGGGCGCGGCTCCGGCGGCGGCACGACCACGGTGGAGTCGGCATCACGCTCGACGCCCAGCGCCTCGACCAGACGCTCGACGACCGGAGTCGAGGGCTTGGTCTCGCGCCCCGGCTCGGGCTTGACGACGCCGCTGAGGATCAGCCGCTCGCGGGCGCGGGTGGCGGCGACGTGGAAGAGGCGCAGGCCCTCCTCCGCGTCCCGTTCCCTCGCCTCCTCGACCAGGGCCGCGTAGTCGTAGAGGTTGATCGCGCCGCTGCCGAGCCGGCGCAGCTGCATCCCCACCCGCGGCGGCTGCTCGCGACCCAGGATCAGCAGCGGCGGCCGCGCCCCGGCCAGCAGGCTGCGCGAGAGGTCGGGGACGGCGACGACGTCGAACTCCAGCCCCTTGGCGTTGTGCACGGTCATGATTCGCACCCCGTCGTGGCCCTCGGCGGCGGTCGCGGCCTGGGCCTCGGCGTCGCTCTCGGCGCGGGCGGCGAGGAAGTCGAGCAGGCCGCGCAGGTCGCGGCCCTCGCGGCTCTCGAACTCGGCCGCGAGCCGCATCAGCTTGCGGACGTTGGCGAAGCGGGCCTCGCCGGCCGGGCGCATCAGCACCGCCAGGTCGTAGCCGGTCTCGGTCGTCGCCGCCTCGATCAGGGCGGCGAGGGAGAGCCGCGGGCCGCGCTCGCGCAGCGAGCCGATCCGGGCGACGAAGGTCCGCAGCAGCTCGCGCTCGGCCGCGGGGATGTCGGCCAGGCGCTCCGGCTCGGCCAGCTCCGCCTCGCCTGTCCCGGCGACGGCCTCGATCGCCGGCCAGACGTGCCGCCGCCGGCCCGTCGCCGCCCGCAGCAGCCAGAGCGTGTCCGGGGCGGCGCCGCAGGCGGGGGAGGCGAGAGCCCCGAACAGCGCCTGGTCGTCGAGCGGGTTGGCGATCGTCGCCAGCAGCGCGCAGACGTCGGAGACCTGCTGCTGGGACCAGTAGCCGCGGCCGCCGACCACGTAGGGCCGCAGGCCGGCCCGCTCCAGCGAGTCCTCGTAGGCGTCGAGGTGGGTGAAGGCGCGCAACAGCACGACCATCTCGCCGGGAGCGGTCCCCCCATCGGCCAGCTCGCGCAGGCGCTCGGCGACGGCGCGCGCCTCGGCCAGGCAGTTGATCGGGGTGCGCCCGTCGATCGTCGGCTCCAGCTCGATCCCCTCCTCGTCCCAGCCGTCGCGCGCGGTCAGCAGCAGCTCGACCGGGGGGCCGGCCGGGGCCTCGTCCGCGGGCGCCGCGCCGACCCGCAGCGGCCGGTATGGCTCGCCGAGCAGGGCCGCGCCGAAGAGGTTGACGGCGGCGATCAGCTCCGGGCGCGAGCGGAAGTTGCCGCTCAGCTCCATCAGCTCGGCATCGGCTCGCTGCTCGACCAGCGCCCGCTGGCGGCGGAAGACGTCGAGGTCGGCGTGGCGGAAGCCGTAGATCGACTGGAACTCGTCGCCGACCGCGACCAGCTCGCTGCGCGGGCCGCGCAGCGCCTCGATCAGCCGCAGTTGCAGGCGGTTGGTGTCCTGGAACTCGTCGACCAGCAGATGGCTGAAGCGGGTCCGGTAGGCCTCGCCGATCTCCGCCCGCTCCAGCAGCCGCGCCGCGAGGATCAGCAGGTCCTCGAAGTCGATCCCGGCGCGGCGTTCCTTGGCCGCCTCGAAGCGGGCCGAGAACAGCTGCAGGAGCTCGCCGAGGTGGCGGTAGGCAACGCCCCCCTCGCCCGCCTCGGCAGTGCGGGAGATCGCCGCCTCGATCGCTTCGCGGAAGGGGAGGATCGCCTTCGCCTTGCTGCCGGGGCGCAGCGCCCGCAGCTCTTCCAGGCCCGGCGGCTCTCCCGGCTCGCTCAGTCGCGTCAGCGCGGCCTCGACCGGCTCGCGCTTGGAGTCGCTCTCCTTCAGCTCCTCCAGCGCCTGCCCGGCCGCTTCGATCGCCACCGCGATCGCCTCGACCGGATCGCTTGCCGGCGGCTCCGGCAGCCGCGGCTCCGCCTCGCCCCGGCTGCGCAGCTCCGCGTGCACCGCGGCCACGATCCCCCGCAGCCCGTCGATGTCGAACGTCGCCACCAGTTCCTCCCGCGACTCGGCGGCCGGCTCGAGCGCGAGGAAGTCGGCAAGCGCTTCGTCGAAGGCCTCGCGGGCGGCCCGGGCGGTCTCGGGGGCGTCGAGGATGCGGAAGCCGGGGTCGATCCCGGCCGCCACCGGGTGGCCGGCGAGGAGGCGGTTGCAGAAGCCGTGGATCGTCGTCACCCAGGCGCTGCCGATCGCGCTCAGCAGCTCCGCCGCTCGCCCGGAGCCCGCCTCGGCGCGCCGCCCCAGCTCGGCCCGGATCCGCTCGCGCAGCTCGGCCGCGGCCTTGTCGGTGAAGGTGAAGGCGAGGATCGCGTCCGGGGAGACGCCCTTGTCGCAGACGAGGCGGCAGTAACGGTCGACCATCACTCCGGTCTTGCCGGTGCCGGCACCGGCCTCGAGCAGGAGGTCGCGGCCGCCGACCTCGATCGCCGCTCTCTGCTCCGGAGTGGGCGCCCGCCCGCTCACCGCTCCTCCACTTCCTCGTCCTCCTCGTACTGGGGGGCGCGGTCGCGACGGCAGATCGGCGCGAAGTCGCAGAAGGGGGGGCAGACGTCGTGGTTGCGGAGGCCGCGGCGCGGGCCGGGGTCGCGGCGGATGTCGCCGGCGCGCATGCGGGCGACGATCTCCCCGGCCCGGCGCCGCGAGTCCGCCAGCAGCTCCTCCAGCTCCTCCGCCGCGACCACGTCGCGGCCGTAGAGGCCGTAGTCGGCGAGGTCGGCCGCCGCCGCCTCGGCGACGACGCCGCGCGGGCGCCGCACCGAGGTGCCGCGCAGCGGGTGGTAGAGGCCGCCGATCGGCTCCGCCCCCCAGTGCTCGGCGACCGCCAGCAGGTAGAGCGGCAGCTGCAGCTTCGCCTGCTCCTCGAATTTCTCTCGCGGCGTCACCGCGCCGGAGAGCTTGTAGTCGATCACCAGGGCGCGGCCGTCGGCGGCGCGGTCGACCCGGTCGATCGCCCCGTGCAGGCCCCAGCCGTCGAGCTCCAGGGCCGGCCGCTCGGCCTCCTCGTGGGCGCCGAAGGCGGCCTCCAGCAGCCAGGGCTCGAAGCCGCCGGTGCTACGCCCGGCCTCTTCGGCGAGGAAGCGCTCCAGCAGGCGCTCGACCCGGCGCGCCATCGCCCGCTCGGCCGGATGCGAGCCGAGTTCCCGCTCGGCCGCGACCGCGGCGACGATCTCGCGCCCGCGTGCCGTCCAGGCCGCCAGCGAGCCGGGGCGGGGGAGGGGGTCGCCGCCGGGCCGCTCCTTGTAGAGCCGGTCGAGCGCCTCGTGCATCAGCCCGCCCTGGACCAGCGGGTCCGGGACCGGGTCGAGCGGCTGCGGGTCGAGCTCGTGGCTGACGAACCAGCGGTAGGAGCAGACGTCGAAGCCCTCCAGGGTGGTGCCGCCGTAGGCCGGGACGGCGGCCAGCGCGGCGATCGCCGCCGGGTTGGTCAGCGGCCCGGGCGCGCGCGAGGCGGCCTCGGCCGCGTGGGCGGCGGCGATCCGCGCCGACACCCGCGCAGCCCGCTCGCCGCCGACGCCGACCGCGCTCAGCAGCGCCCCGGCGTCGGCACCCGGCCCGTGCGTCGCCAGCGCCCGCGCCAGCTCGTCCTCGGAGGGAGCCTCGGCCAGCGGCGCGACCACCCGGGCGAGGTCGCGGCCGTGGGTGATCGCCGCCTCGACCGGGTCCGGGGAGGAGCCGTCGGGCGGCGGTGCCAGCAGCCGCCGCAGGTCGTCGAGCAGCGGCGAGCGCGACTCGGCGCCGCCGCTCTCGTCGCTGTCGCGGTAGGAGAGGAAGAGGCGCCGGCGCGGCAGCGAGAGGCAGACGCCGAACAGATAGCGCTCCTCGGCCTCGCTGTCGCGGCGCGCCTCCAGCCCCAACGAGCCGCGCTGCGCTTCGGAGAGGAAGGGGTCGCCGCCGCGGTCGCGGCGCGGGAACTCGCCGTCCTGGAGGGAGCCGACGAGGAGGTGGTCGAAGCGGGCGGCGCGCAGGCGGTAGGGACTGGCGATCCGCACCCGCCCCTCGACCGGGCCGCTCCAGACGCGGAACTCGAGGCCGGCGACCGTCGCCGCCAGCTCCTCCGGGCCCGGTGCCAGCGGCCCCAGCTCGGCCAGCTCGCCGAGCGCGCTCGCGATCGCCCCCGCCGCCCGCAGCTCCAGCCCGTCCCCGGGCCCGAGCGCCGGCCCGTCACCGGCACCGCGCAGCGGCCGCGACGCCATCGTCGCCGCCAGCCGCCCGACCTCGGCCGCCAGTGCTGCCGCCGAGCGCGCCGCCGCCTCACGCAGCCGCAGCAGGTCCCGCGGCGGCTCGCCCTCCTCCCCCTGCCAGAGGGCGAGCGCCGTCTCCGCGTCCTCGACCCGCCCGCGTCGCAGCGCCCGCTCCAGCCAGTCGACCCGGCCGGGGGAGAAGCCCGACGGCCCGCGCAGGTAGCGCAGCAGGTCGCCCGCCCGCCGCGTCCCGAACTCCGCCTCCAGCAGCGCCACCAGGGCGCCGCCGACGGCGGTCCCGGCCACCGGCAGCTCCGCCTCCAGCGCCGTCGCCACCCCGTTCGCCTCCAGCGCCGCCGCGATCGCCGCCCCGCGCCGCGCCGGGTCGCGCAGGGCGACCGCGATCCGCGCCGGGTCGGCCCCTCTCGCGACCAGCTTCGAGACCTCGGTCGCGATCGCCTCGGCCTCGCCGCGGACGCCGGCCGAGCGCAGGAGCGCCAAATCCCCATCCGGCTCCCGCGGTGCGCCGCCGACCCCGCCGAAGCCCCGCTCCAGGCCGAAGAGCAGGGTGCTCTCGGTGTTCTCCGGATCGGCGGGGAGCGCCGTCTCCTCGACCGCCCCGATCCCCTCTCGCAGCTCGCCCAGCAGGCGTGAGCGCGCCGCCAGCGCCGTGTTCCCCTCCTCGTAGGGGAGCGCCACCGTCACCTCGGTCAGCGCCGCCAGCGCCGCGATCATCTCGAACTGGTTGGGAGTGAGGTCGTCGAGGCCGTAGAGGAAGAGCGGCCGCTCGCCCCAGAAGGAGCCGTCGCCCCGCAGCAGCGCGATCGCCTCGCGGGCGATCCCGTGCGAGTCGACCCGGCCGCTGCGCTCGCGCACCGCCGCGTAGCCGGCGTAGAGGGCGGCGATGTCGCTGAGGTAGGCGGACCCTTCCAGGGTCGCGGCGCTCGCCTCGACCGCCTCGGGCTCGACCCCGGCCGCCTGCAGCTCGTCCAGCAGCCGCTCGAAGGCGCGGGCGAAGCCGGGCCGCGAGGCCGAGCGCCGCAGCGGGCCGAGCTGTCGCAGCCGCCCGGCGACCGCGACCTCGATCGCCCGCAGCCGCTGCGCTGGCGCCAGCTCGGCCCCCGGCGGCACCCCGCCGGCGGTCGCCACGGTGCGGAACAGCGCCCCGAAGGTCATCGCCGCCCCGCCGAGGGCGGCCCCCTCCCGGCAGAGCTCGCGCTCGAAGGCGAAGACGTCGTCGACGGTCGGGACGACGAGGATGGGATCCCGATCCAGGGCAGCGACGAACCGGCGCCGGACGAGGCCGGCGCGGCCGCTGTTCGGAGGTCCGTGGATCAGTTGCAGTGGCATAAGGGCAAGCGACCCAGCATAGGTCGGCCCCCGGCGCTCACCGGAAGCGACCCAGACCGCGCCACAAAGCCGCAAAGCGGGGGTTTCCGGCCGTTGTTTTGCCGTCTACCGCCCCCTCTAACTTTCAGGCCAGCCCATGTCCCTCTGCTTCGTAGATCCAGCCGACGCCGTCAGGGCCATCGCCGACTCCGTCGGCCGCGAGGCCCGCCGCCAGCTGCTCGGCGAGGCGGTCCGCGCCTGGGTCGACGAGATCCCCGACACCGAGCTCGAGGTCCATTACGCGAAGGCGATCTCCGAGCTCGACGAGCACGACCTCTCGATGCTAGCCGCCTGGCACGGCTCGCTCGAGGTCGGCCACCCGGTTCCCAACCGCGACTTCCTCATGGGCGCCTTCGGCTCGCTCGGCGAGAACCGCCGCGAGGCGCTCAAGCTCGCCGCCGGCTTCCGCGGCGAGGAGGCCGTCGACGCCGGGGTCACCGAGGAGGACGCGCTCGAGCTCGTCCTCGGCCTGCTCTCGCCGCCGCACCTGATGGCGCTCGCGGTCGAGGCCGTCGAGCTCTACATCTGGGACAGAGCGGGTTCGGATAACTGACCCCGTAGTTCAACGCTCGTGCGCGAGCGCGTGTCCTGGCTAAGCTGCCGCCTTGGAGCTGGCCCCACATGTGATCGTCATCTTCGGCGCCACCGGCGACCTCTCGCGCCGCAAGCTCCTGCCGGGCCTGCTGCGCCTCTTCCAGGCCGGCCTGATGCCACCGGAGTTCAGGATCGTCGGCATCTCCCTGGAGGAGATCGGCGACGACGGGTTCCGCGAGTTCGCCGAGCCCGCCTGTCGCGAGTTCGCCCGCCACGGCTTCAGCGAGGCGGACTGGAGCGAGTTCTCCCGCCGCCTCTCCTACGTGCCCCACTCGGCCGCCCCCGACGGCCTCTCCGCAGCGGTCGAGGGGGCCGAGGCCGAGCTCGGCCCGGAGACCCGGCTGCTCCACTACCTCAGCATCCCGCCCACCGCCGCCGCCGACGTCCTGCAGATGCTCGCCGCCGCCGGCCTCACCGAGCGCGCCCGGGTGATCATGGAGAAGCCGTTCGGGACCGATCACCTCAGCGCCCGCCGGCTCAACCACCTCGTCCACCAGGTCCTGCGCGAGGACCAGGTCTTCCGCATCGACCACTTCCTCGGCAAGGAGGCGGCGCAGAACATCCTCGCCCTGCGCTTCGCCAACGGCCTCTTCGAGCCGATCTGGAACCGCGACCACATCGACCACATCCAGATCGACGTGCCGGAGACGCTGGCCGTCGGTTCCCGCGCCGCCTTCTACGAGAAGACCGGCGCCTACCGCGACATGGTCGTCACCCACCTGATGCAGATCCTCGCCTTCGTCGCGATGGAGCCGCCGACCGCGCTGGCCCCGGAGCCGATCACCGAGGAGAAGAACAAGGTCTTCCGCTCGCTGCGCCCGCTCGACCCGACCCAAGTCGTTCGCGGCCAGTACGAGGGCTACACCTCCGAACCCGGCGTTGACCCCGAGTCCAGCACCGAGACCTTCGTCGCCCTGCGCTGCGAGGTCGACAACTGGCGCTGGAGCGGGGTGCCGTTCTACCTGCGCACCGGCAAGCGCATGGGCGAAGGCGCGCGGATCATCTCGATCGCCTTCCGCGAGCCTCCGCAGAGCATGTTCCCCGAGCACTCGCGGGTCGGCCGCTACGGCCCCGACCACCTCACCTTCGACCTCGACGAGTCCTCGCGCGTCTCGCTCTCCTTCTACGGCAAGCGGCCGGGGATGGGGATGGTGCTCGACAAGGCGAGCATGCAGTTCTCGCTCGACGAAACCGACTACCGCGGCGACACCCTCGAGGCCTACGAGCGGCTGATCCGCGATGCGATGGACGGCGACCACACCCTGTTCACGACGGCGAAGGACATCGAGCGACTCTGGGAGGTCTCGACGCCCCTGCTGGAGGGCGGGCCGCCGGTGAAACCGTACCCGCAGGGCTCCTGGGGGCCGGCTGAGATCGGCGCCCTGATCGCGCCGAACGAGTGGCGCCTGCCCTTCGCCCGGCGCTGGCGCCAGGCGCTTGTACCGCCCGGATAACGGGGGCGCCACGACACTGCCAAAGCCGAGGTGGTGGCCCTGTTACCGTGATCGCATTGGAGAGATAGGTCAGGCAGCGCCCTTGTCCGCGGCGCTGTGACCAGGGGTTGGCCAGGACGAAGTTCGGAGGGATTGCCGATGAGGAATCGCTTGAACGTGGCCGTTGCCGCTGTTGCCGCTCTAGCTCTTGGAATCGCGCTGCTCGCCGGCGCCGCGCTCGCGTCGTCGCACGGTCACGGTCGTGGCCACGAGCACGGCCATCACCACGGTCATGGGCATGGCCATCACCACGGTCATGGGCATCACCACGGCCACAAGCCGCCGCAGAAACTGCCGATCATCGACACCAGCGAAGCGGCGAACTGCGACTTCATCGCCAACCCCGGCAACCCGCTCTGCCTGCTGCCCTTCCCGGACGACTACTACACCGTCTCCGATCCCAGCAGCCCCACCGGCCGCCGCGTCAGCCTCAACACCGCCGGGATGCCGGCCAACGCCTACGGCAAACACATCGACGCGACCCCCTACAACGCCTCCGACGGCTTCAGCCCCGGCGCCGCGATCCTGCTCAAGGTCCCCGGCATCGACACCGTCGCCGACGTGCAGGCGACCGGCGCGGTGCCGGTCAACCACATCGGCCAGTACCGGAAGGGCAACGCCCCGGTCGTCGTGATCGACGCCAACACCGGCAAGCGCTGGCCGATCTGGACCGAGATCGACTCGACCGCGACCGATCCCGCGAACGCCGTGCTGGAGATCCACCCGGCGGTCAACTTCGCCTCCGGCCACCGCTACATCGTCGCCCTGCGCCACCTCCGCAACGCCGCCGGGCAGAAGCTCGAAGCGCCGGCCGCCTTCCGCTACTACCGCGACCGCGTGCCCTCGAAACAGCCGGAGATCAATGCCCGCCGCGGGCACTACGAAGCGATCTTTTCGCGCCTGCAGCGCTCCGGCATCCAGCGCAACGACCTCTACCTGGCCTGGGACTTCACCGTCGCCAGCGACCAGAACAACGCCGGCCGCGAGCTCGCCATGCGCGACGCCGCCTTCGCCCAGCTCGGCGACACCAACCTCGCCGACGGCGTGCCCCAGGGCAGCTCGCCGAGCTTCCAGGTGACCAGCGTCGAAACCGCCCCCAACCCCGGCCAGATCGCGCGCCGGGTCAAAGGCAGCTTCGAGGTCCCCTGCTACCTGTTCCCGAGCTGCGCCGCGGGCGGAACCTTCCAGCTCGACTCGAACGGAGCGCCGATCCAAAACGGCACCTGGACCGCCAACTTCGACTGCATCGTTCCCGAATCGGTGGTCAGCGGACCGCCCGGCGCCGGCCGCCCCTCGCTCTACGGGCACGGGCTCTTCGGCGACGCCGGCGAGGTCGGGTCGAGCCCCCAGCGCACGCTCTCCCAGGAACACGGGATCGTCCAGTGCGCGACCGACGAGATCGGCATGTCGGAATCCGACATCCCCTCCGTGGTCGCGGCCCTGCAGGACATCTCCGCCTTCCCGACCATCCCCGACCGGCTCCAACAGGGCCTGCTCGACGAGCTCTTCCTCGGGCGGGTGATGATCAGCTCCAGCGGCTTCACCACCGACCCCGCCTTCCACCAGGACGGGACCCTGCTCAGCGGCCCGGTGCTGAACACCAGCCACCTCTACTACAACGGCAACAGCCAGGGCGGGATCATGGGCGGAGCCTTGACCGCGGTCTCGCCCGACTTCACCCGCGCCTCGCTCGGGGTGCCGGCGATGAACTACTCGGTGCTGCTGCCGCGCTCGGTCGACTTCGACGAATTCGCGGCCGTGCTCTATCCCTCCTACCCGAACGAAATGACGCACCCGCTCGTCCTCGACCTGATGCAGATGCTCTGGGACCGCGGTGAGCCGAACGGCTACGCCAGCCGGATGACCGACAAGCCGCTGCCGGACACGCCGCCGCACCAGGTGGTGATGAACGTCGCCTTCGGCGATCACCAGGTGACCGATTACCAGGCCGACGTCGAGGCGCGGACGATCGGTGCCGCTGCCCATCGCCCGGTCCTCTTCGACGGCCGCTGGCCCGGGACCGACGTGCTCTGGAACGTCCCCTCGATCCGCCGCTACCCCTACACCGGCTCGGCGATCTACTACTGGGACACCGGCCCGATCCGCGAAAGCCCGGCCGGCTCCGGGACGCTGATCGGCACCGAACCGCCGCCCTACGAGAACCTGCCGAACCGCTCCGGCGAAGACCCGCACGGGGCGCCGCGGGCCGCGGCCGCCGAGCAGCAGCTCGTCTCCGACTTCTTCGGAGGGGCGATCCCGAAAACTGACAACTGCGGCGGCGGCCCCTGCTACGCCGGGAGCTTCACCGGGCCGTAGCTCAGGCCAGCCAGTCCGCGCAGATGCGCTCGAGGTGGCGCCAGTCGGTGCCGCAGCAGCCGCCGAGCACGCGGACGTTCGGGAGGCCCGGCTTCAGCGCCCGGTATTCGGCGCCGAGCTGGTCCGGATCTCCCGCGTCCAGGTCCGGCGCCGCATCGAGCTCGGCGTGGCTCTTGCGCGAGGCGTTGGCGCGGATGCCGCCGAGCCGGGTCAGCCACTCGCCCTCGCCCTCCAGTACCGCGGCGAAGTGGCTGGGGTGGGCGCAGTTGACCATGAAGTAGAGGGCGGCGCCGCCGGTCTCGGCGTCGACTTGTTCGATTGCCTCCGGCAGTGACTGCCCGTTCGGCAGCCGCCCGTCGGTCTCGAGCGTGAACGAGATCGCCACCGGGATCCCGGCCGCGACCGCCGCCCGGACGATCCCGATCGCCTCCTCGGCGTAGCAGAGGGTGTAGGCGGCGACGAGGTCGGCGCCGGCCGTTGCGAAGGTCTGGACCTGGGCGCGGTGGTAGTCCTCGGCCTCCGCGGCGGACATCAGCTCTCCCGGCGCGTAGCCATCGCCACGTGGCCCGATCGTGCCGCAGATCGCGATTGGCAGCTCGGCGCTCTCCTCCTCGGCCCGGATCTCCTCCGCAAGCGCCACCGCCTCCCGATTCACCTTGTCCAGTGCCGCCGCGTCATCGCCCAGTTGCGCGCCCCAGTCCGCGTTCGCCCGCCAGGTCGGGGTGTCGAGGATGAAGCCGGTGCCGTGGCGGCGGGCGATCTCCAGGTAGCCGCGGGAGTAGCGCCGCAGCGCCTCCCTGCCGGTCTCGTCGCGCAGCAGCGGGTAGGCAGCGAAGCAGGGCAGCTCGATCCCCTCGCGAAAGATCAGCGTCGTCTCCAGCCCGCCGTCGCCGATGAACAGCCGCTCCCCGCTCGGCAGGCGCGACGCCGTGTTCACAGCGCCGCCCGGATCTCGGCGATCGCCTGCTCGTTGTCGCGGAAGTGGACCGCGTTCATGCCGAGTGCCCGCGCTCCCTCGATGTTGGGCTCGAGGTCGTCGATGAAGAGGCAGGCCGCGGCCGGCAACCCGAGTCGCTCCAGGGTCATCTCGTAGATCCGCGGTTCCGGCTTGCGGCAGCCGACGAAGCCGGAGTCGACGACGGTCTCGAAGATCTCGTCGACCGGGAGCATCGAGCGCCACAGCGGCTCCCACTCGCGCACATTGTTGGTCAGCATCGCCATCCGCAGGCTACTCGCCTGCAGCTCCCGCATCAGCTCGATCATCGGCTCGTTCGGGTGCAGCGCCTCGAAGTAGACCTCGCGGAAGCGGTGCAGCGCCGGCCGGTGGCCGAGCAGCGGCTCCAGCCCGTCGTTGAGCCGCTCGAGGAAGTCCGTCTCGGCCATCTCGCCCCGCTCCAGCAGGTAGAGCGGGTTCTCGCCGTCCTCCTCGGTGACCGTCCGCATCGCCTTGCCGAGGTTCTCCGGCGAGATCCCGATCTCGTCCTGGACCGCCATGAACGAGCTCAGCAGCGGCGTCGTCAGGACGCCGCCGAAGTCGGAGACGATCGCCTCGATCTCAGGCATCGGGCCGGGCGACCTCGTAGGTGCCCAGGCCCTCGCGGCCCTCGACCGACCAGCGGAAGAAGGCGATCTCGGCGTCGAGCCCGCGGCGCTGGACCCGGGTCGAGCTGATCAGCGTGCCGGCCCCGCGCAGCGGCCGGCCGTCCTCGGCGTCGGGCCAAAGCTCCAGGGTGGCCCGCCGCTGCACGCCGTCCTCGCCGTACTCGGTCGAGAGCAGCGCTTCGTCGAAGGTGAGCGGGGCGGCGTCGGGGTTGCAGAGCACCGCCACCGTCTCCTCCTCGCCGTGCTCGCGGGCGCCGGCCGGCAGGGCCGAGGTCAGCGCCAGCAGACCGCCGTCGGCGAAGACGATGCCGATCGACCGTCGCAGGATCTGACCCGAGTCGCTCATCGGCCCGCCAGCCTAATGGCGCGAAAAAGGTCGTGCGGCGAGGCGGATAGATTGCCCCGATGGCCACCCCCGCCATCCGCGACGCGCAGCCCGAGCGCGATGCCGCCGCCTGTGCGGCGATCTACGCCCCCTATGTGGAGCGGACGCCGATCTCCTTCGAGGAGCGGCCGCCCGACGCGCTGGAGATGGAAGCCCGGATGAACCGCTACATGGCGACCCACCCCTGGCTGGTCGCCGAGGACGGGGGGGAGGCGGTCGGCTACGCCTATGCCTGCCGCCATCTGGAGCGCGCCGCCTACCGCTGGGCGGCCGACGTCTCCGTCTACGTCGCCGCCAACCGCCGCGGCGAGGGCCTCGGCCGGGGTCTCTACGAGGCGCTGTTCGCGCGGCTGCGGCGGCAGAACTTCCAGATCGCCTGCGCCGGCATCACCCTGCCCAACGACGCCAGCGTCCGCCTGCACGAGGCGCTCGGCTTCCTCCGCGTCGGCGTCAGCCCGCGGATCGGCTGGAAGGCGGGGAGCTGGCACGACGTCAGCTGGTGGCAGCTGGAGCTGGCGCCGGCGGCCCCCGGGACCCCACTGGAGCCGCTGCCGCCTCAGTAGTTGGTTGCACTAGGGGCGCTGCCTAAGAATCCAGACGGAGTGCGATCAAGCGGCAGACTCGGAGGGGCCTTGGGATGTCGCACAAGCGACACTCAATACGCGAGACAGGCGACGATGTTCCACTGCGGGGTTCGGATGTCGCTGGAAGTCCATGTCCATGGAGGTCCGCGAGCAGCCGAGTTCGGAATCGCCTCGGAGGCTCAGACGCATGGAACTCTTGCCGGGGCTACCTCCATCGGACGCAGCCGATAGAGAACCTGACGCGGTCCAAAGAACGACTCGCCTGGGGCTCCAATATCCTGCACGGATCTTTGTGATCGCCTTGAAGCCCAGAATCCGCTTTGTGGCCGGGTTAGTGATTGCGCCCCTCGCCCTACTTTTTGTGCCTGCGCTCGCCGTCGCCGCGACCTGGATCCCACCGGTCGACCTTGCAACGTCGAGCGAATTCAGCGCCTGGGAACCGCGGCCTGAGATCGCCATGAGCGGGGGCGGGGGCGGGGTCGCGATCTGGCCGCAGGCGGAAGGCCTGGGTACTCTGGAGGCCGCGAACATGAGCCTCACGGGGACGTGGGGACCGCCGGTCACGTTGGCGCCGAACGAATGGGGCCAACGCGAAGAACCAGAACTCGCAATGAACGAAGCGGGCGAGGCCGTCGCGGTGTGGAAGCAAATCGGAAAGTCGACGATCGTCGCAAGGTCGAGGATGCCGTCGGGTCACTGGGGGCCGCAGGAAACCCTCTCTCCCGAAGGATCTCCCTATGGCGAAATCGATGTCGCAGTCGGCCCAACGGGCGAAGGGGTTGCGGTTTGGAGCCAGATTCCGAGGTTCGGCTCGAACAGCGTGTACCGGGTCGAATCGTCCTTCAGGCCGGCGGGCGGACACTGGGAACCCGCGGTGACGCTCTCCGATCCTGAACACTCGTCGTACAGCCCGCAGGTCGCGATTGCACCCACCGGCCGAATCGTCGTCGCTTTTTATGGTTATGTCGACAGTCCCGAAGCACGCTCGATGGTCCAGGTCGTCGAAAAACAGGGCGGCCAGTGGAGCCCGCCGCAGGCGCTCTTGGGCGCGTCGAACGCCGCTTTCCCCAAGGTGGAGGTCAGCACCGCCGGGGCGACCGTAATTTGGGAAGGCATAGAAGTGGAAAGCGAAAAACGGTGGATCGAAGCGGCCAGCCGTACGACTGGCGGCGAATGGGGGCATCCGGTGGAACTCTCCGAGCCTGGATCATTCGGTCCGCAGATCGGGGCGGATGCCGCCGGTAATGCCGTGGCGATCTGGAGCTCCTTCTATGGAAAAGAAGGTGACTACGTCGAAGGTTCGACTCTCCCGGTCGGCGGACACTGGAGCGAACCGACCGCGATCTCGGGTCGAGTCTGGCTCGGTGAATACACCGGAGCCCGGCTTGCCGTCGCACCGAACGGGCAAACCTTGGTGGCGTGGTCGGTCTGGAGAGAACCGGAACGGCGCGTCGAACAGCGGCTCGTTGAAGCGGCTTTGGGGCGCGAAGGAGAATGGGAAGAACCAACGACGCTCTCTGCGGCTGGGGCTTGGGCGGTACGCCCCGCCGTCGCGCTGGATGGCCAAGGCGATGGCGCGGTGGCATGGTGGGCGGCTAATCCGACTCTTCCTCAGGCGACCGAGTTCGTATCGCCGCGGCCGAGTGCGATCTCAGGCGAGCCGGCGCATTCGAGCGGTGAGTCTTCGGGGTCGAATAGGGGGCGTGCGACGGTCGGTCGCATCGCTCTCGTCAGGAGGGGAAACGCCTATCTCAAGCTCCGCTGTCCCGGCGCCTTGACATGCAAGGGCGACCTGCGCCTCGTAGCTCGACCGAATGGGACTAAAGGCAACGTGACCTACGTCTCGGCCCGTGCCGTCGACTTCGCGATCCCGGCCGGCCACCAAGAGGCCATCGCGGTCCGGCTCAATCGAGAGAGCAGACAACTTGTCTCGGTGGCCGGAAAAAAGGGGATTCATGTCCGGCTCCGTGGCGACCAAGTCCAACGACGCGACCTTCTGCTCAGGGCCACAACCAGTCAATAGCCGGAGCGGCCCGGCTACCATTGGCGGATGCCAGACGAGCAAGTACCCACCCAGCCCGCCGCCCCCGAGGACCATTCCGAAACCCTCACCGAGGAGGACGTCTTCGAGGCGCTCGAGGAGGTCATCGACCCCGAGCTCGGCCTCGACTTCGTCTCCCTCGGCCTCGTCTACGGCGTCGAGATCGAGCAGGAAGACGTCTACGTCACCTTCACCCTGACCACCCCGGCCTGCCCGATCGGCCCCCAGGTCTCCGAACAGATGAAGGAGTTCGTCGGCGACCTCCCCGGCGTCAACGCCGTCCACCCGAAGATGGTCTTCGACCCCGCCTGGTCACCGGAAATGATGACCGACGACGCCAAGTTCGCACTTGGCTTCTAGGCACGGTTTGCGGGGTCATAGGGGGTCAATTTTGACCCCGTTCCACCCCTGTGTCCTCGCCCACGACAGCAAGCACCTGGTCGCAGGTCTCGATTACCAGCAACGCTCGCTCGTATGGCGCCTGGGCCTCTTCGGTTGGTGCCTGTGAGCTTGCCTCCCGCTCTTCCACCGCTCGCTCAAGAAGTCGAGCAAAGGTCCGCCGCAGCTGGTCGGGAGGGAGGTCCAATTCCACACCGCCGCCACTGCTTGTCTCCCTCCAGCCGAGTGCGTCCGAGACCAGCTGCAGATCGTCGGATACCTCGCGGGCGAGACGACCGGCGGCGCTGAGCTCACCCTGTGCAACCAACAGCCGTAGATCGCCTGCGTTAGCCATCTGGTCAAGGATCTGTCGATACACGGCGTCACGCTGGGCCGAGGTGATCTTTGGTGCTCGCCGCGGGCCGTACTGGCTGCGATGGGCTGCAGCAGGTCCGGCAGCCCGACGCCATGGCCGCAATCTCATAGTCCGCACCCCCCGTTTAGCGACAGTGGTCTATTCACCGTCTTCTGCCCGGGTATCCTCGAGAAGCTTGATGACCAGCGCGTCGTGAATGACGGTGGAGGCGTAAAAGTGCTCGACGGCTCCTCGCCTTGGACGAGTATCAGTCAGTGCGACGGCGCCGCACTCTGTGAGCACTCTGACGTGGTAGCTGACATGACCGAGTGAAGTGTGAACCGCTTTCGTAAGCTCATTTGGGCTTCGAGCCTCGCCTGCCTCATGGAGGGCCCGTAGGATTCGGCGACGTTGGGGGGCACCAATCGCCCTGATGCGGTCCGTTGCTTTCACGCAGGGTGCCCCGGCTCGCGCGAGAGTACGGTTTGGCTTGGGTGTTTTACTGCTCTGGTCCATCACACGGAGCGTGCAGCTTTCATCTGAGGAAGATGCTTGAGGAGCGAATATCTGACGGCGGCCAGCGGACCCCCAAGACATGGTCAACCACTATTACAACCTCCTAGACCACTCAAGTAACAGGATGCGGGAGTCTGCCTTAGCTTCTTTGAGCTTGTCAACCAAGCGTGGAAACGTGTCCACGCAGGCTGACACCTGCTTGTAGTGAGTCAGCCCTTGAGATAGGCAAGAAGAGCGGTGGCGACCGACATTCCAGTCTCCCCGGTCTTCGCCATCCGGTTGATGCTCTCGGCCTGAACCTCGTTCAACTCAGCCAGACAGCGCATCATGATCTTGCCGGTCTCGTTCATCCCTTGGTCGTCCACCACGATCTCGTCGCGTAGGAGAGAGCGAGCGGGATGAACGTCGAAGGTGCCTGCCTCAAAGGCCTTGGTCAGGTCGCCCACGATCAGATCGATTCCGGCTGCGCTGGCGACTTCCCGCGTCAGCCGACTTAGCTTCGCAGCAGCCGGCGTATCAATTACCGGCCGGAGGATCGAGCGATAGAAATGCTCTCGACCACCGCGGGCGGTATCGACCCTGACCAGCTCGATCAAGGGGATGGCGTCGTCGCTTTCCAGACCCGCCAGAACCCGCACGTGGTAGGCGATTTTTTCGCGAGTTTCGCCCAATTCCCTGGCGATCTCGGTCGGACTCGCGGGGCGTTCATCCATGATCGCCAGGATGCGATGACGCAGGGGGTGGCTCAGCGCCTGATTTAGCGCGACGTTGATCTCGTCGGCGTACTTCTGCCTGCGGATGTCTGCGACGGTGCCCATAGAAAGTTGCGTAGCAATCAGCCTAGCCTGCGCACGTGAGCGTAGCGGTGGGTTCCGATCGGCGCTTCATCCTCATCTCTCGCTGCGTGGAATCGATTCCACGCAGCGAGAGATGAAAGGGGGTGAAGACATGGTCATTCAGACGACGCAGCACCTCATGCCTGCCTGTCCCACGAAGCTGTCCTGAGTTAGTCGGGGCCGTCCCTTCCGCCTGGTCGGGGGTGGACGGCCCTGTTTGTGCAGACGATCCAGCTCATGACTGCGGTGCCGCCGAGCGCAGATGCTGCGGCTTGGCACCTCACGGCCCGCTAAGCCTCCATCGGAGACGGGGTCACGTCCTCGTGGTGATCTGCATCGGCGCGCTGGGTTCTAGAGGGCTTCAAAGCTGCGATCGCGGTAGAGCAGTTGGCCGGAGGCGCTGAAGGTCGAGATGCCGGTGACGAATGCTTCCGGCGGGTAGAACGTGACGAAGTAGCGGACGTTGCGCAGCCAGGTGAACTTACGGCGTAGTTGTGGCGACGGTGACCTCGGGTGAAAGGTCAGGTGTTTGTTGTTGCTCAGCGTGGCCATGACTTTTGCCACTTCGCCTCCCACGGATCCGCTGAAGACTCGGGTGGAGCCGTCTTCCTGGAGGTTGTCTGAAGCGTCGATTTCGAATCCTTCGCGGAGGTGGCCTCCGGGTGGAATCCCGGTACTCCAGCCCCAGGCTCCGACACCGCCGAGTTCGAACTCCATGCCGAAGAGCCAGTCCCGGCAGCTGTTGCCGTTGTTGCGGATCGATCCTTCGACCGTCCATGGCAGACCGCTCGGGCTCGTTCCGGTCGCGATCCTCACGCTGTGCGGCTTGATGCAATTTGCGGCCGCTGACGGGGCTAGGACGAGGAGGGCGACGACGATCGCAAGCAGGTAAATCAGCCGCGCGCGCATCGGCGGCATATTACTCAGGACTCGGCGGTAAATAGAAAGTGCCTTTCTATAGGGTGCCGGGCGATGACCTTGGCGGGGCGCACTCTTCTTGCTGGTTTGGCAGTAGGTGTCTGCTGGCTCGCGACCAGTCATGCGGGCACCGCCGCGGGTCCTCGCCGCGGCACGGCAGAAGAAAAGGAAGCAAGGGTCTTGACTGACGGCCGCTTGCGGGTCGGCCACCTCGAGACGATTCGAGTCGCACGCTTTCCGGGCAAGGGCACTACGGAAATCTCATTTTTTCCGACGGCGATCTGTGAAGACGGGTGCGGGGCGCGCGGCTTCCGCGGTGGCCGAACGAACGCGAGCGGCGCAGCTGAGTTCAAGGTCCGAATCCCGGGGACGTTCTTCAACCTGCGGAACCGGCGTGTCTACTTCCGCGACGGCGAACGGATCGAGGTCAACGTGACCTGGAGCGGACCCGATCGCTCTTTCGCTGTCGGCAGCGCCACCCCCGATCCAATCCTTGTCCGGAGTCACGGGGCTAACCGTGGATGAAAGGCGATGCGCCCGGAGAGGGGCTGTCCGCCTCTGTGTGTCGCTGATGGGCTTCGCTGCCGTGCTCTGTCTCGTTGCCGGATCCGCTCTCGCTTTAGGCCCAGCCCCCTTTCGGGCCGCGGCAAAAGGACCACTCCCGGTTCCGGGCTCATTCCAACTCGCCGGCAGTAATGGCTACAACATCACCGTGGCGGCTGTGCCGGCAAGGAAGGGGAGCGCTGGGGCGGTGTTCATCGCCGTCGCCGGCAAGAATCAGGAGGTCATCTACAAAGCTCCCGCCACGATCACCGAAACCTCAATCCAGGCCAACCTCGGTGCGCTGGGAGAAATCTCGGTCACGTTCCAGCGCTCGGGCACTGCTGCCACAGCGGAATGCGGTCACGAAAAGATCCGTTTCGATTCCGGCCTCTATGAAGGAAAGATCGAATTTCACGGCGAGGAGGGCTACACCGACATCGTGGCGACGAGTGCTCCCGGCAGCATCGACTATGTGCTGGCGGAGATCTGCGGTGATTTCTTCGGCGGGTCGAATGGCGGCAGTCGCCACGCCCTCGGCGCCGAACTCTACATTCGCAATCCGGCGCTCGGCCCGGAAATGTCGGTGCACAAGAGTCGCCCTGGCGCGGCCGCGCGGATCTTTGTTGATGTCTCCGAATACAACGACGGCATCGCGATCGAGAGGTTCGCGGCGTTTCTCATGCCAGCAGGGGATTTCGTCTTTGACCGCCGTCTGCGGACCGCGACGGTGCGTCCACCGGCTCCGTTCGCCGGCTCCGCGAGCTTCGACCGCCGCAAGAAGGCAGGTCAGCGTTGGAGCGGAGACCTGACCGTCGACATGCCGGGACGAACTGGCGTGCCGCTCACCGGTAGTGCCCTCCGAGCCACCCTCGTCCCATCCGAATAGAACGGCGGAGAGTTTGCTGGGCTCGTTCAGGGGGACCGGCGGGGAATGACGAGCAATTCCGACCCCGGGTCTTCGGCCGAGCTTTACGACCGCTCGGTCGCGACGCTCCTCTGTTCGTGGGCCTATCTCGCCGCCGGCTCCCCGGGGGCGGAGGTGATCGAGGCCGACGGAGCCGCGATCGCGGCTTTCATCCATTCTCCGGATCGAGAGTTCCTCAACAATGCCGTTCTGGCGCGGGGTCTGACGGGGCTTGGAGAAGCCCTCAATGAGATCGAGTGCGCCTACCGGGACCGTCGGATCGAGCGGTACGCCGTCTGGGTGCACGAGTCAGAGGTGGCCATCGCCGGCGAGATCGAGGCGCGGGGCTACGAATACGACTCCTCGACCCGAACGATGGCGATGCCGATCGCCGACTTCGCCGAGGTGGACACGTCTTGGCTGGATCTCGCCGAGCCCAGCCTCGAAGAGTTCTGGCGGATCGTCGGGGTCGACGGCCTGGTCCCGGACCTCGACCCCGCGGAGGGGCATTTCTACGTCGCGCGCTTCAACGGCGAGGCCGCCGCGACGCTGATGGCGTTCGATCACGACGGCGATTGCGGCATCTACATGGTCGGAACGGCGCCCGCCGCGCGCCGCCGGGGTCTCGCCACCGCGCTCTCGGCGCACGCCGTGGCGGCGGCGAGGGAGCGCGGCTGCACGACCGCCAGCCTGCAGTCGACCGCGATGGCCGAGGGCGTCTACGCGGGTGTCGGCTTTCGGGACCTCGGGCGCTTCGACGAGTACGTGCCGGCTAAGCCATCACTCGTGGTCGGTGGGCGGTAGCCGGCGCTCGCCGCGGTCGCCGTTGACCGGCACCTCTTCGGCGGTGGCGTCGAAGTCGTAGTCGCGGCTCGCCCCTGGCTCGCCGGGGCCGCGTCCCGAGCCGAACTGCCCGCCTCCCGGCATTCCCACCACGACGAACCGGCCGATCGTGAACCGTTTCAGCAGGCTGCGCACGATCGCCCGGGTCGGCGGGATCAGCAGGATCAGGCCGAAGATGTCGGTGATGAAGCCGGGGGCCAGCAGCAGGGTGCCGCCGACGACGATCAGCAGGCCGTCGACCACCTCCTTGCCGGGGAAGCGGCGCTGCGCGAGCGCCTCGTTGAAGCGGCGCCACGCCCCGCGGCCCTGGTGTTTGAGCAGGAAGGAGCCGAGCAGGGCGTCGGCCAGGAGCAAGGCCAGGGTCGGCCAGAGGCCGATCGCTTCGCCGACCTGGATGATCACGTAGAGCTCCGCGATCGGGACGACGATGAAGAGGACGATCAGCAGCAGCGGCATCGTCTTAGCCTAGAGGGCAAAGGTTGTCGACTTGACCCCACTATGGGTGGGTCAAGTCGACAAATCATGGGCTCGGCGCTCAGGCGACGTTCTTGGCCGCGGCGCCCGCCGCCTGCTCGAGCTCGGCGATCGAGTCGGCGATGCCCTCGGAGATCGCTTCGATGTCCTCCATCGAGTCGTAGTCGGCCAGCAGGCCGAAGCCGACGTGGCCGTTGTAGCTCATGATCGCGATCGCCAGCGCGTGGTTCTGGGGCAGGAAGGCGACCGGGAAGACCTCCTCCAGTTCCCGTCCCAGCACGTAGAGCGGCAGCTGCGGGCCCGGCACGTTGGTGACGATCAGGTTGAAGAGCCGGGTCGAGAAGTTGATCCGCGAGGCCTGGGCCAGCAGCGTCGGCGGCGCGAAGTCGTTGAAGCGGGAGATCACTTCGGCCCCGAGCGCCTGCTTGGAGCGCTTCAGCCCCGCCATCTCCTCGCTGATCACCCGCAGCCGCCGCACCGGGTCCTCGACGTAGACCGGCAGCGGCCCGCGCATCAGCGCGATCCGGTTGCCGAGGTCGCCGCGCTCGTCGGCGGTGCGGATCGAGACCGGAACCAGCGCCCGCAGCTCCAGTCCCTCGGTGCGGATGCTGCGGCTCTGCAGCCAGTTGCGCACGGAGCCGGTGACGACGGCGAGGACGACGTCGTTGACGGTGCCCCCGAGCGCGTCCTTGATCCGCTTGAAGGCGGCGAGGTCGGAGCGGACCCAGACGTAGCGGCGGTGCGGCCCGATCGGCTGATTCAGCGGCACGTCGGGGGCGGGGTCGGCGAAGGCACTGACGATCTCGCTCACACCCTCCAGCGCCTCGACCGCTTTGCGCGCGGTCGTCTCCGGGTTGCGGACCGCCTCGACCGCCCGCTCGGCCAGCTTGATCGGCGCCGCGACGACGTCGCTGATGCCGCGGGCGACCAGCTCGGTAGTGCCCGGTTCGGACTGCGGCACCCACTCGTCCTCAGTCGGCCTCGGCGCCGGTTCGCGCTCGAGGTCGAAGAGCACGGTGCCGATGTCGACGCCGGAGACGCCGTCGACCATCGCGTGGTGGGTCTTGGTCAGGATCGCGAAGCGGTCGCGCTCCAGCCCCTGCGCCAGCCACAGCTCCCAGAGCGGCTTCGAGCGGTCGAGCTGCTGGGAGAAGACGCGCCCGGCCAGCCGTTTCAGCTGCGCTTCGCCGCCCGGCTCGGGCAGCGCGGTATGACGTATGTGGTAGGTCAGGTTGAAGTTGACGTCGTCCGCCCACAGCGGCCGCCCGGCCTCCAGTGGCGGCACCACCAGCTTCTGGCGGAAGCGCGGCACCTGGCTCAGCCGCCCGCGCACGTGCTCGACCAGGTCGACGTACTTCGGCGGCGGCCCCTCGAAGATCAGGATCGCGCCGACGTGCATGTGGCTGTTCGAGCTCTCGTTGGTCAGGAACGAGGCGTCGACCGAGGTGAGGCGGTCCAGGTGGCGTCCTTCGGTGCTCATCCCGCAAGGCTAGCTTCCACCCGCGTTGCGCGCCCGCCCCGCCCCCGCTGCCGCAACCTCGCCACCGCTACCCTGCACTCATGGCAGCCACCGCCACCGCCGCTCCCAAACGGGTTCTGCTGGCCGCTCCGCGCGGCTACTGCGCCGGCGTCGACCGCGCCGTGCAGACGGTCGAGCGCGCGCTCGAGCGCTACGGCGCCCCCGTCTACGTGCGCAAGGAGATCGTCCACAACAAGCACGTGGTCGAGGAACTGGCCAAGCGCGGCGCGATCTTCGTCGAGCAGGAGACCGAGGTGCCGGAAGGGGAGATGGTCGTCTTCTCCGCCCACGGCGTCGCCCCGGCCGTCCACGACAACGCCGCCGCCCGCAACCTGCGCACGATCGACGCCACCTGCCCGCTGGTCACCAAGGTCCATGTCTCCGCCCGCCGCTTCGCCGCCGCCGGCTACACGATCGTGATGATCGGCCACGACGGCCACGAGGAGGTCGAAGGGACCACCGGCGAGGCGCCCGGCAGCATCGTCCTGATCGAAACCGCCGAGGAGGTCGCCTCGCTGCGGGTCCCCGATCCCGACAAGGTCGCCTTCATCACCCAGACCACGCTCTCGGTCGACGAGACCGCCGAGGTGATCGCCGCCCTGCGCGCCAAGTTCCCGGGAATCGTCAGCTCCAAGTCGGACGACATCTGTTACGCCACGACCAACCGCCAGATCGCCGTCAAGCAGCTGGCCCGCGAGTGCGACCTGGTCCTGGTGATCGGCTCGACCAACTCCTCCAACTCCAACCGCCTGGTCGAGGTCGCGCGCGAACACGGTTCCGCCTCGCACCTGATCGACAACCACACCCAGGTGCAGGAGCAGTGGCTGGAGGGAGTCGAGACCGTCGGCATCACCTCCGGCGCCAGCGCCCCCGAGGAGCTGGTCGAGAGCCTGGTCCAGCTCTTCCGCGACCGCGGCGCCACCGACGTCTCCGAGCTCCGCACCGTCCACGAGGACGTCCGCTTCATGCTCCCGAAGGAGATCCGCGACGAGGTCCCCGCCCGCGCCTGAGCGGTGCGAGCCTGGTCCCGCCGCGCTCAGTCGCGCGGCGCGTAGCGGTTGTGCAGCATCAGGTCGTTGCCGTCGGGGTCGGTGAACAGGGCCATGTGGCAGACGCCGGTGTCGAGGGTGTCGCCGTTGAAGACGACTCCTTTGGCCTCCAGCTCGGCGCGAGCGGCGGCGACGTCGTCGACGTGGAGGGCGGGGTGGGCGTTCTTCTGGGGCGCAAACTCCATGCCCATCTTTCCCGGCTCCCAGATCCCGAAGCAGGTGTCGCCGACCCAGAACTCGTATTCGGACTTGTCGTCCTGGCGCAGGCCGAGGGTCTCGCCGTAGAACTTGCGGGAGCGGTCGGCGTCGGTGGACGGGATGCCGACGAAATCGAGCTTGGTGATCATCGTTCTTCTCCTCTTAGGGGGTCGCGGCGGGGAAGCTGACGGACCAGATGCGGATACCCGGCGTCGGGCGGAGGGTAACCGCGTGCGCCTCGTGGCCGGGATGCTCGGCCAGGGGATGGAGGGCGGGGGCGCTGACGGCGATCGTCGCGAGCGGCGCCCCGTCGAGCTCGACCGCGATCTCGCCGGAGCCCTCGACGGTCGCGTAGGCGCCACCGGCCGCGTACTCCAGCGTCAGCTCCTCGCCGTCCTCTCCCGCCGTCCACGGACGCTCCCAGGAGCCGCCCGGGAAGACCTCCGGGGTGGGGGCGGTGACCCAGGCGCCGGGAGCGTCGCTGGGGCGCAGAGGCGCCATCGGCTCCGGCAGCGGCTGCAGGGCGTCGATCTCGCGCAGCTCCTCCTGGATCGCGATCTCCGTCGCCAGGTACTCCCCCTCGCCGAAGTGGACCCAGGTCAGCGCCCCGCCGAGGCTCCAGAGGAAAAGGCTGGGCCAGCCCTCGCAGCCGTAAGCGCTCCAGAGGTCGTGCTCGGCGTCGATCGCGACCGGGAACTCGACCCCGAGCGCCCGCAGCCCGGCGCGCACGGCCGCCTCGTCGGCCCCGAACGGGAAGCGCGGCGACTGCACGCCGATCACGCTCAGACCGGCCTCGCGGTAGCGGCGCGACCACTCGCTCAGGTAGGGGAGCGTGCGGACGCTGTTGAGCTGGGCGAAGTCGAGGAAGTGGACCAGCGCCGGCCCGCCGGCGGTCAGCGCTGGCATCGACTCCGGCTCGGTCCCGACCCAGGCCAGGCCCTCGGGCAGGTCGGGAGCGGCGATGTTGTCGCGTCCGGGGAGCACGCCGGGACGTTATCCTGGGCCGCCGTGACCGAGCTTGGCGCCTTCCTGCTGCCGGCCGTGCCGCTCCTGGTGCTGCTGATCTGCCTGCTCTGCGGCCGTTATCCGGGTCATGGGGCGATCGTCCGCCTCTCCGAGCGGCTCGCCTCGCGCTCGCGCTCCAGCCGCCGCCGCGCCGCCCGCCCGCGGCCGCCGCGGCGCCCCGGCTCCTTCGCTCCTGGTGGCGGTCTCCTGATCGCCCTCGGCCTGGCCCAGCGCCCGCCGCCGCTCCCCGCGTAGGTCACCCCTGTTCGGTTGCGCGGTTCCCTTCCCACGAAATGCGTGGATAGCGAACCCCGGAACCGCATCTGACCCTGCGCGCGTTGCCGCGCGCTCACCAAGAGGAGCCAATCGATGAAGAACTCCACCAAGGCCGCGTTCGCGTGCCTGGCAGCCCTTGCCATCGCCGTCGGCCTCGCCGCCTGCGGCGGCAGCAGCGACGAGACCAACGAAGCGACCGCCACCGGTGGCGTCACCCGCCCGGCCGACAGTCCCGAAAGCGCCAGCATGGGCGGCAAGGTTCCGACCATCGTCATCCGCAACGGCGAACCCGTCGGCGGCGTCAAGCAGCTCGAATACGACGCCGGCGACGAGATCCGCTTCGAGGTCAAGTCCGACGTCGCCGAAGAGGTCCACGTCCACGGCTACGACCTGATGCAGGACGTGCCCGCCGGCGGCACCGTCAGCTTCGACTTCCCGGCCGAAATCGAAGGCATCTTCGAGGCCGAGCTCGAGGGCCGTAAGGAGCAGATCGCGGAAATCACGGTCAACCCGTGAGCTTCCTGCCGTTCGCGCACGCGCTGGTCGCGCGGCAGGACCTGCCGGTCCCGGCCTGGCTGTTCGCCTGGGGGGCGTCGATCGTCCTGATCGTCTCCTTCTTCGCGCTCTCGGTCGCCTGGCGCAAGCCCCGCTTCGAGGAGGCGCGCTGGCGCCCCCTCGGGGCGGGGTTCGCGCGGGGGCTGGTCAGCCTCCCGATGCAGGTCCTCTGCGGCCTCGTCGGCGTCTTCCTGCTCGGCGTCGCCATCTACTCCGGACTGCGCGGCACCGAAGCCCCCGATCGCAACTTCGCCCTCACCTTCCTCTACGTCACCGCCTGGCTCGGCTTCCCCTTCTTCTCGGCCCTGCTGGGGGACGTCTTCCGGCCCTTCAATCCCTGGCGCGCGGTCGGCCGGGTCGCGGGCACGGGCTTCCGGGCGATCGCCGGCCAGCGCCCCGCCCACCTCTCCTACCCCGAGAAGCTCGGCCGCTGGCCCGCCGCGATCGGCCTCATCGCGGTCGTCTGGCTGGAGGTCGTGTACGGCTCCAGCGGCGGCGTCGCCGTCGGCCTCGACCCGCACGCGGCCGCCACCGCCGCCCTCGTCTACAGCGGCTACACGCTGGCGATGATGGCCCTGTTCGGGACCGAGGTCTGGTGCGCCCGCGGCGAGGTCTTCTCGGTCTACTTCGGGATGTTCTCCCAGCTCGGCTGCTTCGGGGTCGAGGACGGCCGCCTCGGCTACCGCCGCCCGCTCGCCGCCGCCGCCCATTGGGCGACCCTGCCCGGCTCGGCGGCCGTGGTGATCGCCTCGATCGCCACCACCAGCTTCGACGGCGCCCAGGAGGGGGCGTTCAAGGACGCGATCGAAAGCACCTTCAACTGGTTCGCCGACCGCGGCGTCGACCTCACCACCTCGCTGCGCCTCACCGACACGATCTTCATGCTGCTCTGCTTCGCCGGCATCGGCCTCGTCTACCTGCTCGGCGTGCGCGGGATGCGGACGATCCGCGGCGCGCCTTCCCTGGCCACTCTGCGGATCGGCTTTGCCCACACCCTGATCCCGATCGCGCTCGCCTACCTGGTCGCCCACTACTTCAGCCTCTTCGTCTTCCAGGAGCAGGCCCAGTTCACCTACCTGCTCTCCGACCCGCTCGGCACCGCCCACACCGACCTCTTCGGCACCGCCTCCGGAGGCATCGACTTCCGCCTGATCAGCGCCACCACCATCTGGTACGTCCAGGTCGGCGCCCTCGTCGTCGGCCACGTGCTCGGCCTCACCCTCGCCCACGACCGCGCCCTCGTCTACTGGCCGAACTACCGTGAGGCCTCCCGCTCGCAGTACTGGATGCTGGCGGTGATGGTCGCCTTCACCTGCTTCGGCCTCTACCTGCTCTCCGTATCGAACGGATGACCCTGCCGCTGGCCCACATCGGCCACTACCTCTGGGTCTTCTATCTCTTGCCGGTCATATTCGTGATCGCCGGCATCCTCAAAACCACGCTTTCCGAAAAGCGTCGTAAGGAGGAGGACTCAGACGACGACTAGAGGATCTCGGCGAGACGCTGCTCGAGACGCGCCGAGACTTCGTCCCGCACCGGGCCCTCGGCCAGCCGTTCGACCAGCGACTCGAGGAAGCCTTCGATGATCAGCGTCTTCGCCCCGGCGGGATCGAGCCCGCGCGAGGTCAGGTAGAAGAGCTGCTCCTTGTCGATCTGGGCGATCGCCGCGGCGTGGGTGCAGCGGACGTCGTCGGCGAGGATCTCCAGGCCCGGGATCGCGTCCGCGTGGGCGTCGGTGGAGAGCAGCAGGTTGCGGCTCTCCTGGAAGGCATCGGTCTGTTGAGCGCCGGGGTCGACCTTGATCATGCCGCGCCAGACGGCCGTCGAGCCGGCGGCGAGGACGCCGCGGAAGGCGAGGTCGGAGTTGGTGTTCGGGGCGGCGTGCTCCTGGGTGGTGTCGAAGTCCAGGTGCTGTCCGGGACCGCCGGCGTAGCCGCCGGTGACGCGGGCTTCGGAGCCCGGCCCCGCCAGCTTGGTGTCCATCCGCACCTTGCCGCCGCCGGAGCCGAAGCCGAGCGCGGTCCAGTCGAGGCGGGCGTCGCGCTCGACGTGGGCGCGCTGGGTGGCGAAGATCCACGACTTCTCGGAGATGTCCTGGGTGTTGACGTAGCGCAGCGTCGCGGCCTGGCCGACACTCAGCTCGACCACCGAGTTGAGCAGCCCGTCGACCTCGTCGCCGGGTGAGGACCAGTGCTCCCAGACCTCCGCTTCGGCGCCCTCTTCGAGCACGACCAGGGTGCGCCAGCCGATCGCGGCACCGCTGCGGTCGACCGGGACCTCGATCCGGATCGGCTCCGTGACCTTGACCCCGCGCGGCACGTGGACCAGCACGCCGTCGCGCCAGCCGGCCTCGTTGCGGGCGACGAAGGGGTCCTCTACGGGGACCAGCGAGCCGAGGCTCGCCTCCAGCAGCTCCGCGTGGGAGGAGACGGCGTCGGCCAGCGAGACGACGGTCGCGCCCTCGCCGCCGGAGACCTCGGCCTCCGCGCCGCTCTCCTCGTATGAATCGATATCCAGCTTCGAGAGGTCGGTGAATTCCCAGCCCTTCGACTTGTGGTCGGGCAGGGGCAGGCTCTCCACCAGAGAGGCGCCCTCTCGGCGCCTCTCCTCCAGCCAGGCGGGCTCGGTCGCTACCTCAGCCAATTGAACCCTCCATCTGCAGCTCGATCAGCCGGTTGAGCTCGACCGCGTACTCCATCGGCAGCTCTTTGGTCACCGGCTCGATGAAGCCGTTGACGATCATCTTCGAGGCCTCCTCCTCGTCGAGCCCGCGGCTCTGCAGGTAGAAGAGCTGCTCGTCGCCGATCTTGGAGACGGTCGCCTCGTGGCCGACGTCGGCGTCGTTCTCGTCGATCCGGATCGTCGGGTAGGTGTCCGAGCGCGAGTCCTCGTCCAGCAGCAGCGCGTCGCAGACGACCTTGCTGCGCGACTCGGTCGCCCCGTCGGCGATCTCCAGCAGGCCGCGGTAGGTGCTGCGGCCGCCGTCCTTGGAGATCGACTTGGAGAAGATCGAGGACGAGGTCTTCGGCGCCGCGTGGATGATCTTGCCGCCCGCATCCTGGTGCTGGCCCTCGCCGGCGAAGGCGATCGAGAGGATCTCGCCGTGGGCTTCCGGGCCCATCAGGTAGATCGACGGGTACTTCATCGTCAGTTTCGAGCCGAGGTTGCAGTCGACCCACTCCATCGTCGCCTTCTCGTGCGCGACCGCGCGCTTGGTGACGAGGTTGAAGACGTTCTGCGACCAGTTCTGGACCGTCGTGTAGCGGACCCGCGAGCTCTTCTTGGCGACGATCTCGACCACCGCGGAGTGCAGCGAGTCGCTGGAGTAGACCGGCGCCGTGCAGCCCTCGATGTAGTGGACGTCGGCGCCCTCCTCGGTGATGATCAGCGTCCGCTCGAACTGGCCCATGTTCTCGGTGTTGATCCGGAAGTAGGCCTGCAGCGGCATCTCGACCTTGACCCCGGCCGGCACGTAGACGAAAGAGCCGCCCGACCACACGGCCGAGTTCAGCGCCGCCAGTTTGTTGTCGTTGGCGGGGATGATCGTCGCCCAGTGCTCGCGCACCAGGTCCTCGTGCTCGCGCAGCGCCGTGTCCATGTCGGTGAAGATCACGCCCTGGGCCTCGAGCTTCTCGTTGACCTGGTGGTAGACGACCTCGGACTCGTACTGGGCGCCGACCCCGGAGAGGAATTTGCGCTCCGCCTCGGGGATCCCGAGCCGGTCGAAGGTGTTTTTGATGTCGTCCGGGACCTCGCTCCAGTCGCGGCTGTTCTTCTCCGAGGCGCGCACGAAGTAGTGGATGTCGTCCCAGTCGATCTGGTCGAGGTTGCCGCCCCATTTCGGGGTCGGGCGCTCGTAGAAGTGCTCCAGCGCCTTCAGCCGGAACTCGCGCATCCACTGCGGCTCGTCCTTGTAGTCGGAGATCGTTTCGACGATCTCGCGGCTCAGCCCCTTCGGCGCCTTGTAGGCGTAGCCCAGCTCGGAGTCGTTGAAGCCGAACTTCTCCTTGTAGTCGGAGTTGATGCCGGCGAGCTCTCTTTTCTCTGCGACTGCCTCGGGCGTTGCCATGTTCAGACCTCCAGGGTGATGGTGTCGTCCGCGATGGCTATCGGGAACGTCTGCACCGGCGTGAAAGCGGGGAGCGTCTTCGGCCTGCCGGTGGTCAGGTCGAACAGCGAGCCGTGACGGGGGCACTCGACGGTACAGGCCGTCGGGTCGAACTCACCCTCGGCGAGCGGGCCGTTGTCGTGGGAGCAGCGATCCTCGATCGCGTAGAGCGTCCCCTCGCAGTTGAAGACGCCGATCTTGACCCCATCGTGCTCGACCAGGCGCATCGCTCCCGGAGGGAGCTCAGCGGCAGGGCAGACGGCGATGGTGGTTCCAGCGGTGTCGGTCAAGAGGGGTGGATCTCCTAGGCACCTCAGGTGCCGGTTAGTGCGGATCGAGACGTAATCCTACTTCCGTGGTCGGATTTTAGCGGCCGGGGTGGGCGGGCTCGTTTTACAAGTCGGCGATGACTTCGCGCCGCCCGAGTGGTCTTATGTGCGTAAGGCACTTCGAAGAGAGGACGGAACGATGAGCGAGAGGACCAGTTACACCGCCGGCACGCCCAGCTGGGTCGAACTGAGCGGCACCCCGGACGTCGAGGCCAGCCAGAGCTTTTACCGAGAGCTGTTCGGCTGGGAGATGCCGGAGCTGCCGAGCTCGGCCGAATTGGGCGGCTATCGGCGGGCGAAAAAGAACGGCAAGGACGTCGCCGGCGTCTCGCCGCGGATGGACGACAACCAGCCGACCGTTTGGGGCGTCTATGTATCGGTCGAGGACGCCGCGGCGACGATGGCGAAGGTGAAGGAGGCCGGTGGCGAGCCGATCACCGAGCCGATGGACGTCGCCGGACTCGGCACCATGGCCGTCTTCACCGATCCGACCGGCGCGGTCTGCGGGATCTGGCAGCCGGGCACCTTCGCCGGCGCGGAGCTGGTCAACGAGCCCGGCGCCTTCGCCTGGAGCGAGCTCGGCACCCGCGACACCGGGGCCGCCAAGGCCTTCTACGGCGCCGCCTTCGGCTGGGGCATCCGTGACAACGACATGGGGGAGATGGGCACCTACACCGAGTGGCTCGTGGGCGAGGACTCGATCGGCGGCATGATGGACGTGACCGGTCGCCTGCCCGACGAGATCCCCGCCCACTGGCTCGTCTACTTCGCGGTCGAGAACACCGACGCCGCACTGGAGACGGTCAAGGCCTCCGGTGGCGACGTCTCCTTCGGCCCGATCGACATCCCGGCCGGACGCTTCGCGATCGTCACCGACCCGCACGGCGCCGCTTTCGCGGTGATCCAGCAGCCCGACGAGGGCGCGCAGCGCTAGCTCTAACCGAGGTCGGCGACCGCTTCAGTCGGGTCGCCGGCCTCGCCCTCGTCCTCCCATTCGGCCGGCTGGCCGAGGCTGGCGCTCTTGACGATCTTCAGGCCCAGCATCGCGCACTTCATCCGCGTCGCCGAGATCTCGATTCCCAGCAGCTCCAGCACGTACTCCTTCGGCAGCCGCAGCAGCTCCTCGCGCGATTTCCCGGTCAGCTCGTCGGTCAGCAGCGAGGTCGCCGCGGTCGAGATCGCGCAGCCCTGGCCCTCGAAGGCGATCTCCGCGACCCGGTCGTCCTCGTCGAGCCGGATCGTCACCCGCTGCTCGTCGCCGCAGAGGGGGTTGGTGTCCTCGAACTCGAGGTCGGGCTCGTCGACGTGGCCGAAGTTGTGCGGCCGCTTGTAGTGCTCGAGGATCTGGTCGCGGTAGAGCTCGTCCATGACCACCGAGGCTAGCGAAGCCGTTGCGCGGTTCCTTTTCCACGAAATGAGCGGGTAGGGAACCGCGCAACCTCCGCCTGGGCCCGAACCCTGTTGCGCGGTTCCAAATCCACGAAACAGGTGGAATCGGAACCGCGCAGTTGCACGATTGCTGGGGAGCTTTAAAGTGGCGCAGCAAACTTCGACTGGGAGGGTCGTATGTCCGTTTCTCGCCGTGCTCTACTCGCCGTTCTCGCCGTCGCGGTCGCCGCCACGCTGCTGCCCGCTCTGGCCGCGGGCGCCGGCAAGAACTCGACGAAGATCGTCGTCAGCCTCAAGTTCCCCGCCTTCCACGGCAAGCTGACCTCGCCCCGCGGTGCCTGCCTGGGCAGCCGCACGGTGAAGATGTACCGCGAAAAGAGCGGCAAGAAAAAGCAGCTTGGCAGGGACACCAGCGAGGACAACGGCAAGTGGGCGATCCCGGTCGGCAAGAACCTCACCTCCGGCAGCTACTACGCGACCGTGGCCAAGCGCGGCAAGTGCAAGGCCGCCAAATCTCAGGTGCTGACGATCGACTAGGCGCCGAGGCCGAACACGCGCCGGGCGTCTTCGAGGCCGTCGATCAGGCGGTCGATCTCGCCCGGCGTCGTGTAGACGCCGAAGCTGGCGCGGGCGGTGGCGGCGACGCCGAGGCGGTCCATGAGGATCTGAGCGCAGTGGTGGCCGGCGCGGACGGCGACGCCGTGGCGGTCGAGAATCTCGGAGACGTCATGGGCGTGGATGCCGTCGATCTCAAAGGAGACCGGGCCGATCCGCTCGTGGCCGCGAGGCGGGCCGAAGACGGTCAGGCCGGGAACCTCGGCCAGCCGCTCCAGCGCGTAGTCGGTGACCGCCAGCTCGTGCTCGCGCACCGCCTCCATCCCCAACCCGTCGAGCCAGCGCAGCGCCGAGGCCATCCCGATCGCCTGCGCGATCGCCGGCGTGCCCGCCTCGAACCGCGCCGGGACGTCGGCGTAGGTGGTGCCGTCGCGGCCGACCTTGCGGATCATCGAGCCGCCGCCGAGGAAGGGCGGCATCTCGCGCAGCAGGTCGAGCCGGCCCCAGAGCGCTCCGATCCCGGTCGGCCCATAGAGCTTGTGGCCGGTGATCGCGTAGAAGTCGACGCCCAGCGCGGCGACGTCCACCGGCAGCTTCGGCGCCGCCTGGGCGCCGTCGGCGAGCACCAGGGCGCCAGCCGCGTGCGCCAGCCGCGCGATCTCGGCGATCGGGTTCTCGGTCCCGAGCACGTTCGAGACATGGGTCACGGCGACGAGCTTCGGGCCGCGCTCCAGCAGCGCCGCGAAGGCCTCCATGTCGAGCAGGCCCTCGCCGTCGATCGGCGCCCACTCGATCTCCGCCCCGACCCGCTCCGCCAGCTGCTGCCAGGGAACGATGTTGGAGTGGTGCTCCATCTCGGTCAGGAGGATGCGGTCGCCGGCACCGACGTTGGCGTCGCCCCAGGCCCGCGCCACCAGGTTGATCGCCTCGGTTGCGTTGCGGACGAAGAGCACCTCGCGGCGGTCGGAGGCGCCGATGTGATCGGCCACGGTCGCCCGCGCGCCCTCGTACGCTTCGGTCGCCTCGGCCGAGAGCGTGTGCGAGCCGCGGTGGACGTTGGAGTGGTGGCGGCGCTCGTAGCGGTCGACCGCCTGGATCGAGGCCAGCACCCGCTGCGAGCTGGCGCCGCTGTCGAGGTAGGCGACCGGCTGCCCGTTGACCTCGCGCTCCAGCGCCGGGAAGGCTGCCCGCACCTTCTCGATCGGGAAGACCGAGGCGGGGCTCTTCGCGGTCGCCGGCTCCATGCGCGCGCGGAGGCTAGGCAGAGGCGCCCGCCTCCACCTCCTCGCGAATCCAGCCGTAGCCCTTCTCCTCGAGGACGCCGACCAGCTCGGGGCCGCCTTCCTTGACGATCCGCCCCTCGAACATGACGTGGACGGAGTCGGGCTTGACCATGTGCAGGATGCGCTGGTAGTGGGTGATGATGAGCACGCCCATATCGGGGCCGGCGAACTGGTTGACGCCCTCGGCGACGACCCGCAGGGCGTCGATGTCGAGGCCGGAGTCGGTCTCGTCGAGAACCGCGATCTCCGGCTTCAGCAGAGCCAGCTGCAGCAGCTCCATGCGCTTCTTCTCGCCCCCGGAGAAGCCGTCGTTGAGGTAGCGGCTGGAGAAGTCTTTGGGGATGTTGGCCAGCGCCATCGCCTCCTGGGCGGTCTTGGCGAAGTCTTTGATCTTGATCGCCGGCTCGCCGCGCGCCTCGCGCTGGGCGTTGATGATCATCCGCAGGTACTTGCTGACCGAGACGCCGGGAATCGCCACCGGGTACTGGAAGGCCATGAAGAGGCCGGCCTGCGAGCGCACGTCGGGGTCGGCCTCGGTGATGTCCTCGCCCTTGAAGGTGATCGAGCCCTCGGTCACCTCGAGCGCGGGGTGCCCCATGATCACGTTGGCGAGCGTCGACTTGCCGGAGCCGTTGGGCCCCATCAGCGCGTGCACCTTGCCCTTCTCGACGTCGAGATCGAGTCCGCGGAGGATCTGCTTGTCCTCGACGCTCACGTGCAGGTTGCGTATCTCCAGCTCAGCCAATTTCACTCACTCCGTTTCTGGGGGTTTCGAAAGTCCGGGGTCAGGCGGCGCGGGCGATGGCGGCCTCGCTGCGGCCGCCGGGCCGGGAGAACTCGACCAGCTCGGCCAGGGTGGTGCCGGCCAGCGCCTTGGTCACGCCGCCCTGCACGCGCGTCCACAGCAGCTTCGTCGAACAGGCCCGATCGCCGTCGTCCTCGTGCGAGCAGAGCACTTTGCCCTCGGGCGTCTCGTGGAAGCACTCCATCGGGGCGATCTGCCCTTCCAGCGCCTCGACCACCGCGTCCATCGTGATCTCCTCGGCCGGCTTCGCCAGGCGGTAGCCACCGTGGGCGCCGCGGGTCGAGGTGACCAGGTCCGCCTTGCGCAGTTTCGCGACCAGGTGCTCGAGGTAGGACAGCGGCAGCCGCTCGGCTTCGGCGACTGTGTTGAGCGAGATCGGGGCAGAGCCGGGCTGGCGGCCCAGCTCGACCATCAAGCGCACTCCGTACTCGGCTTTGGTCGAAAACAGCATCTGGCCCTAAATCCTACTGAAGCAGTCGGTTATGCCTCGGCGCCCTCGGCTTCGGCCTTGCCGATTTCGACGTGGGCGCGGCTGTCGCTGCCCTTGATCAGGACCAGGGTGAGGACGAAGCCGAGGGCAGCGATCGCGGCGCCGCCGAGGAAGGCGGCCTGGAAGCCCTCGGTGAGCGCGTGCTTGAGGCCCGAGCCGGAGCCCAGCAGGTCTTCGGTGTGCGTGGTCGCCAGCGAGGAGAGCACGGCCAGCCCCAGCGCGCCGCCCACCTGCTGGGAGGTGTTGATCAGCCCGCTCGCCAGTCCCGACTCCTCTTCCTCGACGCCGGAGACGGCGGCGATGGTCGTGGTCACGAAGGAGAAGCCGAGCCCGATCGCGGCGAGCAGGGACGGCCCGAGGATGTCGGTGGTGAAGCCGCCGCCGACCGAGACCCGGCTGAACCAGAGCAGCCCGGCGACGATGAAGAGGAGGCCGGCCGCGAGCACGGTCTTGTAGCCGAGCGTGGTCACCAGCTGCGAGGCGACGCCGGCGGCGAGGCTGATCGTCACCGCCAGCGGCAGGTAGGAGAGCCCGGCGTGGATCGCGCTGTAGCCGAGAACCTGCTGCATGTAGAGGGAGATGAAAAAGAACATCGAGAAGAGCGAGGCGCCGACCAGGACACCGACCACGTTGGCGCCGGTGAGGGTGCGGATGCGGAAGATCGAGAACGGCACCAGCGGCTTGCGCGAGCGCAGCTCGATCGCGACGAAGGCGGCGAGCAGGACCAGCGCCAGGGCGATCAGGCCCAGGGTTTTCGACGACCCCCAGCCCGCCTCGCTGGCGTCGATGACGGCGTAGACGAGGAGCGAGAGAGCGGCGGTGATGGTCACGGCGCCGGCGACGTCGAAGGCGCGCGCCTGGTCGGAAGCGCGGCTTTCGGCGATCAGGCGCGGCGTCAGGGCGAAGGCGACGAGGCTGACCGGCACATTCACCCACAGCACCCACTCCCAGCCGAGGCCGTCGGTGAGGATGCCGCCGAGCAGGACCCCGGCGGCGCCGCCGGCTCCGGCGACCGCGCCCCAGACGCCGAGCGCTTTGTTGCGCTCGGCCCCGTCCCGGAAGATCGTGGTGACGATCGAGAGCGCGGCGGGGGAGATGATCGCGGCGCCCAGCCCCTGCGCGGCGCGGGCGGCGATCAGCTGGGCTTCGGTGGCGGCGAAGCCCGCCGCCAGCGAGGCTACCGCGACCAGCATCAGGCCGGCCATGAAGACGCGCCGGCGTCCCAATAGGTCCGCGGTGCGGCCGCCGAGCAGGAGGAAGCCGCCGAAGGTGAGCACGTAGGCGTTGACGATCCAGGGCAGGTTCTCGTCGGAGAAGTCGAGCGCTTTGCCGATCGTCGGCAGGGCGACGTTGACGATCGAGGCGTCGAGCACGACCACGAACTGGGCCGCCGCCAGCAGGATCAGGGCCAGCCAGCGTTTCTCCTGGAACTCGGCATTGCCGGTCATCCGCGGCAGTCAATCAAACCGGCAGTGCCGGCTTCAGGGCTCGATCAGGCCGCGGCGGATCGCGTAGCGGACCAGCTCGACCCGGTCGCGCATTCCGAGCTTGCGCATCGCGTTCGCGCGGTGGTTCTCGACCGTCTTCTCGGAGAGGTGGAGAATCCCGGCGATCTGCTTCGTCGTGTGCGCCTCGGCCACCAGCTTGACGATCTCCTCCTCGCGCGGCGTCAGCTCCTCCTCGCCGCTGGAGCCGCGCTCGAGCACGTCCTTGATCAGGGTCCGTTGGGCGTCCGGGGTGAGGAAAGGCTCGCCCCGCTCGACCGCCCGGATCGCCGCCAGCAGGTCGGTGTCGGCCTGTGCCTTCAGCACGTAGCCGGAGGCCCCCGCCTTCAGCGCCTCGAAGAGGTAGCGCTCGTCGTCGTGCATGGAGAGGATCAGGACCGAGACCTCGGGGGCCTGCTTCTTGATCTCGCGCGTCGCCTGCAGCCCGGTCAGCTTCGGCATCTTCACGTCGAGGATCGCCAGGTCCGGCCGCTCCCGCACCGCCAGGTCCCGCGCCTCGGCTCCGTCGGCCGCCTCGGCGACGACCTCGATGTCCGGCTGCCGCTCCAGCAGCAGCCGCAGCCCGGAGCGCACGATCCCGTGGTCGTCCGCGATCAGCACTCTCATCGCGCCGATTCTCCCGGCAGCGCCAGCCGCACCGTCGTACCTCGTCCCGGCCGCGACTCGATCGTCAGCTCGCCGCCGATCAGCAGCGCCCGCTCGCGCATGCCGGCGATCCCGAGCCCGCTCTCGGATTCGTCGAAGGCGAAGCCGCGGCCGTCGTCGGCAACGGTCAAGGCGACGCCGCCGCTGTCGAGGCGGCGCAGCAGCACGTCGACTCGCCCGGCACCGCTGTGGCGGGCGGCGTTGGAGAGCGCCTCCTGGGCGACCCGGTAGACGACCAGCTGGGCGTCGTCGCCGAGGTCGGAGAAGTCGCCGTCGGTCTCGATCGCGGCCGCGATCTCGCCGTGGGCCAGCTGCTCCACCTGCCCCGCCACCGCGGCGGCGAGGCCGAGGTCGTCGAGCGCGGTCGGCCGCAGCTGCCGGGCGAGCGAGAGCAGCTCCCGCATCGCCTGGTTGGCCAGCGCCTTGGTCTCGGCCAGTTCCGCCTCCAGCTCCGGCGGGGCCGCCTCGCGGACTGCCTCCAGCCGCAGCAGCAGCCCGGTCAGCGACTGGTTGACCTCGTCGTGGAGGTCGCGCGCCACCCGCGCCCGCTCCTCCTCCTGGGCCTGCAGGGTGGCGGACCCGGCCCGCCGCCGCTCGGCTTCGAGCCGACGCATCATCCGCAGGAAGGCGAGCTCGATCCGCTCCACCTCCTCGGTCTCGCCGATGCCGTCGATCGAGGCGGGGAGGAGGGGCCCGGGGCGGCCGAGGTCGACCTTCTCCATCTCCTCGATCAGTCGCTCCAGCGGGCCGAAGCGGCGTCGCAGGCGCCGCAGGTTGATCGCGAGCGCGATCACCGAGAGGGCGAGCACGACGATTACGAGGCTGCTCATCGCCCCAGCCTAGAAGCCCCTGGGTGGCGGACCCGGCCGGGACGGGGGTTGCCACCTATGGTCAACGACCCCTGCCGCCCGCGATACTGGCCGGGTAAGCGAACGAGGAGCGACGCGATGAAGACCACCAAGCAGTCCACTTTCGGCGCCACCCTGCGCACGACGATTCTCCTGGCGTCCCTCTCGGGCCTGCTGGTCGTCATCGGCGCTCTGATCGGTGGTCCCAGCACCGCCGGTCTCTTCCTCGGCATCGCTCTGCTGATCAACCTCGGCTCCTACTTCTTCAGCGACAAATTGGCGCTGAAAATGAGCCGGGCGCAGCCGATCGAGGAATCGGAAAACCCCCGCCTCTACCAGATGGTCCGCGAACTGACGACCCGCGCCGACCTGCCGATGCCGCGCCTCTACATGATCCCCCAGGACCAGCCCAACGCCTTCGCCACCGGCCGCAACCCGAAGCACTCGGCCGTCGCCGTCACCCGTGGCATCACCAAGCTGCTCTCCGAGGACGAGCTGCGCGGCGTGCTCGCGCACGAGCTCACCCACATCCGCAACCGCGACATCCTGATCCAGTCGGTCGCCTCGGCGATCGGCGCCGCGATCACCTACCTCGCCTACATGTTCATGTGGTTCGGCAATGACGACGACTCCCCGCTGAGCCTGGTCGCCTCGCTGGCGATGGTCCTGCTGGCGCCGATCGCGGCCAGCATCATCCAGCTCTCGATCTCGCGCCAGCGCGAGTACGCGGCCGACGCCGGCGGCGCGGAAATCTGTGGCAACCCGGAGTCGCTGGCCAGCGCCCTACTGCGCCTTGAGCAGGGGGCCACCGCGATGCCGATGCAGGTCAACCAGGCCGCCGAGCCGCTCTACATCGTCAAGCCCTTCTCCGGCAAGGGCATCGCCGGCCTCTTCTCGACCCACCCCCCGATCGAGGAGCGCGTCAAAAGGCTCCGCCAGATGCGCCCCAGCCTCGGCTGACATCGCCGATCACGCGTCTGCATTTGTGCATCCCATAGGGGTACAAATGCAGACGCGAGGGGCAGTGGTCAGTGTTGAAGCGCGCTACCCGCGCACCCGGCGATGGCCGCCGAGTTACCGATCAGGTCTGGTCGCTGGAAGAGATCGCGGCGCTGCTGGACCGATCTGCCGCCCGTCGCGCGCGGTGGTACTCCCGCATGGGCCCGGCGAGGTAGACCAGCAGGACCGCGACCGCGATCCAAGAGAAGACTCTGTCCCAGAGGTCGGAGATTGGAGCAATCGATCCGAGAGAAAGTAGTCCGAGCGCGAGCACAGGGAGCAGTAGCCAATCCAAGAGCTTGCGGATCATTCCGAGAAGCCTAGCCCGCCGGACCGCTCGGATTCAAACTGACCCACTACCCCATCGTGGGGTCGCTATACTTTTTGAAGTAATGCTGATCCGGATTTAGGAGATTTGGCGATGGCAACCCCCGCAGGTATCCAGACGATCGAGGAGATCGAACCGTTCGAGGCCGCTGAGGAGATCGACGGCGGCGATGTCGTCCTGATCGATACCCGCGAGCCGCACGAGTACCAGGAGGCCCATCTCGAGAACGGCAAGCTGGTGCCGCCGGGCCTGCTCGGCGACGAGATCGCCGAGGCCGCGCCCGACAAGTCAGCCCGCACGATCCTCTACTGCCGCTCCGGCAACCGCTCGGCGATAGCCGCCGCGCAGCTGGAAGCGCTGGGCTACGACAACGTCGCCTCGATGAGTGGCGGCATTCTCGCTTGGCAGGAGCAGGGGCTGCCGGTCGTCTCCACCAGCGGCATGACCGCCGAGCAGCGCGACCGCTACTCGCGCCACACGCTGCTGCCCGAGGTCGGGGTCGACGGCCAGCTGAAGCTGCTCAACGCCAAGGTACTGCTGCTCGGGGCCGGCGGGCTCGGGGCGCCGACCGCGCTCTACCTGGCCGCGGCCGGGGTCGGCACGATCGGCCTGGTCGACGACGACGTCGTCGACGCCTCCAACCTGCAGCGCCAGGTGATCCACAACACCGAACGGATCGGGATGCCGAAGACCGAGTCGGCCCGTATCTTCATCGAAGGGCTCAACCCCGACGTCAATGTGATCGAGCACAACGGCCGACTCGACGCCGGCAACATCCTCGGGGTCATCGAGGACTACGACATCATCGTCGACGGGGCCGACAACTTCCCCACCCGCTACCTGCTCAACGACGCCTCGGTGCGCCTGCGCAAGCCGGTCGTCTCCGCCTCGATCCTCGGCTTCGACGGGCAGATTTCGACCTTCGCCCCCTTCGAGGGGCCCTGCTACCGCTGCCTCTACCCGACCCCGCCGCCGGCCGAGCTGGCTCCGAGCTGCTCCGCCAACGGCGTCCTTGGCGTCATGGCCGGGACGATGGGGACCCTGCAGGCCAATGAGGTGATCAAGCTGATCCTCGGCGTCGGCGAGCCGCTGATCGGCCGCCTGCTCCTCTACGACGCGTTGGGCACGACCTTCACCGAGCTCAAGGTCCGCCGCGATCCCGATTGCCCGATCTGCGGCGAGAACGCGCCCGAGATCCCCGAGTCGGAGATGGGTCAGTTCCCCGATTACGACCTCTTCTGCGCCGGCGCCGGCGGGGACCGTTAGCCGGCCGGCTCCACTAGGATCACCGCCTCATGGCCACCGTTCGCATCCCACCAGTGCTGCGCCCCAAAACCGGCGGGCAACCTGAGGTCGAGGCCGCCGGCGGCAACGTCGGCGAGGTCTTGAGGGCCTTGACCGCCGAGCACCCCGACACGCAGGCTCAGCTCTTCGGCGAGGACGGCGAGCTCAACCGCTACGTCAACGTCTACCTCAACGACGAGGACGTGCGGGTCCTAGACGGGCTCGACACCGCGGTCAAGGACGGCGACACCGTCGTCATCCTGCCGGCCATGGCCGGCGGTTCCCGCTAGCCCCGGCTAGCGCTCCAGCACCAACCCGAGGAACTTCTTGGTCCGCTCCTCGCGGGGGTTGTCGAGGACGTCTGCGGGAGTTCCCTGCTCGACGATCACGCCGCCGTCCATGAACACGACCTGGTCGCCGACCTCGCGCGCGAAGCCCATCTCGTGGGTGACGACGAGCATCGTCATCCCTTCGGCGGCCAGGCCCCGCAGCACGTCGAGCACCTCTTTGACCAGCTCGGGATCGAGGGCGCTGGTCACCTCGTCGAACAGCATCACGTGCGGTTCCATCGCCAGCGCCCGGGCGATCGCGACCCGCTGCTGCTGACCGCCGGAGAGCCGTTCGGGGTACTGATCGAGCTTGTCGGAAAGGCCGACCCGCTCCAGCAGCGCTCTGCCTTTCTCCTCGCACTCCGCCCGTCCCTTGCCGAGCACCTGCCGCGGGGCGAGGGTCACGTTGTCCAGCACCGTCTTGTGGGGGAAGAGATTGAACTGCTGGAAGACCATCCCCACCCGCTGGCGGACGAAGTCGAGCTCCCAGCTCTGCTCACCGGTGCCCGAGTTCGGTCCCCTGCAGATGTCGTGTCCTTCGAGAAGGATCTCGCCGTCCTCGGGGGGCTCGAGCAGGTTGACGCAGCGCAGCAGGGTGCTCTTGCCGGAGCCGCTCGGTCCGAGGATGCAGACGACTTCGCCTTTGGCGACCTCCAGGTTTACCCCGCGCAGAACCTCAAGCTCGCCGAAGCGCTTGTGGACCCCGGCCAGCTTGACCATCGCCTCCGGCATCGCTTATGCGACCTCGATGTGTGCGCCCCGGGTGACTTTGCCCTGGTTGCGCTTGATCAGGTAGTCCACCAGCCGGGCCAGTGGAAGGGTGATCACGAGGAACATCAGGCCGGCGAGCATGACCGCTGAGCTGTTGAACGTTTCCGCCAGCACTTCACGGCCGATCAGCAGAGACTCGCCGAGGGCGACGACACTGACGAGGGTGGTGTCTTTGAGCAGCGAGTTCAGTTCGTTCAGCATCGGGGCTGGAATCTTGGTGATCGCTTGGGGCACGACGATATGTCGCATCGCCTGGCTGTGACTCATCCCCAGGGAGCGCGCGGCCTCGATTTGGCCGGGCGGGACTGCTTCGATCCCGGCTCGATAGACCTCGGCAATGTAGGCGCCATAGACGAGCGTCAACGCCAGGGCGCCGTACCAGAACGGATCCGGCTGGCCGAACCACTGTGGGATGCGGATGTCTTTGGGGATGAATTCGAGGTAGGGAAGACCCCCCGAGATCAGCAGGATGACGATCAGCAGCGGCATCGCGCGGAAGACGTCGATGTAGGCGATCGTCAGACCCCGAAGCGGGATGAATTTCTTGCCGGGAAGCTGACGGATGAGAGCGAGGATCAGGCCCCAAGTCAGGGCGAGCACCAGAACGACGGCGAACAGAAGGAGGTTCTTCAGGAAGCCTTCGAGGACTTCGCTGAAGTGGTCGCCCATGACCGTGAAGTCGAAGTACTGGTTGAAGAATTCGCTCATCGCTGTCTCCTCGTGGTCCCGTGTAGCCCCTCAAAGTCGAGAGGGCGCCGATTTCGGCGCCCTCTCGACTACAGCAAACTCTCTTGCTCGGCAAGCGGGTCTAGCCGACGATCTCTTTCGGCGGCGCCAGGTGGAACCACTTTTCGTAGATCTTCGTGTAGTCGCCGTCGGCGATCACTTCTTCGAGGCCGGTGTTGATTTCGTCGAGGAGTTCGGAGTTGTCCTTGGCGAGGGCGATTCCATACTCTTCGTCCGTCGGGACTTTTTCGGCGATTTCCACGCCGCCGCTTTTTTCCACCGCGTTCTGCGCAACCGGGGCATCGATGATTACGGCTTCGACGGTGCCGGATTTGAGCGCGTTGACAGCGTCGGGCCCTTCCGGGTAGGGGCGAAGTTCGCCCGCGTTGGCTTTTTCCTTGCCGAGTTCGAGGCCGGTCGTGCCCTGCTGGGCCCCGACGGTCTTGCCTTCGAGATCGGCGAGGCCCGTGATGTCGCTGCCTTCTTTGACCAGGATGGCCTGTTCGGAGAGGTAGTAAGGATCGGAGAAGGCAACCGCCTTTTCCCGTTCTTCGGTGATCGTCGCGGCGGAGATCACGGCTTCGAACTTGCCTTGGGCGACGTCGCGGAAGATCGTTTCGAAAGAGGTGTCCTGGAATTCCGCCGTGCGGCCGATCTTTTCCGCGATCGCTTCCATCAGTTCGATGTCGAAGCCGGTGTAGTTGCCCGGTTTCCCCTGCTCGAACGGGGGATAGGGGATGTCGGAGCCAACCGTGAGCGGTTCACCGCCCCCACCGCTGGCGCTGGTGGAGCTGCTGTCGTCGCTGCTGCTGCCGCAGCCGGCTGCGGCGATGGAGACGACACCTACGAGGAGAACCACGAAAAGGGCGGTTAGCCGGGTCTTGCTGATCAAACCTGCCTCCGATCCAAGGAGTAGCTGGACCCCGGCGAAGATACTTACCTGGGCAACCATGCGCAAGGCGCGGGCTTTCGATCCGAAGCCAAAATCACTCGCTATACTTTTTGAAGTAAAGGGAGACCGATGGCGCGCGACGAGCTACTCAACCGACCCTGCGGGGGCCGCTTCGGCAACATTGTCGAGTCGATCGGCAACACGCCGCTGGTCGAGCTGCCGCGCCTCTCGCCCAAGCCCGACGTTCGCATCTACGCCAAGCTCGAGGGCCACAACCCGACCGGCTCGGTCAAGGACCGCGTCGCCAAATCGATGATCGAGGCGGCCGAGGCCGAAGGGGCGATCGAGCCGGGGCAGACGATCCTCGAGCCGACCTCCGGCAACACCGGGATCGCGCTGGCGATGATCTGCCGCCGCAAGGGCTACCCGCTGAAAGTGGTGATGCCCGACAACGTCACCGAGGAGCGCACCCAGCTGCTGAAGATGTACGGGGCGGAGATCGTCTACTCGGAGGGACCGAAAGGCTCCAACGGGGCGGTCGAGGTGGCACTGGAGATGGCGCAGGACCCCGGCTTCTACATGCCCTACCAGTACGGCAACGAGGCCAACCCGCTGGCCCACTACAACGGCACCGCGGTCGAGATCCTCGAGGAGCTCGACGAGGTCACCGCCTTCGTCGGCGGTCTCGGCACCGGCGGCACCCTGATGGGCAACGGCCGCCGCCTCAAGGAGGCGAACCCGGAGACCTTGATCGTCGCCGCCGAGCCGATGCAGGGGGAGATGGTCGACGGCCTGCGCTCGCTCGACGACGGCTTCATCCCGCCGATCATCGACATCTCCCTGCTGGACCGCAAGATCATGGTCTCCAACCGCGACGCGATCGTCTGGACGCGGAAGCTGCTCGACGAGGAGGGCATCTTCGCCGGCGTCTCCGCCGGCGCGATCGCCCGCATCGCCAATCGCATCGCCGGCGAGCTCGACGGCGGCAACGTCGTCTTCCTGATCCCCGACGATGGCTGGAAGTACCTCTCCTCCGGCGTCTACACGAAGCCGATCGAGGAGATCGAAAACCTCGACTCGACGGTCTGGTGGTAGGCGGAGAACCCGCCTGCCCCGGTTAGCCTGGTCGCGTGAAGATCTCCCAGCAGCTGGTCGACGAGATGATCGCGCACGCGCGCGAGGATCTGCCGAACGAGTGCTGCGGGATGGTCGGCGGCAGGGACGGCGAGGCGACCGAGGTGATCCGGGTCGTCAACGCCGCGGCGACCCCGCTGCGCTACGAGATGGATCCCCAGGGGCAGTTCGACGCGCTGAAAGCGATCGAAGGTGGCGGCAACGAGCTGCTGGCGATCTACCACTCACACACCAAGAGCGCCGCCTATCCCTCGCAGACCGACGTCAACCAGGCGGTTGCCTGGCCCGACCAGGTCTACGTGATCGTCTCCCTCGCCGACCCGGACGCACCGGACGTCAAGGCCTACCTACTGAAAGATCTGAGGATTGCCGATGTCACGCTCGACGTCTCATAGCTCCAGCTCCCATAAGCGCGGCGCGCACGGGGGCGGCGGCGGCTCGCACGGCGACGACCAGGGCGGTGGCGGCGGCGGGGGTGGGGGCGGCAAGCTCGTCAAGGTCGCCTTTGCCCGCAATCAGGCCGAAGCGGAGATGATCCAGGGCCTGCTGCTGGAGGGCGGCATCCCCTGCGTGCTCAAGCGCAGCCGCGGCTTCGACGCTCCCGAGTTCATGGCCGCCGGGCCGCACGACGTGATGGTCGACTCCGGCCACGCCCACAAGGCCAAGACCCTGCTCGCCGACACGATCACCGAGAACGAGTCCGACGAGGAAGCCGAGCTGTGCGAGGAAGCGCGGCTGCGCCGCGGCGGGCCGACGACCGAAACCTCAGCGGCGCGGTTGGCGCTCTGGGTCGGCGTTGGCCTGATCGCCGCCGTCGCGATCGTCTGGGTCCTCTACCAGCTGAGCTGAGCGTGGAGGGCGATCGGTCCGGCGACGAGCTGGTCAAAGTCGCCTTCGCCAGGGATCGGGTCGAGGCGGAGATGATCCACGGCCTGCTCAAGAACGCTGGCATCCCCAGCCTGTTGGAGCAGGCCCGACTCAACGTGGATGGGCCGCAACTCGGTTTCGGGCTCGCATCGCAGGGGTTCGGTGGCGGACCGCAGCGGGTGATGGTCCACGCGAACCGGGCAGAACAAGCCCGCACCCTCTTGGCCGACACGTTGGTTGAGGATAAGGAGCAGGAGTGGGGGGAGCTCGCCAACACTGGGCACCTCGAAGACGGCGAAGGCGGCGGGGCTCGTAGCTACGGCGTCCTTGGCGCCTACGGGCGTGCCTTCTTCTGGTCGATTGGGGCCATGGCCGTCGCCTTCGGCGTCTTCCTGCTCCTCCGCGCTGTCTGAGCCCGCCTACCCAAAGTTGCTTTAGGTGCCCACAGTGTCACTAGCAATTTTGAGTATTGATTCTCGATTTTCCTGACATATACATGTCATTACTCAAAGTTCGAGCGAAGGATGTCTCGGGTGCCGACCAGCGGGGGAGCAGGGTTGAGCTTCAGATGGGTGTTTGCGCTCGCCGCGTTATTGCTTGCGATATCGGCGGATCCGGCGTCCGCGGGATCGGCGTTTCTAGGCTCGTTCGGCTCCTCCGGCGAATCTCACGGTAGCTTTCGCCACCCCAGCGACGTCGCGGTCACCTCCGAAGGAGACATGTGGGTCGTCGACCTGGAAAACGCTCGGCTCGAGAAGTTCGGCGGCAGCGGCGAATACCTCGCCCAGATCAGCACCGCCGGGATCGGCGTCGCGACCGACGCCGAAGGGAACGTCTGGGTTGCCGATAATTCCGGCCAAATCAAGAAGTTCGATGAAGAAGGCGAATTGCTCCTCTCGTTTGGTTCTTGGGGAAGCGGCCCCAGTCAGTTCAAAGATCCAGTTGGGATAGGGACCGACGCCGAAGGGAACGTCTGGGTTGCCGACGCGGTCGCCAGCCGGATTCAGGAGTTCAACGAAAGCGGCGAATTCCTCCGGGAAGCCGGCTCTCATGGCTATGGAGAAGCGCAGTTTTTAGAACCGGTCGCCGTGGACGTCGGTCCCAGCGGCGACGTTTTCGTCGCCGACCGGCTGCGCGACAGGGTGACGGTGTTCGATGATGAAGGAAACTTCGTGCGTCAGTTTGGCTCGGAAGGAGACGGTCCCGGTCAGTTCGTGCTTCTAGGAGCGATCGCTGTCGACGCTGAAGGGAACGTCTGGACGGGGGACGAACGCAACTATCGGGTCCAGGAGTTCAATGAAAGTGGGGAATTCCTCGGAGAGTTCGGTGCTCCAGGCGCCGGTGAGGGCAAGTTCAACTTCGTCCCTCCGATCGGGTTGACGACGGACGCCGAAGGGAACGTCTGGGTCGCGGATTCCGGCAACGACCGGATCCAGAAATGGGCGGGCCATGCGGTCACCTGCGAGGACGGGGGCGGCGTCACGGCCACCGCCGAATCTTTGCCCATCAACGCCGGGGACCTGGAATGCGAAGGCGCCGAACCGCTCAGCTACGAAATCGTCTCCGGACCCGCGCATGGCGAAATTACCGAATTCGACCCCGAAACCGGTTTCCTGACATACGTGCCCGAAACCGGCTTCGACGGGTTCGACGTCTTCAGCTTCCGCGCCGAAAACGAACTCTATTCGTCAGCACCGGCCAAATTTCGGATTCAGGTGGGAGGCGGCCTGGTTCCCATCCACTCGCTTTCATTCGGAAACAGCGGGGAAGGGGCCGGCAATCTCAATCACCCCGGCGATGTCGCGGTTACCGCGGCAGGCGATGTCTGGGTCGTCGATCAATTCAACGATCGGCTCGAGAAGTTCAGCGAAGAGGGTGTCTACCTGGACCAGTTCGGCTCGGCCGGGTCCGCAGAGGGGCAGTTCGAAGATCCCGCTTCGGTCGCGATCGACGCCAAAGGGAACATCTGGGTCGCCGACAAGAACAACTGCCGAATACAGGAGTTCGACGAAGACGGTGAATTCATCAGGGCAATTGGCTCCTCCGGTTCGGGCAATGGGGAATTCGCGAATCCCGAAGGCATCGCGATCGACGGCGAGGGCAACCTCTGGGTGGCCGATACCTATAACGATCGTCTGCAGGAGTTCGACGACGACGGTGAATTCCTGCAGGTCGTCGGCTCGCACGGATGGGAGGCTGACCAGCTGATCGAACCGGCTGCGCTTGACGCCGCTCCAAACGGCGATATCTGGGTCGCGGACTGGCACAACCATCGGGTGGCCGTCTTCGACCCCGAAGGGAAATTCGTTCGTCAGTTCGGCTCCCACGGCTCCGGCTCTGGTCAGTTCGGGTATCCGGACGCGATCGATGTCGATTCCGAAGGGAACGTCTGGGTGGGGGACGAAGGCAACGATCGCATCGAGCGCTTCGACGAAACCGGGGAATACCTGGCGGAGTTCGGTGCACCGGGATCCGGCGACGGCCAGTTCGACCTAGGGTCTGCGTTCGGGGTCACGACGGACCCCGCGGGGCGGATCTGGATCGCCGACTCGAACAACAATCGGGTTCAACGGTGGACCGCGCACGACCCCGGCGTCGCCTGCGAGGACGGAAGCGGGGCGACGAAAGAAGCGGGTGCCTTCGTCCTCGGGTCGGGTGGGCTGGACTGCGGAGTCGGCGAACAGCTCAGCTACGAAATCGTCTCCGGTCCCGCGCACGGCGAAATCACCGGCTTCGACCCCGAAACTGGTGCCCTCACCTACGCGCCCGAAGCCGGCTTCACCGGGTTCGACGTCTTCGACTTCCGGGCCACGAATGGATTCGGTTCGTCCGGCACGGCGAAATTCACGATCAAGGTCGGGGATGGCCTGGTCGCCGCCTACTCCTTCGACGAGGACGAAGGCGAAACCGCCCATGACGCCACCGGCGACCACGACGCCGCCATCGACGGCGCCGAATGGGTGGGCGGCAAGTTCGGCAGCGCCCTGCGCTTCGACGCGGAAGACGAAGACAGCGTCACGATCCCCGACTCCGACGAGCTCGACCTCACTTCGACCTTCACCCTCGAGGCCTGGGTCAGACCCTCCGAAGCCGGCTGGCAGCCGGCGATTGTCAAGGAAGCCCCCGGCTCCTACGACTATGCCCTTTACGCCGCGGGCAACGTGAGCCTGGTGCCCCGCGGCCTGATCGCCGACGAAGAACTGGGCGAATCGCAGGCCGACGCCGAAGAAGCGATCCCCGCCGATGCCTGGTCGCACCTCGCCCTCACCTCCGACGGCGAAGATCTCCGCCTCTACGTCGACGGCGAGCTGGTCGACACCGCGCCCGCTCGCAGCGCCCAGCTCAGCGACGGCGACCTGCGGATCGGCGGCCATGACTCCTGGGGGCACTGGTTCGACGGCCTGATCGACGAGGTCCGCATCTACAACCGCGCGCTCGGAGCCGAAGAGATCGGGGCTGATCGCGACACGGCGGTCGGCATCTCGATGCTCGAGGCACCGGAAATCTGGGGGTCGGCGATGGTCGGCGAAGAACTCCGGGCGCTCGGGGGCCAGTGGTCGGCGGGGGTCGAGGTTCAGAGGGAGATCACCTGGCTGCGCTGCGACGCGGCCGGGGAAGAATGCGAGCCGGTCGAACTGCCGGAATGGTCCGAAGGCGAGCGGCTGCGGCTGACGGAGGAAGGCCTCGAACACACTTTCCGGATCAGGGTGGACGTGACGGCGGGAGGGCTCGAAGACTCGGCCGTGTCCCCACCCACGCAGCCGGTGGTGGTCGCCGACGCACCGGAAGCGAACGGGCCGCCACATGTCTTCAACCCGCTCGACTCGCCGGCGGCCGCCCTGGTGCCCGGGGTCGCGGTGTCCTCGGACGATCGGCCGTCGGCTTGGTATCCGCTCCACACGGACCTCTATATGTGGGAAACCTACGATTCCGACGAGCTCGAATTCCAGTGGGAACGCTGCGACGCCTCCGGCGAGCACTGCGAAGAGATCGAAGAAGCGACCTCGCGGTACTACTTGCTCAGCGAAGAAGACGTCGGTTCCACCGTCCGGGTGACGACCAAAGCGGAGGACTCCCAGGGCTCCGACTCGACCACGAGCGACCCCAGCGACGTCGTCCAGCCGCTGTCCGCGCCGGTTGCCCCCGACTCGTTGAGCGCCCCGGGATCCTGGCCCTCCCCGCCTAGGGACAAGGACACCCTGATTGCCGGGACCACCACCTGGGGCTCGGAAAGCGGCTATCTGAGCCAGTACGACATCTACGGGGAAAGGATCTACCAGTGGCTGCGCTGCGATTCGGAAGGAGAAAGCTGTACTGAAATACCTGGCGCCGAATACAGCACCTACCCGCTCGATACCGCCGACGTCGGTCACTCGGTTCGGGTGAGGGTGTCGGCGGCGAACGACGTGGGCGAAGACTCCGTCGTCTCGGACCCCAGCGAAGTCGTCGAACCGTTCTCTCCCGAAGCGCCGGAACTGCATCCCACCGCAAGCGGCCTCTCCGACGAGCAGCCGCTCAAGGGCTATCTGATCAACGCGACCTTCTACACGGAGAATCGGCACGGGCAGGGTGCCACCACCTACGAATACCAGTGGTTCCGTTGCGATGGGAAAGGAGAAGAATGCAGGTCGATTCCGGGAGAGGACGGCTGGACGTACACTCCGACGGGACTCGACCTGGAACACACCCTGCGGGTCCACGTCAAGCTGCAGGACGAAGGCGGCAGCGACGAAGCGCTGTCGGACCCGAGCCTGGCCGTCAAGATCCCGTCCGAGCCGCGGGCGGTCGGGCGGCCCACGGTCCAGAAGAACGTGTCGGGCGGCGCGACCCTGACCGAAGCCCCACGCGTGGGCGTGGAGCTGCGGGCGGGCAAGGAAGGTGTCTGGGGCGATAAAACGCTGCTGAGCTTCGTCGGCGTCCACGGATGGCAATGGCAGCGGTGCTCCGCCGCGGAAACCGAATGCGAAGACATCGCCGGCGCTTGGATGGGCGGGGACAACCCCTTCTACGTGCCGCGCTGGCGCGACGTTGGGCACCGGCTGCGCGTGAAGGGGGTGGTGCGAGGTCCGAAAGGCGATTACGCCGCCACCTCCGAACAGACCGATGTCGTCCTCGCGGGCGCACCGAGGAACCTCGAACGGCCGCAGGTGCTCGGCGAGGGCAGGGTGCGCGAGCGCTACGTCGCGGACGAGGGGCTTTGGAGGCCGCCTTCCGAAGTCTGGTTCGGCTACCAGTGGCTGCGCTGCGGGGAAGACGGCGGTTCATGTACGGCGATCTCCGGGGCCACCAGCCGGTCCTATGTTTCTCAGGAAGCCGACCTCGGCAGCACCTTGCGAGTTCGCGTGGCCGCGTACGCGGCCGGTGCTGGCCCGACGGCCGCCACCTCGCCGCCGACCGAAGTCCTCTTGGCAGCGAGGGTGCCCGAAGTGGAGAGCCCGGCGGCGATCGAAGGAGAACCGACCGTCGACGCCCATCTGCAGGGAGACCCGGGAGTCTGGGGTGGGGCCCTGCCGATCAGCTTCGAACTGCAGTGGCTCCGGTGCGACGCCGAAGGCGAAGAATGCGCGCCGATCGAAGGCGCCACGAAAGAAACCAGGAAAGTCGAGGAAGCCGACCTCGGCGCCACCTTGCGCCTGGAAGTCACGGGCACGGACGATCTCGGGTCGGCGTCCTCGCGATCGGCGCCGACCGCCGTGATCACCGAGCCCGCCGCTCCGACCAACTCTGCCCCACCCGCGATCGAAGGGGCGGCCAACGTCGGCGAGACGGTGGACGCCGACGTCGGCGAATGGTCCCCGGAACCACAGGAATTCGATTTCCAGTGGCAGCTCTGCGACTCCGGCGGCGAAAGCTGCGAAGACGTCGAAGGGGCGACGAAAGCGAGCTTCGCCCTGTCCGTCAGCGCCGAAGGCAGCCGGGCGAAGCTGCTGGTGACCGCGCGTAACCGGGGTGGGGAAAACACGGCGGAAAGCGATCCGAGCGCGGTGATCGGGCCGATGCTGATCCCCGTCAACGAAGAAGCGCCGTGGTTCTCCGAAACGCCGCGGGAGAGCAGGCCGCTCTCCGTCAAGGTCGGCAGCTGGAGCGGCGGCAGGCCGATGTCCTTCACCTACCAGTGGCTGCTCTGCGATGGCAGCGGAGAAGAATGCGCCGAGATACCCGGAGCGACCGGGGCGACCTATACCCCTGTCGCCGAAGACTTCGATCTGAGGCTGAAGGTGGAAGTCACGGCCACGAACGAATCGGGGGGCACGACCGAAGTATCGGAAAGGTCCGGCAGGGTCCAAAAGAGCGCGCCGTGGTTCTCGGGTTCCCCCACGATCACGGGGGAAATGACGGAAGGTTCCGAAGTCTCGGCCGATCTCTCGGTCCTGCACGGCAGCGCGCCGATGGAAATGGACTACGAATGGCAGCGGTGCTTCGAACGATGCGTGACGATCCCCGCAGCCGAAAGCCAGGACTACACGCTCACCGCCGCGGACGTCGCCCACCGCCTGCGGGTAACCGTGATCGCGCAGAACGAACTGGGCGAAGCCGAAAGGGTCTCCTCGTACGGCGATTTTGTCGCGCCGCTGGAAACCGAAGGCCAGCCGGTGGCGGCTTCCCCTCCGGAGATCGAAGGCATGCCGCGGGCGACGGAATCGCTGACCGCCGGCGACGGCGCCTGGCGGGGTGCGACGCCGATCGGCACCGAAGTGCGCTGGCAGCGTTGCACCGCCGGCGTCGAAACCTGCGCCGACATCGAAGAAGCGATCGGGGGCAGCTACGAATTGGGCGCCGAAGACGTCGGCATGCGGATACGCGCCGTTGTCACCGCCGAAAATGGCGAAGGCTCGGCGGAAGCGGGGTCGATCCTGACCGCCCCGATCCTTCCCGCTGTCGACACCGTCTTCACGCTCGACGGCGAACTGACGATCGAAGACGTGCTCGAAAAGGCCGAAGCCGCCGGAACGCCCATCGTCGCGATCGCCTTCCATTCGGGAAGCGATTCGGGGTACTACTCCGGCGGGGTCGCCGGCACGATGGCGAACGACGTATCCACCGGTCTGAGCAAACTCAAAATTGATCAAAAAGAACATCGGGTGACGAGCCTGACCTTGTCCGGCCACTTCGAAATCGAACCTTTTTGGGGCGGGCTACCTAATTGGATCCCTCATGTGGATCGCGATGAAACGCAGCCCTCCATCGACTTGAACCCGAACCCGACTCCCCCGGAACCGGAACTCGAAGAAGCCGAAGAAGTCGGCTACAACGGTGTTGAACTCGCCATGGGCGCGAAACTCATCGCCTTCGGTTGGCCGTGTGCCGGGGACGGCTGCAGCGAAGAAGCTCTACCGGAAGCATCCGAACTGATCAGCATCGCGCCGCGCCAGATGGAGATGAGCATGACCTGGGGGCAGACCGCGGAAGAGATGGAAGGATGGATAGACGAATACGGACCGCTGGCCCTGGAGTACGACGTAAAGATGGTCAACCCGAACAACGATCCCGGCAAGCTCACCGGCGTCAACTGCAGCGAACAAGAAGAGAGAGACTTCTGGATATCGGACCGAGACGACGAGACGTTCATTTCGGATATCCCTTACGACGCCGGTGGCGCCTACTGGGATACGGCGACCCTCGATCCCTGCACGATCAAGGACGTGACGTTCGGTGTGATGCATCCAGAGGATCTGGAATTCGGCGAAAAATACACCACCTCGGTGGGATTCCCCAACGCCGGAAACCTCAGGTCCTCCCCGGTGCAGTGGCAGTTGGAATTGCTGCACCGCCAGGAACTGCCATTCACTGAATGCGATTTCAGCCCATGGTGCGTGAACATCCCCCCGTTCGCCACCGGCTATGTCGCCACTCAGCCCCTGATCGAACTCGAAGACGAATTCGAATTCCCCGGATGCTACGAATATGAGGGCGGCAGGCGGAAAGCAGACGAATGCTCGTTTCCCACCTGATCGGCGCCGCGGTCCCTGGTCAACTCGACACTGACCTCTGCAACCACCTGCGGCGGCCCACGGTGATGGCGGAAAAGAGAGCCCAGAGGGCGGGTGGGACTAGAAGGGCAACGAGCACCCAGGTGTAATCCCCTGGCTTTGGTGGGTATGAGCCCTCGGCCACCAAGCGGTGTGGGTAGGCCTCCAGGGCGTCCCTGGTCGTAACCACGCCCGGCGCTGGATCCGCGGGCCGTTCCACGTCATACACCCTGCAATCTTGCCGCGGCGGGAACCCACCCCAGTCGCCGGCCAGGTAGGTGAGCCCGGCTCCGTGGCCGTCGATCGGCGATTCTTTGCCGATGCCCCACTCCGAGCAGTAGGGGCCCTCCTTGAAGTGTCCGCCGCCGAGCAGGACCGGAATCGCGACCGGGATGGCGAGAACGACGCCAAGGCCGATCGCCATCAGCAGACCGACGATCGGCGAGCGCCTCCTCGGCGGCTTCACGCTGAGATGGGCCGCGACATCGTTCGCAAGTAGTCGCGCCAGGCGTCCTCGATGTCGCGGAAGCGGGCGTCGAAGGCGTCTTCGATCGTCGGCACCGCGCCGCCGGGCTTCAGTTCGTGGACCAGGCGCTCGCAGGCCTCGGGGCCGCGCTCGTTCTCGAGCAGGTCGAAGATCGTGCCGCCGAGGATGACCGCGTCGCGGCGCGAGGGCGGGAAGGAGGGGCGGGCGCTCTCACGTAGGCGGCGGATCACCGCGGCGCGGTAGAGGCCGACCTGGCGGCGAAGTACTGGGCGCCGCCCTCGACCAGCCAGGCCCAGCGCAGATAGCGGGCGAAGCGGCGCGGGGTCCAGTAGGGGGGCAGGGAGGTGTTGTTGGCGGCTATCACCAGTTGCGCGTAGAGGCGCTCGGCGGTGCCGAGCAGGGCCTCTTTGGAGTCGTCGCCGGCGGCGCGCCGTTCCATGTGTGTGTCGTTGAGGACGTGCAGCTCCGTCGCCATTGCCCAGCCAGCCAGGTAGCGGCGACCCGCCGGTGCCGCCGACCAGCGGGCGGCGGGGAGGAAGGGGTGGGCCATCGTCAGCCAGGCCGGGTTGGTGTGGATGACGACGGTGACCTCGCCCGGCACCTTGCCGAACCGGTCTTCCAGTCGCAGCCGCAGATCCTCCATGCGGTCCAGCGTGCGCTCGGCGTAGGCCGAGTCGTCAGTGTCGTGCCGGGCGGTGAAGCTCAGCGACTCGGTCTCGATCCACGACATGGATCGAGACTAGCGAGCGGATCTGAGGCTCAAACCAGAGCAGGTTCCGCGGCGCCGCAGACTTCGCGGATCTCCTGGCGAGCGCGGTCGAACTCTTCGTCGGCCATCACCGGGGTGCCCTCGAAGGGCAGGTCGCGATCGATCTCGACCCAGGAGCGGCAGCCGTGGTACTCGTCGCGGACGCGCACCGTGACCGGGCGCGGGATGCGGTGGACCCGCAGCAGCAGGATGTGAAGTGGGTGACGGCGCTTCCAGGCGAGGCGCTTCTCGGCGTAATCCGGAGTCCAGATGTAATACGGCGAGAGACTGTCGAGGGTGCGGCGGTCGTTGATCGTGACGTGGTCGGTCACTTCCGCCCAGGCGCGCAGGCGAACCCGGTCCGGCTGCGGGATGCCGCCGTCCTGGATCAGGGCTTTCGGTGGCGGCTCCTCGTCGGGCCAGACACCCTCCTCGAGAGCGCGGCTCAGCTCCGGGTGATGCGACTCGCGGACCAGATCGTTCTGCTGATGATCGAAGGTGGGGTAGAGGAAGAAGCGCTCGTGCTCGAGTTCGAAGTGCTTGTTCTCCTCGCGGATCCCGCCCTTGCGCAGAGTGAGCAGCTGCTCGCCCTCCGCTAGAGCGCGGACCGTTACTGCCCATTCCTTGAAAGCGATCGGCATGTGGAATCAGTACCTGCGAAAAGAAGGTGGTGAGTCGTGAAAATCAGGGGGCGGGCTGCACCTCCAGGCCCCTGCATGGGACTGTCTGCCTGCCCGAGATCGCGCATTCTAGACGAGCAAGGCGAAATCGCAAAATTAAAAGCGCTAAACATTGCCGCCACCGCCCGGAGTCTCGATTCTAAGGCGGTTTCCGGGCCGTAATTCTCCTTCGGCCTTGCTTGGGAGGGGCTCCCCGTCGAGCAGATTGCGGCCGATTGCGCCGTCTCCGGCACCGCCGCGACCGCGGGGCGCATGGCGGCGGCGCTCGCTGATCAAGGTGAAGCGCATCGGCGCCAGCGCCTCGATCTCGCGAACCAACCCGTCGCCGCCCCTGTGCGCGCCCTCGCCACCGCTGTCCCGGCGCAGGGACAGCTCGCGCACCCGCAGCGGAAACTCGGTCTCCAGCGCCTCGATCGGGGTGTTCAGCGTGTTCGACATCGCCACGTGGATGGCGCTGGGGCCGTCGGCATCGGGACAGGCTCCCTGGCCACCGCCGAGCGTCTCGTAGTAGGTGAACTCGTCGTTGGCCAGAGTCAGGTTGTTCATCGTCCCCTGCCCCTGGGCGGGGACCGGACGGGCGCCACCGAGGGCGGCGATGACCAGGTCGGCGATCCGGCTCGAGGTCTCGACGTTGCCGGCGGCGACCGCGGCCGGGTGGCGGGCGTTGAGCAGGCAGCCCGCGGGGGCCACGATCTCGATCGGCCGGTGGGCGCCGGCCGAGGGCGGGGCCTCGGGGTCGGTGAGGACGCGCACGGCGAAGAAGGCCGCCGATTTGGTGACCGAGAGCGGACAGTTGAGGTTGCCGTCGACCTGCGGGTCGGTGCCGCTGAAATCGAGCCGCAGCCGGTCTCCGGCGATCGTCGCCTCGACCCGCAGGACGACATCGTTCGTCGCGCCTTCGCGGTCGTCCTCGAGCACGTCCTCGGCCCCGTAGGCGCCGTCCGGCAGGTCGGCGAGGGCGGCCCGGGTGCGGCGCTCGGAGTAGGCGAGGATCTCCGTCATCCCCGCCCGCAGCCCGTCGAGGCCGTGCCGAGCCGCGAGCTCGGCCAGTCGCAGCTCGCCGATCCGGTTCGCCGCCCCCTGGGCCCGCAGGTCGGCGAGGCGCTGATGCGGCGAGCGCATCCGGCCGGCCAGGCGCTCCAGCACGGCGCTGGTGGCTCGGGTCGGCGGGATCACGACTCCCTCCTCTTCCAGGGTCCGCGAGAAGGCGGGCATCCCGCCCGGCGTCGGGCCGCCGATGTCGGCGTGGTGGGCGCGGCTGGCGGCGAAGCCGAGCAGCTCGCCCGACGCGAAGACCGGTGAGATCAGGGTCACGTCCGGCAGGTGGGTGCCGCCGCGGTAGGGGTCGTTGAGGATCCAGGCCGAGCCCGGCCGCTGCTCCTGGTCGAGCACCGCGGCGACCGCGTCCGGCATCGAGCCGAGGTGGACCGGGATGTGCTCGGCCTGCATCACCAGCTCGCCGGCGGCGTCGAAGAGCGCGGTCGAGCAGTCGTGGCGCTCCTTGATGTTGGCCGAGTAGGCGGAGCGGATCAGGGTCGCGCCCATCTCGTCGCAGGCGGCGCGCAGGCCGCCGATCAGGACCTGGAGGGCGATCGGGTCGAGCCCGCTCATCGCACGGTTCCCCTTCCACGCGTTGCGTGGGTTTGGAACCGCGCGACGATCGTGCCGGCGTCGTCGACCGCGGCGGCCCAGCCCGGTGGCACCACCAAGGTCGCCTCCGGCAGCTCGAAGACGACCGGGCCCTCGGCGCGGCTGCCGGCCGCGGGCTCGCCGCGCAGGACCGGGGTCTCGACCCAGGCGCCGTCGAAGTGGACCGGCCGGGCACTCCGCTCGATCTCGCCGCTGCTCGCCGCCAGCGGGCGCGGCTCCGGCCCCGGCGCCACCATCGCCAGGCGTATGTCGACGAGCACGACCTCGCCGTCGGGGTCGCGGTGGCCGTAGCGGTCCTCGTGGGCGCGCTCGAAGCGGCGCCTCAGGTCGGCCGGCTCGGGGTTGACCGGGCCCGGAACGGGCAGCTCGAAGGCCTGGCCGGAGTAGCGCATCTCGTAGACCAGCTCCGGCCTGGCCCCGTCGAGGTCGTTGCCGGCGATCAGGTCCGCGACCGTCGCCGCGATGCGCTCGGCGTCGAGCTCGTCCCCGCTCAGCATCACCGTGCGGGCGGTGTCGCGGCGGCGCTCGGAGGCGCAGAGGCCGAGGGCCGAGAGGACGCCGCTCGCCCGCGGGCAGAGGAGCGTCTCGATCCCCAGCTCGGCGGCGATCGCCGCCGCGTGCATCGGTCCGGCGCCGCCGAAGGGCAACAGCGCGAAGCCGCGCGGGTCGACGCCGCGCTCGACGGTGACGACCCGCAGCGCTCGCACCATCTCCTGGTTGGCGACGCGGACGATCCCGGCGGCCGTCTCCAGCGGGCCGAGGCCGAGCGACCGGGCGAGGGCGCCGATCGCCACCTCGGCCGCCTCGGCGTCGAGGGCGACCCCACCCGCCAGCTGCGAGTCGGCGGCGAGGTGTCCGAGCAGGAGGTTGGCGTCGGTCACGGTCGGCTCGGTGCCGCCGTGGCCGTAGCAGGCGGGTCCGGGCTCGGCCCCGGCCGAGTGGGGCCCGACCCGCAGGGCGCCGCCGCCGTCGCGCCAGCCGATCGAGCCGCCGCCGGCGCCGACGGTGTGCACGTCGACCGCCGGCAGCTGGATCGGGCGGCCGCCGATCCCACGTGAGTCGGTGCGCCGGACCTCGCCGTCCTCGACCACGCAGACGTCGCAGGAGGTGCCGCCCATGTCGAAGCCGAGGGCGTTGCCGTCGCCGCTGACCCGGGCCAGCAGGCCGGCGCCGACCGCGCCACCGGCGGGCCCCGAGAGCACGCTCCAGGCTCCGGCGCGGGCCGCCTCCTCGGTTGGGGCGACGCCACCCGAGGACTGCATCACCAGGGGCTGCGGCAGGCCGGCCTCGGCCGTGGCCTCGCCGAGCCGTCCGAGGTAGCGGCCGAGCAGCGGGCTCAGGTAGGCGTCGATCGCGGTCGTCGAGCAGCGCTCGTACTCGCGGAAGCGCGGCAGCACCTCGTGCGATGCGGATACGTGGACGCCGGGCAGGTGCTCGCGCAGGTGCGCGGCTATGCGCCGCTCATGGCTCGGGTCGAGATAGGAGAAGAGCAGGCAGATCGCGACCGACTCGGCACCGCTCTCGCGCAGCAGTGCCGCCAGGCGCTCCGGCTCGTCCTCCTCGAGAGGAGCGAGGACTCCGGCCGGCCCGATCCGCTCGTCTGCCTCCAGGCGCAACGCGGGCTCGACCAGCGGTGCCGGCTTCTGGGCGCAGAGGCGGTAGAGATGGGGACGGTCCTGACGCCCGATCTCGAGCAGGCCCGCGAAGCCCCGGGTCGCGATCAGGGCGGTGCGCGCGCCGCGTTCCTCCAGCAGCGCGTTGGTCCCGACCGTCATCCCGTGTGCGAAGACCTCGACCTCTTCGGCGCTGGCACCGGCGCCCGCCAGGACCATGGCGATGGCGCTCATCACCCCGGCCGACTCGTCGCCGGGCGTGGTCGGGACCTTGGCGGTGTGGACGGCCCCGTCGTCGATCAGGGCCGCATCGGTGAAGGTCCCGCCGACGTCGACCCCGAGCAGCATCGGCTGAAGCTATCGCCACTCCTCGCGGCGCACCTCGCCGTCGGCCGCGAGCACGAAGTGGATGCCGTCGAGGTCGCCGTCGGTGGCCGGGCAGTCGCTGCGCAGGTGGCCCCCGCGGGACTCGCGGCGGTTAAGTGCGCAGCGGGCTATCGCCGTCGCCAGTGGATAGGGATTGGAGATCAGCGAGGCGAGGTCATCCGGGTTGCGCCTCGGCCCGGCACGGCGCCAGACGGCCTCCCGGGTCTCCTGCGTGGGTGGCTGGAAGGACCACTCCGGGAGCGGCGGCCGCCGCTCTCCGCCGCTCTCCGCCACGGCCGCGACGGCGGCGCGGCTGCCGAAGACGAAGCACTCGCTGAGTGAGTTCGAGGCGAGCCGGTTGGCGCCGTGGAGGCCGGTGCAGGAGGCCTCGCCGACCGCGTAGAGCCCCGGCAGCGAGGAGCGCCCGTCGAGGTCCACCGCGATCCCACCCATCATGTAGTGGGCGGCCGGGGCGACGGGCACCGGTTCCGAGCGCGGGCTGAGGCCGGCCTCGGCGAGCGAGGCGAAGACGTTGGGGAACCGGGCCGGGTCGATCGCCCGCAGGTCGAGCTTGACGTCGGGCGAGCCGTCGGCCTGCATGCGGTCGAGGATCGCCGCCGTCACCGCGTCGCGCGGGGCCAGCTCGTCGGTGAAGCGCTCGCCCGCGGCGTCGAGCAGCTTTGCCCCCTCGCCGCGGATCGCCTCCGTGATCAGGACGCCGTCGAAGGGTGAGCCGGGCAGGGCGACCGCGGTCGGGTGGAACTGGCAGAACTCGAGGTCGGCCAGGTCGGCGCCGGCGGCGGCCGCCAGCACCGGGCCGGCGCCGATCGCCCCGCGCGGGTTGGTGGTGCGGCTCCACAGCGCCGCCGCGCCGCCGGTGGCCAGCACGGTGGCGGCCGCGGCGATCGGCCCGGAGTCGGTGAGGACGCCGTGGCAGCGCTCGCCGTCGCTCCAGATCGCCAGCGCCGAGGTGCGCTCGCGGACCTCGATCCGCTGCTCGCCGGCAACCATCGCCGCCAGCTTCGAGGTCAGCTCGTGGCCGGTCTGGCTGCCGCCGGAGTGGACGATGCGGCGGCTCGCGTGGCCGCCCTCGAGCCCCAGCGCCAGCCGCCCTTCGTGGTCGAGGTCGAAGACGACGCCGCGGTCCAGGAGGTCACGGACGGCGGCCGGAGCGGCCTCGACCAGCACCTGCACCGCGGCGGGGCGGCAGAGGCCGCGCCCGGCGGCGATCGTGTCGGCGGCGTGGCTGGCGGGCGAGTCGCCCGGCTCGAGCGCGGCCGCCAGCCCGCCCTGGGCCCAGAAGCTGGCGCTCTGGGAGAGCGGGGTGCGGGAGACGAGGCAGACCGAGCCGCCCTGCTCGGCCGCGCGCAGCGCCGTCCAGAGACCGGCGGCGCCGCCGCCGACGACGGCGACGTCGAACTCGCCGGGTGCGGCGGCTATCGCCCCTCAGCCTCTCGGCGGATCGAGTCCAGCTGCTCGCGCAGCCAGCCGGCGGCGCCCTCTCGCGCCCGCGCCTTCTCGTCGGCCACCGCGCGCTCCGCCTCCTCGGTCCGGCGTTCGGCCCGTTCGACCCGCTTCTCGGCCGCCTCCGCCTGGGCTTCGATCTCGGCGAGTCGGGTCTCGGCGGCCTCGATCGCCTTCTCCTTCGCCTCGCGCTCGCGCTGCAGCTCTTCCTCGTGGACCAGCCGCAACCGTTCGCGGGCCTGCTCGGCCTCCGCGCGCTCGCGCTCCAGGTCCGCCTCCAGTGCCTCGATCTCGGCGGTGGCGCGGCGCTCGGCGGTGGTGGCGACGTCGGCCGCCGCTTTCAGCTTGCGCTCGGCCTCTTCGATCTGGGCGCTGAGGCTCTCGTCGCGGGGGGCCGTTTCAGAACTCATCCAGGCTCAATCTAATACCGGGATGCCACTGACGTCACGGTAGGCCTCGATCGCACGCTCCGCCATCCGTGCCGCCGAGAGCGACGCGGCCCTCCTGGCGCCGGCGACGCGAGGGTCGGGAACGTCCAGGTGGGGCCGCACCGCGGCGCTCCAGGCCTCGGCGCCGTAAGTGGCGCAGAGGCAGCCGGCGACACCGGCCAGGGCGTAGGGGGCGATGCCGACCGGAGTCGAGAGAACGGGCACCTCGCAGGCCAGCGCCTCGACCGCGGCCATGCCGAACCCCTCATAGTCGGAGGTGATGAGGACCGCGTTGGCGGCGTTGAGCCAGAGCGGCATCGCCTCCGGCTCGATCGAGCCGCCGGTCAGCAGCTCGGCCCCGCAGGCCTCGGCCAGCTCGGCGGCGCGGTCGTGGCGCTTCTCCGGCCGCGCCGGGTTGGCCGGGAAGAAGAGGTAGCGGCCGTCCGGGTCGAGGCCGAGCGCGCGCCGCGCCTCGACGCGTGGGGAGGGGCCGAACCGGGTCAGGTCCGGACCGCAGGGCAGCACCGCGGAGCCGGGGACCGGGGGAAGGCCGGGGCGGCCGTCCTCCGGCGCGAACAGCGCCCGCGAGACGGCGGCGACGAGGTCGACGCGCCAGGCGAGGCGCCGCGAGAGCGGGCCGACGACGCCGTGGCGGACGTCGGTGCCGTGGAAGGTGACGATCAGCGGTCGCGCTCCGGCCAGGCGGGCGCACCAGCCGGGCAGGCCGTAGTGGGCGTGGACGAGGTCGAAGCGCTCGCGGCGCAGCAGCGCCCGCAGCCGCCTGGTCGCGGGGATGTACTCATAGCGGCCGGGCGGGAAGCTGAAGACATCGACCTCGATTCCCCGCCGGCGCACCTCGTCGATCTGGTCGCGGACCCAGCGGCCGCGCTGGGGGGCGGCGTCGTCGGGCTCGAAGTTGGTGACGACCAGGACGCGCACCCGGGTCAGGGTATCCGCGGCCGCCGGGGGGAGGTAGCCGCGAGCCGGAGTTTTGACGCGGTGGCGTTGCGAACTTGTCCCTTTCGGGTCTGGATTCGTGCGTCTCGGCGACCGAGCATGGGGCGGCAACCGAGAGAGGGAGGCTTCGATGTTCTACGCACTGATGGGTTATCTGCATGCCGCGCTGGAGGGACGGATACGCCGGATCCAGAGACTGGCGGCGACCGAGGCGGGCCAGGGGACGGTCGAGTACGTCGGTCTGATCCTGCTGGTCTCGCTGCTGATGGTGGGGATGGTCGCCGCGATGAAAGGCTTCAACGGGAAGCAGGGGACGGAGTTGGCGGACGTGATCGTCAACAAGATCAAGGAGGCGGTGGACAAGGTCGCCTTCAAATAGGGGTGGGGGGTGGCCGCCGGCCACCTTTTCCCTGCTCCTTCGGCGGAAAGCGAGAAATGAGATGACGACTGCACAGGCCACGGCCGCACCGATTCCGTCCTCCCTGCGACGTATGCTGTATGACAGCATGAAGCATAGAACGCAGCTATATCTGGACGACGCCCAGCACCGCTGGCTCCGGCAGCGGGCCGGCAAGTCGGGCAGCATCGCCGCCGTCGTGCGCGAGCTGATCGACGCCGAGCGCGC
>Ga0105242_10000054_pt1 | contig 77765 bp, 84 predicted proteins | sample KBSM24metaG_FD_81521 | JGI IMG/M metagenome (GOLD analysis project Ga0105242, IMG submission 81521) | Miscanthus rhizosphere microbial communities from Kellogg Biological Station, Michigan, USA - KBS M2-4 metaG | ecosystem: Host-associated > Plants > Roots > Rhizosphere > Soil | place...
AGATGGAGCCCGGCAGCCTCGGCGTCAAGTACACCGACCGCACCAACGCGCTCGACAAGCACGCGATGCGGATGTTCGAGATCCGCGACCCCGAGCAGTCGCCGCCGGCGCCGCAGATGTTCGGCAACGCCGGCCGCGACCACATGGAGAAGTACGGCTCGACCGCCGACCACTTCGCCTGGATCGGCTGGAAGAACCACAAGCACTCGGTCAACAACCCCTACGCGCAGTTCCAGGACGAGTACTCGCTGGAGGACATCAAGGCCGCGAAGATGATCCACGACCCGCTGACCAAGCTGCAGTGCTCGCCGACCTCCGACGGCTCGGCCTGCGCGATCGTCGCCTCCGAGCGCTACGTCGACGAGCACGACCTCTGGGACCGGGCGATCGAGATCGCCGGGCAGTCGATGGTCACCGACCTCTCCTCGACCTTCGCCGAGGACGCCAACTGCATGACGATCGTCGGCTCAGACATGTCGAAGACGGCTGCCGACCGCGCCTACGAGGAGGCCGAAGTCAGCGCCGCCGAGGTCGACGTCTGCGAGCTGCACGACTGCTTCAGCGCCAACGAGCTGATCACCTATGAAGCGCTCGGGTTCGCCGCCGAGGGCGAGGCGCACAAGCTGGTCGAGGCCGAGGCGACGACCTTCGGCGGCCAGGTCGTCGTCAACCCGTCGGGCGGGCTGATCTCGAAGGGCCACCCGCTCGGCGCGACCGGGCTGGCGCAGTGCTCGGAACTGACCTGGCAGCTGCGCGGCACCGCCGAGAAGCGGCAGGTCGAGGGCGCCAAGGTGGCGCTGCAGCACAACATCGGCCTCGGCGGCGCCGCCGTGGTCACCGTCTACAAGCCGGTGAGCTGAGCTCACCGCACCAACGAGGAGGAACCGATGGCGAAGCAGCGGCGTTCACTGGGCGGCAAGGTCGTGGCGATCACCGGGGGTGCACAGGGAATCGGCAAGGCGACCGCGACGGCACTGGTGCGCAAAGGCTGCCGCGTCGCCATCGGCGACATCGACCTGGCGCTGGCGGAGAAGACCGCCGCCGGCCTTGGCGGCGGCACGATCGCGTTGCCCCTCGACGTCACCGATCGCGCCTCCTTCACCAGCTTCGTCGACGAGGCCGAGCGCCAGCTCGGTCCGGTCGACGTGGTGATCAACAACGCCGGAATCATGCCGGTGACGGCGCTCGTCGACGAGTCCGACGACTCGATCAAGCGCCAGCTCGACATCAACGTCTACGGGGTCATCGTCGGCACTCAGCTGGCGATCGAGCGGATGCGCCCCCGCGGCAGCGGTCATATCGTCAACATCGCGTCTCAGGCGGGCAAGACCTCGATACCCGGGATCGCCACCTACTCCGGTACGAAGCACGCAGTCGTCGGCATCTGTGAGGCGGTCCGAGCCGAGCTGCGCAAGAGCGGAGTCGAAGTCCACTGCGTGATGCCGACCGTCGTCAATACCGACCTCACCGCCGGCCTCAACCAGAAACTGATCCCAAAGGTCGAGGCCGAGGACGTCGCCAACGAGATCGTCGAGGCGCTGGAGCTCGGCCGCTTCGACGTCTATGTGCCGCGTTCCAACGCGATCATGACGCGCTTCAGCGCTCTGCTGCCGCGCAGCGCCAGCGAGGCGATCGGGCGCCTGATGAAGGCCGACAAGCTGATGTTCGAGGTCGACCACGGTGCCCGCCGCGCCTACGAGGAGCGGGCCGCCGCCAGCGAGCCCGGCCTCGACGAGGCTGCGACCGGGGCACCGGAGGCGGCGCAGCGCGACGCCGCCTGAGCTCGGCGGGGCGCTGAACCTTCGCTCCTCCGGGGCCGTAACCCAGCCAACGATCCTTGTGGGACGAATCTACGACGAGACCTGGGGCCGGGGCTTCTCCGCCCTCTATGACCGCTGCTTCAAAGCCGCTGAAGAGGCGGGGCTGCGCGAGATGCGCCGCGACGTCCTGGCCGGGGCGCGGGGGAGGGTCCTCGAGATCGGCGCCGGCACCGGCCTCAACCTCGCGCTCTATCCCGAGCAGGGCGTCGACAGCCTGACCCTGAGCGAGCCCGACCCTCACATGGTCAGGCAGCTGCGCGAGAGGATCGGGGAGTCCGGGCGCGAGGCGGAGCTGATCCAGGCGCCGGCGGACAATCTGCCGTTCGCCGACGACAGCTTCGACACCGTCACGGTGACGCTGGTCCTCTGCACGGTCCCCGACCAGCCGGCTGCACTGCGGGAGATCCGCCGCGTCCTCGAGCCCGGCGGCCGGCTGCTCTTCCTCGAGCACGTCCGCGCCGAGGATCCGGGCCTGGCCGGCTGGCAGGACCGGCTCGAGAAGCCCTGGCGCTTCCTCGGCGACGGCTGCCACTGCAACCGCGACACGGTGGCGGCGATCGCCGCCTCCCGCTTCGAGATCGACGAGCTCGAGCACGATCGCCTGCCGAAGGCGCCGCCGATCGTTCGCCCGCTGATCCGCGGCAGCGCCATCCTCTCCAGCTAGCTCTCCAGGACCTCGGCCACGGTCTTGACCGCCAGGCCGCTGGCGGCGATCTTTTCGATCATCGCTTTGAAGGTCGCTTCGTCGGTCTGCTGGCCGCCTTCGGCGCCGCTGGCGACGAGCTCGTGGAAGCAGAGGAGCAACCAGCTCTTGTGGGTCGAGCACTGGTTCAGCGCCGTTTCGAGTTCGGCGGCGGTCGCGGTCGAGCCCACGACCCAGGTCCGCAGCCGGCTGCTTTCACCGGGCGGGAAGGTCTCCTGCGGCCCGGTTGCGCCGCCCCTGCCGCCGGTGGTGCCGCGGATGCCGTTGAAGAAGCGGCGGGCGATGACCATCTGCGAGGCGGTGAAGGAACCCTGGGGCCAGGCGAAGAGATCGCGGCGCTTGAAGCCGTTCTCGATCAGCCAGCGCTTGATCCCCTGCATGTCGGCTTCGACCACGGAGTTTGAGAGGTTGGCGAAGCCGGCGTTGTGGTCGGCGACGGTGTCGGCGTGGGCGGCGATGTCCCAGCCGTTGTTGGTCTGCAGTGCCAGCGTCTGGGCCAGGGTCAGGTAGTTGGCGGTGCCGATCAGGTCGCGGATGATCACCGCGGTGGCGCGGTAGCCGAAGCGGTCGAGGTTGGGGCGGGCGCGGGTGTAGGTCGAGCCCCAGCCGTCGTCGAAGACGATGCTGACCACGCCGGTGCCCGGCTGCGGCACCGCCGCGATCTCGTTGACGTGGAAGGTGACCGGGGCGGCACCGTCGTCTTCGAAGCGGAATTCGACGAAGTTGACTTTGCTTCGCGCGATCGTGCCCGGCGGGAAGTTGTTGACGAGGTCCCCCCAGCTGATCGTCATCGTCGCCCACTCGCCGTCGGCCACATAGGGCTGAACCGGGATCGAGATCGGGTAGTGGACGTTGTTGGTGGCGAGGTTGTCGCTGGAGAGGAACACTTCGAAGGTGCCGATGTGGGCGAGCCCTTCGACCTTGAAGACGATCTGCAGGTCCTTGCCGGTGAAGTCGTAGGGCCCGACCGATTTCTTGCGTACATGCGACTGGACTTCGTCGCCGGCGGTGACGAACTTCAACGACCGCGTCCCGATCACGAAGTCGGTGGTGTCTTCGGAGAGGGTCCCGGTGCCTTCCGACTTTTCGTAGCCGTGGCCGGCCTGGAACTGCTGCAGGACGGTTTTCTGCGGCCGCGCAGGAACCTTGAGCGAGGTCAGCTCGAGTGCCGCCTTTTCGATTTCGGGGAAGCTCGACCAGGCCATCGGGGGCGATCCTAGACCGCGTCTGCCCGCGCCGAAGCCGCTCTCGGCGGATGTTCGTGCTCAGCCGGCGGCGAGCAGGCGCTTGGCCAGCTCCGCCGAGCTGACGCCGATGAAGGCACCGGCGAGCACGTCCGCGGGATAGTGGACACCGGTATGGACGCGGGAATACCCGACCAGCGTCGCCAGCACCCGCAGCGGAGCGGAGAGCGCCGGCCGCACGGCGCCGGCGGCGGTCGCGAAGGCGAAGGCGGAGGCCGTGTGGCCCGAAGGGAACGAGCTCGAGCGCGGCATCGGCACGTGGCGGCTCGCCAGCACCCGCAGCTCCTCGCGCTCGGGCCGGCGCCGGGTGGTCAGCGGCTTGGCGAGGAGGTTGGCGAAGGCCGAGGCGATGCCGAGCGCCGCCAGGCCCTGCAGCGAGGCTTCGCGCCCGCGGCTGCCGCCGAGCAGGGAGAGGCCCGCCGCCGCCCCGAACCAGAGCTTGCTGTGGTCGGCGGCGCGGGAGAGCCGGCGCATCGCGACGTCGAGGCGGGGCGTCTCGGTGCCGGCGACGGCCGCGTAGACGGCGGTGTCGACCACTTTCGCCTCGCTCAGCCAAGCTGCCATCGGGCGATGATATGAGCCGCCGGCTCGGGGGGCGAGTAGCGCTGTGCGCGGCGCCGGACCCCCGGATTCACGAATTCAACGCACGATAATGGTAGTTATGTAAACCCGAGGGCTAAAGAGAAGATCCCGGGGTCCGACGCCAGTTACCGTGCTCACTGCTGCTCACCTCCCCTGCTTTTCTCGTATGCCTCGACGTGGGCCTCGATGGCGATGTTTGCCTCCGCGGTATAGGTCCGTCGCTCATCATCGGCGATCGCGGTGAACCTGTCGTACAGATCGAGCGGCAGACGCACCAGAACTGCTTTGCGCTCCTGCCCGTTCCTGCCAGTGGTCGCCGTCGCCGCCATTGGTTCGGCACCGTACAGGATACTGATACAGCTTGTCAACTCTGATCTAAGTCTTTAGCTAGCAAGCCCCCCGGACGGAAAGCTTGTGCGACCGGCAGGTCTGCCGATAGACGCAAAAAACCCCCGGACAGAGCCGAGGGCTTTTTGCAGGGTGGCAGTCCGTAGGACCAATCCGAGATCCACTATATAGCCAATCAGGCAACTTCCAAGCGTTCCGCGAGAGCGACCAGCTCAAGCACCGTCACACCGAGGCCGCCGGCGATTAGACAGATCGATGCCCATCGCATGTCGCGATGCCCACGCTCTGCCTTTGAGACCCACGTGAGATGCACGCCCGCTCGCAGAGCCAGTTCCTCCTGGGTCAGTTCTTCACGGAGACGAATCTGTCGAATGGCAGCAGCCAGATCGGGTTGAGGGTGCGGCGCATCGGGCATCGTGGTGAATCCAACGCGCCACGGACGCCTTGGTCTATAGCCGCCGAGCCAAGTCGATCAGAAAGTTGCTCAGGCGCGTTCCCCGTAACGGGTGCCGTCCCCCGAAACAAAGAAAGCCCCCCACCTCCGAGGAGGCGAGGGGCTGGATCGAGCCTCTGCTTTTTTGTGGGGCGGCTACGGCACTGCGGTCGCGAGCTGCTCGCGGAGTTCCTGTAGCTCCCCCCACGCCGCGGCGCCGAGGCGGATAGCGACGAGGAGGCGCTGACGCTGGGTCTCGTCGAGCTTGTAGGCGGCGCCGACTCCCCATCCGGCGATGTCGGCGGCCTCCTCCTGCATCTCCTGTAAGAGGACGTCGACAAGCTTCTCCCAGCCGGAGTTGCCGTACTTCGCCTCGGTGTGATCGAGACGGGCTAGCACCTCCTCGGCGAATCCTTCGGGGGCATTCACCTGCTCGAGTAGCTCGCGCTCGAGGGTGTGGTCGCGCTCCACTCAGACCACCGCCGGTAGGTGCCGCTCGGCGATCGCCGCCAGGTCGGGTCGGTCGGAGATCCCGAAGGCTCGTTCGACCGCCCGCTTGCTTGTCGCAAGGTCGAAGCCGAGGACGCCGATCGTCGCCCCGTTGACCTCTACCAGCGCATAGCGAGTCTTGCGCTGGGTCCGCGTGACGGATTGGTGACGCCTAGAAGCGCGCTCAGCGCGACGAACCCTGTAGGCCCGCGTCCTACAGGCCGGAACCCTGTAGAGCTGGTTAGCGCGGTCCGGGGTGAACGGGCCGCAGCCGCACTTACAGGCGCGCTGCTCAGTGTCGGATCGCATCGACGATCCGGGTGATCAGCAGCGGCCCGAACGCCGCGGCGACGGCGAGCCCGGCGGCGATCGGCTGCGGCACCCCGACCTGGGTCGAGAAGCCGTAGACGGCCAGGCCCAGGGCCGGACCGGTCAAGGTCTCCGTCGGGCGCTTGGTGAACAGGTTGGTGATCGCTTCCATAGCGAGTCCTTCCGTTGGGGGGTTGGTGGTCAGCGCGGCGCCGGGACGTCGACGACCGGTTCGACTTCGGCCGCCGCCGGCGCGGCTTCCCTCAGTTCGGCCGTCGAGGTGCCGGCCAGGGGCAGCGAGAGCCGAGCTCGAGGAGCGCGGCGGACCCGGCGCGGCACGTCACGGACGCGGAGCTTGGCCAGGGCGGCGCGGCCGCCGAGGACCTTGCTCACGTCGACGTCGCCGGCGACGCCGGCAACCTTGCCGGTCCAGGTGTACTGCCAGAGCGCCCAGGTCGACCACGGCGAGGGGACGTCCGGGTGGCTGACGCCGAGGTGGGCGATCCAGAGCAGGTAGTGGTTAAGGAACCGACAGCCGCTCAGGTGCTCGGGGATGTAGCTGGGGAAGGTGTAGATGATCGGCTTCTCGCCGAGGACCTTCTTGATCGTGTGGACGAATTCGCCGAGCGTGCGGCAGGCCGTCGCGTCAGAGACGGAGGTCTGCTCCTCGACGTCGACGAACGGCATCAGGAACCCCTTGCCGTAACCGGCGTGCCCGATCGCCGCGGCGAAGAAAGCAGCCTGGGCCTTGCCCGACGCACCGCCGAAGGAGAGCCAGTGGTAGACGCCCGGCACCAGGTGGGCGGCGCCGATCGAGCGCAGCTGCGCGCGGCCGAAGCAGGGGTTGACGTAGTTCGCGCCCTCGGTGGCCTTCGTGACGGCGAAGCTGGCGCCGTCGGCGCGGACCTTGGCGAAGTCGATCGAGCAGCCGTTGTTGGAGGAGATGTCGATCCCCCACGCCGGGCCCTTCGGCTTGCGGTGGTCGTGCTTCTTGGGCGGCTTGTGCTTGGGCGGGTGTTTCGGGTGCGCCGCCGGCGCCGTGGTGCCGCCGGCGACATGCGGGACGTGCTTGGGGGTCGTGTGGACCGGTCGGGAGATCGGTCGGCGCAGGCGCTTCCACACCCGGGCAGAGACGACGCCGTTGACTGGGATCTGCTCGGCCGCCTCAAAGCGCCGGACCGCGACCGTGGTCGCGTGGGTGAAGGTGCCGGTGACGGCGACGGTCTTGTTGCCGTGGCCGCGCAGGAGCTTCTGGACCTTGCGCACGTAGATGTTCTGGCCGGGCCCGCCGGAGTGCAGGCGCAGGGTCGGGCTGTGGAGGTTGGGCCCGGGGTTCGGGCGGTGCCAGCAGCCGGTGTAGTTGTAGTGCCACCACTCCGAGAAGGCTTCGGTCTTGGCCCAGCAGAAGCGCTTGCCGTGGAGGACGATGTAGCCGACCGTCGCCTGGGTTCCGTCGATCGCCAGACCGACGCCGTGATTGGAGGTCCCTGGCACCGCGGCGTTGCCGCAGCTGCCGATGTTGCACCAGTAGGCGCGGTAGTAGACCTGACGGGCATAGGGGCGGTAGGCGGAGTCGCAGCCGTTGATCGACAGCTGCTGGCCAGCGGCCAGGGCCATGGAGTTGAACGCGGCCGCCGCATCGTTGGCGAGCTGCCCCTCGAGGGGCGTGCAGTGGACGCCGTCGGCGACCTGGGACATGGCACTCGGGGGAGCGTCACCGTTGGTGAATGCATGGGCGCCCGGTGCGCCGACGCCGAGCAACATCAGCGCCGCCACAAGGGCGAGCAGGGTCCGCCGCATAGCGGACCTCCTTTCGATTGAGGCCGCTAGGCGGCGTGTGTTATTCGGTGCAGACGGTCAAGCCGGTCAAGCGATTGACCGAGCAGACGATGTCCCCGACCAGGCCGCCGGGGTTGTCGAGGATCCCCGCCGTCGGGGATTCAGGTGCAGCTTCGGGTTCAGGTGTCGATACAGGCGGTCCTTCAATGGTCGCCGCCGCTCCGGGGTCGGTCGCCGCGCCGCCTTCACCGGCAGGCTTGCCGGTCGGGGCTTCGACTTCAGGCGCCTTCGGGTTGGCTGGGTGCTTAGCGGGGGTTCCTTCTCCGGCCCCGGAGTTGCCGTCGGCCGGCGACGGCGGGGATGCAGGCGCGGCAGTTGCCGCCGGTGCCCCCTCCTCCCCCCCGCCCTCGGTGCCGAGCTCGCCGGCCGGCGTCGATCGGACCTGGCGCGCGGCGGCCTTCGACCCGGGCTTGGGGCACGGGTACCCGACCTTCCAGAAGTTGCGGCAGGTGTCCTTTATCGAGCGGGCTTCGTCGGATTCGCGCTTGATCCGCTGGCAGAGCTTGCCGCCCGGATCGTCTTCGCAGGCGGAGAAGCGTTCGAGCTTCGTGTCCTGCTGGCCGTTCACGACGTTGGCAAAGATCGCCCCGCCTAGACCCGCAAAGGCGGCGAAGCAAACCAAGCCGCCAGCGACCATTAACAGTGCGCGGCCGCGGCGGGCACGGGTGACCATGCGCTCGACGTCCTCAGTCATCCAATAACCCCTTTCAGGAGTAAGGCAGTGAGCACGCCGAGGACCCCGGTGACGATCAGGGAGACGGCGGCCGTATAGAGAGCGTTCGTGTTGCGGTTGAAGGCTTCGCGCAGAAGGCCGACCTCAGTCCGGAGGGCGGGGATCTCCTCGACGTCGCCCTCGACGTTCTCGATGCGGTCCTCAAGGCGGTCGACGCGGCGGACCGTGAGGCTGAGAGGCGTCGGCTCAGGCACAGGCTCGTCCTCCCTTGCGAGGTGGTGGTCAGGGGATGTCGGCCCCCGGGATGGGCCGAAATTCGGGGGTATCCATGTGTCGCAACCGAGTGCGCTCTATGCTCCACGACGTTATGAAGCGAGCCTCTTTACTTCTCAGCCTGCTCTTGGTCCTCGCCGGCGCCGGTCAAGCGCAGGGCGCGGTGAGGGCAGATCGCATCCGATACGAAATTTTCATGACCGCGCCGGAAGCGGTCGAACAGGTCCGGGCATCCGGTGGCTCGGTCCATAGCTGTCGGCGCCTGGCACTGCGCCATTTCCGTTGTCGCGCGACCTACTGGTCCATTCGGCACGAAGCCGAAGAAGTCGAACCAGGCGTCGTCGTCGAGATCGCGGCTGAACCCGTGCCGGAAGAACTCACCGTGGACGTAGGGCTCAACGGGGTTCGCTTTCCTTCAGCATCCGCTTGAGGCCGAATCGGCTCGCGGGTTCAGCGGGTCGACTACGCCGCCACCTTCACGGCCTCGAGGACCGACCCGTCGAGGATTGACAGAGCGCCGGCGTCTTCGGTGTTCTGGGCGTACTGGATCTGCAGGTTGCCGGCGGTTCCGCCGCCCTTGATGACAGCCGTGACGGGTATCCCGATTACCCCCGCGCGGGTACCGAATTCGAGGGCCGTCCCTAGCGGCAGGATCGGCGCCGGGGTCGTGCCGACGACGGTCGGCGCCCACCCTCCGGTCAGCGCGCCGGCGGCTGAGTAGGCGCCCCAACGGCCACTCGCTCCGGCCGGGGCGGTGAAGCCGAGCTTCAGGTCCATGGCATTGTTAGCTGCTTCCACGAATAGGAAGTAGGTCACTCGCCAGCGCTCGGTAGCCGAGGCGCTGATCGGTAGCACCAGGCCGGTGATGTTCTGCAGCACGGTCTGTTTGGTGATCGGCCCGACGCCGGCGGCGAGCACCGCGGTGACCGGACTACTCGCAGCTTTGCCTTCAGGTCCGGTGGCGCCCGTGTCCCCTTTGACCCCCTGCGGACCTTCAGGGCCCGCTGCCCCGGTGCTGCCTTTCGGACCTTCCGCCCCGGTCGCCCCAGTCGAGCCTTTGGGGCCTTCCGCCCCGGTGTCACCTTTCGCCCCTTTGGGTCCTTCGGGCCCGGTCGGCCCCTGTGGACCCACGCCACCTTCAGCGCCTTTCGCTCCAGCTGGACCCTGGGTGCCCTGCGGTCCTTCCGGACCGGTGGCGCCCTGGTCGCCTTTCGGTCCCTGCGGGCCTTCAGCGCCAACCGTGCCTTCGCCGTCGGGGCCTTGTGGGCCTTCGGGCCCGGTCGGCCCCTCTACTCCCTGCGGACCCTGGGGTCCGGTTGCCCCGGCCGGACCAGTTTTGCCTTCGTCGCCTTTTGAACCCTGGGGGCCGGCGACTCCCTGCGGGCCCTGGGGTCCTTGCGGCCCGTCGTCCCCGGTCGGCCCCGCCTCGCCGCGGGCGCCCTGCGGACCCGGGGCGACGATCTCCACCACCTCACGGATCTCCTCTTTGACGACGACGATGTCGGTCATTTGGTCGCCTCCGGGGAGAGGTGGACCTTGCCCTTGAGCAGACGGATCGGTCCGCCTTCGGGCGGCGTGAGCTCCAGGTCCCAGACTGCCTCCCGGCCGACCGCCGCTGCGACCGCGGTGCGGGTCTGCTCGGCGGTGGCCCGGACGAATCCGGTGCCCTCGTCTTCGAGCTCGATCGAGAAGGTGAGGAGCGGGCGCGTCGAGGTGAAGCCCTCCCGGACCTGAGCGGCGGCGGTGTAGCCCTCGAGCGGCGTCGGCGCTTCCTCGGAGTCCAGCCACCTGAACTCGAGCTGGTAAGAGGCCCCCGCCTCGAGCGTGATGTTCTTGATCGCAGCAGGCATCGTTTCTCCTCTCAGGTCACAGGTTGCGGGCTTCGCGGCCGATCGCCTGGCGGGCCAGGAAGGCTTTGAGCAGCTCGTAGCCGTTGTCGACGGAGATCGTCAGCTGCTTCGAGTCCTGATCCCAACTGGGCGTGGAGGTGATCAGCCGCGGCGCGTCGTTGGGATGGTTGGTCAGGGAGAGCGTTTCGCCACACCGCAGCTTCCAGCCCTGCTGCCAGTGACCGGCGGCGTCCCTGACATAGCCACCCTGGATCGTGATCGTGCCGGGCGACTTCGGCCGGTTGTACTCGAGCAGGTAGGCCCGGCACATCTGCAGGCAGTCCTCTTCGGTGGTCGGATAGGGCGCCGTGAAGTCCTTCCAGAGCTCGTCGCCGTGGAGGTTGGCCGGGTTGGTTTCGGTTTCGTCTCGAAGCTCGGGATGGTCGGGCGGGTACAGGGTGTGGGTGCGACCCCAGAAGTCGGTGTAGGTGCCTTCGACCCCGTTGGCGAAGCCCTCGATCGAGTCGCCCTGGAGCGGGTTGAACCGCACCCCCGGGTCGGTCGTCTTCACTTGCCAGTCGTACTTGGTCAGATCGTTCGGGTAGAACTGCACTTCCCGGTTCTCGAAGACGCCGAGTTCGAAGAGGTGGAGGTCGTTGAGGGTCTTGGCGGCGTCGTAGGGGAAGGCGGCCTGGAAGGCGGCGTGCTTGACCGGATAGGTCGTTGCCTGGCCGGCCCAAGTGAGCGGCGTGAAGTTGTTGAAGATGTACTCGAGCATGTCGGAGACGGTCAGGCCTGCGTCGGCGCCGGTCCCCTGCACGGGCAGGCTATGGAGACCAATTACCGCGGCGTTCTGAAAGGCGTATATGTTCGACATCGGGCCTTCGTAGGCGCCGGCGTACATTGCCCGCATCCGCGCCCACTTGTAGCCCGGTCCGGGCGCCACCACGCTCTGCCCGGGGACGTTTGCGGTGCCGTCGTAGGTGGTGCTGACTTTGTTCGTCGTGTAGAGGTCTGATGTCCCCAGCGCGACGTTGTTTTCGAAGTCTTTTTCGGTGTTGAGGGCGCGGTGGTCGAACAGAACCCGGTCGATGTCGGCGTCGTCAAAGTTGTAGTGGGCCTCACCGGCCTCCTTGCGGCCGGCCGCGGCGTTCACGTTGGTGAAGTCGATGACGACGCCGGGTGGCTCAGTGGGCGCCGTGGAGGGCGCCCCCGTCGAGACCGACGCCGCCAGCATGATCGCTGCTTCGAGCAGCTGTAGCCGACGTGCCAAGGTCGGCTCCCCCCAGTGGCCCTGGTCCCGGTCGATGAAGGGCACGGTGAATTTCCGGAATTTCGCGGTCCCCATCCAGCCGATCGTGGTGATGGCGAATTGCTGGATGGGATCGTTGGTGCGAGCGAAGTCGTGGACCCGCCCTTCATATGCCACCTCGCCGTTCTTGCCGACGAAGCGGACCGTGTCGAGGAGGTTGAGATCCTCGTGGTCCTTCATGACAGGGCGGGTTACGGTGAGACCGCCTGGCCCGAACCCTTCGCCGCGCTGCGTTTGGAAGTTCTGCCCCTGGGGCCGCTTGCCCGCCTTCTTCGAGTTGGCGTCCCATCGATAGATGGTGCCGTCGTGGGTCTCGATCTCGGCGTCGAGCTCGATCGGCGGTTTGGAGCGCCGCGGCCGCCGCGGCGGCACGTTCGCGACGTAGTAGGGCCATTGCCCGTTCTCGTCGAGCACGAAGAGCTGCGCCATGCTGGCGCTGTTCGGAGCTTTGCCGGTCTCCCGAACCGTGCCCTTGGTCGAGAAGGGCCACTCCGTCGTGGCACCGAGATTGAGGGCAACCCGGGCGTAGGTGTCGTTCTCTGCCTTGCAGACGACGCCGTCGTGACTGATCTCGATGCTGTCGCCTAGAAGGTCGTCGGCGGTGATGCGGATCGGTTTGTCGAGCTTGCCGACCTGCAGGCCTTCGCCGAGATGGGGCGTGCTCGCCTCCTCACCGGTCGCCAAGTTCTTCACCGTGACGACGCCGAGGTCCTCTTCGAGTGGAGCCAGCCCCCCTGCCTCCCTCAGCACGCAGCTGCGCGGCACGCCGAGGCAGGTGAGGGTGTAGGTGCCGTAGAGGAAGTACCCGTGGTAGCAGTGGTCCTGGTGGAAGGGCTCGCCTTCGGCTTCCTGCCAAACCAGGTAGGGCAGCCGCATCCACGATTCACGAGGGTCGGCCGAGGCGTTCTTGTGGCCGTCGACTTCAGAGCCGTTGTACTCGTATTCGAGTGGCCCCGAGCCGACCTCCATACCGACCATCCAGTTCTCCGGCGCCAAGTCGCCGTGCTGGTCGAGGACCCACATGAGGCGCTCGCGCGGGTCGAGGCCGTCGTAGGCGCCGCGGGCTTCCTTGTCGAGGCAGATCCGGTTGTGTGGGCTCGCGGTCCCGAGCCGCTCGCTCGAGGTCGTGGCGTTGTAGGAGCACCAGTTTTTTTCCGGTTCGGGCGTGGTGGCGTCGATACAGAAGGCGACCGGCAGGCCTGCCGGTACGACAACGCCGCCGAGGTTGACCGGGATTATCTGGGTCGCGAGCGTGTTTTCCGGACCGATCAGGCCGAACTCTTCCTGGGTAGCGACGTAGCGCGCTTCCATGTCGAACTCCTCTTCTGCGAGGACCTCTTCGAGGTCGGGAGTGCCGTCGCGCTTCAAGTTGCAAAGACGCACCCGGATCCGCCCACCGTTACCACGGCCGTAGTTGGTGCGGGAGGGTTTCGAGGGCGGCTGGAAGTTCGTGTTTTCGCAGTTGAATGGGAAGCCGACTCGGTGCAGAGTCGTGTCCTGGTCGAAGACCTTGACGTTGCAGATCATCCGGTCGTTGGAGCGGAAGACCTGGTTGTTGGCGTTCTGGGCGCCAACCGGGATCTGGACGTTGCGTTTCTGTCCCCACATACGCCCCTTCGGCGCCCGGCCAGCCATGCCGCTCTGGTAGAGGTCGGCCACCTGGTCAGGTTCGAGGCAAACGCCGTCCCAGGCCGCGAAGTCCTTCATCAACCCCGCGAAGGGGATCCCGCCCGACGACTTGCCGCCGACCGCCAGTTTCGCTTCGTTGGCGGCAAGCGAGCCGCCGAGGGCCGCGTCGAGGATCTGGGTGCTGTCGAGGTAGAGGGAACCCCGTTCGCCGTCGAAGGTCCAGGCCAACAGGTGAGGGACTTCCAGGGAGGTGGCGACGTCGGCGCTGACCGAGTTCAGTTTGCCGCTCGCGTCATAGCGGACCATGCTGATTTTGTCTTCGCGGATCTGGACCGCGTAGCCACCCGTGACGGTGCCGGTGAGCGGGAATTCCTTACTGAAGATCCGGCGGGCGGTGTTGTCGAGCAGGGAGGGCTTGATCCAGACGAGCAAGGTGTAAGGCGTGTGGCCGGTGAAGTTCAGGAGCGCGCTCGAGGGCGCCGCGATCCGGCCGGCGCCGGTGCCGGGAAACTTGGCCGAGGTGCTGGCGTCGCCCGGCATGAACGATGGTTCGCCGAGCGTGGGCCCGGCGACGACGGTCCACGAGGTTCCGCCGACCAGGTCGACGGCTTTGGTCGCGGCTTTGGCGTCGCCCAGCGGCAGGAAAACGGTAGGCGAGAGCGCCAGTACGTCGGCCTGGTAGGTCATTTCAGCGCGGCGCCAGGAAGCGCTCGGAGACCTTGACTTCCAGGCCCTGTTTATCGGTGACCCGGCGATCGGCCTCGGTGTCGACGTCGTTCTGGCGCATCTTCGCGACGAGCCGGGAGTCGCCGGGCGGGACGTAGAGGCCGCCACCGCGATATTGAGAGGGCGGTCCGTAGAAGACGCCCGTCTCATCCTGCCGCAGGAAGTCATCTCCGCCGCCGCCGCGAACCTCCGCCTGCCGATCGGAGTAACACACACGGCCGGGCTCAGGCGTTCCCACCACGCTGAAGTGGCTGTAGCCGCGGGAAGCCGCCAGGCCCGAGGTCCAAACGTCGTACATGCCTGCCTGCCCGGACTCCAGAACCCCTCCGGCCGCGAGGTCGTCGTCCTGGCCGACGATCGGGGAAACCGTAAACGCATTGCCGCCAGGCCCGAGGAAGGCTTGCCACGTGCCGGTCCCCGTGGCTTCCAGATTCATGGGGCAGCGGAAGATCGGGGTAGACGGCCCGCCGATTGACGTGACCCCGAGAAGTTTCTCTACGCCACCAACTCGTTTGAACACCACCAATTCGATCCAGGGCGAAAAGAAAGCCACCTGACTTACCACGAAGGCACCGAGCCAGTTTTCTGGATCGAGGTAGCGCAGGAGGACCCCTCCCCGAAACACGTTTCCGACTCCTCCAAATACGAAGTGGTCTCCGGGAACTTCCACCATGACCCCCACCATCGCGTTGGTGTGGGTGGCGCTCCCGGCCAACGCGTAGCAGCCAGAGTGGAGATCGGCATCGCTGACTTTCGAGCGCGTGACTCGATGGAGGACCGGATCGATTTGAAAGCCGTTGGCGCCCGTCTTAACCGCCTCCAACCAGTCTTCGCCGGAGCCAAGTGCCTTCGGTTCGTCCAGGGGTCCTTCCGCCTGTTGGAACTCGTCATAGGCGAGCAGCTGGGGGGCCTGGGTTGATTGCAGACCACGAGCCTTCCCCCATCCGTAGGTCGTGGGGATTAGCTCGATGTAGTTGATGTCGTTGTCGTGAATGGCCCCGGCCGACTTCTGTTCGATCCGGATCTCGGATCGCTGGTCGCCGATCTCCACTTCATCCAACGACACTTCGCCGCAGTCGATCTCGAAGTAGTCGTCGACGTCGGGCGCGGCGACAAACGGCAGAGAACGGAACGGCCCGTCGCCTACGCGATAGCTCACTCTGAAGCGGGCATCTTTGCTGGTCGGCCACACCCGCGGCTTCACCCTGAAAGAGCCGATATGAGGAAGATCGCCGGTGCTGCAGATCGCCGTCGGCGAGTCGATTGCGGTCGCCCTCACCACTTTTTCTGCTGAATAGGCGCCTGCGCGGGTGGTGATCGAGCCGGAGAATCCCGCCGTGGTCAGCGCGGCGGCCGTGATCAGCGCTGCCCCTGAGTCTTTGTCGAGGCCCCACTCGAGGTGCCGTCGATCGACGGCGGCTTCCTCGGTTGCGATCAGACGACCCTCCGCCGGTACGTCGCCTTCGACGCCGAGGAGTTCCTCTTCCTGTACGGGGGCCGAGCTCGAGGTCGCGACCAGGATCGTGCGCTCGGGGCGGTAGAGAAAGGGGCGGCAGGTCAGCTTGACCCCGATCACCGGCGAGGCGACGAACCAGCCGGCGAGGTCGCCCTCGGGGGTGATGGGCAGGTCCGTGATCTCGCCGAGCAGCATCTTGGGGATGTAGGACCGCGTCGACCCGGCCGGCGTCCACACCCCGGGCAGCCCGCCCTTGTCGCGCCAACTCTGGGCCTCCTGCAGCAGGTCGTTGAGTTCCCCCCACTTCGCCAGCGCGATATCCATAGAAAGCTGGGGGACGACGCGGACCGAAAAGGTGAATTCGGAGTTGGTGTAGGTCGGCTCGTAGGCGAGCGCGGCGCCGTCGGCATCAGGGTTGTCGACGAACTGAGGGCGCTTGGGGGCGGGCGTGAACTTGAAGCTCCCCGACTCGATCGAGAAGTCGATGCCGTCGTTGAACGACAGACCGTCGAACTGCAGATCCTCGTAGTCGACCATCAGCTGCTCCCCACGGTGCCGATGCCGGTCGCCAGGGAGCCCTGCGCCACGCGCGGGCCCAGCTGGCCTTCGATCATGTCCGCCAGCGCGCGCTTTGCCTCGGCCGCACTGACACCCAGCTCGGAGGAGGCGATCGCGTTGGATTGGTCGATCGATTCCTTGGTCGCCTTGAGCATCGCGGTGAGTTCTTCAGTGGCGTGTTGCTGGCGTTCCGCTGCTTCTTTCGCTTCTTCGGCGACCTTGATGGCCGGGTCCTCGGCTTCTTCCCCCGGTTCGTTGAGCCCGTGACGGGTGGAGCGGACGCCGGCCAGCGACGAGTCGACAGAGCCGAGTTCGCTGAGGATGTGGTCGCGCTGGCCGAGAAGCTTGCTGCGCTGCGCCGGCGAGTTGGGCGTCTTGAGACGCGCGTTGACGCTGCTCAGCTTCTCCTGCAGGCCTTTCTTGCGTTTCTTGAAGAGTTCTTCCTGGAAGGCGAGCACGGCTAGGTCGTCCTCTTTGCCCTCGGTCCCTTCGGCCTGGCCGAGGGCGAGCTCGCTGATACCCACTTTGCCGCCGTAGCCGAGGCCGGGCGACTGCAGGAGGGCCTGGATCTGTTTGGGCAGCTCCTTGGCGCTGGGCGAGAGCGGGGTAGACCTGAGCGCCGGCACCTCGGCGGCGACGTGGCCGCTCACGTGTAGGGCTTTTTCCTGTTCCTTGCGGTGTTCGCGACGCTTTTCACGGCGCTCCTTGGTCGCCCCCCCAGCGGCACCGCCAACGCCCGAGATCGGACCGACCTTCCCTTTCGGGAAGCTGGCATAGGCGCCGTTGGTAAACGCTTCCCACGCCCCTAGTCCCTGGCTTGCCAGGACCTTCGCTGCGCCCCTGGCGTTGGCCAGCGGATCAGTCAGGCTGTCGTAGTTCAGCCCGAAGTCGGCGGCCGTCTGAGGAATGATCTGCCAGAGGCCCCGGGCGCCGATGCTGTTGGTTACCGTCGGGTCTCCGCCAGACTCTGCTTGCGCAACCTGGGACATCAAGCCTGGGTTCGGCATCCCCGCGAAGTGGGCGAGGGAGGCGAGCTGGTCCGCGTTCAGGGTGCCGCTGCCGTGCACCCAGCCGCCACCGGCAAATCTGCCGATCGGGCCGCCCCGTGCGAAGAACCCAAGGTGGGCATTGGAGCCGAGCCCTGCGTAGTTGTCGACCATCGCCTCCTGTAGGCCGGCGACGTGCTGCTTCGCGTAGCCGATGTAAGCCTGCATGGCCCCCATCGAGCCAACCGAGTCGGTGGCGCCGGGGTTGTCCGGCGAGCCGTGCGTGTGAAGGGAGCCCGGAGCGCCGCCGATTTCAGCGTTGTGCTGCACCGAGCGAAACCCACTCGACATCGACAACCCGAATTTGCGGTCGAGGTAGGCGGTGACAGCGAGGGTGTGAGCGTCGACGTAGGCGTTGTCGCCGAGCTGCCCGAAAGAGGCGGGCGGGCCGCTGTAGCCGCTTACCCCGCCTACAGTCGTCTTCGGCCGATGCTTCTTCACGTATGCCTCGGCGGCCGAGAACCCCTTGTGGATCCCCGCCTGACCGAGCGCCCGCAACGGATCCGGACCCGAAAGGCGCGGTTCGTGCAGACCACCTTTGGCCATGTAGTGCGGGCGATTGAAGGTGCTGAAGAAGCCGTCGAGCCCCGCTACCCCGTACTCGTTGTACACGGCGCGATCGAGGAGTGGCGACTGGTGCTGCGTGATCGCGGCGAGCTTCTCGCCTGGCGCCACGACAGCTGACATCGACCCGTTGACGAACAACGGCACGGTGTCGTGGCGCCCTTGGCCGGGCACCGTCACCGGTCCACCCTGCGCTTTGAATTCCGGCACCTGTTCGAGGTACTTCTTGCCGCCGCCCCCACCATGAGCCTGCAGGTAATCGACGGTGAACTTTGGGATCTGGCCGGCCCCGAGCGTCTTCATCACCTGTTCGACGTTGACGCCAATGTTTGCGAGGGCTTCCGCCGTGGTGATCGAGAGGCCGCCGAAGGCACCGCCGACGTTGCTCTCGAGGGCTTCGCCTTTCTTGCCACCCTGGCGGGCCATCAGGTCGAGTTTGGTCACGACAGCCGAGCGCAGCTTCTCGACCTCGTTCTTGGAGAGCTGGCCCTTGGAGCGCATCTGCTGCGCCATCTGGATCATCATCTGGCCGGTCACCTGAGCCGCCGCTGGCGGCATCTTGTCCAGGTCCTGGGTGATGTCCCCGAGGCTCTGACGGGTGATTGACCCGGACTTCGCCCAGGTGCGCTCGAAGCCCTTAGCGATGCCCCAGGGGTCGTCTCCGCTGACGAGGTGTGCCTGGCGGGTAAGGCGCTGGATTTCGGCCATACCCGTCTTGGTCGAGATGACGCCGCGGTTCATGCCGATCTCGATCGCCTTTGCGGCGGCGTTGAAGTTCCGGGCGGCGGCGTCACGGGCGGCCTGAGTGCCCTTCTCGAACTTGGTCGCGATCGCTTGAGAGTCCTGCGCCATCACGTCCTGGATGTCGTTGAGGCGGGTGAACTTGCCGCCCTTCAAACCGTGGATTCCGTGTTGAAGATCCTGGCCGGCGATCGTCTGGGCCCGCAACGTCTTCTCAGCTTCAGCCTTCTGCTCGCGGGTGAGATCGAGCTGATCCTCAAGCGTTCGCGCCTCGGCCACCAGGAGCCGGTGCTCCTTGCCGTGCGTCGAGTTGACTTGCTCCAGAACCTGCAGGAGCCGGTGGGCGTCATCGCCCTGCTCGGCCCAGGTGGTGTCGGGCCCAGACGTCAGCCCGATCTCGTTAGTAAGGCCCTTGGCGGCATCCGCCAGACCCGAGATCTGGCTGACTCCGGGAAGCCGCTCGAAAGACCCGATGAGGCCACTGCCCTGATCGTCGAGCTGTTCAAGACGGGCTGAAAGGCCGTTGGCAGGGTCCTCGAGCATCGCCGTGGCGCCTTCAACCAAGCCCAGGCCCAGCCCCACTTTGCCGACAAACTTCCCGAGACCCTTCGCCTTGTCGATCAAACCGAACGCCTTGGTGCCGCCGGCGCCCAATCCAAACGTGGACATCGCCAGGGCACTCTCGGTCGCCGCGGCCCCACCGAACTTGGAACCCAACTGTTTGCCGGCGCCGAGCACCGCGGCGGGGCCGCCAAAGGCTTTGGAGGCGAAGAGGAGAATCGCAGCCTTGCCGATCGGATCAGCGTGTATGAAGCCGTGGATGGTCCCTTCCGCCACGGCAACGCCGAGCTTGCCTGAGCGTTCCGCGACGATCGGGACCGCCGCGTCGATCACGGCGCCGATTTCCTCTGGGACATCCCCCCAGTCGCGCTCAATCACATTGCCGCCAAGGCTGAGCTTTTCGCCCAGGTCGATGTCCTTGCGCGCCGCGATCGCGGCGAGACCATCGGCCGTGTGCTGCAGCTGCGGCACCAGGTCGCGGTTGAGATCCGTAGCGGCCTCATCGATCAGCGGCAGGAAGATGTTGCCGATCGACTCCTCGACATTCCCCACGCCGACTTTGATTTTGTCCATGGCGGTGGCTTGCGCCGCCGCGGAGCCGCCGAACTCAGTCGTGAGCTCTTTGAGGATCGCTTTCTGAGCCCGGAGAACGTCGCCTTCTTCGACCCACTGCGTGATCTGTTCCTTTTTCTGTTCGCTGAAGCTGACCCCGACTTTCTGCAGGGCCGTAATGCCTTTGATCGGGTCATTCAGGGCTTTGCCGACCTGGATCGCCGACGATTTGAAGTCCGAGCCCAGCGCCGTCGACATATCGACGATCGTCTGCGTTGCCTGGCTGAAGATCGCGTTTCCCTGGCCCGCCTCGTTGCGGATCTGGGTGAACGTCAGGAGGACGTTCTCTCCAGATTGCACCTGCTCGTCGTCGATGCCCGTTTTCCGACTAATAGCGCCGGCGAGGTCTTCTACGCCCTTCTGGCCGATGTGGGCGGCGTGTCCGGTCGACTCCAAGACCGCCCTGCTCTGGTCATGGACCTTGTTCGACTCTTCGGCCGCCTCGGTGCTCTTGGCGATGCCATACGCCGCGGCGCCGGCGGCGGCGACCACGGCGCCGCCAAGTACCGCTGCCCCCGTAGCGCCAGCATGGCGCAGCCGCGATCCGAACGTGTCGGAATCGCGGACTGCGCCACGGAAGGCACGCGACAGCTGGGAGCTGTCGCCTATGAGCTCAATCTCTAGCTTGCGAGATGGCACCTAGCCCCCTTCCTGCTGCCGAGCAGCCTGTAGGCGCCGATGAAGATCGGCGTAGATCTTGTCCCAGGATTCGCTGGTCAACTTGCCCACGTCCCAGGCCTGGATGCCGTACAGCTCGGCTAGGAGGGGGAACCAGTCTTCTTGGGGCCGTCGGTAGGGCGAACCTCCTCCTCAGCCTCCTCACGCGCGGCCAGCGCCGGGTTGAAGCCGACCGCCTGGTCGTAGGTGAAGTCGGCCTGCTTGCGCCGGCGGGCGAGGTAGGCGAAGAAGACGCGGCCTTTCGCGGAGCGCGTTACCCAACCCTCCGCCCACAGATTCGCAAGCGGTTCGTCGAACATCTCCTCCACCAGGATTTCCTCCTCGCTGGTGAGGTCGTAGAGGTCGATCTCGAAGACCTCGTCGCTGTCCTCGAACTTGCAGCGCATAACCAGTTTGGGCGTCTCATCGGGCTTGGGAGCAGGCGTCGCTTTTTTCCCCACGGTGGTCTCCTTCAGGTAGGTGGTCGACTGGTCGACAAATCGCGCCCCGACCCGGCCTGTCGACCAGCGGCCGGCCGGGAGCACGTCTTCAGTGAAAGCCGTTGCGATCGGCGATCACGTCAAGCGAGCGTTCGAGCTCGGCCTTGACGCGATCGGTGTGGTCATCGACCGCCGAGTAGATGAAGTGGCGGCCGCGAATCTCGATCGGGGTACCTCGAGGGCGGATCGTCCCCCCCCACTCTTGGACGTTGGCATAGGGCGAGTTCGAGTAGACCGACGCCCCGCGAGCTCGAACGGAATGCTTGATCGAGCTGGCCAGGGCGCCGGTCTTGCGAGGCGCGCGCGATCGCGCCTCGTCTCGGACCTCTTTTGCGATCTCGCGGAGGTGGTCCGTGAGGGACTTCCCGAGGTCCTTGTCGATGGCTTTGAGGTCGCGGCGCAGCTTCGCCAGGCCGTCGACCTTGACTGAGAGGTTGTCGCGGGCCATCGCCGCGGTCCTCCCTACAGCGCGGTGTCGGTGCTGATGACTTCGACCTCGAGCGGTGCGTCGGTGCCGTTGTCGAGCCCCTCGAAGCTGACGTCCGTGGTGAGCACGTCCGGCCCTGAGACCTGCGGCGAGGAACTGACCTGCTTGGCGGCGTTGAGGGTGAAGTTCGCGGCGAAGTCGTTTTCCCCGTCGATTTCGTCTCCCGTTGCCTTCAGGGCCAGTTTCGCCACCGTCTCGTTCTTGTAGCGGTCGTGGTCGGCGAGGCTCGCGAACTCCAGAGTCGCTGCGCCCTCGACCGTCACGAAGTCGTTGGCGATCGGCTGGTCTTTGAGCCCTTTGTTGCCGAGGTGGAGCCGGTCGGTTTTCTGCGGCACGGTGACCGTGACGGTCATCGTCCGCACGTTGCCGATCGGTTCCCCGCCCAGCAGCACGCTCATCTCCTGGAACGTGTACGGCAGGGCGTCGGCGTCGTAGGTGGCGGCCGCCAGCGCTTCACTGGTGGTCTCGTCCTGGGCGTCGACCGTCAGCGTGAAGGTGGCGATTCCGCTCGCCTCGATCGAGATTTTCATCGTGATCGCCTTGCAGCCGAGATAGCTGAACGGCTGGGTGGTGCCGCCGGTGTCGGGCCGGCCCACTTGCACCGTGGCGCTCTTGCCCCACGGCGGGGTCAGCCCGATTTTGTGCAGCTGTTTGTAGGCGGCACTGGAGCCGATTTTCGTCGGCGTGACGACCTCCCCGTGGAACAGATCGAAGATCGCCCCCATCCCCTGGTCGAAGAGTTCGAAGTTGAGATCTCCGCCGGCGCCGCGGCTGGTCGCACGGTGCAGGTTCTGCGCCTGCGCCATCCGCCCGCCTCTCAGGCCCTTGGATTTGACGAACTCCTTGGCGAGAGACAGGCCCTCCGAGGTGAACGGGAGGAACCGGTTCGGCGCTTTGTAGGTGCCGTAGGTGTCCTCCTTGCGGACGCCTACCTGCGCGCCCAGACCGCTTCGCTGTCCCATCTACTCGTCTCCTTTTTCCGGCCCGGGCTCGGGCGTGGTGGTCTCGGCCGACTTGGCCGGGGCCGCGGCTTTCTTCGACGACTTCTTCTTCGCCGGCGACTTCTTGGCGCCGACGCGGCTCCAGCCCTGCTCGAGCAGCTGCTTGCCGAGCTCCTCGGAGACCTCGACCGTCTTGCCGCGCTCCACGCGGCCGACCTCGTCAACGGTGAGGGCCGTAGGGCCCTCGGTGAACTTCACCTTCATTGGATGCCTCCTTGGGCTAGATACGGGCTTTGGCAGTGACGGTCATCAGGACGTGGAATCCCCACGCCTGGTCGAAGAGCAGCTGGCCGTCCTCAAGCTCTCTGACGCGCTGAAAGAGGACGTTGTCCCCGAGGTTGTCGTTGTCGCGGAGCGCCTCCTCAACGGCGGTGGCAAGCTCGTAGGCGCGGTCTTCGGATTCGATGTCGTCGCCGTCGACGGCAACAATCCGGAGAGTCACGTCGATGTCCTCATTAAGCGGCGGACGCCCACCGACGGCGGCAAACTCGCGGGTTGCCTTGCCTTTGACGATCCAGACGTACTCCGGGTCGGTCGGCTCCTTGCCCTTGGCGACGGTGACGCCATCCAAGGCCTCGGCCTCCTCGAGCGTGGAGAGGATGGCGTTCTTCACTCTGGGTATCGCGGTGAGGGCCATCAGCCAACCGAGAGGTAGCGGTGGTCTTCGACGAAGGCATTGACGCTCGGCAGCGGGAAGCTCGCGCCGCGAACGCCGGGAGTGACCAAGGAGTAGCTGCCCAACTCGTTGCTGACCGACGTCGCGCGCTCGTTCCAGTCGGTCGGCGATTTCGTCAGCAGGTAGCTCGCAAGATCCCTGACCGGCAGCTCTGCCGGTCCGAAGATCTCATAGCCGTGGACGTAGGCGACCTCGATGTTGGCCTGGCCCTCCGTCCACCTGAGCGGGGAGATCACGAGCCCCGCCGGATCCACGGTCAGCGTGTCGACGTCGACCGCCTCGCCGTCGACCGCGGCGCTGAGGATCCGGCGCAGCTGCGGCTGACGCACCAGCAGTGTGGTGGATCCGGAGCCGTCGAGCAGCTCCTTGCCATAGCGCGGGCGAAAGGCCACGCCACAGGCGCCCTCGATCTGAGTCGTCGCCGCCTCGCGGGCGCCGGCGATGTCCACGTCGTCGAGCGCCTTGCCGTGCTTCTTCTTGATTGCCTTCAGCGACGTAGCGAACCCGCCCACCACCTCGGCGTAGGTGGTGTAGGAGCTGTTGCCGTCAGTCCATACCGCGACTAGGAGATCGACCTCGGCGAGGTCGGCGCCGGCCAGGTCGACGGTGAAGTAGGCGTCGTCACCGTCGCCCTCTTCGGATGTCGCTTTTTCGGTAACGATCGCGGCGCCGGTGGAGTGGCGAGTGACGGTGACCACGGGATCCTCCGAGAAGGACACCGGGTCACCGTCAGCCTCAGGGAAGCGGAGCGTTGCGGCCGCTCCCTGCAGGATCTCCATGCTTCTACTCGGCGCCCTGTACGGCGTCGCAGGCCTCGAGGGCCTTGACCAGGTCGGTCTTGACGACGTTGCCGTCTTTGCCGCTGCCCTCGGGCTCGAGTGCCTTCTTCCGGTCCTCGATCACCTGCTCGAGGGACTCCTTGTCGAGCCCGTCGTAGGACACGGCCGCCGGCGCCTCACCCTCCTCGTCGGCGAGCAGCTCGACCAGGGTCGCCTTTTGCTCGTCGGTCAGCTCGTCCTCGTCGAGGTCGAGCTCGCGGTGCTTCACCTCCGTGATCGTGCCGATCAGGATGTCGACGAGGACCTCGTCGGAGGCGTCCTTAATGAGGTTGCCTTCCTTGACCTCGACCGAGGGCGTCTCCTCCCTCGGTCCGCTGAACTCCTCGAAGCGATCGGGAACGTCCTGCTCGAGCTGGGCGTACTTCTCGTCGGAGACCTCGGCCGACTCGCCCGGCTGCAAGGTGAGCTCCCGCCCGGCTTCGGAATCGAAGCCGGAGTAAAACACTTTCGCGGTGATCGTTTTCATTTCGATCACGTCCTTTCTGTCGCAGCGGTTGGTGACACGAGAAGGCCCCCCGCGAGCGAGGTCGCAGGGGGCCTAACGATCAGGTCGCGTCGACGTTGTAGGAGAGGGCGACCGCCTTGTCGGTGCCGTAGCGCTTTTCGAGCGCCTGGCGGGTGGTGACGATCACGCCGTCCTGGTCGGACTCGGCGTACAGCTCCTTGAGGAACTGGACCGTGAGCGCGCGTCGCGTACCCCGGAGCATCGCCTTCCTGTGGGTGGTGATGGCGACCGAGCGGGTTTTCGTCGTGTTGTCGAACACGCCGGTCGCGTTGAGGTCGCCACGGACGTACTCCGAGACGATCAGCGGAGCGCCGTCGGCCCGGGCGAGCTCGCCCGTAAGGATGGTCGCCGCGGCGCCGTACTTGTCGACCGTCTGGACCTTTTCTTCGGAGAGCAGGTCGATGTACGGGCCCATCCCGATGATGTGGACGAGGTTGCCGGGGTCGATCCCGTACTTCCCCATCAACTTGCGGTTGGCGCGGAGGCCGGCGACCGTCAGGTCACCGCCGCCGTGGTCCCGTTCGGCCGAGTTGGCTTTCGCGACTTTGCGAAGGCCGTCCCAGTTGAGCCGCGGATCGTCTTCGGCTTCCGAGTCGGAGTCCCGCGGCGTCTTGGCACCGTTGATCGCTGCGTCCTCGAGGTCGGCCGCGGTGAATTCCTCGAGCTCTTCCTGGAGGAACGCGAGGACCGCGATGATCGAGTCCTCGCTGGACTCCTTCGAGGCCAGGATCTCGGTGGCGAACTTTGCTGCCGTCAGGGTCAGCTTGCGCGACGCAGCCGTGATCTTCTTGATCTTCGTCTGCCCGGTGTCAGCCGTCTGCTCGGTGTGGCGGCCACCGCGGGTGCGGGCCAGCGCCCGGGCCGGAATGTCGAACGTTGGCGTCGGCATTTCGACCTCGGGGAAGAGGCTCAGCACCCGCAGCTGCAGGTTGACCCTCTCGATCAGACTGGCCGAGAGCTGGCGCGGGACGAACTCCTGCCCCTCGCCCGCCGTCTGGGTGTCCCAGGCCGCCTGCAGGGCCGGCAGGAACTGCGCTTTGTAGTACCTGCTGTCGCGGATGTCGAAGCCCCCTTCCGACTGACCGCGCATGATCGTGTTGAGCAGGACCAGGTTGTCGGACCGGGCCCGCAGATGGTCGATCGTCTCGACGTCACGCCGAAGCACAGCGGCGACGTCCGACGCCGGGAGCTCAAGCATCGAGACGAAACGCTGGCTCGGCGAGGCGCCCAGCAGCTCTTTCTCGACGTCGATCGGGTTGCCCTCGCCGTCGACGGCGACCGGGTCGGGGGTGTAGCCGCGGTGGGCCCGCGATTTGGAGACCGCCTCCGCGGCGATCTGCTCGACGGTCTCGCGATCGACGAGTCCTTCTTTCATCTCGGTGACCGCGGTGGTCAGCGCCGCAACGCTCCCCGCCACGTCCTCGAGCGTGGTCTCTTTCTCCTCTACCGGCATATTCAGTCCTCCTTGAGGGACTCGGTTACGTGATCGATCTGCTCGCGCATCTCGGCGAGCAGACCCTTGTTGTCATCGCCGTCACTGCCGGCGAGGTTCTGGTCGGGCGCCAGGTCCTCGGCACGACGTCCGCCGCGAAGGTCCTTGACGAGTTGACCGACGGTGTTCTCAAAGGTGTCGACCCGGTCAGCGAGGCCGAGGGCGACCGCACGCTGGGCGCCGATGCAGCGGCCCTCGCCGTAGCCGTTTCGGACATCGGAGACCGAGGCGCCGCGGCCCTTGGCGACGTCAGCGACGAACATGTCGTAGACCTCGTCGACACCCTCCTGGATCGCGGCCTTCGCCTCGTCTGAGAGCGGTTCGTAGGGGTTGCCCTCGGTCTTGTACTTCCCGGCGCTGATCAGCGTCGTGGTGACACCCAGGCGCTCATCCCATTTGCTGAAGTCTTCGTGCACACAGAAGACGCCGACCGAGCCGACGTCGCCACTGGGGGTGACGATGAGTTCTTCGGCCTGTGAACCGATCCAGTACGCCGCCGACGCGGCGAGCGTGTTGGCGATCGCCACCACGCGCTTGGATTTGGTCGCGGCCCTGACATCGGCGGCCGTCTCCGGTACCAGGTCGACGCGCCCCCCGGGCGAGTCGATCATAAGCAGGATCGTCGAGATCTCCTCGCTGCCGACCGCTTCGCGGAGCGCTTCGCGGAAGGCCTGCAGGCCGCCGCCGCCGCCGAAAAGCATGCTCATGAAGGAGCCCCGGGGGGTGATCATGCCCTGCAAAGTGATGATCGCGATCCCGCCCCCGGTGTTCGCGCCCAACGACCTGGCCGCCTCAATCTCCGGTCGCTCCTCGCCTGCGGCGACGCTCTCTAGCTCGGCGCGGACCTGCGCCTCAGTGAGGTCACCACGGCCGTAGCGGGTGAGCAAGGGGAGGGCCTCGGGCGCGATGCCCCAAACGCTTTGTCGCGGATCAGGACGCATGTTCGTTTTCTTCCTCCTGTGGTGACGGCGTGGGTTCCGGAGTCGGCTGCGGGATCTGGCTCGCCGTCTCGGTCGGGAGGTTCTCTTTGTCCCGGACCTCCGAGCGATGCATCCAGCCGGACTTCGGATCGAGGGCGAGGCGGTAGTAGGTCGCGCGTTGCTGTGCGTTCGGCTGTAGGAGCCCATCGCGCAGGAACTCGCAGAAGAAGGTGTTTGCCTGCGGGAAGAGGTCGCGGTCGTTCGATAGGGCCTGCTCGACCTTCTTCAGCGGGTTCTGCAGGGTGAAGGTGAGAAACGCCTGCATGTCGTCCTGGCGGTTCCCGTAGGTGAGCGAGTCACCGGTCTTCCCGCCGAGCAATGACGCCGGCATATTGAAGAAATCGGCGACATCGGCTCGGTTGGAGGCATGGAGTTCGACGAACTGCACGTCCTCAAACGGCATCGTGAAGGTCTCGAATTTCGCACCGGCGTCGAGGATCGCGATATCGCGTTTGCGCTGATGGCGCTCTTTCCACTCCTTGCGCATCCGGTCGCGGACATCCGGGTCTTTGATCTCCTGGTCCGTCTGAAGGGCGCCGGCGGGGATCGCGCCTTCGTCAAAGGTGTTGACGCCGTGCCGGCGCATCGAGAGACCCAGCTGCAGGGTTTCCCGGGCGAGGCCGATCGGCGAGAGCCCGGTGTAACCGTCGATCGTGAACAGCGGGACGTAGATCAGCTCAGCCTGGCTCCAGATCTTCGGCCCACCTGTCGACCTCGTCTCGTGAAATAGGAGACTGCCGTCGCCGCGGCGTTCAATCCGCACTCGCCAGGGGTCGAGAATATGCAGGGCCACGACTCGACTGCCGACAAACTCTTTCCCTATGAAGGCTTTGCCCCAGCTCGCCAGGTGGTTGAAGTAGAGGGTCCAGAATTGGACTGCGTCCTGACCGGGGTTCGGTTTGTCGTGCAGCAGCGAATATGAGGGATGGGAGGTCGCACGTTCGCTGCTTCCATCTTCGAGCCGGCGATAGGGAATCAACGGCATCGACCCCGGCGTCTCAGACGAGAGCCGGATCGCTTTGAAGACGGCCGGGAGCGTCAGTGACTTCTCGACGGAGATCGGCCCGGAGAAACCGTCGCCTTCTTCGTACATCCCTTCGAAGAGCCGCTCGACGACCGCGCCGCCGCCAACGTTCGCCTGAATCCCGGCCCCGCGGGCGAGCCGGCCGACCAGGCCCACTACTTCTCACCGCCGCGGTCGTACAAAACCGAGAGGACCCCGAGTGCGACCCCGGCAGCCAGGAGTCCAGCGAAGAGGCTCACCGATGCAAAGGCTCCAACGACACATCCGCAGCCGGCGACGAAGGTGACGTCGGTGCCGCGATTGCGAAGTCGCAGAGCGGCGGCCTTTAGAGAAGTGCCACCTCGGACGAAGGCTCCTCGGAGGTGCCCCCGGATTGCGCTTCCTTTGCTCGCCTCTCCCATATGGATTCCTCCTCTCCTTTTGCGGCCCCCCAGCGCGCGATCGTGCACGCGACCAGCGGGGTGATGTCAGTGGTTGACTTCTTCCGGCCCCAGGCCGACGCTTCGCCGAGCGGGCGCTCGGCCGCGCCAAAGACCGCTTCGTCGAGCTCGGGTTGACCGCCCTGCCGCATCGTCTTCTGCGGGACCGCGTCGTAGAAGTTGCCGCAGGCCTCCGCGTACTCGGCAGTTGAGACGACGGTCACTTCAAAGCCAAGCTTTTCTTCGACCCCGGGGATCAGGGAGGCGGCCTGGCTACGGCCGTCGACGAGGATGCTTCCCTCGGTCACGCCGTGGCGCTTTGCCAGCTCGCCCAGCCTGCCGGCGAGCCAGCCCGTCCCGCGGCGGCGTTCGATCAACTCGACGTGCATGAGGCCATCAGGGCGATACCCGGCAGCGCCGATTGATGCCCATGCCCGGTCCGGCGAGACATCCCAGGCGAGGACCGGCGGCCCGTCGATCGAGCGCTCCCCGTAGCCACGGTCGAAGATCGCCGCCCACTCGTCGCGGTCGAAGAGCTCGTCATCCGAATCTGCGTCAAGATCAGGCCAGTCACCGACTCCGAGGCGCTCGACGGCGAAGTTGCGAGCCTTCATCGTCTTCCGTTCGGCCTTGATGAACTCTGGAGAGATCCGGATGCCGAGGCCCGGGTTGGCGGCAACCCACGCCTCCGGGTCGTCGAAGAGGTGTTCGGCGTCGTCAGGGGAAAGCTCTTTGCCGTCCTCCATGGGGGGCAACCCCCAGCTCATCCACATGAGGCGGAGGTCGGCGGCGGTGAGGCCGCGCTGCCGCAGGCCAGCGAAGACAAGGCCGTGCTCGTGCTGGAGCTGATTGACCGCTGAGCCCGTGTACCAAAGCTGGGGATTTGGGCGCGCCGATAACAACGGCATCAGGTCGCCGAGCAGATCCTGCGGCAGGATCATCGGCTCGTCGAAGTAGATGACATCGCCGGTAAGCCCTCGACCGCCGCCGCCCGCCCGGGTCCGGAAACCGATCCGGCGGTCTCCGAAGAGCTCGATGCCCTCCTCTCCATGCGATTTCGAGATCCGCTTGACCTCACGCTCGAAGTCGGGCACTTCTTCGATCACCCGCTGGAGTCGGCGGAAGGCCTCGAGGCTCGTGTCGAAGCGATGGGCGGAGTAGATCTGCACCTTCTCGCCGAGGAGGAACAGGCCGGTCAGCTGGCGGCCGAGGATCACCTCGCCCTTGCCGTTCTGACGCGACACCTCCAGGGCCACCTCAAGCGCTGACCAGGTGCCGTCGGTGCGTTCTCCAAGTGAGCTGCACAGAGCGGTCGCCTGCCACTCATCAAAGTGAACGCCGGCCAGCTCGCAGACCTCGAGTGCTTCCTCTCCACACGACGAAACGGACGGCGGAACCCAGAAGGATCTAGGCAGCTGCGCCCCGCGCAGCGGCTTCCTTCTCTTCGCGTTCTTTCCTGAGCTGCTCAAGCCTGCTCCCGCCCTTCACCTGTGGCGGCGCCTGCTCGCGCAGCGTGTCCATCGTCTGTCGCAACTCCTTCACGCAGTAGGACTTCGCAGTCGCCGAGTTGTACGGGTGGTCGAGCTCGAAAGCCATGCTGAGAGCCGCGGCAGCAAGGGCGGAGTTGGCGACCCGCGGGTCGCGCTCGCGGATTTCCTCCAGCTCGGCTCGCGTCGCATCGACGACTTCGGTCCCGCCGGCGTCGGCGATCGGCAGATCCCCGAAAACCTCCTCGGCCCGGTCGACGTGCATTTCCACCAGCACGTACAGCCCGTTGCGAAAGACGCTGACGACCCGCGCGTCGGGTCGATCCTCCAGCTCGGCCTTCTTGGCTTCGATCGCCTCGATCACCGCGGCGCGGTCGCGCATCTTGACCGCATCCTCGATCCCGAGCTTGCGCGCCTTGTCGTTCAGTTGGTCGCGGGGGAGCTTCTTGAGGGCGGGCAATCGCTACCACTCCCTCGAGTTCCAGCGCCGACGGCGACCCGCCGTGGCGCGGTTGCAACGGACATGCTCGGGGCCCCGATACTTAGAGCGATCCTCGTCGTCGTGACCGAGATCCCAATCTTCACCCGGGGTGATCGGGTCGCCACATCGCCAACACCGAGCCCCGCCGGAGTCCACCACCAGGGCCACCTTTTTCCGAAGCTTTTGGTGGGCACTTCCGTAGCCTCGGGCACTGGTCTTCCCCTTTAGCCTCCCCCTCCCCCTCAGATACTGCGATTCGGGGAGAGAAAAAGGTGACTGCGTGCGGGTCAAAGAAGCCGCCCCTCCAAAAAAACTCGGTAGGGGGACGGCGGCAGATTTGCCGGTCAGGCTCCCAGGTCCAGGACTTCCTGGGCAAGTCGCTGGACAGCCAATTCGCAGTAGCGCTCCTCGAGCTCGATCCCAATTGCTTTCCGGCCGAGCTCCTTGGCTGCAACCAGTGTCGTGCCGCTGCCCATGAACGGGTCGAGGATCACGCCGGGCGGACAGCGTTCGAGTAGGTGGCGCATAAGGGCGACAGGCTTGGGCGTCGGATGGTCCGGCCGATCCACCGATTGCGAGCTGAGGCCATCGAAGCGAAGCACTGAGGCTTGCCGCCGGCCAACCCAGCCCTTGCCCCTGACGTAGATCTCCTCGTGGCTGGGCCCCCAAGGCAAGCTGGTGTCGCCCATGCCCGGCGAGTCGCCCTTGTCCCACACCAAGAGCGCTCGACACTGCGGCCGGCCCGCCCGCCAGGTGCCGAACACGAGCGCAGGCCGATCGCCCCAGCTCTCGAGCATCGAGTCGCGCAGTGCGGTGTCTTTGTCGCCGAGCACGGTCTCCGACCGCTTGCTCCGGTAGCTCATGCCGTACGGCGGGTCGGTGACGATGACATTGACGTCGAGGTGAGGGACGATCTTGCGGCTGTCGCCGTGGTAGATCGCGATCCCGCCCTCGTCGTAGTAGGGCGAGAAGGAGTCCGAGGGTGAGCGCATAAGCAGACCTCCGTCTGCCGGACGCCTGCGGTGTTCCGGTGGGCCATGCCCCCCGGCGATCGCCGTCGCGCGGGGGGCGCTTAGCAAGACCCCCGATGTCGGCAACGCCAGCCAGGCAACCGAGCATCGGGCGAGGTGAAGGACCGCAGCATCGACCGCCCGTCGAACGCCGTCCAATCACCGAGGAAGCCAGCCTTTGCGCACGGGGATCTGTCCACCGTGCCGCACCCGTTTGGGGGTCAAGGCTGGCGCATTCGGAATACTGGCCGCTGCGTCGGACGGCAATCATGCCGCTCTCTCCAGCTTGCGTTCAGCCTTGGCGATTCGCTCCTCGATCACACGCAGGTCGCCGCTGATGTCGACGTGGCGGCCACGGCTGTTTGCCCGTAGCCGAGCGAGGCGGATCTCAAGAGGCTGTTCCTGTTCGGCTATCCGCTCGGATCCGACCTCGAGCAGGAACCGCTGATGAGCATCGCTGCTGGCGCGGGTGCCCATCACCACTCGATGTGGGATCACCTCGGGCTCCGGTGGCTCGCCAGCGTTCTTGTGAGCCGGGCTCCGATCCTCCTCCTCGATCGTGTCAATGGTCGGCGGCGACTCGTGGAAGACGTCCTCGTTGAGACCGAGGGCGCGCTTGGGATCGGAGGTGTAGCCGTCGCCGCTGGCTGGGAGTAAGAGGGCGCGGTCTGCGTGATGCGGGTAGCGCGTGAAGAGCGCGATCCAGCTCCGCTTTCCCTCGTGTTTGGTCCGCTCGATTCGGGTGATCTCGATGGTGCAGCTGCGCAACCCGAGGATCTGGCCAACCTCGACCGGACAGGCGTCGTACTTGGACTCCATAGGCCAGCTCAGCGTCGTCAACTCGCCTTCATTGATCGCCTGGCGCTTTCCCGCTAACGGATCGGTGGGCTTCATCGCGGGTACTCCCCTGCGGCGTAGCGGCAGGGGCCAGCGAGAGAGCGCCTGGTCGAGCCAGCACCGCCTACGGCGGCGTTCACCGCTGCTCCCTCGCTGGCCCCTGCCTTTTCACCGCGCTCCGGCATTAGGCGGCGTCGGCCTCCCCGGCCTTCGCATCAGCGACTACGGTGTAGGTGCGACCGTCCTTCTTGACGCGCCCCTCCTTTTCGAGATCTCCGAGGATCCGGTAAAGGTGGTTGGGCTTCACCTTCATCTTGGTGGCGATGTTGGAAGCGGCGATGCCGGGCTCGGCCTCGATCAGCTCGACGACCCGGTCGTATTGCGTGCTCTCCTGTTCGGCGGCTTCGGCCTCTTCAGCGGCGGCCTTCGCTCGCTCCTCTGCTTCCTTCGCCTGCACGGCGAGACGTTTGGCTCGCTCGACAGCCTCTTTGCGACGCTCCTTGACTTTCTTCACCGCGGGTGCGGGCAGGAGGCCTAGCCGCTCCGCTATGTCGTCGACCATGACGGTGACGTCGAGTGGATCGCCACTGTGTGGTCCCTGGAGGGCCCATCCGTGTCCGATGCTGCCGAGCACGTGGGTGCGAGCAATTGCCACCCGAAGGACGACCTTCAGGCACTCACCCGGCGTTTTGGCCGCAGCCAACTCTTCGGCGACGACTTTGTCTGGGAAGCGTTCAGCATCTTCGTCGGCGCCCCAGCTGTAAGTGTCGGGTGCCAACTCGCCGAGACCGGCGGCAATCACTTCGGCACTCGAATCCTCGTCGCCCAGTGCCATGGCGCAGACGAGACGGATTACGTCGAGGTCCGTCGGTTTCGGGTTCTTCAGCGCTGCCAAGCGATCGCCCAGCTCGGCGTTGGATTTGGCAAACGTCGCCGCCTCTCGCTGGCGTTTCTTCTCCTCCTGCTCCCGCTGCTTGGCGGCATCACCGTTCGGCTCGACTGAACCGCCCGGGGAGCCCTGCTGGGCGATCAGACGGCGCGCCTCTTTGTCCATGGCCGGGATCTTCAGCTTGGCCAGCTCGAAGGTCAGCTCGGGATCGGTGATGAACCGGGCGGTCCGTTTGCTGCCCCAGCGCTCGAAGGTGAACTCGAGCAACGACCCCGCCTGCTTGGCCGCCTCCGCGTCCTTGTCACCGAAGTGGAAGAGCGGTTTGTTGTACGACGGGGTGGGGATGCCCTCCCAGAGCTTCTTGAGCTTCTTGCGGAAGTCGCTGTCGACGCCGATAGCGTTCGGGTGGATCTGCTCGTGGTCGTGCGCCGCAATCTGCTGGAGACCTACTTCGGACGCCACCGATTCGAGCGCCAAGCCCACCTCGTTTTTGTCAGCGAGACCGGCTAGGTCGCGCTTCTCGACGATCCGCTCGACCGCCGTCGCTCGCACCTTGGCGATCGCCGCCAGGTGGACCACTGCCTCTAGAGGCAGCTCACCTGCGTTGACCAACGCCTGCAGACTCTCGGGCACGTCAAGAATCCGTTCGCGGTTGCGGGCCGAGCGCTCGGACATCGCCATCGCGTCGGCGGCGTCTTTCTGTTTCATCTTGAAGTCGTCGCGCAGCACCTTCAGGGCCCTGGCCTCGGCGACCGGCGACATTTCCGCCCGGGCGCGGTTCTCCGCGAGGGCGGCGAGAAAGCGCTGCTTCTCGTCGAGGGATGCGTCGACCTCCGCAGGAACGTCGATGCCAAGCTCCAGCGCCACGGCGTGACGGCGGTGGCCGAAGATGATCGGGAAGACGCCCTTGTCGTCGGCGGGGCCGACCTTGATCGGGCTTTCGATGCCGCGCTCGGCAATCGATGCCTTCAGGCTCAGGAACGCCTCGTCGTCGCGAGAGAAGTCCCCGCGGGGGTTGAAGCCTGCGACCTCGGCGATCTTGTCCGCCGGGATCAGCTGCAGCTCGCGCTCTTTGGTTGCAGTGCTCATGGATGTCTCCTTGCTACCGGCAGGTCTGCCGGTCGTTGGTTAGTGCCCGGGGAGCCGGCCGAAGCCGACCCCCCGGAGGACGTGGACTGCGCCTGGGTCACTTCGCGGGCGTCCCGCTGAAGACGCGGTCTTTGAAGCGGTCGCTGAGGCGAGCGGCGATGCCGTCGAGGGCATCGCGGACGATGCGCTCAGGCTGCTCGAGCTTGTAGCCGAGGGCGACGGTCCCGGCCCTGATGCGCCAGCGGAGCCGCGCCGTCACCTCGACCTTTTCGCTTCCGACGAACGGCGCGATCGCCAGCTTGAAGACCTCGGGAATTGCCAGATCGCCGTGCTGGCCGGCGGTGGCCTCGATCTTCTCGTCGTACTCCATGGTGACCGCGCCGTTGGCGAGCTTGACCCCAGAGCGGAATTTCGCCTCAGTGGTTCCCTGGAGGGTCGAGGCGATCTCCAGCAGATCGGCCGCGTCCGGTTCGGCGATATCGGGGAGGCCGTCCTGCAGGCGCTCGGCGAACGTCTCCTGGTCGAAGTACTCGCCGTCGCCCTTGGTCCAGAGGGTCCACTCCTCCGTCTCGATCAGGGTCAGCTCGGCGCGGTGCTCGCGCCAGGCCGGGGAGTCCTTGGCGTGGTCGTCGAGGACGGCAACGACCTTGCCCTCGGTCGGATGCACCCAGACGGTCGAATGGTCGGCGTCCTGGTGCTTCTCGACGTAGGCGATCAGGCTGTCGACCGTGGCGGGCTCGAAGACGCCTCGGGAGCGCAGCGGCCTCTCCCGCAGCTTCTCGGTGTCGATCAGGACGGCGTTACCGCCGGGCGTGACCACCGCGTAGTCCTTCTCGAGGTCGAGCTCTCGCAGCTCGACCGCCCGCTGGGCAACCGCGATGACCTCGGCGGCCCCGGTGTTGTGATCGTGTTCGCTCATGGCGTGGTGAGTCCTTTCGTGCGTAGTTGGCGCGTCAGCTCTTGCTGGCGTCGCGTAGGGGAAGCTCGGCCTGGCGCGGGTCGCGGCGCGACAGGTTTCCGGTGCGGTCGCTGAAGAACAGCGAGGGGTCGGGGTCCGCCTGCGGGGCCTTGACCTTGACCTCGTCGGTGACGACGACGGCGCCGCCGATGTCGGACGGCGCGACCTTGATCTTGATCTCCAGCGTCCCCGTCTTCTGGTGCTCGAGGACCGCTGCGACGATCTCCGCCAGGCCCTCGCCCAGCTCGTTGTGTAGGCCAGCTGCACGGTGCTCGTGCAGGAACGCCCCGAAGGGCTTGGTTGCGGTCTCAGTCGCGGCCTCGGGCTCCGGGGCCGATTGAACTGCTGCGTTGGGTTCAGGCATGTGCCGTTCCTCTCGGGTTGGTGTCGATGCAGGTCGGGGGGAAGTCGGTGTACGTGCGCCCGTCGAGCAGGCGCCCGTTGGAGCCAGGCCGCGGTCCGCCGTTCTGCTTGTGGAGGAAGGCGGTCCCGGCCTCAGCGCAGGCGTCGCGAAGGTCGAGCGCCCAGTCCGAGTCGAACCGGCGATGGCCGGGGCCCGACTCGCCGCCCGTGATCAACCAGTCGATGCCGTGCAGATCAAGGCCTCGCTCCCGCAGGAGCCCACGGTCCTGCCACACGTACCAACCGGGACCGGCCATCGTGCTCGGGTGCATCGGCACCAGCGGGCCCAGCAGCGGCTCCGCGCTGATGAAGCGCACCGCCGCCGGCGCCGCCCGGAGCAAATCGGCGCGATCGACGAACCGCCGGTTCTCGATCGTGACGCCAAGCCAGACGTTCGGGTAGCCATCGCCCCAGTCCTCGGGCAGGCACTCGGCGATGCGCTCGGGCCGCTTGGTGAGGATCTGGTACGTCGACTGCGGGGTCCGCCGGATGATCTCCCAGGCTTCGCGGCGAAGATCGTCGGCGGATGGGTGGAACCAGTCCGACCAGCTGCAGGTGAAGACGAGGTGGCGGCCCTTCTCGGCGATGCAGCGCTCGCGCTCTTTCGCCCACTTCGTATTGCGGACCGGCGCGTAGAAGGTCGGGTCGGCGGCGCGGACGACCGTGTACGGGTCGCGGCCGTAGCGGAGCTGGTCGCGGAACATGTAGCACTTCGCGCAGCCCGGGCTGACTTTGTCGCAGCCGCGCCAGGGGTTCCAGGTGGAGTCGGTCCACTCGATGACGGATCGCTCACCCATTCCAGGGGCTCCAGTCGTCGGAGTCGGCGGCCTTGACGACCGCTTCGGCGTCAGGCGTCTCGGTCAGTGCAGTCGCGCCGGCCCAGAGCGCGTCGACGGTCGCCGGGTCCGCGGGCTCGCCACCAAGTTCGTAGCCACCGGGGCCGCCGGCGACCATCGTGCAGCGCCAGCCGTCCTCACCAAGCTCGAAGAGTCGCTCGACGCCGGCGGGATCGCCAACAGTCGCGATGAGGTGAGGCCAGGCCTCGATCGCACCGTGGGGGTTAAAGCTGACTTCGACGCGCTCGGCCATGGGTGGCTCAGGCCCCGTCCCCGCGAGCCAGGCGGAAGTAGCGGTGGGTCTCGGGTCCGACCTGCTCCTCCTTGACGAAGGTGACCAGGCCCTTCCCCTCCAGCACGCCGAGGTGGTAGGTCAGGTGGTTGGTGGTCGAGTCCAGCGACTGGGTCAGCTCGGCCGTCGACACGTCGCCCTTGCCCTCCAGTGCCTCGAGCAGATCGAGGCGGGTCGGGTGGGTTTCGGCCTCGGCTAGGCGCTTGTAGTCGATCACTGTCGGTCTCCTCGGTTGGTTGACGGATCGGGGCTCTCGCCCGAACGGGCGCTAGCGGCAAGGAGGTCGCCAGCGCCCGTTCCGGCGAGCGGTTGCGGTTGCTGTTGTTCGAGCCCTGCAGCTGCGCCAGCCCCCGAAGGGGACGCGGCGGCGAGCGTCCGGCGCTGGTCGGCGAGGGTGCGGTAACGAGCGGCCGGCGGCGTAAGTGCCCGCAATGGCGGGATCGACCAGCCGCCGAGGCGGCGGACGACGACCCGGCAGACACCGTCGGCCATCGTCACGACCTGGATGTCGATGCGGGGGTCGTCGCGCTGGAGGCGCCGAGCGGCGGCGAGGCGGCGGCGGTGCAGTTGTCGGAACCTTGCAGCGTGCCACCCCCCGAAGGGGGCGACGGTGACCCAAGACGGGCGGGCGGCGTCGAAGAGAGCGAGTGCGAGTCGGGTGCTCTGAAGCTGGTCGCGGAGTCGGCGGAAGTCGCCCTTGATCTCGATCTTGAGAGTGCCGGTCTTCACGAGGCTGGCATCTCCCGCGGAGCGACCCGCTGGTAGATCGGCGAGGCGTACAGGTCGCCGTCGAACTTGCGCTGGGCCTCGCTCTCGAGGCCCCAGTCGGCGAGGAAGTCGAAAACGAAGGCAGGTAGAACCGCGACCCTGAGCGTCAGACCCGGGGTCGAGTGGCTGTCGAAGCGACGATGGTGTCCGGTGCAGCCGGGACCGCCGTTACGTGGATCCCATTCAGCCAGCTCGACCAGGTCGGCGACGTCGAGGGCATCGATCGCACCGTCGGCGAAGGCGTCGGTGGTCAGCTGGTGCCCCAGCGCTCGACGGAGTTGCTGGCGGCCGATGAAGTGGAAGGCCTCGAGGTCGCCGGAGCAGGGTCGGTCGAGCGGGTCGAACTGCTTCAGCCAGCAGGCCGGCCCGCCGTCGTAGAGGCGCATCGGCATATTGCGCGATTCCGGGCCGACGGAGGTGAAGAACTTCAGCGACTGCTCGCGGAAGGCCTCGGTCAAGTCCGGCGGCGGCGTCGGGCGCTTCACTTGCCGACTCCAGCCATCGCAGGTAGCTCCGCCAGGGAGTCGGACGTGTGACCCAAGACGCTGCCTTTGTTGTGCAGGCGACGGGTGACATCGGGGTGCAGTTCCTCATACACCGACAGGTCGTGCAGGGAGCGCATCATCCTCTGGCCGCGCTTGAGCAGCTGGTCGAGCTCGCCGAGTTCGCGCAGGAAATCGTCGCTGGGGCGAGGCATCAGCCCTCCCCCCCGATTCGGTCCTCGTCCTCAAGGTTTTCGTCGAGGACGCGGCAGTAGTTCTGCGCGCAGTGGGCGTGCATCCAGCCAACGCCGCCGTCGACCTCGGAAATGAAATCGATCTTTGGACGGATCGGGTGCGGGCAGAGCTTGCAGCGGCCGGGCTCTTTCGCGACGATCGCCGGTCCGTGCGAGTGGCGCCTCAGCTGACGCATGGTCATGCCGCCTCACCCCCGTTGCCGGCGATCACCGTGAAGCCGACTTTGCGGGGCTGCTCGGGCTCTTGCTCGATCCGGCGGATAGCTCCGTCGACAAGGATCTTGCGGGGCTCCTGCGGACCCGCCCTCCCCTCGGTCAGCTCTCCATTCAGGACGCGCTCGAGTTTGGGCAGGCCGGCTGCCGGCAATCCGCCGTAGAGCAGCTGCTCGCGGTTGCGGGCAATGAAGGCCTCGTACTTGTTGCGCAGCCGGGCCTCGTCGCCGCCATCGCCAAGGACGATCCGGTCGATCCCCACCTGGCGAACAAACGCGGCGATGAGGGGCGACGCCTGATCGAGGTGGGCCTGTCGCTCGTCGGAGTAATGCCAGCCTTTCTCGCTGTCGTCCTCGACGATCAGGTCGGACGGTTTGTGCAGCGCTCGGCGGATCAGACGCAGGGCCTCGAAGAACTCCGGGGCATCGGTGATCAGGTCGGCGAGCCGGCCGCGGATCACCCCGCCGGTCGGCGGGAATCGCTCGCCGTCCCGGTAGAAGGTCTCGATCGCTACCAGGACCTGACTGGCAGGAAAGCTGTCGAGGTCGCGCCGGTACTTAGCCAACGCGGACTCGGGCTGCAGCTGGTGCGGCCAGTTTTCGGCGAGAAGCGCCACCACCCGATCCCACTCGCGATCGTTCACGGTGACTCCTCGACGGCGTCGACGTCGATCACTTCGTCACCGCGGCGTTCACGGACCCGGCGGTCGGCGGGGTGCTCATCGGCAACTCTGCCGGTGCCTGCTATCGCCGCCCTGCTCTCTTGGAGGAAGAGCTGCCCGAACTTCTCGCGGAATTTGGGCAGCGAGCGGATGTTGCTTTTCCAGAAGCTGTCGCCCTGGGACCAGCGGATCAGCCGCTCGGCTACGTCCTGGTCGCGCTCGTCGCGCTCGAGCATGAGTCGCTCGGCCTCAAGCCAGCCCTTGCCGACCGTTGGGCGTACGCCGTTCGGGTCGTTCTTGGCGATCAGATCGGCGAGGAGATTGGAGAGGCGACCCGGCGATGGCTGTTCGTCGTCGGGGTTACCTGACGGTTCCTTTGACGGTTCCCTATTAGGGGGGGTGTCGTTACTTGCACCCGGGGGGGTGTAGCCAGCTTCACCGGGGGGGTGCAGATCCTGCACCGGGTCCCGGGGAAGATCCTTCACCCCCCCGGGTGCAGAATCTGCACCGGGGTACGTGACGTTCTCCGGGTCGATTTCGAAGGCGACGAAATATGGGTGGTCGTCCTCGTACTCGCCGCTGAGACCAGGCAGCCTGACCCAATAGAGGGGCGGTCGATGCGTCTTGCCCTCCGCCGGAACGAGGATCGCCAGCTCGCCGAGATCGCCGCGCAAGGTGTCGATGCCGTTCTTGACGGCCCGCTTAGAAAGCTTCGCCTCCTTGGCGACCAGCCGCATCGAGGGGAAGCAGAGGCCGTTCTTATCGGCATGGTTGGCGAGAGAGATCGCCGTAAGCCGAGCGCCTTTGGTGGACTCGGAGTAGTCGAGCACTGCGCCGAGGGCCTGCACACTCATCGCGGCTGCTCCGGGTCGAGCTCCGCAGGCCCACATACCCGCATAAGCGCGAGTGACACAGCCGCCTGGTAGCGGTTGTCGGCGGCCGTGGCGTGGATCACGACGTAGGCCGCAGCGGCCTGGCGCTCCTCGGGACTAACGGCGCGGTCATAGACCTCGAGCGCGGAAGACAGGTCCAGGTCGTCTTCGCGCACCTTGATCGCCTTGCGGATCTCCCTTGCGAGACGCAGGCCGCGTTTGTCGATCACCGGCTCGCTCACGATCCGCCGCGCTCCGCCGCGTTGGCGGCGCCGTTGGCGCTGTCGCGGACCAGGCGCCCGTAGGACCGCATCGCGGCCACGTCGCCCATGTAGAGGACGCGGGCGACGGTCGAGGGCGGCCGACCGGGGATCCCAATCTGAAAGTCATGGATCAGCGTCGGCACCTTGACCTTCACTACGCCGGACGCGCCGTCGATCAACGCCGCTCGAATGACGCAGCTGTCGGCGAGGATCAGGTCGTCGTCGAGCGCGAACTGCTTGCGGATCGCCTCGCTGGCCAGCGCTGCCGCGTCGTCGGGGATGCGCTCGAAGGGCAGGTCGGTCGTCGGCGTCCCCATACAGGCGGCCCACTCGTCGAGCGTGTGATCGCCGCTACGACGACCGCAGGTGCCGCAGGATTCGTCGAGGCCTCGGACAGGCATCAGCTGGCACCGCCCATCTGCAGCTGTCCGCCAGTGGGCGCAGGCGTCACCACGCGCTTGATCTGTCGGGCCCGCAGGCGGCGATAGGTGATCCCCGCGGGCGGGTCGACGTCGACGACGCCAGCGGCGGGCTTCCCGGCGACAGGCGCTTCGAAGACCAGGCCGCGCACGTTGCACTCGACCACGGCTCCGGGCTGTAGGGCAGCGGTGTTCACAGGCTGCCCCACCACAGGTCTTCTTCAATCGGCCAGAGGCCTTGGGCCCCGCGATGCTCGATTGGCGGGTCGGCGGCGGCGAGGTTGTCCAGTAGGAAGGCGTAGCGGCCGACGTCGTAGTTGCCGAAGGCCCGCTCGTGCTCTCCGAACGCGAAGCCCGCCAGCTCCGGCAGTTCGCGCATCTTGGTTCCGAGCTGCGCCGTCGGCAGGCAGGCGACCAGGTCAGCGAAGGCGACGATGGCACCACGAGGAAGCTGTTCGGCAATCGTGACGCCGTGGCGGGCCAGGCCCTCGGCGTAGGGGTCAGCGGCCACGAACAACCGCAGGCCGTCCTCGTTGATGACCGGCGCGGCGAGGCCCTTCGCGGCGTGTATCGCGACGCGACCTCTGTACGGCGTCGACCAGCTGCGGGTCTCGATCCGCTTCTCCCCGAAGGCGACGAGCGAAGCCCAGGGCTGGGTGAGCGTCAGGCCTTTCACTCGCCCTGCTCCAGACCAAGCCGCTCACGGAGTTCATCGCGCAGCTCGTCCTCGGCGACCTTCACGGCGTCCAAGGCGTCCTGGTCGACGTGACCTTCGATCTTCCCCTCGATCAGCTCGTACAGTTCGGGAGGCGTCAGCGCCTCCAGCTGAGCCGTGATTTCGTCTGAGCCGAGGTGGTCGCGGATCGTCGGATGGGCTTCGACGAAGCCGCGGCGCCGGGAGTCGGCGGGCTTGGGCGGCGCCGTCTCCACCCCCATATCGATCACCTGTTGCTCGGTCAGCGCAACGCGCTCGAAGCGGATCGCCTCTACACCGACCAGCTGCCAAACCATTTCGCCGACGTCGTCGTTGAGCGTGTTGAACATGCCCTCGCCGCTCGGGTCGAAGTCGCCGACGTGCAGGACCGTCGTGAAGGCGCGGCTCTTGTTGAAGGCGACGCCGGCGCGGTTGGCCAGCTTGTGCTTGGCCGTCACCGAGTCGTAGCCGCCGCCGCTCGACACCCGCACCCCGTAGGGCTGGGCGATTTCCCGCATCAGCGGCACCATGCCCGCGGCCTCGCACCAAAGCTCGAGGACGCGCGGCTGCCCAACGGTCCGGTCCTTCTGGAGGGCGTCGATCCAACCCTCCAGGCTCTCGGTGAAGTCGTCGGCGTCCGAGAAGCTCTCCACGACGTGGGACTTGCCTCGCTCGTCGCGGATCCACGAGAACGGGATCAAGGTGTCGACCTTGATCGCGATTTCCTGCGCCTCCTTGAACGTCTCGGCGTTGCCGCCGTCGATCAGGTCGATGATCTGGCGCTGGTAGGCCCGGCGGCTCCGGGCCATGTAGCCGATGAGGCTGCTGTAGGCATTCTCGGTCTTCGAGTAGGAGTACTCGGCGACCAGCCGGTAGAAGACCTGGCGGACCGTCATGGGTCGCTCCCAAGCCTTGTACTCGACCAGCACCGCCTTGGCGGCCTTGATCACGCTGGCGCTGTACTTCTGCGGCTTGTAGGGCTGGTAGCCGTGGATGCTCACCAGGCCGCCCCACCCTTCGCCTTGAGCGCCCGGCGACCCTCGTCGCGGCGGGTGGTGTCGGCGCGCAGTTCAATCCCCCGCAGCTGTGCCGCGTTCCGAAGGTCTTGCCGGCGGGCGCCCCGGAGAAGGCCGACGACGCAGCCGGCGCCGATGATGATGGCGAGCACCGTCACGAGCGCCGGTCCTCCGCTTCCTGGCGCCGCCGCCGGATGCCGCCGTGGGCGACGACGAAGCCGGTCGCGATCGAGCCCGCGACCCAGGCGACGAGGACGAGCAGGACCGGGCTCATCGGCTCCCCCAGATCTTCCCGAGGAGGAGCGCGGCCCCGCTGATGCCGATGAAGCTGTAGCCGCCGAGGACCAGGTAGATCACGAGCGGCCTTCCGTGTCCGCCGACCCGAGTAGTCGCACTTCCCAAGGAGCCAGCTCCCGCATCTCGGTCTCCAGGAAGCCGCACGGCTCCGGATCCAGCGCTACCCGCAGGAGACCGTTGCGGGTGATGTAGGCGACCTCGCCCCGCGCTCGCTCTCCCGATAGTTCTTGAACCCGGTCGCCCTCGCGGATTGGCCGCGGCCGTTCCACGCGGCCCCTCTTGGTAGCCGCCGGTGCGCTCATTTGGAATCTTCCTCAGCGCACACAAGCGGGACCATCGACTCGGCTGGCACCGTGGGGCCGGTCCCGTCCTCGCACAGCAGCAGGTAGAGCCCGCCCCTCGGGATCACGGCTTTGACTCGAGGCTGGCTCTTGACGGCGAGGACGTCGCCGGAGCGGACCTCCCTGGCGGGAAGGCTGAGGGTTGCGGTCATGCGACGCCGTTCCTCTTCTTCCACCAGTAGTTGCCTTCGCTTCGGCAACGCCGGCAGGCCCGCCGGTTCCCGCCCGCGACGCAGGTGTTGCCCGACGTCAGCTCGTGACCCTTTGGACAGTGCGTCGCGTGTCGCTGCTTTTCGGCCGCGGCGAGCCGGTCGAGTAGAGATTCCTTGGCGGCGGCCTCTTGGCTGATGCGGGCCTCGTCGCTCTCCCGAGCAGCTTCTTCGCTGGCAAGCTCCAGGGTGCCGAGCAAGCCCGGCAGCTGGGTCGCATCGAGCGAGACGTCCTCGATGATGTTGCCGTAGGTGCTGACGATCCCCAGCTGCACCGCGGGCGTCCAAATGCAAGGCCTGACCAGCACCGAGCGTCCGCCAGCAGCCGGCGTCTTGTAGCCGTCCATCACTCCCCCTCCGTTGATGGACTCCCCCCCAGCAGGGGACATCGTCGGAAGGGGCGCGGAGCTACAGTCGCGCGTCATTTATCTGACGCAGAAACCCCCGAATTTAGGCGCGAAAGAAACGCTGCGTTATGACAACGCAGACTTCTGGTAGTTATGTAAACCCGAAGGGCAGGAGCGGTGGAAACCGGGCGGAAGGCCGCCACCGGCCCGCCGCCCGTCCCCCGCCACCAGGTCAGCCGGCGGCGTCGATCGCCTGTTCGAATTCCTCAGGCGTGCTGAGGCTGCCGAGCAGTTCGATGCCCTTGGTGTTCGGCCCTTTGATCGCGAATGACGGCGTCCCCGTGAAGCCGAAGGTCTGCGCCTGTTCGGTCGTCTTTTCGACCTCACCGGTCAGCTTCTTGCCAGTCCGTTCCTGGTTCCACTTGGCGATGTCCTTGACCCCGGAGCCCTTGGCCACGGCGGTGAGGAATTCGTCGTCCGCGTAGCCGGAGTTCTCCTCGCCCTGGTTGCGGTAGAAGAGCTCCAGGTAGTTCCAGCCACGACCCTGTTCGCCGGCGGCGAGCGCGGCGGCCCCGGCCGGCGCCGACTGTTCGCCGATGATCGTGAAGTTCTTGAAGACGATCCTCGCTTCGCCGCTGTCGACCTTGTTTTCGATCACCTGCGGCAGGATTTCTTCCGAGTAGGCTTTGCAGACCGGGCACTGCAGGTCGCCGAACTCGATCAGTTCGACCTTGGCATCGGTCTTGCCGAGGACCATGCCGTTCTGCGGCACCCCGCTGACCAGCGAGTCGACCGCGCTGACTTCCTTCAGGTTCTGGGCGTCGCCGCCGCTGCTGCCACCGCTGTTGACGACGATCAGCACCACCACCGCGACGATCACCAGGAAGACCGCTCCGGCCCCGAACTGGAGCAGCCGCGTGCGGCGCTCCCCGGCGTCGACCTTCGTTTCTTCCTGCAGTCGCTGTTCGCGACGTTTCTCCCGCTCCCGCTTGTTGCTCATCGGTCCTTCCTGTCTAGTTGCCGCTTCAGGCCTCTTCAGGCACCGCGGCGGTCGTGGTTCCGGCGTAGCCAATCAGGCGAGTGGCGTTCAAGAGGAAGAGGATCGTCATCAGCACCGCGCTGGCCACGCACCACTGGCAGATCGCTTCGATCTTGAAGATCTCCAGGTAGGTCAGGTAGACGCTGAAGCCGAAGCCGCCGAGCGCGACCGCGAAGCCGCCGAAGCGCGCGAGGTCGTTGGCGAAGAAGGCGCTGACCAACAGCAGGACATAGCCGACGATCCCGAAGACGGCGACGTTGACCCCGGCGATGTGCGAGTAGGAGCTGTTGGCGACCGTCTCGCAGCCACCGCCGCCGGCCAGGCAGGTCGGGGCGCCGCCGCCGGAGTCGGCGAACGTGATGTAGGTCGCCACACCGATCCCCAGGGCCGCCACGAAGGCGATTATTCGCCGCAATCTGGCTTCGGTCGGAAATTTCATAGCGATCACGATAAAGCCTCTGCGTAAAAGGAAGCTATCTCCCGTGAGAGCCGGCCTCCCTGCCAGGCGAGCGGCGACTCCTCTGGCCCCTCGCTGATCAGCCGCGCCCGCGGCAGCCGCTCCGCGTAAGCCACCGCGGCCGCGTAGGGGTGGCCGGGATCGGCGTCGTCGTGGCTGGCGACGACCAGGGTCGGGACGTCGAGGCCCTCAAGCTGCGCTAGGGACTCGAACGGCCGTGAGCGCGGCACCTCGCGCAGCGCCTCCACCAGTGCTTCCGGGTGGCGGTGCAGGAGCATGCGCGCGCGGGTGAAGCCGAGCACCGAGTCGCGCCAGGCCGGGTCGATCCTCTGCTCGGCGCCGATGTACTCGACGAAGCCGTCGACGCCACCGCTCTCCAGCGCCGCCGCCAGCCCGTCCCAGTACTCGAGCGAGGCCGGCGAGATCTCACCGAGGTAGACCGGCCCGATGACGACCAGGCCGGCCAGCCGCTCGGGGTGCCGCAGCGCGTAGGCCACGGCGGTGTGCGCCCCCATCGAGTGTCCGCCGAGCAGGAGCCGGCCCTCCCCCGCCTCCGCGGCGACCACCCGCTCCAGGTCGGCGACCAGCCACGGGTATCCATAACCCTCACCCGCCGGGGCGGGATCCGACTCGCCGTGCCCGCGCGCGTCGTAGGTGACGACCCGGTGCCCGGCGCGCTCCAGCGCCCGGGAGCCGTGATGGACGTAGCGACGGCTGGCGGTGATCCCGTGGCAGAGCAGGACCGGGGTGCCCTCCCCCGCCGCCTCGCCGTGGATCGCCGGCGCCGGGCCGACGACGAAGGACGCCGCCGCGGCGCCCGCCATCAACCGATCGCGGCGAGTGCGCGCTCGAGGTCGTCGGCCGACTCGTAGGTGAGCCCGGCCAGGGTCACCTTGCGGTGGCGGACGATCCCCTCCTCGTCGATCACGAAGATCGCCCGTCGCACCATCGGCCCGGCGAGGACGCCGTAGGCGCGGGCCACGCTCTTGTCCTCGTCGGCCAGCAGCGGCACGTTCAGCCGCTTCTCCTCGGTGAAGCGCTCGTGCGACTCGACCGACTGCGGCGAGATCCCGAGCACGTCGGCGCCGAGGCCGTCGAGCTTGTCGGCGTTGTCGCGGTAGGAGCAGAACTGTTTGGTGCAGACGGCGGTGAAGTCGCCCGGGTAGAAGGCGACGATCAGCTTGCGGCCGCGGTAGTCGGCGAGGCGGTAGGTCTTGCCGCCGGTACCGGGCAGATCGAACTCGGGGGCGCGGTCGCCTACGTTGAGCTTGGCCACAGGGTGAGACTAGCCGCTGCGGCTAGCCCTTTTCGATCGTGATCTTTTCGATCAGGACCGTCTGCTTGGGTTTTTCGCTCGACGCTTCCGTCGGCAGCTTGCCGATGCGCTCGACCACGTCGAGGCCTTCGCTGACCTTGCCGACCAGCGCATATTCGGGCGGCAGCCCGGCGTCGGCGCCGGTGACCACGTAGAACTGGCTGCCGGAGGTGCCGGGGGGCTCGGCCGAGCTCTTCGCCATCGCCACCGTGCCCTTGGTGTACGCGAGGTTGGCCGGTGGCTTCTCGACCACTTTGTAGCCGGGGCCGCCGGTACCGGTGCCGAGCGGGTCGCCGCCCTGGATCACGAAGCCGGGGACGATGCGGTGGAAGGTGAGGTCGTCGTAGAAGCCTTCTTCGGAGAGGTAGGCGAAGGAGTTGGCGGTCTTCGGCGCCCGCGTGGTGTCGAGCGCGATCTCGAAGGTGCCGCAGCTCGTCTGCACGACCGCGGTCGCTTCCTCGCCCTTCTTCAGCGTCTGCTTCGGCGCCTTCAGCGAGACCTGCTTCGGTTCCGGCGCTTCGACCTGCTTGCAGCCTTCGGCGCCGCCGGAGGCGGTCGTGGACGAGTCGTCGCTGCCGCCGCCGCGTGAGATCAGGATCGCGCCGACGACGACGGCGACGATCGCCGCGAAGACGATCAGGATTACCCAGCGGCGGTCGCTCTGCTCCTCCATCGGCGCGAAAGCCTAGACCACTTACGATCGGCCGGATGCCGACGCCTCCGCTGACCCCGCTCGCGGCCGCCGCCCTGCGCGTGCAGCCGCCGCCGGAGCGGGTGCTGGAGATCGAGTGCGGCGACGGCGACGGCTCCCTCTTCCTCGCCCGGGAGTTCCCGGCCGCCAGGGTGCGCGGGGTCGATCGCGCGGAGGAGCACGTCCGTGCCGCCACCGCCCGGATCGGACTCGACCCAGAGGGGCGGGTCGCCTTCAAGCGGGGCAGCCCGCGGTCCCTCCCCTACCCCGACGACTTCTTCGACCTCGTCGTCGCGGTCGACGACCGCCCCCGGGCCCGGGAGGTCGCCCGGGTCCTGCGGCCCGGCGGGCAGCTGATCCTCGCCCGATCCCGCGCCGGCGGCGGCGAGGCCGGCATCCGCGACCGCCTGCTGCGCCGCGGGCTGCGCCGCCGCGGAATCGAGTTGTCGGAGAGCGAGGAGGCCGGCGACGGCAGCTTCTCTTTCGGGCGGCTGGGTGGCGACGATCCGACGCCTGCCGCCGACTAGGCTGCGAGCGCATGGACATCGAGGGGATGCCACTGGCGCTGCTGGTCAACCCGGCCTCCGCGGGCGGGAAGACGCTGCGGCTGTTGCCTCAGGTCGAGCAGGCGCTGGACGCGCGCCGGGTCGACTTCCGGGTCCAGCGCACGAAGGGCCTCGAGCACGGCGCCGAACAGGCTCAGCTCGCGGTCGAAGCGGGCGAGGTGCCGGTGGTGATGTCCGGCGACGGGCTGGTCGGCGCCGTCGGCGGGGCGCTGGCGGGTTCCGACACCCCGATGGGGATCGTGCCCGGCGGCCGCGGCAACGACCTCGCCCGCGTGCTCGGCATCCCCAACGACCCGGAGCAGGCCGTGGCGACCCTCTTCTCCGGCCGGAGCCGGCGGATCGACGTCGGCGAGGCCAACGGCAAGCGCTTCCTCGGCATCGTCAGCGTCGGCTTCGACTCCGAATGCAACCGCCTCGCGAACGAAGTCAAGCTGATCCGCAGCAACCTCGTCTACGTCTACTCGCTGTTCCGCACCCTGGCCGGGTGGAAGCCCGCCCGCTTCACGATCCGGGTCGACGACGAACGCACCCGCTTCACCGGCTACTCGGTCTCCGTCGCCAACAACAGCACCTACGGCGGCGGCATGCGGATCGCCCCCGACGCCGATCTCGAGGACGGCCTGTTCGACATCATCGCGATCGGCGAGGTGGGCAAGCTGCGCTACCTGACTAACCTGCCGAAGGTGTTCAAGGGAACCCATCTGGAGAGTGAGGACGTGCAGGTCTTTCGCGCCCCCCACGTCGAACTGAGCGCCAGCAAGCCGTTCCCCGTCTATGCCGACGGCGAGCACCTGACCGAACTGCCGGCCTCGCTGCGGGTGCTGCCGCACGCGCTCAGCGTGCTGGTCCCGGCCCCGGCCCCGGCTTGACCGCGGCGACGGCCACGAAGGCGAGCCGGCGGGGGGCGCTGTTCGGCGCCAAGGTCGCCGCCTCGCGGGCACTCGGCGCCGCCAGCCGGGCCAGCGGCCGCGGCGGCGGCACGACGCTGCCGGGCCGGGTGCTGCTGCGGCTCGCGCCGGACGCGATCGCCCGCCTCGGCGCCGGCCTCGACCGCGGCACCACGCTGGTCAGCGCCACCAACGGCAAGACGACGACGGCGGGGATGATCGCCGCGATCCTGGCCGCGGACGGCCGCCACCCGGTCCACAACCGCGCCGGCTCGAACATGACCTGGGGCGTGGCGACGGCGCTGCTGGAGCAGCGCGGCCACGAGGGCCTGTTCGAGGTCGACGAGGCCTGGCTGCCGCGGGTGGTCGAGCAGCTCGAGCCGGAGACGATCGTGCTCGGCAACCTCTTCCGCGATCAGCTCGACCGCTACGGAGAGATGGAGGCGCTGGCCGACGAGTGGGCGAAGACGGTCGCCGCGCGGGCGGGGCGCACCGCGCTCGTCCTCAATGCCGACGACCCGCTGATCGCCGATCTCGGCCGCGACGCCGACGAGCGCCCGCGCGAGGGCGTGGTCTTCTTCGGGATCGAGGACGCGAGCCAGGCGCTGCCGGAGCTGCAGCACGCCTTCGACGCCAAGCACTGCCGCCGCTGCGGTCATCCCTACGCCTACGAGCGCGCCTTCGTCGGCCACCTCGGTCACTACGCCTGCCCGCACTGCGGCGCCGAACGGCCGCGCCCGGAGGTGGCGGCGACGGCGATCGAGCTGCGCGGGATGAGCGGCTCGCGCTCGACCGTGCGCACGCCCGCGGGGGAGATCGAGCTGGAGCTGCCGCTGCCCGGCCTCTACAACGTCTACAACGCACTCGCGGCGGTGGCGGCGGGACTGCGCCTCGGTGTCGCACCGGAGCGGATCGCCGCCGCGCTGGGCGAGATGCGGGCCGCCTTCGGCCGGGTCGAGACGATCGAGGTCGCCGGCAAACCGGTCTCGATCCTGCTGATCAAGAACCCGGCCGGCGCCAACGAGGTGCTGCGGACCCTGCGCCTGGAGGCCGGCGCCGAGCCGCTCGACCTCTGGATCGGGCTCAACGACCGGATCGCCGACGGCCGCGACGTCTCCTGGGTCTGGGACGCCGACTTCGAGTTGCTCTCGGGACACGTGAGGCGGGTCTTCTGTGCCGGCACCCGGGCGCCGGAGATGGCGCTGCGTCTGAAGTACGCGGGCTGGCCGCCCGACTCGATCGAGGTCGTCGCCGGCATCGAGCCCGCGCTCGACGCCGCGGTCGCCGCCGCTCCGGGCCGCCTCTTCGCCCTGCCCACCTACACCGCCCTGCTGGAGCTGCGCAAGCTGCTCGCCAGCCGCGGCCTGGCGAAGGAGTTCTGGCAGTGAGGCGCGGGGACCTGGCGACGCCCGCGGTGATCTGGCACGACGCCGAGAACGGCGCCTACAGCGGCGACCTGGCGCTCTGGGAGGAGCTGGCCGCGGCGGCCGGCGGCCCGATCCTCGACCTCGGCTGCGGCACCGGGCGGGTCGCCCTGCACCTGGCCCGGCGCGGGCACCCGACCGTCGGCCTCGACCTCGATCCGGAGCTGATCGCGGCTCTGGAGCACCGCGCCGAGGGCCTGTCGCTGCGCGGCGTCGTCGGCGACGCCAGGAGCTTCGAGCTGGACGAGGTGCTCGCCCTCGTCCTGGCGCCGATGCAGCTGGCCCAGCTGCTGCCCGACAGTGCCGAGCGCACCGAGTCGCTGCGCTGCATCGCCTCGCATCTGCGTCCAGGGGGCCGGGTCGCGCTCTCGATCGTCGAGGGCCTGCCGGAGGCCGCCGAAGGCCCGCCGCCGCTTCCAGACGTGCGCGAGGTCGACGGCTGGGTCTACTCCAGCCTCCCCCTCGACGCCGTCGACATCGGCCCGGAGATCGTGATCCAGCGCCTGCGCCAGACCGTCTCCCCGGACGGCGAGCTGAGCGAGGAGGAGAACGAGATCCGCATTCGCACCCTCGGTGCCGAGGAACTCGAAGACGAGGGACTGGCGGCCGGACTGAAGCCCCTGCCCCGGCGCCGGATCGCCCCCACCGACCTCCACGTCGGCTCGACCGTGGTCGTCCTCGAGAAGGGTGGCTGAGATGGAGCTGCGCGTCCTCAGCCTCTACCCGGAGCAGATGAACATCTACGCCGACCGCGGCAACATCGTCTTCCTCCAGCGCCGCTGCGAGTGGCGCGGGATCGGCTTCAGCCATGCCGGCGCCGGGCCGGGCGACCACGTCGACCCCGCCGCCCACGACCTCTTCTACATCGGCGGCGGCCAGGACCGCGATCAGCGCATGGTCGCCGCCGACATGGTCGCCAGCAAGCGCGCCGAACTCGCCGCCGCGGTCGAGAGCGGCGCCGCCCTGCTCGCCGTCTGCGGCGGCTACCAGCTGCTGGGCCACAGCTACCAGCTCGACGAGGAGACTCTCCCCGGCCTCGCCCTCGCCGACCTCGAGACCGTGCGCGAGCCCGGTCCCCGCCTGATCGGCAACGTCGCGATCGAGGTCGACCTCGGTCCGGGGCCGCGCCTGCTCGCGGGCTTCGAGAACCACGGCGGCCGCACCTACCTCGGCCCCGGCGTGCAACCGCTCGGCCGCGTCGTCAAAGGGCTCGGCAACAACGGCAAGGACGGCTTCGAGGGCGTGCGGCGCCACAACATGTTCGGCACCTACCTGCACGGGCCGCTGCTGCCGAAGAACGCCTGGCTCGCCGACCACCTGATCGCGCTGGCCTTGGAGCGCCGCTACGGCGCTCGCCCGGAGCTGGAGCCGCTCGACGACGCCTTCGAGGCCGCCGCGCACGAGAGCGCCCGCGCCGCCGCCGGCCTGGGCTGACGACCAGAGCTGCATTCGACACGCATGCCGTGCCAAATGCACTCCTCGACCTCCTAAGGGGACGCCGGGACCACCGCCAGCGGAGTCTGGGCCTGCGACAGGTCGGCGGTCTCGAAGGCGGGAGAGGCGAGTCGCTCGACCTCGGAGAAGGCGGCGATGAACTCGTCCGCCGGCTCGAGGAAGTCGACGCGATGGGTGCGGTAGTGCATCGGCACCACCCAGGTGGGCCGCAGCGAGAACGTCAGCTCGGCCGCGGCGGTGCCGCCGATCGTCGGGCCGCCGCCGACCGGGATCAAGAGCAGATCGAGCTCGCCGATCGCCTCGGCCTGCTCGGGCCGCAGCGCCGCCTGGCCGAAGTCGCCGAAGTGGGCGACGCGGAGGCCTCCCAGCTCGAAGACGAAGATCGTGTTCGAGCCGCGTTTGGTCCCGGCCACGTCGTCGTGCTCGGAGGCGATCGCGATCACCTCGCCCAGCGGCGACTCGAGCGTGCCGGCGGACGAGCGCAGCGTCGCCGGCTCGCCCGCGATCGCCTCGACGCCGTTGTGGTCGCCGTGCTCGTGCGTGACCAGGAGCAGGTCGACCCCCGCGGCCGCGATCGGCGGGTAGTCGATCCGGATCCCGCGATCGACGAGCCCGGAGACGTCGTCGAACGGGTCGATGAAGACCTTGCGCTCGCCGTCCGTCAGGGAAAAGGCCGACTGGCCGAACCACTCAACGCGCATGCTGCTCCTCCAGTTTCGGGATCTGCCCGCGGCTCTGTGCGCCGGGCGCGGGCTCCTCGGCGTGGTGGTAGCGGCCGCCGCGCAGGGCCGAGGCCGCGGCGGCGACCAAGCAGGCGACGATCGCGAAGCCGAACGCCGTCTGCAGCCCGTCCCGGAATGGGCCGGAGATCAGCTGCGGGAAGAAGGTCGGCCCAGTCAGCGCCGCGTGGGCGTGCGCCGGCAGCGCCGCCAGCGCTTCGGACCCGACCAGGTGCTGGATCGGGTTGTAGCCGAGGAAGGCGGCGAAGAGGACCGAGATCGGCGGCGACTGGCCGACGCGATGGGCGAGATGGGCGGAGACGCCGTGGGCTTCGAGGCCGCCGCTCATCGCCGCCGGCAGGCTCGAGGCGAGGCCGACGATCAGCAGCGTGAAGAAGATCCCGACCGAGAGCACCTGGGCGGAGTTCTGGAAGGTCTGGTTCATGCCGCCGCCGGCGCCGCGGTCGGCGGCCGGCAGGCTGTTCATCACCGCCGCCCGGTTGGGCGAGGCGAAGAGCCCCATCGAGGCGCCGGTGAGGAAGAGGATCAGGGCAAAGACCCAATACTCGAAGTCGATCGGCAGCAGCATGAAGAGGGCGAAGCTGAAGGCCGCGGCCAGCATGCCGCCGGTGGCGAAGGGACGGGCGCCGAAGCGATCGGAGAGGCGACCGGAGATCGGGCCGACGATCAGCAGCCCGAGAGTCAGCGGCAGCATGTAGATGCCGGCCCAGAGCGGCGTCTCGGTGAAGCTGTAGCCGTGCTCGGGCAGCCAGATGCCCTGCAGCCAGATGATCAGCATGAACATCAGCCCGCCCCGCGCCAGCGCCGCCAGGAAGGTCGAGAGCGAGCCGAAGCTGAAGGCGCGGATGCCGAACAGGCCGAGGCGGAACATCGGCTCGGCGGCGCGGCGCTCGACGATCACGAAGGCGGCCAGGGAGACGAGCGAGCCGGCGAGCAGGGCCAGCACCCGCGGGCTCCCCCAGCCCGTCGGCGAGCCGCCGTAGGGGCGGATGCCGTAGGTCACGGCGACCATCACCAGGATCAGGCCGAGGGCGAAGGTGACGTTCCCCCACCAGTCGATCGAGGCGCGCCGCGGAGTGCTGCGCTCCTCCAGCTTGAGGTAGGCCCAGACGGTGCCGAAGAGGCCGACCGGGACCGAGATCAGGAAGACCAGGCGCCAGTCGATCGGCGCCAGCAGGCCGCCGAGGACGAGCCCGACGAACATGCCGCTGACGCCGACGATGTTGTTGATCCCCAGCGCCATCCCGCGCTGATCGACCGGGAAGGCGTCGGTCAGGATCGCCGCCGCGTTGGCGAGCAGGCAGGCCCCTCCCACCCCCTGGAGGACGCGGAAGGCGATCAGGTAGGTGGCGCCGGCGCGGCCGGTCATCCAGTCGACCGCCAGCAGCAGCGAGGCGACGGTGTAGATGACGAAGCCGAGGTTGTAGATCTTGACTCGGCCGAAGATGTCGCCGAGCCGGCCGAGGCTGACGATGAGGACGCTGGAGACGACCAGGTAGCCGAGGATCATCCACAGCAGGTAGGCACTGTTGGCGGGGATCAGCGGGTCGAGGTGGATGCCGCGGAAGATGTCCGGCATCGCGATCAGCGTGATCGAGGCGTCGAGCGTCGCCAGCAGCACCGCCAGGGTCGTGTTCGAGAGCGCAATCCACTTGTACCGGTCTGACATCGCGACTCACTATACCCAGGCAAACTGTGTAGTTAACCTGCCTACCTTGCCGCTATAGTGCGCGCCGATGGCGACCAAGGCTCAGGCAGCCCCGCTCGCGAGCGATCTCCGTGTGGTCCTCGGCCAGCTGATCCGGCGGCTGCGCTCCGAGCACCGCTTCTCGCTCTCGCAGGGATCCGTGCTCGGACGCCTCGACCGCGAGGGGGCCCAGAGCGTCAGCGACCTCGCCTTCGCCGAGCGGGTGCGCCCGCAGTCGATGGCGCAGACCGTCACCGACCTCGAGAGCGACGGCCTGGTGGCGCGCGCGCCCGATCCCGACGACGGCCGCCGCGCCCTGGTCAGCCTGACCGAGGCCGGGCTGACGGAGCTGCGCGAAGACCGCCTGCGCCGCGAGGGCTGGCTGGTCAGGGCGATTGAAGAGCTGCCGGCCGCCGACCAGGCGACGGTCGAGCGGGCGATCGTGCTGCTGCGCCGGCTGGCCGACGCCGAGGTCTAGCGGCCGCTGGAGCCGAAGCCGCCGGTGGCGCGGGCGGAGTCGGTGAGGACCGTCGTCTCCAGCGGCGTCGCCAGGGCGATCGGGACCAGCACCAGTTGGGCGATGCGATCGCCGGCCGCGACCCTGAAGGTCTCGGCCGGGTCGTTGTTGAGCAGCAGCACCCGCAATTCGCCGCGGTAGCCGGAGTCGATCAGCCCCGGGCTGTTGACCAGCGAGATGCCGTGGTCGCGGGCGAGGCCCGAGCGCGGCAGCACCAGCCCCGCATGTCCCTCCGGGATCTCGACCCCGACGCCGGTGCCGACGCTCCAGCGCTCGCCGGGCCCGATGTGCGCCGCCTCGCAGGAGTAGAGGTCGAGCCCGGCGTCGCCCTCGTGGGCGCGGGTTGGCAGCACGGCCTCGTCCTTCAGCTTGGCGACGGGAAGCTCCACGGGCGGCAGCCTAGACGACGGCGAGATCGTCGAAGCGGTGCAGCTCGCTGACCGGCACCCTGGCGTGGACGAGGACGCCGTCCTCGCGCTCGGTCCGTTCGAGGTCGCCGGCGACCTCGTGCAGCTCGTGCAGGCGCCCGCCCTGGGCGTACGGGACCAGCAGCTCGACCTCGGTCAGGGTCTCTTCGAAGGCCGCCTCGATCCGCTCGCACAGCCGCTCCAGGCCCTCTCCCTCGACCGCCGAGACCAGAACCGCGCCGGCGTGGGCGATCTCCACCTCGTGGCGCTCGTCCTCACTCAGCAGGTCGGCCTTGTTGAGGACCAGCAGCCGCGGCTTCTCGCCGGCGCCGATCTCCTCCAGCACCTCGTCGACCGCCTTCATGTCGACGATCCGCCGCTCCTCGGTCTCGGAGGCGTCGACGACGTGGACGACGAGGTCGGCGAGCACGGTCTCCTCCAGGGTCGCCTTGAAGGCCTCGACCAGCTGGTGCGGCAGCTTCTCGATGAAGCCGACGGTGTCGGTCAGCAGGAAGTCGCGACCGGAGAGCTCGAAGCTGCGGGTGGTCGGGTCGAGGGTGTGGAAGAGCCTGTCCCCCACCCCGACCTCGGCCCCGGTCAGGGCGTTGAGCAGGGTCGACTTGCCGGCGTTGGTGTAGCCGGCGAGGGCGACCCGCGGCAGCGCCGAGGCGTCGCGCTGGGCGCGCATCACGCCGCGGTTGCGTTCGAGGTCCTTGAGCCGGCGGCGCAGGGCGGCGATGCGGTTGCGGGCGAGCCGGCGGTCGGTCTCGATCTGGGTCTCGCCCGGGCCCCTGGTGCCGATGCCGCCGTCCATGCGGCCGGCGCCGAGGCGCTCCAGGTGGGTCCAGAGCCCCCGCATGCGGGCCATGTTGTATTCGAGCTGAGCCAGCTCGACCTGGAGCTTGCCCTCGGCCGAGTGGGCGTGGTCGGCGAAGATGTCGAGGATCACCGCGGTGCGGTCGATCACGGGTACCCCCAGGGCCGCCTCGAGGTTGCGCTCCTGGCGCGGTGCCAGCTCGTCGTCGCAGGCAACCAGGTTGGCGTCGCAGGCGGCGATCTGCTCCTTCAGCTCGTCGAGCCGGCCGCGGCCGAAGTAGCGGTCGGGGTCCGGTTTCGGCCGCTGCTGGGTCGCCTCGCCCGCGGTCGCGACCCCGGCCGTGCGCAGCAGCTCCTTCAGCTCGGCCAGCGGCTCGCCCGGCTCGCGCCCGTCGACGATCCCGATCGCCAGGGCGCGCTGGCGGGCGCGCGGGTTCGAGACGCCGGCGCCGTCCACGCCGGCCGCACCCTTGTGCGTCTGCGTGCTGCGGCCATTTCTCGAACGTTGCACTCAGGGTGATTGTAGGCAACCGCCCCGGGCGGATAGGGTTGGGGTCGTGAAGGTCTTCGTCACCGGAGGGACGGGATTCATCGGCGGTGAGGTCGTGCGCCAGCTGCGCGGCCGCGGCGACGACGTCGTCTGCCTGGTCCGCAATCCCGAGAAGGGCAAGGCGGTGGCCGCGCTCGGCTGCGAGATCGCCAGCGGCGACCTCGGCGACACGGCCGCGATCCGGGCCGGCATGGAGGGCTGCGACGCCGTCATCCACGCCGCCGCGATCTACGAGGTCGGGATTCCCGTCTCCCAGCGCCAGGCGATGCGCGAGGCCAACGTCGGCGGCACCGAACGCGTGCTCGGCGCCGCGCTCGAGGCGAAGATCCCCAAGGTCGTCTACGTCTCGACCGTCGGCGTCTTCGGGGACACCGGCGGCAAAACCGTCGACGAGAGCTACGAGCACCCGGCCAAGAACTTCACCTCCTGCTACGAGGAAACCAAGTGGGAGGCGCACCAGGTCGCCAAGCGCCTGATCGCCGACGGCCTGCCCTGCGTGATCGTCCAGCCCGGCGGCGTCTACGGCCCCGGCGACACCTCTTCGATCGGCGAGCTGCTGAACCAGTTCCTCTCCGGGAAAATGCCGCTGATGCCCTTCCCGGAGCTGGGCATCTGCCTCTCCCACGTCGAGGACATCGCCACCGGCATCGTCCTCGGCCTCGACAAGGGCAGGGCGGGCGAGACCTACGTGATCAGCGGCCCGGCGACCACCGTGCGCGAGGCGATCGGTGTCGTCGCCGAGGTGACCGGGAAGAAGGCGCCGAAGCGGGCGATCCCGGTGCCGCTGATGAAGGCGATGATCCCGATCGGCCCCCTGGTCGGGAAGATGATGGGCCAGCCGCCGAACCTGCGCGAGCTGATCTCCTCCGCCGACGGCGTCACCTTCTGGGCCAGCTACGACAAGGCCAAGCGGGAGCTGGGGTACGAACCGCGTGGGCTCGAGGAGGGGTTGCGGGCGACGCTTGCCGCCGAAGGGAAACTGCCGGTCACTACGGGCGTCTGAGCGAGTCGGAAGTGCGGGTTATCGACGTTATGCATCTTGGGCGGCCGCATGTGATCGGCTGCTGGGAGGTGGACGGGGCGCTGGTCGATCCGGGGCCGGAGTCGTCGGTTCAGACCGTCGTCGATGCCCTGGACGGTACGCAGCCGGAGGCGGTGCTGTTGACGCATATCCACCTCGATCACGCGGCGGCCACCGGGGCCCTGGTGCGGCGGTGGCCTGAGCTGGAGGTCTACGTGCACGAGCGGGGGGCGCCGCATCTGATCGATCCCTCGAAGCTGCTGGCCAGCGCCGAGCGCCTCTATGGGGATCAGATGCAGCGGCTCTGGGGTGAGATCGTGCCGGTGCCAGAGGCGAACGTGAAGGTCCTGAAGGGCGGCGAGACGGTGCGCGGGATGCGCGTCGCCTACACCCCCGGCCACGCCTCCCACCACGTCTGCTACCTGCACGAGGAGAGCGGCACCGCCTTCGTCGGCGACGTCGCCGCCTGCCGGATCCCGCCCTCGAACCTGATCATGCCGCCGACGCCGCCGCCCGACATCGAGGTCGAGGTCTGGGAAGAGTCGCTGGACCTGGTCGCCGGCTGGTCGCCGCGGCGCCTGGCGCTGACCCACTTCGGCGCGGTCGAGGAGGACGTGCCGGGCTACCTGGAGTCGGCCCGCTCCCGCCTGCGCCAGGAGGCCGCCCTGGTCAAGGAGATGGCCGAGGGCGACTACGAGCGCGACCTGCAGCGCCGCATCCGCGAGCAGATGCAGAGCGAAGGCCTCGGCGAGGAGACGATCGAAGAGCTCCTCCAGGCCGTCCCCACCGCCTACCAGTGGCGCGGCCTCGACCGCTACTGGCGCAAGCGTGCCGAGCGCGAAGCTGGGTAAGGCCTTCGGGTCTCGGCGGCTGAACGAGGCGGAAACGAGCCGCCGTCGTAGAGCGTCCGAGTCCCCAGGCGACCAGGCAGCTTCACGGTCAACGGGGGATCGATGACGCCCTGGCAGGTGTAGATGCCGGGAGGCAGCGGTTCGAGCACCGTCGTCATCAGCAGTCTCCGGCCCATCTGCCGGAAGATGGGCTTGCGGGCGCGATCATCCTGACTGGCGCCGCTGCTGCATCCTCCCGGCCCGAGGTCGATGCGAATTCGCCTCGTGCCGGGTTCCAGGGCAGGTTGGTCGGCCGCGAGGCTCCAGCTGACGGTTTCGACACCGGCGATGACGGTATCGAGGAAGCATGGCCCCGAGCCACCGAACTTCCACTGCCCTTCGACTTTACGCAGAGACAGAAACCGCGGTCCCTCGCTGATCTCACCACTCACGAAGGATGCTGATTCAGGACTTTCGGCGAGCAGGCGATAGCCGGTCTGGGCCAGACCGATCCAGGAGATCTCCGGGTCGGCCAGTACTTCCCGCAGGCCGCCCTCCGAGGGAAGCGCACCGTTCTCCGCTCCGGCCGGCCCTGTAAACAGCGACACCGGCGCTATCGCCTCGCCTCCGCAGTACGTCAGGTAGGGCCAGTCTGCCCACCTCTTGAGGACCGGGTCGCCGGTCTCTGCCTGGGTCTTCCCTGCGCTGGCCAGGGCGATGAACGACAGCGCCACGCAAAGTGAGAGGACCTTTCGCCAGTCGATCACCGAGTGATCAGTTTATTGCTTAGCCCGCTCCGAAGTTGCCGGCAAGCTCAGGCCAGGTGCTCGCGCATCCGCTCGACCGCCTCTTCGATGCGGTCGTCGGGCGCGGTGAGGGCGATGCGGAAGAAGCCCTCGCCGCTGGGCCCGTACATCGAGCCCGGTGAGACGACCACGGCCGCCTCTTCGAGCACTTTCTCGCAGAAGGAGGTCGAGGTGTGGCCCTCGGGGACCGGGGCCCAGACGTAGATCGTGCCCTTGGGGGCCGCCACCTCGACACCGATCTCGCGCAGGGCGGAGACGACGAGGTCGCGCCGGCGGGTGTAGGTCTCGTTCATCCGCTGCAGCGGCCCGCTCGGGCCCTCCAAGGCCGCGACGCCGGCCATCTGCACGGCCTCGAAGAGGCCGGAGTCGACGTTGGTCTTGAGCCGCCAGTAGGTCTGGATCGCCTCGGCGTTGCCGAGGATCGCGGCGCAGCGCCAGCCGGTCATGTTGTAGCCCTTGGAGAGCGAGAAGACCTCGACCCCGACCTCCTTGGCCCCCGGGGTCTGCAGGAAGCTGGGCGCCACGTAGCCGTCGTAGGTGGTCTCCGAGTAGGCGTTGTCGTGGACGACGAGGATCTCGTGCTCCCTGGCGAAGGAGACGACCATCTCGAAGAAGCCCTCGGGGACGACGGCCCCGGTCGGGTTGTTCGGGTAGTTGAGGAACATCAGCCGCGCCTTGGCGGCGACGTCGGCCGGGACCGCGCTGAGGTCGGGGGCGAAGCCCAGCTCCGGGACCAGCGGCAGCAGCTCCGGCGTGGCGCCGGCGAGGATCGGTCCGCCGGTGTAGACCGGGTAGCCCGGGTCGGAGGCGAGGGCGACGCCGCCCTGGTCGAGGAAGGCGAAGCAGAGGTTGTAGATGCACTCCTTGGCGCCGATCGCCGGGATCACCTCGGTCTCCGGGTCGATCTCGACGCCGAAGCGGCGGTCGTAGAAGTCGGCGAAGGCCTGGCGGAACTCGGCCCGGCCGCGGTTGCTCGGGTACTGGTGGTTGGCGGGGTCGGCGACCGCCTCCTGCATCGCCTTGACGACGTAGTCGTAGGTCGGCTGGTCGGGGTCGCCGATGCCGAGGCTGATCACGTCGATGCCGGAGGCGCGCTTCTCGGCGATGCGCCGCTCCAGTTCCTGGAACATGTACGGAGGCATCGCCTCCAGGCGCTTTGACGGCTCGGCGATCGACATCGGCGCGGACCCTAACGATTTGCTCACTGGTCCAGCTCGGACAGTGCCTGCAGCAGCTCCGGGGAGAGCTCGCCGCCGTAGACGGGCTCGGCCCAGCCGGTCAGCCGCACCGCCAGGTCCTCGCCGATTCCGACCTCGAGCTCGCCGCCTTCGAGCTCGACCACGATCTCGTTCGGGCCGCCCTTGAGGTAGGCGGTGACGGCGGCGCCGCTGGCGCCGGTGCCGGAGGAGAGCGTCTCCCCCACGCCGCGCTCGAAGATCCGGGCCCGCACCCGACCCCCGTCGATCGCCAGGAAGGAGACGTTGGTCCGGTTCGGGAACAGCTCGTGGCCTTCGATCTCCGGCCCGATCTCGCCGAGGTCGAGATCGTCGAGCTCGTCGCCGACGACGATTGCGCACTGCGGGTTGCCGATCGAGACGTGCTGGAACTCCCACTCGCGGCCGCCCGCGCTCAGCGTCCCCCTGCCGTCGTCGCCTCCGGACGGGAAGTCCTTCGACCTGGTCGAGGCCCGGCCCATGTCCACCGCGCAGGTCAGCTCGCCGGTGATCGTCGGCCGGATCGGGCCGGCGACGGTGCCGATCGCGAACTCGTCCTCGTCGGTCCAGCCGTGCCGGCGCAGGTAGAGGATCGCCTCGCGGGCGCCGTTGCCGGAGAGCTCGGCCTCGGAACCGTCCGGGTTGAAGATCCGCAGGTCGGCGACGAACTCGGGGTCGGGGTTGCGCTCGAGCAGCAGGATCCCGTCGGCCCCGACGCCGAAATGCGGGTCGCAGAGCCACTCCACCCGCTTCCCGTTCAGCTCCCAGGGGAGGTTCTGGGTCTCGAGGATCAGGTAGTCGTTCCCCAGCGCCTGCCACTTCTCGAATTTCACCGGCGGGAGCCTAGTGCGGCGGCGATCTCAGCGGCGACGTCGGCATCGGAGCGGGCGCCGCGGTCGATCGCGTGGAGGTCTGGGATCTTGCGCTGCCAGGTGAGCTGGCGGCGGGCGTAGTTGCGCGAGCGCTTCTTCATCGCCTCGACGTCGCCGGCGAGGAGCTCGTCGAAGCCGAGTGCCTTGCGGGCCGTGCGCGAGGCCCCGGCGGCGTCCGCCCGCTGCGCCTCCGCGGCGGCCCCGGCGGCGACGATCGCCTCGGTGCGGGCATCGATCCGTTCATAGAGCCGGGCCCGGTCCATGTCGAGGCCGAAGATCCTCGTCGGATGGCGGGTCTCGGTTGACCAGAGCTCCGAATCGGCGGCGTCGGGCCCCGCCGTCACCAGCGAGAGCTCGGCGACGGCCGCGCGCAGGTAGAGCCCGGTCCCTCCCACCACGATCGGCGTTCGCCCCGCTGCCAGCGCCGCGTCGATCTCGGCGTGGGCCAACGGCATGTAGCGGCCGACGTTGAAGGCCTCCGACACCGGCACGAAGCCGAGCAGGCGGTGCTCCAGTTGAGCGCGCTCGGCCGCCGAGGCTGCGCCGGTGAGGATCTCCAGGTCCCGGTAGACCTGGAGCGCGTCGCAGGAGATCGCGACGGGGTCGCGGCCGTCCCTTCTCAGCTCCTCGGCCAGGGCAATCGCCACCCCGGTCTTGCCGACGCCGGTGGGGCCGAAGATTGCGAGAACCGTCAAAGAAGCTGCGAGAGCGGCTTCACGGACACCCCGCTCAGCGTCTGCGAGGTCGTCGTTTCGATCTCGACCTCGACGAACTCGCCGGGGGCGGCCGCCCCCTCGAAGTTGACCGCCTTGCCGTGGCGGGTGCGGCCGCGAAGCTTCGTCTCGTCGGTCCTGCTGCGGCCTTCGACCAGCACCTCCAGCGAGCGCCCGACGAAGCGCTGGGCGCGCTCCCTGGCACGGCGCTGGACGACCTCCAGCAATCGCTCCATGCGCTCGACCTTGACCGGGTGCGGCAGCTGCCCGTCCATCGTCGCCGCCTCGGTTTCGCGCCGGGGCGAGAAGACGAAGGTGAAGGCGCCGTCGTAGCCGACCTCCTCGGCGACTTCCAGCGTCTCGGCGAAGTCGGCCTCGGTCTCGCCGGGGAAGCCGACGATGATGTCGGTGGTGATCGCGCAATCCGGAACGTGCTCGCGGATCAGGGCGACGCGGTCCATGTAGCGCTGGCGGTTGTAGGTGCGGCGCATGCGTTTCAGCACGGCGCTGGAGCCCGACTGCAGCGGCAGGTGGATCTGCTCGCAGAGCGCCGGCAGCTCGGCGTGGGCCCGGATCACGTCTTCGCTCATGTCCTTCGGGTGCGGGCTGGTGTAGCGGATCCGCTCGATCCCGTCGATCGCGTCGACCCGGGCGAGCAGCTCGGCGAAGCCGATGCGGCGGCCGGGAGGCAGGCTGCGGCCGTAGCTGTTGACGTTCTGGCCGAGCAGGGTCACCTCACGCACCCCGTCGGCGGCCAGTGCCTCGGCCTCGAGGATCAGCTCGCCGGGATCGCGGCTGACCTCTTTGCCCCGGGTCGAGGGGACGATGCAGTAGGAGCAGACGCAGTTGCAGCCCTGGGAGATCTGCAGCCAGCCCTGGAACTCGCGCTCACGGCGGGTCGGCAGGTGGCCGGCGAAGTCCTCGAACTCGAAGTAGCCCTGGGCGCTGAGCGAGTCGGAGTTGAGGAACTCGGCCAGCTTGTGGATCTGGCCGGGCCCGAAGGCGACGTCGACGAAGGGAAAGCGCTGGAAGACCTCGTCCTTGACCGACTGGGCCCAGCATCCGCCGACCCCGACGATCCGCTCCGGCTGCTCGGACTTGAGCCGCTTCGCCTCGCCGAGATGGGCGATGAAGCGACTGTCGGCCGACTCGCGGATCGAGCAGGTGTTGAAGAGGATCAGGTCGGCCGTGTCGCGGCTCTCGGCCTCGTCATAGCCGAGCGAGGCCAGCATGCCCCGCATCCGCTCGGAATCGTGCACGTTCATCTGGCAACCGAAGGTGGTGACGTGGAAGCTCTTCGCCATCGAACGGGAGCGTAAAGGGTTTGTGTGGGGGGTTTGAGTGGAGGGGTTGGGGGGTCTCTCGCGCTGGCTGGGATTTTCGCCGTTGAGCCTGCGTCTCTCGCTGAGTTGGCTGGCGAAAATCAGGACGCCGCTGCGCGCGAGAGACCCCCCAACCCCTCCCAACGAAGCCTCAGGCAAGCCTTCCAAGGTCGGTCGACAGCAGAGATTCCCCTAGGCCCAGGAGTGGAGCAAGGGTTCCAAGGTGGGTCAGCTAACGCGAACTCAACTAGCCCTGGATGGGAGGAGGTGGGTGACCCTCTCCCGAAGGCTCCAGAAACCACGTTGGCGCCCGCGGAGCGCGCCCGGCTGCGCGACGGTCTTCGGGAGAGGGTCACCCACCTCCTCCCCACCCACGCCCCTACTTGACCGTGAGCGTCCCTTCCATCCCCGCTTCGCGATGCCCCGGCACGGTGCAGAAGAAGGTGTAGGTGCCTGGAGCGAGCTCGGCGCTGACCGAGGTCTTGCTCTGGGCGATCAGTTCGGAGTCGGCGATCTCTTCGCCGCTGTCGCTTTCAATCGCGACGTCGTGTTCGAGCGTCGAGGGGTTGGTGAAGTCGATCGTGACCTTGCCCGGCTTCGAGCTGAGGCTGGTCGTGTCGTAGGCGAGGTCGCTTTCGGAGGCGGCGAGCTGCACGGTGCCGCCCGGACCGGTCACGGCCTTGCTCCCCGTTTCCTTCTCGCCCTTGGCCGGAGCTTTGGCGGGGGCGTCGTCGTTGCCCTCCGCTTCGAACTCCTTGCTGGCCTGCGTGTCCTCCGCGGCTTTCGCCTGTTCCTCATCCTGCGCGTGCAGGACGGCGAAGGTCGTGGCGCCGCCGACCAGGATCGCGAACCAGAGGATCACCAGTGGAAAGGCTTTGCCGGGAAAGGACTTCACTTTCAGCCCGACGATGCTGATCAGCACCGCCGAGACCGCAAGGCCGATCCCGCAGATGTAGAAGAGAGTCTCGTTGCTCATGCGTGCGGCGGTGATCCTATCCAGGTGGGGGCTGCGCCCGCCGTGAGGCGGGAGGCGGCTCTAGGCCGCCTTCGCCTCCGGGACCACGGGCGCGACCGGATCGGACTCCACCGGCGCCTCGCCGTCAATGCCGAGCGCGGCCCTGACCTTGGTTTCGATCTCCAGGGCGAGCTCCGGGTTGTCGGAGAGGAACTGCTTGGCGTTGTTGCGGCCCTGGCCCAGGCGCGTCTCCCCGTAGGAGAAGAAGGAGCCGGATTTCTGCACCAGGTCCTGCTCGATGCCGAAGTCCAGCAGCCCGCCCTCGCGGGAGATGCCGACGCCGTACTCGATGTCGAACTCGGCCTGCCGGAACGGCGAGGCGACCTTGTTCTTGACGACTTTGACCCGGACCCGATTGCCGACCGCCTCGGTCCCTTCTTTGAGGGTCTCGATGCGGCGGATGTCGAGTCGCTGCGAGGAGTAGAACTTCAGCGCCCGGCCACCCGGCTGGGTCTCCGGCGAGCCGAACGAGACCCCGATCTTTTCGCGGATCTGGTTGGTGAAGAGGCAGACGGTTTTGGTCCGGTTCAGGTTCCCGGCCAGTTTGCGCATCGCCTGCGACATCAGGCGGGCCTGGAGGCCGACCGTGGTGTCGCCGATCTGGCCGTCGAGCTCGGCTTTCGGGGTCAGCGCCGCGACCGAGTCGATCGCGACCACGTCGACCGCCCCGGAGGCGATCAGACGGTCGGCGATCTGCAGCGCCTGCTCGCCGTAGTCGGGCTGGGAGACCAGGAGCTCGTCGGTGTCGACGCCGATCGCCCGCGAGTAGACGGGGTCGATCGAGTGCTCGGTGTCGATGAAGGCGCAGACGCCGCCGAGAGCCTGGGCCTGGGCGATGATGTGGTTGACCAAGGTCGTCTTACCGGAGGACTCCGGGCCGAAGATCTCGACGATGCGGCCGCGCGGGACGCCACCGATGCCGAGCGCCAGGTCGAGCGCCAACGAACCGGTGGGGATCGCCTCCACCTTGACCGTGCCCTTGTCGCCGAGGCGCATCAGCGAGCCCTCGCCGAACTCCTGGCGGATGCCGCTGACAGCGCTCTCGAGCGCCGCGTCTTTGGCTTTCGCTTCCTTGGCGGAAACGTCGTTCAAGTTCCTTCTGTCTGCCATCTCGATCACCTCACTGCTGCCCTGGTCCGAGCAGCTTGACTTGGGCCAGCGGGACGTATCGCGCACCCGACGGCTGGAGTTCAGAACGGTAGAGCGTCAGGCGGCGGCAAAAGCATGGCTCTCGCAGCACTGCCGGCAGCCCACCTGGGACCCTCGGTACTGCTTGCGGACGCCGCGACCCGCGCCCCTCCGGACGCACCCTGGCGACCGTCACATGCGGCCAGAACGGCCGCTTCTCCGGCTCATAGAGACGCTCGGAGGTCAAGATCTCACTCAGCTCGGACTGCGCCCTCACGACCGCGGGCGACGCCGCCGGCACGGCGAACAGCCGCGGCCTCCCCCGCTCCGGCCGGCCTACCGGATCGAGGAGCTCGACCCGCGGCGGCGACACGGACACCCTCGCGACCGCCGCGGCAACCGGCTCGATGTCCTCAGGTCGCCTCTGACCGAGAAAGGCAAGGGTGATGTGCAGGTTCTCGGCCGGTACCGGGCGCAGCGCCGGATCGACCAGCTCCCGCTCGCCCCAGGCCCCCAGCTCGCCCCGAACGGCGTCAGTCAGGTCCAGCGCCACGAAGAGGCGCACTCGCGAGGTCCGGTCGGTCGGCTCGGCCATGGCCGCTCACGCTACGGCCCGCGGACGCACGAGTTAAGCCCTTGACGTCAAAAAAGCGGAACGACTTCGACCCGAGTTCGTGAAATCGCCTCTAAAGCGGCGGCTCGGCGCCGCCGAGCAGGATCCGCAGCAGGTGCATCCCGACCAGGGCGGAGCGTTCGCGGATGTCCTCGCGGCCGCCGGGGATGACCGGGTCGCGGGCGATCGCGGTGCCGTCGGCGAGGCGGGCGTTGAAGCAGACGTAGCCGACCGGCTTCTCGTCGCTGCCACCGTCCGGCCCGGCGATGCCGGTGATCGACACCGCGACGTCGGCCCCGAAGCGGTCCAGCGCTCCGATCGCCATCGCCTCGGCGACCTCCGGCGAGACCGCCCCCTTGGCGGCGATCAGCGCCGGATCCACGTCCAGCAGCTCCTCCTTGGCCTCGTTCGAGTAGGCGACGATGCTGCCCGCCATGTACGCGGAAGCACCCGGCACCTTGGTTATCCGGGCCGCCAGCAGGCCGCCACTGCAGGACTCGGCCAGCCCCAGCCACCGCCCCCGCAGCAGCTTCGCCACCTGAGAGTCGATCGTCTCCCCGTCGAGGCTGAAGAGATGGCGCGCGTGGCGCGCCTTGAGGCCCTCGCGGACCGCAGCGGCGGCCGCCTCCGACTCGTCGCGGTAGCGGACGTCGATCTCGATCTCGCCGCGGCGCAGGCAGGTGGTGATCTCGACCGCGTCGATCGCGACCCCGTCCCCCTCGATCTCGCGCAGGCTCTTGGCGATCTCCGACTCCGGCACGCCAAACATCCGCAGCGTGTAGCCGCGCAGCGCCGTCGCTCGGTCCAGGACTTCCCGCACCGGAGCCGTCTCCAGCGCCGCCGACCACATCGGCTGCAGCTCCCGCGGCGGGCCCGGCAGCACGATCACGACTCGCTCCCCGGCCGGGACCACCAGCCCGGGCGCGGTGCCGACGGGATCGAGCGCGATCGCCCCCTCCGGCACCATCGCCTGCTTGCGGTTGGCCTCCATGATCGCTTCCTCGTCGAAGTCGAAGCCACCGCGCTTGGCGAAGCCGCGCAGGATCTCGGCGATCCGCGCCTCCACCTCGCGGTCGAGGGCCAGAGGGCGCCCGGCGAAGCGGCCCACGACCTCGGCGGTGAGATCGTCGGCGGTCGGCCCGAGCCCGCCGGTGGTGACGATCAGGTCCATCCCCTCGCCGGCGAGGAAGCGCAGCCCCGCCTCGAGGTCGTCGGGGCGGTCGGCGACGACGAGGATATGGGCGACCTCCACCCCCAGCCCGGCCAGCTGCTCGGAGACCCAGGGACCGTTGGAGTCCGCGATGCGGCCGGTGATGACCTCGGTTCCAGTGACGACGATCCCGGCGCGAATCACGCCGTGAAGCTACCGGACCGACGCGATCTAGAGATCCGGGTCGGAGTCCGAGGAGGTCTCGAGCTCAGGCGGGGCGCCCGGCCCCGCCGGCGCCAGCACCCGGTTGAGGTCGGCCTGGGTGATCAGCACCTGACGCGGTTTCGAACCCTCGTAGCCGGAGATGACGCCGCGGCGCTCGAGCATGTCGATCAGGCGGCCGGCCCGGGTATACCCGACCCGCAGGCGGCGCTGGATCATCGAGACCGAGGCGGTCTCGGTCTGGACCACGAGCCGGATCGCCTCGTCGAGGAGATCGTCGCTGTCGGGGTCGAAGTCGCCCTCGCGGGCCTCCTCGGCGACGTCCTCGGGCGCCTCCAGCAGGTCGGCCTCGAACTCGGGTTCCCCCTGCCGGGCCCAGTGGTTGGTGATCTTGGCGATCTCGTCCTCGGTGATGAAGGCGCCCTGGACCCGTTGCAGCTTCGAGCTGCCGGCGCCGCGGAAGAGCATGTCCCCCTGGCCGAGCAGGGACTCCGCTCCACCCTGGTCGAGGATCACCCGCGAGTCGGTCTGCGAGGAGACGGCGAAGGCGATCCGCGAGGGGATGTTGACCTTGATCGTGCCGGTGATGATGTCGGTCGACGGGCGCTGCGTCGCCAGCACCAGGTGGATGCCGGTGGCGCGCGACTTCTGGGCAAGGCGGATGATCGAGTCCTCGACTTCGGCCGGGGCGACCATCATCAGGTCCGCGAGCTCGTCGATCACGCAGAGGATGTGCGGCAGCGGCGCGTCGCCTTTCTTCAGGCGGTAGCGATTGAGCTCGCCGAGATTGCGGCAGCGGGCCTCGCTCATGATCCCGTAGCGGGTCTCCATCTCGCCGATCAGGTTGGAGAGGACGTTGGCCGCGAGGCGCGGCGAGGTCACCACCGGCGTCAGCAGGTGCGGGACGTTCTCGTAGTGGTTGAGCTCGACCTGCTTCGGGTCGACCAGGACCAGGCGCACCTCGTTCGGCGAGGCCTGCATCAGGATCGAGGAGAGGATCCCGTTGACGCAGGCGCTCTTGCCCGAGCCGGTGGTGCCGGCGACGAGCACGTGCGGCATCTTCGCCAGGTCGGTCCAGACCGGGTTGCCGTCGATCCCCTTGCCGAGCCAGGCGACCAGCGGCGAGGTCTTCTCGGGCCGGCCGGCGTAGATGTCGCCGAGGCGGACGATGCGGCGGCGGGCGTTCGGGACCTCGACCCCGACCGCCTGCTTGCCGGGGATCGGGGCGAGGATGCGGATGTCGGTGGAAGCGAGTGCGTAGGCGAGGTCGTTGGCCAGCTCGGTGACTTTCTTCACCTTGATTCCCGGCGCCAGACGCAGTTCGTAGCGGGAGACGTGGGGACCGCTGACGACGCCGACGATCTTCGCCTCGACCCCGAAGTGCCCCAGCGTCTCGACCAGTTTGCGTCCGGTGACTTCCTGGTCGCGCGGGTCGGGCCCCTTGTCGCCCTTGCCGCGCTCCAGCGCGTTGGCCGGCGGCGGCCGGTAGTCGATCTCTTCCGACATCGTCACGCCACGTTTGTTGCCGAGCGGGGTGAGGCCCGCCTGGGCGCGGTCACCCTCGTCGACCACGGCGACGGCGTCAGCCGGGTCGTAGTTGCGCAGTTCGTCGGCCGGGATCGCGTCCTCCTCGGAGGTGGCGATCTCCTCCAGTTCGCGGTCGAAGGCGTCGGCCGCCGTCGCCAGGTCCGGCTCGTCCTCGGGCTCCTCCGCCAGCTGCACGGTCGGCTCGAACTCGTCCGTGTCCGGGTAGGAGCTCATCACGTCGGTCTCCCCGGCCAGGGTCGCCGCCTCCGAGCGGGTCTGGCGCTGCTCGCGCCAGTCGGCGTGGGTGCGAGCGACGGTCTTCGCCGCCGCGTCGCTGCCGTGGAAGACCCCGCGCGAGGTCGCCCGCAGGCCGCGCCCGATGCCCCGGGCCAGGGTGGAGACCGAGGTGCCGGTCAGCAGCATGCCGCCGACCAGCAGCATCAGGACGGTGAAGATGCGGGCGCCGACGGTGCCGAAGAGGTAGGTGAGGCCGGTCTCGACCCCGTATCCGACCTTCCCCCCCTCCCAACCGAAGAAGAGGACGAAGACGAGATAGACCCCGAAGGCGACCAGGAACAGCCCGATCAGGTCGAGGTGCCGCTGCTCCAGGCCGGCGGGCAGATGCAGCCCGCCTTTCGGCTTGGCCGCTTTGGCGCGTTTTTTCCCGGCTTTGGCTTTGCGCGCGGGCGCGCGCTTCTTGCGAACGAACATGCTGTCCCGGTTCGACGCGCAGGCACGCACCCCTGCGGGTAAATTCGCTTTAAATCCTGCAAGGAGCGGCGTACCGGCGGGCTAACATCGCTTTCATGCTCGCCGACAGCGATCAATCCGGGGGGCGCGTCCTCGTCGTCGAGGACGACGCCGACATCGCCGACGTCCTGCGCCGTTCGCTCCGCAACGAGGGCTACGAGGTGAAGACCTCCGCCGACGGGGTCGACGCGCTCGACGTCGCCGCCGGCTTCGTGCCCGACCTGGTCGTCCTCGACCTCGGCCTCCCCCGCCTCGACGGCGTCGAGGTCTGCCGCCGCCTGCGCGAGGACGGGGACGTGCCGATCCTGATGCTGACCGCCCGAGCCGAGACCGACGACCGCGTCGCCGGTCTCGACAGCGGCGCCGACGACTACCTGGTGAAGCCGTTCGAGCGCCAGGAGCTGCTGGCCCGGATCCGGGCCCTGCTGCGGCGGCGACCGCCCCGCGGCGCCGCGATGCTGACGGTCGGCGACCTCACCCTCAACCCCGACACCCGCGAGGTGCGCCGCGGCGAGCGCGAGATCGAGCTGACCAACCGCGAGTTCGAGCTGCTCGAGTTCCTGATGCGCAACGAGCGCCTGGTGATCTCCCGTGAGCGGCTGCTCGACGAGGTCTGGGGCTACGACCCGATGGCCGCCACCAACACGATCGACGTCTTCATCTCGAACCTGCGGCGCAAGCTCGAGGCGGGCAGCGAGCCGCGTCTGCTCCACACCAAACGTGGGGCCGGCTACGTGCTGAAGGATTAGCGCGTGAGCAGGAAACGCACGCGCGCCAGGGCCTGGCTCCGGCGCCTTCGCCACCCCCGTTCCTGGCCCGTCCGCTGGCGCCTGGCGGCGGTTTCCTCCGGCCTCACCTTCGTCATCCTCGTCCTCTTCGGCGGTGCGATCGGCCAGATCGCGACGCAGCGGATTCGCGACGACTTCAACAACGAGGTCCGCAGCGCGGTCCGGATCCTGGCCAGCGAAACGAAGGTCGAATACGGCCTCTTCCCCCGCGGTCGGGTGGTCAAGATCCCACAGCTGGACAGCTTCGTCCGCGCCGACGAGGCCTCGGTCCGCGTCTTCGACATCTACGGCCACAAAATCGCGGAAAGCGAAGGGTCGGTGGCGATGGGCTCGCCGAATCTCGGGATCTCCGAATACGACGGACTGCGGGTCGCGGCCGACGAAATCCGCGGCGAAAGCAACGAGCCGGTGGGCACCGTCCAGTACGGGCGCAGCATCCACCACGTCGAAGAGACGGTCGACCGGGTCTGGCTGCTGATCGCGGCGGGGATCCTCGGCGGCACCCTGCTCGCCAGCCTCGCCGGGGTCGCGATCGCCGGCCGCGCGATGCGCCCGATCGCCTCGCTGACCGCGACCGCGCGGGCCATCGCCACCACCCGGGACCCCTCGCAGCAGATGCCGAAACCGCCGGTCGAAGACGAGGTCGGCGAGCTGGCCCTGACCCTGGAGGAGATGCTGCGCTCGCTCGACGCCGCCCGGGCCGAGCGTGAGGACGCGATGAAGAAACAGCGCGAGTTCGTCGCCGACGCCTCGCACGAGCTGCGGACGCCGTTGACCAGCGTCCTCGCCAACCTCGAGCTACTGCAGGCCTCGCTGGCGGCTCCGGAGCAGGCCGAAGACCGCGAGGTCGTCGACTCCGCCCTGCGCTCCTCGCGGCGGATGAGCCGCCTGGTCGGTGACCTGCTGCTGCTGGCCCGCGCCGATGCCGGCCGGCTCGACGAGCACCGGCCCTGCGACCTCGCCGAAGTCGCCGGCGACGCCGCCGCGGAGGCGGCACCGCTGATGGGGGCGCGCAGCTTCACCGTCGACAACGACCGGCCGCTGCGGGTCGACGGCAGTCCCGACGAGCTGCACCGGATGGTCCTCAACCTGCTCGACAACGCGACCCGCCACACCCCGCCCGGAGCGACGATCGAACTCTGCCTGCGCGAGGAGGGCGGCTTCGCCGTGGTCGAGGTGAGCGACGACGGCCCCGGCATCCCGGCCCCGATGCGCGCCCAGATCTTCGACCGCTTCGTCCGCGGCGAGGGACCGGCCGACACCGCCGGCGGCAGCGGCACCGGCCTCGGCCTGGCGATCGTCAGCGCCGTCGCCGCCTCCCACGGCGGCAGCGTCGAGGCCCTGGAATCGAAATCCGGCGGCGCCCTCTTCCGCGCCCGCATCCCCCTCGCCAAGGCTGAGAAAGTCGTTACCGGCTCTTTAAAGACGCTTTAGGCCGCGCACCTAAATTCCCCCGCGGACGAGACACACTGGCCCGCCGGGACTATCTCCCCAGACACTGTCCCGGCGGGTCTATTTTCTTCGAGGTGTGTGCGAGAGGGGTGGCGATAGGCCTCTCCGGGAATTTGTCGTTCCGCGCCCTATGGGCGCGTCGCTCCGGATGTTGGTGCGCGACCTAAAGGTCGCGCATTAGACAGATTGCATTTCGCGTGCTTCGCACACATTCCCGGAGAGGCCTATCGCCACCCCTCCAACAGGCGCCTCGCTCAACTCATCTGCTGTACAGCACCGGACTAGGACCGCAGCATGGCTGCGGCCGGACCTGAATCAGCTGGAGAGACGAGAGGTCCAAGCGGCCCTCGACCGACCTTCGCCCGGTTGCTATCGAGCTGCTGGCGCGCGATACGGACGGGCCGTGTGGGGAGGGTCCGAGAACGGAGCCTGTTTGCCCCGCCCGCAGGACCCTCCCCACACGGCCCTTTCGCTACGCCTGGCTAAACCTCAATAACGACGGGGAGAATCATCGGCCGCCGCTTGAGCCGCTGGAAGACGAACTTACCGACCGAGTCGTGCAGGTCTTCCTCGATCAGGTGCGACTCGCGGGTGCCCTTCTCAGCCGCGTCTTCGAGCTGGTCTTCGACCAGGTCGCTGAGCTCTTCGACCAGGGCGTCCGCTTCCGCGAGGAAGGCGACGCCGCGGAAGATCACCTCAGGGTCGGCGACGACGGTGCCGTCGTCGTTGGAGATGGTGACGACGACGATGAAGATGCCGTCGGCCGAGATCTCGCGGCGGTCGCGCAGGGCGGCGTCGTCGGGGTCGCCGATGTTGACGCCGTCGACGTACATCGTGCCGGAGTGGATGTCCTCGCCGAACCCGGCGCCGTTGCGGTCGACTTCCAGCGGCAGGCCGTTGCGGCCGCGGAAGATGTTGGCCGGGTCGACCCCGACCGCCTCGGCCAGCTCGGAGTGCAGGCGCAGGCGCTTGTGGTCGCCGTGGACCGGCATCACGTACTTCGGCTTGGTCAGGTTCAGCATCAGCTTGATCTCCTCCTGCCAGCCGTGGCCGGAGGCGTGGATCGGCGCGTCCTGGGCGGTGATCACGGTGGCGCCGATCTCGTAGATGCGGTCGATCGTCTCGTTCACCGCGCGCTCGTTGCCCGGTACCGGCGTGGCCGAGAAGACGACCGTGTCGCCGGAGTGCAGTTCGACGTCGCGGTGGTCGTTGTTGGCCATCCGCCGCAGCGCCGAGAGCGGCTCGCCCTGACTGCCGGTGGAGATGATCACGACCTTCTCGTCCGGGAAGTTGCCGATCTCCCGCGGCTGGATGAAGATCCCCTGCGGCGCTTTGGCGATCCCCAGGTTGGAGGCGATGTTGAAGTTCTTGCGCATCGAGCGGCCGACCAGGGCGACCTTGCGGCCGAGCTCGTGGGCGGCGTCGATCACCTGCTGCACGCGGTGGATGTTGGAGGCGAAGGAGGTGACGATGATCCGCCCCTCGCACTGGGAAAACTGGCGCAGCAGCGCCGGGCCGACGCTCGACTCCGACGGGGCCACGCCGGGCCGGTCGGCGTTGGTCGAGTCGCCGCAGAGCAGCAGCAGTCCTTCGCGACCGATCTCGGCCAGGCGCGGGATGTCCGCTGGGCGCCCGTCGACCGGGGTCTGGTCGAACTTGTAGTCGCCGGTCATCAGCATCGAGCCGACCTCGGTGGTGATGTGGACCGCGCGCATGTCGGGGATCGAGTGCGCGAGGTGGACGAGCTCGAGGCCGAACGGCCCGCACTGGACCTTCTCCCCCGCCGGCAGCTCCTGCAGCGGCGCGTCGGAGAGCTTGTGCTCATCGAGCTTGGAGCGGACCATCCCGATCGTCAGCAGGCCGCCGTAGATGACCGGCGGCTCGCCGATCTCGCGCAGCACGTAGGGCAGCGCTCCGACGTGGTCCTCGTGGCCGTGGGTGAGCACGATCGCTTCGATGTCGTCGGCGCGGTCGCGCAGGTAGGAGAAGTCGGGGAGCACGAGGTCGATCCCGTGCATCTCCGCGGTCGGGAACATCAGGCCGGTGTCGACGACGACGATCTTGCCGTCGAACTCGACCACGGTCATGTTCTTGCCTATCTCGCCGAGACCGCCCAGGGGCAGCACGCGAAGTTTCTTGCTTGGCACTAGTTACTCACTCTCTTAAGTTGGTTAGTTGGTGGCGAGCGGAAGGCCGAGGCCCTCCAGCGCGGTTCTGACCGCGGCCCGCTGCTCGGCGTCCGCTGGAACCAGCGGCAGCCGCATCCGCTCCGAGCAGAGGCCGAGCATTTCCAGCGCGGCCTTGATCGGAATCGGGTTGGTGGTCACCGAGAGCCCCTCGTAGAGAGGGGTCAGCTCGGCGTCGATCTCGCGGGCGCGGGCGATGTCGCCCGCCTGGGCCGCGTCCCACATCTCACGCATGTGGTGCCCGGCGACGTGCGAGGCGACGGTGATGCCGCCGGCGCCGTCGAACTCGAGCACGCGAAGGAAGGTGTTGTCGTTGCCGGCGAGGATCTCGAGGCCCTCGATCGGGCCGAGCTCGTCGTCGTTGGCCTGCTTGACGGCGACGATGTTGTCGACCGCGCCGAGCTCGCCGAGCAGCTCCGGAGGCATGTTGATGACCACCCGCGAGGGGATGTTGTACATCACCATCGGCAGCTCCGGGACCGCGGCCGCGACCGACTCGAAGTGGGCGCGCAGACCGGCCGCGTTGGGCTTGTTGTAGTAGGGAGCGACGACCAGCGAGGCGTCGGCGCTCGCGGCGGCGGCGGCCTTGGTCAGCTCGCGCGAGTGACGGGTGTCGTTGGTGCCGGTGCCGCAGATCAGCACCGCCTCCTCGCCGACCTCGGCCCGGACCTCGCGCAGCAGCTCGACCGTCTCCTCGTCGGTCAGGGTCGGGCACTCGCCCGTCGTCCCCCCCACGACCAAGCCGTGTGAGCCGTGCTCGAGCAGGTGCACGGCGAGGTTGCGCGCCGCGCCATGGTCGACCGCCCCGTCCTCGTCAAAGGGCGTGGCCATCGCCGTCAGTAATCCGCGAATCTCCTTCATCGCTGGCAGCGTACCCAGTCCGCCGGGCTAAGCATCGAAAAGCAGCTTCTCAAGGCCGACCGTGAAGCGGTCGGGAAGCGCCCCGACCCTGCGCACCGCCAGCAGCACCCCGGGCATGAACGAGTAGCGGTCGATCGAGTCGTGGCGCAGCGCCAGCGTCTGACCCTCGCCGCCGAAGATCACTTCCTGGTGGGCGACCAGCCCGGGCAGGCGGACCGAGTGGATCGGCTGGTGGACGTTGCCGCCGGCCGCGTCGATCAGCTCCTGGGTGCGCTTGGCGGTGCCCGAGGGAGCGTCGAGCTTGCGGTCGTGGTGGAGCTCGACGATCTCGCACTCGGGCATGTGCGGGGCGATCGTCTGCGCCACCTCCATCAGCAGCACCGCGCCGATCGCGAAGTTGGGGGCGACGAAGCAGTTGGCGCCGGACGCCGCGGCGGCGACCTCGGCGGCGTCGAGGTCGAAGCCGGTGGTGCCGACGACGGCGTGCACCCCCGCCTCCAGGCAGGCGCGGACGTTGGCGAGGGCGGTGTCGGGCACGGTGAAGTCGACGACGACGTCGGCCTCGCCGAGGACGTCTGCCAGCTCGACCCCGAGGCTGGGATCGGCCTTGCCGGCGAGCACCGTGTCCTCGGCACCCTCGACCGCCTCGCAGACCGCCTGGCCCATGCGCCCGGCGGCGCCCGCGACGGCGACCCGGATCACGCCGCGACCAGGCTCTCGCTGACCGGCGCCAGGGCCTGGCGGAAGAGGTCTTCGTCGGCGCCGACGCAGGCCGCCGAGAGGCGATCGGCGCCGTAGAGCTCGGCCGCCAGCTCGGTCAGGTCGTCGACCTCGATCGCGTCGACCCGCGCCAGCATCTCGTCCAGGCTTTCGATCGGCAGGCCGAACAGGGTCGCGCGCGAGATCCGCGTCATCCGCGCCGCGGTCGACTCCGAGGAGAGCACGAGGCGGCCCTTGACGCTCTCCTTGGCCCGGGTCAGCTCCTCGGCCGAGACCGGCTCCGAGCGCAGGCGGGCGAGCTCGGTGCCGATGATCGAGCAGGCCTCCTCGACGTTGTCCTCGCGGGTGCCGACGTAGGTGGCGACCAGGCCCTGGTCGGTGAACTGCTCGTTGTAGGAGCCAACCGAGTAGGCGAGGCCGCGCTTCTCGCGCACCTCGCGGAAGAGGCGGGACGAGGTCGAGCCGCCGAAGATCGAGTCGAGCACCGCCAGCGGGTAGCGGCGCTGGTCGTCGCGGCGCAGGCCTGGCGCTCCGAAGCAGATGTGGTACTGCTCGGTCTCCTTGGTGTGGAAGCAGAGCCGGGCGCTCTGGTCGAGCGCGGTGTCGGGGGCGACCCCGCCGCCGTCGGCCGGGGCGGTGACGAAGCGTTCGGCCAGCTCGACGATGCGGGCGTGGTCGAGGTGGCCGGCGGCGCCGACGACGATCTCCGAGCCGGCGTAACGGCCGCGGCGGTAGCTCTCGATGTCCGGGACCGGGATCGAGGCGATCACCTCGGGCTCGCCGAGCACGCGGCGCCCGAGCGGGTGCGAACCGAAGACGGCCTCGGCGAGGACGTCGTGGACCCGGTCCTGGGGCTCGTCGTCGTACATCGCGATCTCCTCCAGCACCACCTGGCGCTCGGAGTCGATGTCCGGGTAGGTCGGGGCCAGCAGCATCTCCGAGAGCAGGTCGAAGACCTCCTCGGTGTGCTCGTCGAGGAAGCGCGCGTGCAGGTGCGTCGTCTCCTTGCCGGTGGCGGCGTTGATCGAGGCCCCGAGCCCGTCGAAGCGCTCGGAGATCTCGATCGCCGAGTACCGGGCCGTCCCCTTGAAGAGCAGATGCTCCAAGAAGTGGGAGACCCCCGCCTGGGCCGGGGTCTCGTTGCGCGAGCCGGTGCGCACCCAGAGCCCAAGCGCCACGGATCGGACCGAGGGAACCTCCTCGGTCACGACCCGGACGCCCGAGCCCAACTCGGTGAGCTGGGGTGCGCTCAACGTCTAGCTGCGCTCACGCTCGCGACGACGGCCGCCGTCACGACCGCCGCGTCCACCGCGATCGCCGCCGCCGCGGGGCCTGCCACCGTCGCCGGAGCCGACCGAAGCCAGTTCCTCGGCGGATTTGCCCTCGACCGACGGGTCGTTCGAGAGGCGCAGGCCGATGCGGCCACGCTCCTTGTCGACCTCGACCACGGTGACGTCGATCTCCTCGCCGGCGGTGAGGACGTCGTCGACCGAGTCGACCCGCTCACCGGGCTTGACGTTGGAGATGTGGAGCAGGCCGTCGGTGCCCTTGACGAGCTCGACGAAGGCTCCGAACGTGGTCGTCTTCACGACCTTGGCGGAGTTGTAGCGGTCGCCCACCTTGGCCTCGCGCGTCATCGAGTCGATGCGGGCGACGCAGGCGTCGACGAGCTCGCCGGTCGGCGCGTAGATCCGCACCGTGCCGTCGTCCTCGACGTCGATCTCCGCTTCGAACTCCTCGCAGAGGGCGCGGATGGTTTCCCCGCCTTTGCCGATGACCGCCCCGATCTTCTCGGGATCGATCTTGATCGACTCGATCGCCGGCGCGTGCTTGGAGAGCTTCTCCCGCGGCCCGTCGATCGCCTCGGCCATCTTGCCGAGGATGAACTGACGGCCCTTCAGCGCCTGCTCCAGCGCGTCCTCGAGGATCTCGAAGGTGACGCCGGTGATCTTGATGTCCATCTGCAGGGCGGTGATCCCGTCCTTGGTGCCGGCGACCTTGAAGTCCATGTCGCCGAGGTGATCCTCGACGCCGGCGATGTCGGTGAGGACGATGTAGTCGTCGCCCTCCTTGATCAGCCCCATCGCCACACCGGCGACCGGGGCGCTGACCGGGACTCCCGCGGCCTGCATCGCCATCGAGGAGGCGCAGACCGACCCCATCGAGGAGGAGCCGTTGGACTCGAGCGTCTCGGAGACCGCGCGGATCACGTAGGGGAAGGACTCTTCGTCCGGAACCGTGGCCAGCAGGGCACGCTCGGCGAGGGCGCCGTGACCGATGTCACGCCGCTTCGGGCCGCGCATGAAGCCGGCCTCCCCGACCGAGAAGGGCGGGAAGTTGTAGTGGTGGAAGAACCGCTTGGTCGTCTGCAGCCCGAGCGTGTCGAGCCGCATGTCCATCCGCGTCGTGCCGAGCGCGACGTTGGAGAGGATCTGGGTCTCGCCCCGGGTGAACAGGGCGGAGCCGTGCACGCGCGGGGAGATGTCGACCTCGCACTCGATCGGCCGGATCTCGTCCTGGGCGCGGCCGTCGGGGCGCTTCTTGTCGACGGCGATCGCCTTGCGGATCGTGTCCTTCTCG
>Ga0105242_10000059_pt1 | contig 75563 bp, 71 predicted proteins | sample KBSM24metaG_FD_81521 | JGI IMG/M metagenome (GOLD analysis project Ga0105242, IMG submission 81521) | Miscanthus rhizosphere microbial communities from Kellogg Biological Station, Michigan, USA - KBS M2-4 metaG | ecosystem: Host-associated > Plants > Roots > Rhizosphere > Soil | place...
AGGGTGTGCGGGCTCATCTTGCCCGCCAGACCTGCGTCCCGCGCGTATCCCTGGACGATCTTGTAGAGGCCCTGGCGGGTCAGCGGCCCGCCGCGGAAGTTGACGAACAGCTTCGGCTCATGGCGGTCCCCGATCAGCTTCGGGCGACCGCCGCGCAGGTAGCCGTTGATCGCCGCGATCGCCTGCCGGCCCAGCGGCACCAGGCGCTCCTTCGAACCCTTGCCGCGGGCGCGCAGGAAGCCCTCGTCCATCTCGATGTCGGCGAGCTCGAGCCCGATCGTCTCCGAGGCGCGCAGCCCGCAGGCGTACATCACCTCGAGCAGCGCCCGGTCGCGCAGCGCCGTCGGCTCGCTGCCGCGCGGCGAGGCGAGCAGCTGCTGCACCTCGGAGTAGTTGAGGACCTGCGGCAGCTTCTTCGCCCGCCGCGGCGCGGTCAGGGCGGCGGTCGGGTCGTCGCCGATCAGCTCGTCGCGGCGCAGGTGCTTGTAGAAGGAGCGCAGGCAGGCGGCCTTGCGGTGGATGGTCGAGGCAGAGCAGGCGGGGCGGCCCTCCCCCGTCGCCAGCTCCGCGAGGAAGTCGGCGACGTCGGCGGGACGGGCGTGCAGCGCGTCCTTGTCGTGGGCCGCGAGGTATTCGCCGTACTGGAAGAGGTCGGTGCGGTAGGCATTCAGCGTGTTGCGCGAGAGGCCGCGCTCCAGCTCCAGGTAGGAGAGGAAGTCGAGGACGAGGCCCTCGAAGCGAGCGCCGGCCCCCGGGGCGGCGGGCGCAGACGGCAGCGCGGGCTTGACTGCGATCGCCATGACGGCTGGTTCTCCCCGCTCATGACCAACCCTCTAGCCGCAAGGCGCGGCCCACTTCACCCGGCGAGGAGGCGGCCTGCCGCCAGGGGGGCCGCGAAGAACAGCGGGTCCTCAGCCAAGCCGCGGCCCATGGTGGCGGTCGGGAGGCCGGAGGCGGCATAGGCGTCGAGGTCGACGGGTGCGTGGCGGAGGCGGTGGGTGCCGGGTGCTTCTTCGAGGGCGGTGGAGATCGCGTCCTCCTGCTCGGGGACGGCGACGTCGACCGGGGCGAGGAGGAGCTCGAGGACGGTGTAGGTGTGGTGGCTGACGTCGAGGTGGCGTTCGCGGGGGTCGCCGGAGGAGAGCCGCGGCGAGAGCAGGGTCGGGAGACGCAGCGAGAGAGCCGCGTGGGCGCTGTCCAGCGCCGCCATGCCGCCGTGGCCGAACTCGGTGTCGGAGCCGATGATCCCCGGGCCCGGCCCGACCAGGGCCGCGTCCCAGCCGAGGCGGCCGGCGGCATCGAGGGCGCCGGCGGTGCTGAGCGCGTCGTCCTCGCCGCCGTAGGCCGGGGCGGCGGCGATGTGGCCGCAGAGCAGGCCGCGCTCGCGCAGCGCGGCGACGTCGCGCGAGAACGAGCCCGGCAGGGCGCCGCCGCCGGTCTGAACGTAGCCGACCTGGATCCCGGGGGCGGCCTGGGCCGCCGCCCAGGCCGCCGGGGCGAGGTGCCCGTGCAGCGGCAGGATCAGCACCGAGACCGAGACCGGCGCCCCCGTCTCCGCCGCCTCCGGCGACTTCTCGCCGGTGCTCGCCTCGACCGGAGCGACCGGGTGCTGGAGTGAGGTGTAGTTGAGCTTGATCACGTGCTCGCCGTCCGGCCCTCCCCCGCCCTCGAGGCCGCGAGTCAGGTTGACGTGGACGACGTCGAAGCCGCCGGAGCCAAGCCCGAGATCGAGGGCGGCGACGTTGACGACCACCTCGTCGCCCTCGTGCATCTCACCCAGCAGCACTTCGTCGGCCCAGGCCGGGCGGCGCTCCCCGCCCGCCTCGACGACCAGCGGCCCGGTGGAGACGACGACGCCCCGGCGCAGCTGGAGCCGGCCGCTCACGCGTCGCTCGCGCCGGCCGCCTCGTCCCCGCCGGTTGCCCCGCCGGCGCCGATCGCGGCGACGATGCCCTCGCAGATCTCCAGCATCTTCCCGAGGCTGGAGGCCGGGACGTGCTCGTCTTCGGTGTGGACCAGATCGGTGCCGTTGGCGAGCAGGACGCAGTCGAAGCCCTCGAGGCGGAAGACGTTGGCGTCGCTGCCGCCGCCGATCGCCGCCCGCACCGGCTCGACCCCGGCCGAGCGCACCCCCGCCTCGGCCAACTGCAGAGCCGGGGAAGAGGACGGCACCTCATAGCCGCGGAAGAGCTCTTCGAGGCGGACGTCGACGTCGCAGCCGTGCTCGCTTGCGCCCCAGGCGCAGGCGTCGGAGATCTGCCCGGCGACCTCGGCGGCGCGGCCGGCATCACGGCTGCGCGCCTCGGCCTGGATCCAGCAGTGCCCGGGGACGACGTTGCCGGAGGTGCCGCCCTTGATCAGGCCGACGTTGGCCGTCGTCTGCTCGTCGAGCCGGCCCAGCTCCATCCGCCCGATCGCGGCCGCGGCGGCGGCGATCGCGCTGCTGCCATCCTCGGGCTTGATCCCCGCGTGCGCCTCGACCCCGATGAAGTCGGCGAGGATCTTCTGCTGCGTCGGCGTCGCCACGATCACCTCGCCGACCGGGCCCGCATGGTCGAGCACGAAGCCGACATCAGAGCGCAGTACCGAGCTGTCGAACGCTTTCGCCCCGCGCAGTCCCTGCTCCTCGGCCACGGTCAGGACCAGCTCGATCCCGACCGGGGGCGGCGTTTCCGCGCAGCGCGCGACCAGCTCCAGGAAGACAGCGACCGCGGCCTTGTTGTCGGCGCCGAGGATCGTCTCGCCGCGACTGCGGAAGACGCCTTCGTCGTCGACCACCTCGACCAGGCCCTTGTGCGGCACCGTGTCCAGGTGGGCGCAGAACATCACCCACTGATCCGACTCGCCGGGCAGGCGCGCCAGCAGGTTCCCGGCGCCGGCCTCGGCCGGGCCGGCCGCGTCGTCCTCGCTGACCTCCAGTCCCAGCGCCCTCAACTCGGCTGCGACCGAGTCGGCGATCTCACGCTCCTCCCCGGTCGGGCTGCGGATCTCGCAGAGACGGACGAAGGTCTCGTGCAGCCGTGCGTTCACGCCACGACCCTATCCCGCCCGCGCGCTCAGCTCGAACGGGAAGCGCCGACGTCGCCGGTCTCGGCAGACTCGGCCGCATCGGGCTCGGCGCTCTCAGTGGGCTTGCCGCCGGCGTGGATCGCGGCGGCACCGACGAACTCGCGGAACAGCGGCTCGGGGCGGTTGGGCCGGGAGTTGAACTCCGGGTGGTACTGGGAGGCGACGAAGAAGGGGTGATCGGGCAGCTCGACCATCTCGACCAGGCGCTCGTCGGGCGAGGTGCCGCCGCAGACCAGGCCCTCGTCTTCGAGCCGGCGCCGCAGCTGGTTGTTGACCTCGTAGCGGTGGCGGTGGCGCTTGTAGATGACGGCCTCGCCGAAGATCTCGCGGGCTTTGGTGCCCTCGTGCAGTTTCACCGGGTCGGCGCCGAGCCGCATCGTCCCGCCCATGTCGGAGACCTCCTTCTGCTCCGGCAGCAGGTCGACCACCGGGAACGGCGTCTCGGGGTCGAACTCGGAGGAGTTGGCGCCCTCCATCCCGGCGACGCTGCGGGCGAACTCGACCACGGCGATCTGCATCCCAAGGCAGATCCCCAGGTAAGGGATGCCGCGCTCGCGGGCGATCTTCGCCGCCTGGATCTTGCCCTCGATGCCGCGCTCGCCGAAGCCGCCGGGGATCAGGATCCCGTCGCAGCCCTCGAGCAGCTCGGGGTCGAGGTTCTCGGAGTCGACCAGCTCGACTTCGGTCTCGACGCCGTGATGGAAGCCGCCGTGCTCGATCGCCTCGATCACCGACTTATAGGCGTCGGCCAACTGCACGTACTTGCCGACGACGGCGATCCGCACCTTGCCCTCGGCCGAGTCGGCGCTGCGCACCATCGCCTCCCACTCGCCGAGGTCCGGCGACGGCGCCTCCATCCCGAAGTGGTCGAGGACGAGGTCGTCGACGCCCTCGGCGCGGAAGACGAGCGGCACCTTGTAGATGTTGTCGACGTCGTGGGCGGAGATGACGGCGTCGACGGGAAGGCTGGCGAAGAGGGCGATCTTGCTGCGGATCTCGCGGTCGAGGCGGCCTTCGGAGCGGCAGACCAGCGCGTGCGGCTGGATCCCGATCCGGCGCAGCTCGTTGACCGAGTGCTGGGTCGGCTTCGTCTTCAGCTCGCCCGCGTGGCCGACGTAGGGCACCAGGGTGAGGTGGACGAACATGCTCCGCTTCGGCGTCAGGTCCGTGTACAGCTGGCGGATCGACTCGAGGAAGGGCAGCGACTCGATGTCGCCGACGGTGCCGCCGATCTCGGTGATCACGAAGTCGACGGCCTGCGACTCGGCGACGATCAGGATGCGCTGCTTGATCTCGTTGGTGATGTGCGGGATCACCTGCACGGTGGCGCCGAGGTAGTCGCCGCGGCGCTCGCGCTTGATCACCGAGTTGTAGACGGCGCCGGCGGTGACGTTGGAGGCGCGCGAGGTGTTCTCGTCGGTGAAGCGCTCGTAGTGGCCGAGGTCGAGGTCGGTCTCGGCCCCGTCCTCGGTGACGAAGACCTCGCCGTGCTGGAACGGGCTCATCGTCCCCGGGTCGACGTTGATGTAGGGATCGAACTTCTGCAGCTGGACCCGGTAGCCGCGGGAGACGAGCAGGCGGCCGATCGAGGCCGCGGCGATGCCCTTTCCGAGTGCCGAAACCACCCCGCCGGTGACGAAAATGAACTTGGTGTCGCCTTTGTGGGAGGGATTCATGCTCTGCCGAGCGAGTCTAGCCAGCGCAGTGGCGGAACCGACTCGATCGTCGCCGAAATAGACCGCATCTCGCCGTAAATCGTCAGGGCGACGACGCATGCGAGCGCGATCAGGCGCGCCTCTCCTCCCAAAATGGTCAGTAACCAGACCCCGGCGACCGCGCCGATCAAATTCGACCCCGTGTCGCCCAGCATCGCCCGCTCGCGCAGGGTCAGCCAGGCGCCGACCAGGATCGGCCCGGCGAAGATCCCCAGCAGTTCGATCGGGGCCAGCGTCCAGGCGCCGAGGCAGAGGCCGAGCCCGAGCAGCGCCAGCCCCTTCTCCGCCCGGCCCGGGCGCAGGTCGAGCAGGTTGCCGAGGTTGGTCGCGAGGATCAACAGGACTACGTCGGCGAGGTAGCGCCAGTCCTCCAGCCCGCGGCCGGAGACCACGTAGGCGGCCAGCGCCAGCGCCCCGATCGCCTTGATCGCCCCGGTCGAGAGGGTTCCTTCGCGCAACGCCCGGCCGTGCCCGCGCCAGCCGCGCGGGGTGCCCGCCGCCGCGCCCTGGCCGAGCGCGTCGTCGAGGAAGCCGAGGAAGGCGATCCCCAGCAGGTAGGGCAGCCAGCGGCGCAGCTCGGGGTCGAGCAGGTCGAGGTCGGCGCGGTCGTTGAGGACGGCGAGCGGCGCCAGCGCCACCAGGGCGACCGTCGCCAGCACCGCCCCGAGCGGGAAGGCGAGCGCTGCGCCGCGGTAGTTCTCCCGCATCAGACCGGCCTCTCGCAGCCCCCGGGCCCCGGCCGGGACCAGCCACAGCGCCAGCCCGATCGCCAGCGGGAAGCCGACCCAGTACACCTCAGCGGCCCTGGGTCAGCAGGTCCGGCAGCAGCCGGTCGGCGCTGCCCTTGACCCCGAAGCTGCCCTCGGCGCCGAGCATCGAGAAGACCAGCGCCACCTGCCCCGCGGTCAGCTCGACGTCGTCGACGCTGGAGAGGTCGTTGCCCTGGAAGAAGGAGATCGAGGACGGTTCGGCGGTCGAGGTCTCGACGCCCACCGCCGGGGTCCGCGTCGCCGTGATCCCACTCAGCAGGCCGCTTTCCAGCGTCCCCGCCGTCGTCCGCTGGACCGGGCCCAGGTCCTGGGGCTGATTGCGGATGACGATCACGCCGTCGAGCGCTCCGAAGCTGCCGCTGGCCCGCGAGAAGAGCTGGCCGCGCACGACCTTGGGCAGGGTGCCGCCGCGGACCAGCTGCCGACCGACGCCCACGCCGAGTGCCGTCAGCGAGTCGGAGTTGTGGGCGATGTCGGCGAAGCGGGTCTTCGCGAGGTCGTCGGCGAGCCCGTTGAGGTCAACCGGCTCGCGCACCACCCCGACTCCGACCAGCTTCGCCCCGGTCGGTCCCAGCGCCTCCTCGACCGCGTTGGTGTCGTCGCTCGGCAACCCGCCGAGAGCGACGATCGCGATCCGCTTGCCCTCCAGCCGGTCGCGGGTGAGGACCGGGTAGACGCGGTCGGCGAACTCATTCGAGCGCCCCAGCTCGCCGTTCAGTTCGTCGGTCTTCGAGCGCGCGTCCTGGAGGTTGTTGACGAGGCTGGCCTCGAGGTTGCGGCGGGTGCTGGTCAGGGCGTCGCCGCCGAACTCGGCGCCGATCAGGATCCCGATCGCCAGCGCCAGGAACACGGCGATCAGCGAAGTTGCGTGGTAGCGACCGCTGTAACCCATCAGCGGCCGAAGGCTAGATGGTCGCCCCGGTGCCCGCCAGGGCGCCCACCTACCGCAGGCCCAGCCAGATGCGGACCTTGAGCCAGAACAGCTCGAAGATGTCGTTCAACGCCGGCGAGGTGATGACCAGGATCGTCAGCAGGATCAGGAAGGCGAGCACGAAGAGGCCGACCGGGGCCAGGGCCGAGCTCGGGTTGTAGAGCCGGCTCACGCCCTTGGCGTCGACCAGCTTCTCGCCGATCCGCAGCCGCGTCAGGAAGGTCGAGGACATGCCGCCGCGCTTGCGGTCGAGGAACTCGATCAGGTTGAAGTGGGCGCCGACGCTGACGATCAGCGCCGCCCCCTTCTCGTAGGCCATCAGCATCGCCACGTCCTCGCTGGTTCCCGCCGAGGGGACGATCGTGTGCTTGAGGCCGGCCTCGATCAGGCGCTCGCAGCCGGGCGCGCGGCCGTCCGGGTAGGCGTGGACGATCAGCTCGGCCCCGCAGGCGAGCGCGGCATCGCTGGCGGAGTCCATGTCGCCGAGGATCATGTCCGGCTTCAGCCCCGCTTCCAGGACCCCGTCGGCGCCGCCGTCGACGGCGACGATCAGCGGCCGCACGTCGCGGATGTAGGCACGCAGGGCCTTGAGATCGCGGCGGTGGCGGTCGCCGCGGACGACGATCAGCACCTGGCGATCGCGGAAGGAGGCCTCGGTGTGCGGGAACTCGACGCTGCCGGTCAGCAGGTCGGTCTCCTGCCGCACGTGGGCGACGGTGTTCTCGGCGAACTCGGCCAGCGCCTCGTCGATCCGCTCGCGCTGCTCCTCCAGCTGGCGTTCCAGCTCGGCCGCGCCGAGCACGCGCCCGCGCAGCACCTCTTGGTCGCCGATCAGCACGGTGCCGCCGTCGATCCGCAGGCGGTCGCCGTCTTTGAGCAGCTCGAAGAGGCCGGCGCCGGGGGCGTCGACGAGGCGGACCCCCTCCCGCGCCAGCATCAGCGGCCCGGCGTTCGGGTACTTCCCGTCGGAGGAGGGCGAGGCGTTCAGCACCGCGGCGACGCCGGCTTCGATCAGCTCCTCGGCGGCGATCCGGTCGATGTTGACGTGGTCGATGACAGCGACGTCGCCGGGGCGCAGGCGCTTGACCAGGTGCTTGGTGCGCTCGCCCAGCCGGGCGGTCCCTTCGACCGGCGCTTCCGGGCGCACACCGTTGCGACGCCCGAGCAGAGCAGGAAGGCGACGGCGACTGGTTGCGGCCACCCGTTCAGGTTAGGCCACGCGACGGCCATCCGGCAAGCGCCCGAGCGGCGCGCCGGAACGCCCTCGACGCGGGTTCGGCGGCGGCACTACTCGGCTGCCGGCCCGCTCGAAGGCGACTCGAAGGCGAGCGCGCCGAAGGTGACCGGGAAGCTCTCGCCTCCCGTCGCGGCCAGCCGCTCGCCGGCCTCGACCCGGATCTCTTCCGCCCGGCGCAGGGTGTCGGTCTGGAGCTCGGTGAGCGCTATCCAGCCCTGCTCGTCCACCGGCATCGCGAGCCAGCTCAGGTGCCGGTTGGTCCGCTTGTCGAAGGTGTCGGCCGTGATCGCGCTGTCGGCCCGCGCCATCAGCCCCTGCAGCATCGTCCTCGTCACCTTGCGCCGCTCGGCCGGAGGCAGCGCCTCCCAGTCCTCGTCGCTGAAGTAGGCGCGGGCCAGCCCGCGGTAGACGTGCTCGACCGAGCCCCGCCGGGGGATCAGCTCGACGACGCGGAGACAGCCGCCTTTCTCCAGTTCGGAGAAGTGGTGGGAGATGTGCGACAGGCCGTAGGCACCGGGGGGCGCCAGGCCGTCGCGCAGAAACTGCACGGGGCTGATGTCCCGGTCGTTCGCGACTTCGAGAATCCGGACCCGCAGGGGGTGGCGGAGCATCGCCGACGCCGTCGCCCCATTTCGGTCCCGGGGCTTCGCCGTGTGTCCCATCACAAGCTCCTTCGATCGGTCTGCATCTTTCTACCGTAGAAGCATAGTCGAGCATCGGACGGAGGATGCGGATTTACGGCTTTGGAAAGCCGATTGACGGTGGCGTTCAACCGCTGGAATTGATTCCATCAATAGAGGATCTTTCCTATGTATGGAGGGGGTGAACGATGAAGGTTTCCTGCTGCGATTCCGCGGTTCCGCGTTCGGCGGTCAGCAAGGGCAACTGAGGTCGATTCACGGCCCCGCCCGACGCCAGGCGAGGCGGGGCCGCGGAATCCCTCAGGCGGAGGCGAGCAGCTCGCGGGCATGCCGGGTGGCTGCCTCGTCCGAACGCTCGCCACCGAGCATGCGGCGGATCTCCTCGACCACGCCCTCGCCGTCGAGCCGCTCCACGGTGGCGAGGGAACGCCCGTCGGCGACGTCCTTCTCGAGCCGGAAGTGGACGTCGGCGAGCGAAGCGACCTGGGGCAGATGGGTGATGCAGACGACCTGGCGCCCCTTGCCGAGCGCCTTCAGCCGCTCCCCCACCACCCGCGCCGTGTTGCCGCCGATGCCGGCGTCGATCTCGTCGAAGACCAGGGTCCCGGCGCTCGCGGCCTCGCCGAGACCGCTCAGCGCCAGCATCACCCGCGAGAGCTCGCCGCCGGAGGCCGCGTCGCGCAGCGGCGCCGCCTCGATCCCAGGGTTGGGCGCCACCCGCAGCTCAACGGTCTCGCGGCCACTGGCGCCGTAGCCGTCGGGATGGGGCTCGAGCACCACCTCCAGCCTGGCCCCACTCATCGAGAGCTTGTCGAGCTCGGCGGCGACGCGCTCTTCGAGCGGCCCCGACGCGCCCGCGCGGCCGGCGCTCAGCGACTCCCCCAGCTCCTCGCGCCGGCGCCCGGCCGCGGCCAGCGCCGCCTCCGCCTCGGTGCCGCGGGCCTCGGCGCCCTCCAGCCGCGCGATCTCGGCCCGGCAGCGATCGGCGTGCTCGAGCACCGACTCGACGCTGCCGCCGTGCTTGCGCTCGAGCTTGTCGATCGCTTCCAGCCGCTCCTCGATCGCCAGCAGCGCCGCCGGATCGGCCTCCAGGCCCTCGGCGTAGTCGCGCAGCTCGGCGCCGACGTCGCCCAGCTCGACCGCGAGGGCGACGACCCGCTCGGCGATCGCGTCGAGGCCGGGGTCGAGGCCGGCCGCGCCCTGCAGCAGCGCTTCCGCTTGACCCAGCGCCGCCGCCGCGCCGCCGCCGTCCTCCTCCGCCCCGGCCAGGCCGGCGTGGGCGCCGGCGGCAGCCTCGCGAAGCCCCTCGGCGTGGCGCAGGCGCTCGCGCTCGGCGGCGATCGCGGTGCGCTCCGCGGGGTCCGGCGCCACCGCCTCGATCTCGGAGAGCTCATAGCGATAGAGGTCGAGGTCGCGCTCGCGCGACCCTTCCGCTTCGCGCAACTCGGCCAGCTCGGCCGCCAGCCGCGCGTGCTTGCGATAGGCCTCGCGGTAGAGCCGCCGGGTCTCCAGGTGCGCGGCGCCGGCGAAGCCGTCGAGAACCTCCAGCTGCGCCGAGGAGATCGTCAGCCGGCGGTGCTCGTGCTGCCCGAAGAAGGCCAGCAGCCTCCCACCCAGCATCTTCAGGTCGGCGGCGGTCGCGGCGCGCCCGGCGACGAAGGCGCTGGTCCGCCCCCCGGCGGAGACCCGCCGCCCCAGCACGACCTCCTCCGCGCCCTCGGGCAGGCGCTCGGCCAGCTCCGCCAACTCCGGTTCGTCGAGCAGCCCGGCGGGGAGGTCGAAGACGCCCTCGACCCAGGCCTCCCCCGCCCCCGGCCGCACGATGTTGCCTTTCGCCTTGCCGCCCATCAGCAGGTCGAGCGAGTGGGCGAGCACGGTCTTCCCCGCGCCCGTCTCTCCGGTGATCGCGTTCAGACCCTCGCCGAGCCGCAATTCCGCCCGCTCGATCAGCAGCAGGTTCTCGATTCTCAGCTCGCGCAGCATGGGTTCTGTGTACCAGCCGGCGCGGCGGACGAGGTGGGTCAGTCCGCAGACTCGGGCGGGCCCGCGTGCTGCACGAAGTCAGAAGAGCGGACGAGGGCGAAGCCGAGGGCGGCGCCGACGAAGGAGAGGATCGCGGCGATCAGGATGATCTCGTTGAAGCCGCTGACGAAGGCGACGTCGGAGGCGTGCACCGCTTTCGCGTGGATCGCCGGCGGCAGCGGCAGCGCGGCGACGGCGCGGGAGCCGCCCGAGGCGACGATTTCGCCCAAGCCGTGCGGCGCGTGCGGGAGAAGTTCGGTGAGCTTGGAGTCGACCCGCGACTGGAAGACGGCGCCGAGGCCAGCAACGCCGGTGGCGATCCCGACCTGGCGGAAGGTGGTGTTGATCCCCGATCCCATCCCGGATTTCTCCACCGGCACCACCGCGATCGCCGCCTGGCCGATCCCGGGATTGGTGATGCCGATGCCGATGCCGGCGACGAGGAAGCCGGCGAGCAGCGTCGTCCAGCCGGAGCCGGGCGAGACGCCGTGCATGAGCAACAGGCCGACCCCGACCACGGCGAGGCCGGTCCCGAGCAGGATCCGGATCGGAATCTTGTTCGAGAGCGCCCCGGAGATCGGGGCGACGATGAAGCCGAGCACGGTCAGCGGCAGGAAGCGCAGGCCCGCCTCCAACGGCGAGTAGTCGAGCACGCCCTGCATGTAGATCGTCAGGTAGAGGAACATCGCGAACATCCCGGCCGAGAGGCCAAAGGCGACGGCGGAGACGCCGTTGAAGGCGGGTTTGCGGAACAGGGTCAGGTCGAGCATCGGGTGAGCGCTGCGGCGCTCGATCGCGACGAAGGCCGCCAGCAGGACGGCCGCGCCGATCAGGCAGGCGAGGATCAGCGGGCTGCCCCAGCCCTCGGGGTTGCCGCGGATCAGCCCGAAGATCAGGAGGAAGAGGGCGAGCGAGAAGGTGACGAGGCCGGGCACGTCGACCGGCTCCGGATCTTTGACGAAGACGTTGACGATCTTGCGCTCGGTCAGGACCATCGCGCCGATCCCGATCGGGACGTTGATGAAGAAGATCCACTCCCAGCCGAGGCTCTCGGTGACGACGCCGCCGACCAGCGGCCCGACCGCGACCGCGCCGCCGACGACCGCGCCCCAGACGCCGAACGCGGTCGCGCGGTCTTTGCCGTGGAACTCCTGGCCGATCAGGGCCAGCGAGGTCGCGAACATGCCGGCGCCGCCGACGCCCTGCAGCCCGCGGGCGAGGTTGAGCAGGGTCGGGTCCTCGGCGATGCCGCAGAGGAACGAGGCGAAGGTGAAGATCCCGAAGCCGATCGTGAAGACGCGGCGGCGGCCGAGGCGGTCGCCGAGCGAGCCGGCGGTGAGCAGGAAGGCGGCCAGGGTCAGCGAGTAGGCATCGACCACCCACTGCAGGCTGGAGAGGCTGGCGTGCAGTTCACGCTGGATGTCCGGCAGGGCGACGTTGACGACGGTGACGTCGAGCAACAGCATGAACGTCGCGATCGAGACGAGAAGAAGAGTCCACCATTTGCGTTCCATGGCGGGCACCCTAGACAACCGACCTCGTCGGCTAAGGGCGTCGGACCAAGCAGATCAAGGACGAGGGAGGGAGTGTGCTCTGCACATGACCGATCGAGGACGCAGAGATGCGCCGGTCAGCCGCCCTTAGACGGCGAGGTGGCCGAACTTCTCGCGGATGCGCTGGTAGAAGCTCGTGCCTGGGAGCTGGGCGAGGCGGCCGACGCCGTCGGCGAAGCGGACCTCGAGCGCGGCGCCCGCCGGCAGGTCGGTGAGATAGGCGCCGTCGACCGCGACTTCGACCGGCTCGCGGCCCGCGGCGTTGCCGACGTGGAGGACGTCCCCGGGCGCGACGACCAGGGCGCGCGCCGTCAACGAGTGCGGCGCGATGTAGCTGACCGCGTATCCCTTCACGCCCCAGGCCAGGATCGGGCCCTGGTTGGCGAGGTTGTAGCCGGTCGAGCCGACCGGGGTGGCGGCGACGAGGCCGTCGCAGCGGACGTGGCCGACCTCCTCGCCGGAGAGCCGGTAGCTGAGCTCGGCGACGCGGTCGTGCGGGCGGCGGGTCAGGGTGACGTCGTTGAGGCCGACCCCGGCCTCGCCCTCAAGCGTCACCTCCAGGCCCGGCAGCTCGACCGTCTCGATCTCGCCGGCGAGGGCGCGGCGGATTCCCGCCTCGGCCTCGTCCCGCTCGACGGCGGCGAGGAAGCCGACGGTGCCGAAGTTGACGCCGAACACGGGCACCCCGGTGCGGGCGAAGCGGCGCAGCGCGTGCAGGATCGAGCCGTCGCCGCCGAGAACGATGCAGAGGTCCGGGCGCGGCTTGTCGCTAGCGACCACTTCGACCCCCCTGGCGGCCTCGCCGTGCTTGGCGAGCTCGTCCGCTGTGGCGACGACACGCCAACCGGCCTCGTGGGCCGTCCGGACTACGACCGCGACCGCCTCGGTCGCCGCCGGTGGGTGCGAGTGGGTGACCAGGGCGGCGGTCTTCACTTGTCGATCTCCACGGCGGCGTGGATCGCGGCGGCGAGGTCGGCAAGCGGCGGGCCGTCGCCGCCGCACCAGAGGAAGGTCTCGCGGTTCCCCTTCGGGCCGGGCAGGCCCGAGGAGGCGACCCCGCGCACCGGCAGCCCGGCCTCGGCGGCGGCATCGGCGACGAGCTGGATCGCCTCGCGGCGGTCGGCGCTGTCGCGGACGACGCCGCGGCCGACCCGCTTGCGGCCGAGCTCGAACTGCGGCTTGACCATGGCGAGCACCTCGCCGCCGGGCGCCAGGCAGCCGGCCACCGCCGGCAGGATCTTGGCCAGGGAGATGAAGGAGACGTCGACCGTCGCCAGCGCGGGCGCGAAGGGCAGGTCGGAGGGCAGCAGGTCGCGGCCGTTGAGGCGCTCGATCACGGTCACCCGCGGATCCTCGCGCAGGCGCACGTCGATCTGCCCGTAGGCGACGTCGACCGCGGCCACCCGCGGCGCGCCGTGCTGCAGCAGGCAGTCGGTGAAGCCTCCGGTGGAAGCCCCGACGTCGACGCAGTCGCGCCCGGCGACGTCGATCCCCAGCGCCTCCAGCGCGTTCTCCAGCTTGATGCCGCCGCGGGAGACGTAGCGCGGCCCCGCGTCGACGATCAGCTGCGCCTCGGGCTCGACCAGCATGCTCGGTCGCAGCGCCACCGGCCCGTCCCGGCCGACCCGCACTTCACCGGCCCGCACCGCCCCGGCCGCGGCCGTGCGCGAGGGAAACAGCCCCTGCTCCGCCAAAACCGCGTCTATCCGGGACTTCTTCATGCCCGGAACGCTACAACGGACCCCGTAAACCAATCGTTTACCAGCGACTTAGAGGGGTATGCGACCTTCCATCGGGCAGCGCTTCACGACCGATCAACGTCTCTGTGATCGGCCTCACACACAAGACGCACGTATGTTCGTACTCTGTTCAAGGATTCGCAAGGAGATGACGATGAAAGGCAATACCCAAAGACTTCTTGGCTGAGCTCCGCGTCGTAACTAGGCCCCAGTTGCTTCCCACAACAGGCGCCCACGACATTCCCGGACTCGACCTACCTCCCACGGATCCACATATATAGAGATACATATCTCTCCTCCCTGTAGTAACCCCAGAAGCGCCCCGCCTCCCCGGTGGGGCGTTTTCTGTTGTGGAGCCAAATTCCGGGCTTTTGGCGCTCCGCGATCAAGCGCCCCTGAACATTGGTACGCCAGTTGGTGCGCCAGTAATGCAGAAAAACATCCGGTGCTCGTCTCAACATCGAAGACGTGGACTGGAATAGCCGCGCTCGCGAGCTTCAGACGAAGGCCCCCCGGCCCGTTCGGTGGGTCATTGGCGCAGTTCTTCTCCTCATGGCGGTGCGGGGTGCGGCGGATGATGCCCTTGGCGTCGTGCAATGGTCCGGCGCGGTTTGGAGCGTCACGGGCCAAGTCTTGGTTTGGATTCTTCTTGGCCTTGCTGGGCTTCTCTTGCTGACCATTGATCTCTGGGCGCCGAGGATGTTCGCGAAGATCGCGCCCGCTGAACGCAAGAAGAAGACAGAAACCGCATCCCAACGAGCCAAAGCGACACCCCGGCAAGCCGCGAAAGCGACCCAGAGGAGTCCAAGGCGACCCCGCCAGCCCGCAAGCCGCATCGCACCGCAGGACAGTCCGTCGAGCCCGCCAAGACGGGCGGCACATCCAGTCTAGAAAGCCAACTCTTGAGGGAGAAGCGGAACGGTCAACTGATCCTCAGGGCGATCAAAAATCCAGCCTTCAGGCATCTGTGGATGTTCGACAATCCCCCGTCACGGGAGGATGTCGAGCCGTGGCGGATCAACGTCGACCACCTTCTTCGCGATCGAGGGGATCTGCGAAAGCTCTTTAACTACGCTCCACCTCGACTTGTCGGCGAAAAGATGTCGGCCGTGCTCCTTGACGGTCTTAGCGGAGGACCAGAGATCCGGGAGGTGGAACAGAGACTCCAGCAGCTCGACCGCGTTCTCGAAAGAGTCTGACTTACTCCTGCCTTACCGCTCGATTGTCAAAGGCGGACCAAGTAACGGAGCAATAACTACCCGTGCAGGCGACGGTGCGCGAGGCGATAGACCGTCTCACCGCGAACTCCAGGCGGCAGATGGCGCACACTGAACGCCAGGTGTCCAGAAAGAGCCGCCCGTCCTTACCCTTCGCGATCCGGTAGACAAGCCGAGCGGCCCACTAGCCGGCGGGCGCAAACCCACGCCTGAGGGACACGGGGCTACCCCTCGTCGTCGGCGGGCTTCGTAGCCCCGAACTTGGCCTCGAACTCCGCGAGCGTCGCGGGCTCATGGTCCAATCGCTCCATGATCGCCTGAGCAGACATGTCGGGCGAAATGACGAGGCGACCGTCGTTGCGAGTCTCCTCAACAACATAAGAGCCCTCGATATCGCCGCTCAATTTCACCTGGGGCTGGTTCAAGAGGTTGATGATTGCAGGGGGTGCGGCCACAGGCTTAGGCCGCCGTCGCCAAGTAGGCATCCACCCGGCTCGGATGTCGCCACACAAGCTCCGTGCGGCACCTTCGGTCGTCGCCACCAGACAGTTCGATCAGCGACTCGACTGGTGCTCCGCCAGAAACTCAAGACCACTGCTTTTCGTCCTTAAAAACACACTCAATTTTCCTGTTATGTTTGGGAAGTTGTAAAACATTCAGGAAAATACGGTGTTCGGTGGCCGGCTAAGAGGTTGTGTATTCCAGTTCCCGCGCCACCGCGATAAAAGGAGACGACTATGCAGCTCACTTCGAAGAACGGAAGCTTGCTCCTGGGCTTGTTCGCGGCGTTGATAGTCACGATGGCTCTCGCATCATCGTCGGCCTCGGCATCTGAATTCTGCGGAGGTCAGACAGTGAACAATGCAAACAAGTGCTGGGGGGCGGCCCGTTCGCTGAGCGGGGCCAATGCCTATGGAAACAGCACCGGTGTATGCGTAGGTGCGGATCTGACCGGGGGCACTTGTGCGCCGACCAACCAGCTGGCCGTCGTCAATATGCCCACCGGCCAGCACGCCCCCTGGGTGATCGGGACCGCAGGTGCCTTCACCCATACCTGGGGTAACACCTGGTAACAAGCAGTCGAGAGACAGTGCAGCGCCTGACAGGGAAGTTGATGGCTGTACTGCGAATGCCGATCGAGGCATCGCGAGCAACAGGTCGAGCGTGTCGCCCTCGTCGCGAGAGTTGGCAACTCTGCCTGTTGCTCGCACTCATGCTGACCGTCAGCTTGACGGCATGCGGCACTAAGAAGGCGGATAGCGAACGAGCACCAACCAGAACTTCTGACGAAGGCGTATCGCGCCGTCTCGCGACCAACTTTGCCCTGCTACGCACTTCCCGCGATGGCATCCCCCTCGATGTGAGGCGGACTCTGAGGGTCCCGGTTCCTGGCATGAAATGGAGCTTTGCCCGACGAGTCCCGGTTTCTCTTCCGGGCACGTATTGGCTGGTCCCCGGGAGCGAAGACCTTTGCATCGTGGCGACGAACCCCGGGTCGCCGGCTGTGGGCACTGTCTGCGCCAGCGTCAAGCAGGCACTTCGTCATGGGATTGCGAACACCTCGCTCAACCCGATTTCCGGCAACCGCATCATCGTTGGCGTGGTTCCGAACGGGGTCCGCACCGTCCTCGTCCAGAGTGGTGCTTCGACCACTTCAGTGCGCGCCCGCCAGGGGCGCTTCGTGCTTCGCGACTCAGTTTCCTCCCCCCCAGACCTGCTGATACTGCGCTAGACACCTGCGGTCGTATGCCACCATGCACCTACAGAAAGCCGGGGTGCGCTAATGGTGCGCCAGCGCAGGATCAACCAAATCAGATCCGCATCAGCAGGCCAGATTGTCTCTACGAATAGTGGATCGGCCGGCGCCTCCCCGTGGTAGCCCCAGAAGCGCCCCCGGTGGGGCGTTTTCTGTTGTGGAGCTTCCGCAGTGGGTGAGATCAGTCCACCCTCTACCCGCCGCACTGGCAAGATGACGGCATGGAGCGTGTGCTCGGCATCGGCGGGTACTTCATGCGGGCGGCCGACCCGGTGGCGCTGGGCGCGTGGTATCACGATTGTCTGGGGCTGGAGGCCGATGAGAACGGCCTCTGGCGCCAGGAAGACGGGCCGACGGTGTTCGCGACCTTCGAGTCCGGGACCGACTACTTCGGGTCGCGAGCACAGCAGGCGATGATCAACTTTCGGGTCCGCGACCTGGATGCGATGCTCGCGCAGCTGCGCGCCAAGGGAGCGGACGTGGCTAGAGAGACACAGGACATGGAGGGTGTCGGCCGGTTCGGCTGGGTCACCGATCCCGAGGGCAACCGGATCGAGCTCTGGCAGCCCGCCTGACCGTGCTCAACGATGTCGGCGATGCTTATGCCGCTTCGCACTCTTGACGCAGCGCGCGTACCCGCTCTTCGTCACGCGGTGAAAGCCTTTCTTGCATCGCAGCGGCTGCACCGGGCGTGGAGGAGCTGACGGCGCCCCCGGCAACACCAACGGGGTGAGAGCGCCGCCGGAGGAGAGGGTTTCGCTCGAGGTGGGAGGCGGCGGGCAGGCGCTTTGGACTTCGCAGTTCGGGAAGAGTTCCTCGCCCTTGCTCAGCACGGCGTCGATTTCGTCGAAAATCGCGCCTGCGGTACCGGCCAGCAGCGTCGCTTCGCCGAAGCTCGGGACTTCTTCCCAGTAGCGCCGCACGTAACCGTCGGGGTGCAGGTCGAACCCTTCTTCGACTCCGTCGACGGCGAAGGAAACCGCATAGGTGCCGGCGGGCAGACCCGCGATCGAGTAGTGGCCGCCGGATTCCACGGTGGCGCACTTAACCCGCGCCTCCGTCGTCGTGTTCAGCGCGCATATGGCCGGCACCGAGTAGGGCGCCGGCAGGCCGACGATCGGCGTGCCGGTTCCCGCTTCGGTCAGGGTTCCTTCGATCTCGAGGCCCGGAAGGAGGTGCGCTTCGAGTTCGATCGCCCCACCTGCCGTCAAGGGAATGGAGCCCGGCGCTTGCGGCAGCTGCGCTTCGACGTAGTTGACGTGCCCTTCCGTCCTGAATTCGAGCCGGTACTGACCCGTGCCCAAGTTCTTGACGGTGAATTTGCCAGCCGCGTCGGTGCGGCCACAGTAGCCCACTTCGCCGGTCTGGAAGAAACCGAGCAAACGGGCGCAGACCTGTACTCCTTCGATCGGAAGTCCGGTTTCGCCATCGGCCACCGTGCCGCGAACTTCTCCCCCGGTCTGCATCTGAGCATTGATTTCCCTGCTTTCCCCTTCCGCCAATTCGATCGGGTCGGCTTCTTCGGGGTGAGCCTTGTCGCTGTACCACTGCTGCACGTAGTTCAGCGAGGGATTGCTTTCGACGTGAAAGCCGAGCCGGTAAGAGGTGGCTTGGAGGCCATCGATCGAGTATTTCCCTTCGGCGTCGGTATTCCAGTCGCATTCGCTGCCGACCAGCGGGGTGAGTCCCGCGGCACAGACAGTGATCCCGGCGACCGGTTCGCCCAGATGATCGGTGACCTTGCCGTGGATTTCACCGGTGGCCGCCGCAGCCTGCCCGACCGAGAAGATCATCGCCAGGGCGCACAGCGCCACAACCAGCCCCAACGTTCGCCCCCGCCTTACAGCCCGCATCAGCTCCCCTCCCCTAGGTCCGTTGTCCGCATAATCCCCGAACACTTCGAAAGTTGCGGCGCGCCCTCGGCGCGAACTGTTGGTGGCCACGGGTCAGCCGGGGATGTCGATCCAGCGCACGATCAGCCCGTCGCGTACTTCGTGAAAGGCCGGCGGCGACGGGGGCGGATCGTCGGCGAGAAGGGCGATCACCTCGGCGGGGCCGTGCAGGTCCTCCTCGATTGCCGTCGTCCAGTGGACCTCGGGATCGAGCAGGCGCTCCAGGCGCAGCCAGTCGCGGCGCTCGATCGTCGTAAGCACGTCGGAAACCGCGGGCACCTGGTCTGCCATGTTCATTACCCTGGCAGCCGTGAGCGAAGTACTGCCAGACGTCCTCGAGCCGGGCCTGCGCGTCGTCTTCTGCGGCACCGCGCCCGGCGCCGTCTCGGCCAAAGTGCAGGCCTATTACGCGGGGCCGGGAAACGCCTTCTGGCAGGCGCTGCACCTGACCGGGCTGACGCCGTTCGAGCTGGTGCCGGCGGAATTCGAGCGCCTGCCGGGATATGGGATCGGGCTGACCGACATCTGCAAGGTCTCCTCCGGTTCCGATGCCGAGGTCGGCGTGGCCGAGTTCGACGTCGCCGGCCTGCAGGAGAAGATCGCCGCGGCCGAACCCGGCTGCCTCGCCTTCAACGGCAAGAACGCCGCCCGCGGCGCGCTCGAACGCGACGTTGCCTACGGACTCCAGGACGAGCAGCTCGGCGGCGCCCCGATCTGGGTGCTGCCCTCCACCTCGGGCCGGGCCCGCAGGTTCTGGAAGATCGAGCCGTGGCGGGAGCTGGCCCTCGCCTGCGGCGCCGAACCCGACCTGACTTAGGCGGCCTCGGCCGGATCCTCGCCGGGCCAGCGGCCGGTGAGGCGGGTGACGCCACTGCGGACGCCATGGTCGGTGATGCCTTTGACGAGGCGGAAGATCGCCCCCTCCACGAGCAGGGCCGCGACCAGTTTCGGGACCGAGACGTCGCGCTGGTCCGGCGCCGGCGGCTCCTCGTCGTCGACCACGGCCCAGAGACGCTCGAAGGCCTTCTGGGCGGCGATACCGGCGAGCAGCCCGGTGACGATGCCGATCGGAGCGAAGAGGATCTTCATGCCGACAGGCTACCCCGGCGGCCCGGGGACAAACGGCGCGCCACACGAGTAGACGACGGGCCGGGGCGCTGTCCAGTCCAGCACGCCCCGGCCCGCCAAGGGAGAGAAATGAAGCCTGGTGGCTTGATTCCCCAGCCATGACCTTAGCTACTCAATTTTGGAAGGACAGCGGATTCCAGTGCAAATGGTTTTTTGCGACCTGTTACGATATATCGCGTTAGATACCGATAGAAAGGTCTTAGATGCACCACAGACATGAATCGAGACATTCCGGCCACCACGGCCACCACGAGTTCGCCCGCAGCCGCGGTCCCCGCTATGGACGCGGACGGGGCGGCCCCCGGGCTCGCCGCGGCGACGTCAGGGCCGCCGTCCTCGCCCTGCTGGCCGAGCGGCCGATGCACGGCTACGAGATGATCAAGGAGATCGAGGAGCGGACCCAGGGGGCCTGGACCCCGAGCGCCGGCTCGATCTACCCGATGCTGCAGCTGCTCGAGGAGGAGGGGCTGATCCAGGGCGAGGAGAGCGACGGCAAGCGCCGCTTCACCCTGACCGAGAGCGGCAGCGCCGAGCAGGAGGCAAAGGCCGGCGAGGAGACTCCCTGGGACTCCGTCCGCGCCGGCGCCGCGCCGGAGTCGATCCACCTCGGCGACTCGCTCCGCAAGCTCAACCACGCGATCGGCCAGGTCTTCCACGCCGCCGACGAGGGCCAGCAGATGCGGGTCCGCGAGCTGCTCGACGAGAGCCGCCGCAAGATCTACGCGATTCTCGCCGAGGAGAGCTAGACCCGGTTGGCGTGGCGCGTTCCGGCGCGCCACGCGAAACCGGCCGCGCTAGGCGGCCGGTCGCTGAAAGGCCCGTCCCCCAACGGACCCACACATACAGAGAACCTCTCCTCCCTTGGTGATCCCCAGAAGCGTGGCCTGACGACCGTTGCTCCGTTCACCATCACCGGAGAGATTGGGGCAACCTATTCGATTGCGACGATTGAATCAATCGTCAAAATTAATTAGAGGGAAAAAGAGAGAAAACTGGGGAGATCAGCCCAGGACCGGCTGCGCCGAGGGCAGCGCCGCCAGCACCCGCTCGGCGACCGACTCGCCGGTCAGCCCGGCCTCGGCCCGCAGCAGCGCCGGCTTGCCGTGGGTGACGTAGCGGTCCGGCAGCCCGACGCGCAGGACCCGCGCCCGCTCGGCCGGGGACTCGGCGAAGGCGTCCTCGAGGTGCTCCAGCACCGCCGAGCCGAAGCCGCCGGGCAGGACGTTCTCCTCGATCGTCACCACCAGGTCGTGCTCGCGGGCCAGGCGCTCGGCCAGCTCGCCGTCGATCGGCTTGGCGAAGCGGGCGTCGGCGACGGTCGCCCCGAGCCCGTGCCCGGCGAGGATCGCTGCCGCCTCGCGGGCGACCGCGACGCCGTAGCCGTAGCCGAGCAGGGCCACCCGCTCGCCCTCCTCGAGGATCTCGCCGGTCCCGATCGGGATCAGCCGCGGGCGCTTCGGCAGCTTCGTCCCCTCCCCCGCGCCGCGCGGGTAGCGCAGCGCCGCCGGCCCCTCGTGGGCCACCGCGGTGTGGAGCATGTGGACCAGCATCGCCTCGTCGCGCGGCGCCATCACGACGACGTGCGGGATCGGCCGGAAGTAGGAGACGTCGAAGGCGCCGTGGTGGGTCGGGCCGTCGTCGCCGACCAGCCCCGCCCGGTCCATCGCGAAGGTGACGTCGAGCTGCTGCAGGCAGACGTCGTGGATGATCTGGTCGTAGGCGCGCTGGAGGAAGGTCGAGTAGATCGCGCAGACCGGTTTCGCCCCCTGCAGCGCCATCCCCGAGGCGAGCAGGACGGCGTTCTGCTCGGCGATGCCGACGTCGTAGTACTGCTCTGGCAGCTCGTCGGCGAGCTTCTGCAGCCCGGTCCCCCCCGCCATCGCCGCGGTGATCCCGATCACCCGCGGGTCGGCTTCGGCCTCGGCGACCAGCGCCTCGGCGAAGACCTGGGTGTACTGCGGCGGCGCCCCCGCGGCCGGCGGCTTCTCCAGCATCTCCGGCGCGATCGCGCCGGGGGCGTCGGTTTCGGTCACCGGCACCGGCTTGGCCGACGCCGGCTTGCCGTTGACGATCGAGTTGGGCTTGGCCGCGTGCCATTTCTCCATCGACTCGAGGCCGCCCTCTTCGGCCGGCAGGAAGCCCTTGCCCTTGACCGTGTGGATGTGGACGACGACCGGGCGTTCGGCCTCGAAGGCCTCCTTCAGCGCCTCGCGCAGGGCGTGCACGTCGTGGCCGTCGATCACGCCCATGTAGGCGATGTCGAGCTCCTCGAAGAAGAGGCCGGGCGCCCAGTAGGCCTTGATCGCCGACTTGATCTCCGGGCCGAGCCGCTCGATCCTTTTGCCGAGCCCGAGCGGCAGCTTGGTCAGCCGATCCTCGACCCCCTCGCGGGCGTGGAAGAGGCGCGGGTTGAGGCGGATCCGGTTGAAGTAGCGAGAGAGCGCGCCGACGTTGGGAGAGATCGACATCCCGTTGTCGTTGAGGACGATCACGAACGGGGTCTGCAGGCCGCCCGCCGCCAGCATCGCCTCGTAGGCGACGCCGCCGGTGAGGGCGCCGTCGCCGATCACGGCCGCGACTTTCCCGTCCTCGCCGATCCCCTTGCGCATCGCCTCCTTGAGGCCGACGCCGTAGCCGATCGAGGTCGAGGCGTGGCCGGCGCCCATGATGTCGTGGGCGGACTCCTCGATCGAGCAGAACGGGGCCAGCCCTTCGTACTGGCGGATCGTCGGCAGCCGGTCGCGCCGCCCGGTCAGGACCTTGTGCGGGTAGGACTGGTGGCCGACGTCCCAGAGCACCTTGTCGCGCGGCGAGTCGAGCAGGCTGTGCAGGGCGACGGCGAGCTCGCAGGTGCCGAGGTTGGCGCCGAAGTGGCCGCCGATCTCGCCGATCGTGTCGATGATGTAGGTGCGCATCTCCTGCGCCACCTGCTGCAGCTGCTCGTCGTCGAGCTGGTGCAGGTCGGCGGGGCCGTCGATCGCGGCCAGGAGCTGCTCGGTGTTGTCGTCTTCGCTGCCCTGGGTGGGGGGCTGTTCGCTCATTCGTTCCTCGTGAAGATGTAGTCGGCTACGCGCTTCAGGTCGTCAGTCTCCCCCGTGGCCTCAGCCAGCGCGGCGAGCGCCTTGGCGTGGGACTCGGCGGCCAGCTCGCGGGCACGGTCGAGCCCGAAGAGGCTGACGTAGGTGAGTTTTCCATGTCGCTCGTCGCTTCCATGTGGCTTGCCGAGCTGCTCGTCGCTCTCGGTGACGTCGAGAATGTCGTCGACGATCTGGAAAAGGACGCCCAGCTCGTCGGCGAAACGGCGATAGGGAATTGTCTCAGGTTCGCCGAGCCCCTCGAGGATCAGCACCACGCCGACGCTGGCGGCGATCAGCCGGCCGGTCTTCAGCGCGTGCAGGGCGCGCAGCCCGGAGGCGTCGTCCTCGGCCCCGATCACGTCGACGTACTGGCCGCCGACCATGCCGTCGACGCCGGTGGCGCCCGCCAGCTCGCCCATCGCCGCCAGCACCCGGTCCGGCTCGCCCGGCTGCTCGCAGAAAAGGCGGACCGCCTCGGCGAAGAGGCCGTCGCCGGCGAGGATCGCCACGTCCTCGCCGAACTTGACGTGGGAGGTCGGCAGGCCGCGGCGCAGCTCGTCGTCGTCCATCGCCGGCAGGTCGTCGTGGATCAGCGAGTAGGTGTGGATCAGCTCCAGCGCCGCGGCAACCGGCAGGAAGCGGGCGGGGTCGACGCCGAGGGCGCGGGCGGTGGCGAGGGCGAGGACCGGGCGCACGCGCTTGCCGCCGGCCAGCAGCGAGTAGCGCATCGCCTCGTCGAGCCCGGCGGTCGGCGCGCCGGCGGAGAAGTGAAGGCGGTCGAGGGCGGCGTCGACCAGGGCGCGCAGGTCCTCGGGGTACATCGACGCCGGGGCGGAGCTCAACCGGCGCTCGCCGCTTCGCGCGCCTGCCGGTTCGCCTCCTCGACCGCCTCGGCGGAGAGGTCGGCGGCCTCGGCGGCCAGCTCGGCGGCGCGCTCGTCGCCCAGCCCCTCCCCCTCGAGCTCGGTGGAGATCAGGCGCAGGCGCTCGGCGATCTCACGCAGGCGACTCACTTGGCCGGCTCCCGCTCGCGCACGATCGCGCCGAGGATGCCGTTGATGAACTTGGGGGCGTCGGCGCCGCAGTACTCCTTGGCGATCTCGACCGCCTCGTCGATCGCCACCTCGACCGGGGTCTCCCCCGCTTCGATCTCGTACAGCGCCACCCGCATCACGTTCAGGTCCAGCGGCGCGATCCGGTCGACGGTCCAGCCCTTGGCGTATTCGGCGATCGTCTCGTCGAGCTCTTCGCGCTCGGCGTCGACGCCTTCGGCCAGCTCGCGGGTGAGCGGTTTCGAGTCGGCGATCAGCTCGGCCAGCGGGCGGCCGGTGACGTCCCGCTGGTAGCTGGCGAAAACGGCGTCGCGGCGTTGGTCGGATCGGCGCATCGACCTATTCTCCCGCTTTCGACGGTCGCCGGAAAGCCGTGGGTCCGACTAGCGCAGGATCTCGACCAGGAGGACCCAGGCGTTGGTGACGGCCCCCGCGACCGCGAAGACGATTCCCGCCACGATCCAGTAAAGGCCGCCGCCGCTTGCGGTGAGAACACAGAGGCTGCCGATGATCAGCGGCACGGTTCCCGCGATTCGCACTATCCAGCGCCCCAGGCGCCAGCGACCAGGCTCGTCCCCCCTGGCTTCCTGAATGGTCGTGAGGTTCCCAATCACCGCGCCGAACAGAAAGGTCACCACGAACAGCTCAGCTCCGAGGGCGGCATGGCTCTGCCCGGGGATCAAGCTGACGATCGAGATCAGCAGGACGTCGAGCAGCAGCAGCACGGTTTCCAGGGCGCGCTCGGGCAGGCCCTGGTAACTGAGGATGCGCTCGACGTTGATCGAGACGGCGACGAAGACGAGGCCGGCGAGCGCCGCCGAGGCGCCGGCGGTGGCGACGAAGAGATCGGTCCACTCGCTGGGGTCGTAGGCGAACATGCGCCGGATCGTAGGCGCGGCGAAGGTCGCTCAGGCGCGCGAGATGTACTCGCCGGTGCGGGTGTCGACCCGGACCGATTCGCCCTCGTTGATGAAGAGCGGCACCTGCACGACCACGCCGGACTCGAGCGTCGCCGGCTTGTTGCCGCCGCCGGAGGCGGTGTCGCCCTTGAGGCCGGGGTCGGTCTGGGTGACCTTCATCTCGATCGCGCCGCCGACCGAGATGTCGCTGGGCTTCTCGTCGACGAAGAGGACCTCGACCACGGCGTTGGGCAGGACCCATTTCATCGCGTCGCCAAGAGCGTCGGTGGGGATTTCGATCTGGTCGTAGTCGCGGCTGTCCATGAAGACCGCCGCGTCGCCGGAGTCGTAGAGGTACTGCATCTTCTTCGATTCGGTCCGCACCGGGCGGAACTTCTCCCCCGCCCGGAAGGTTTTGTCGATCACCGAGCCATCCTCGATCCGCCGCAGCTTGGTCCGCACGAAGGCGCCGCCCTTGCCCGGCTTGACGTGCTGGAACTCGATCACCTTCCAGATCTTGCCGTCGATCTCGATGTGGACGCCGTTGTGGAATTCGTTCGTGCTTATCAAGTCTTTTTCCCTGCTGAGTAGCGGTTTCCGGGTGCTCGGGCCGCGGCTCCGGGGGGAGTCGCGCGGGGACGAAGACTAGCTGCGCGGCCCCGGGATGCCGCGGAAGCCGAAGGGCTGGCTCTCGCGCCCGGCCTGGACGAACCAGCACTCGCCGCTCATCTCGCCCTCGAAGATCTCGAGCACGGTCTCGATCACATCCCGCACGGGGATGATCGGCAGGCCCTCGCTCAGCAGCAGCTCGCGGATCGGGCCGATGATCGCGGTTTCGGCGAAGCCCGGGCAGACCGCGTTGATGCGGATGCCGTCGGCGGCGAGGACCGGGCCGAGCGAACGCACCAGGCCGACCACCGCGTGCTTGTTGGCGGCGTAGACCGGGTCCATCGGCACCGGCGTCAGCCCGGCGAGCGAGGCCGTGGCCACGATCGCGCCGCCGCCGCGGGCCTTCATCGCCGGCAGCACCGCGTTGACCCCGAAGACGACACCGTCGATGTTGACCCCCATCGCCCGGCGGTAGGCGGCGGGGTCGAAGCCCTCGCCGAGCTGGGTCCCGAAGGCGACGCCAGCGTTGAGGAAGGCCATGTCGAGGCCGCCGTACTCCGCGACCGCGACCGCCACGGCGGCCTCGTTCTGCTCGGGGTCGCTGACGTCGCAGGCGACGAAGAGGGCGCCGGTCGCCTCCGCCAGCTCGTTCCCGGCCGCCTCGTCGACGTCGCAGGCGACGACCTTCGTGCCGCGCGCGGTCAGGGTCTCGGTCAGGGCGCGGCCGAAGCCGCCCGCGGCTCCGGTGATCAGGGCAACGCGCTCGCTCATGCCCGGACCATCGCACGAACCGCCGCGCTCATGGCGCCGAGCTCAGCCGGCCGGTCAGGCGCAGCAGGGCCTGCTCGGGGTCGGGGAAGACTTCGCCGCGGGCGAAGCGGCCGCCGGCGACCTCCCAGATCCAGGCGATCGGGACGTCGCGGATGCCCTGTTCGCGGCTGCGCACGTAGACCCGGCCCCAGACCAGCAGCTGGCCGCCCTGGCGCTCGACCGTCGCCGGCGTGATCAGGAGCTCTTCCCAGGCACGGTCGACGTCGCCGAGGTAGTCGCGCAGCCCGTCCGGGCCGACGTAGGGAGCGCTGCGCCCCACCGCATCGGCGGTGCCGACCGGGAAGAACTCCATCGTCTCCTCGCAGACGGCGGCGATCTCCTCGGCATCGCGGCGGTTGAAGGCGTCGAAGAGCCGTGCGACCAGGTCGCGGTCCGCCGCGGGCGCCGGCTCCGCCTCCGCCGCGACCGGCGCGATCGCGACGATCGCGGCATCGTCGTCGAGCTCACCGGCGCTGAAAGCGTGCAACGCCCCCTCCAGGGCCTGGGTGGCGAGCGCCGGGCTCGATACCCCCGCCAGCGCCTGGCGCAGGCGCCGCTCGCCGAAGCGCTCCTCCGCCCCGGCCGACTCGGTGACCCCGTCGGTGGTGACCACCAGCTGCTGTCCCGGGCGGATGCGGATGCTCTCCACGCCCCAGCTGGCGTCGGCGAAGGCGCCCAGCACCGGCGCCGAGGCCGCCGCCTCGGCCACCGAGTCGCCATCGACCAGCAGCGGCGAGGGGTGGCCGGCGATCGCCAGCCGCAGCGGTCGCGAAGGGTCTTCGTCGATCGCCATCGCGGCGACGCTGCAGAGGGCGCCGCCACGATGGGCCAGCAGCTCCCGATTGAGGCTCCGCAGAGCGACCACTGGGTCGCCGGTGAGCGCCGCCGCGGTCCGCAGCGTGTAGCGGGCGAGAGAGGTGACCGAAGCGGCCTGGGCGCCACGACCGGTGACGTCGCCGATCACCACCATCCAGCCGTCGGCGATGCGGAAGGCGTCGTAGAAGTCGCCGCCAATCTCGTTCTCCGCCCCCGCCGGGCGGTACATCGCCGCCACCGACCAGCCCGGGATATGCGGCAGCGGCGGCGGCAGCAGGCCCCGCTGCAGGGTCTCGGCGATCTCCGCCCGTTCGCGCTCGCTGCGCTCGAGGTCGGAGAAGAGCCCGGCGTTGTCCAGGGCCAGGGCAACGCGCCCGGCGAGGACGCCGGCGAAGTGGGCGTCGGCCTGGCGGAAGCGACGGCCCGAGTTGCTGACTCCGATCGAGAGCATCCCGGTCGGCCGCGCCCGCGCCCGCAGCTCGACGGTGACGAAGGAGCGGACGTTCATCGAGAGCAGGAAGCGCAGGTCCTCCTCGCTCTCGGCGAAGGGGCGGAAATCAGCCTCGGAGACGCGCTCGAAGAGCTTCGGCTCCTGCCGGGCCATGGAGGCGGCGCTGGCGATGCGCTCCTGCAGCGCCGGCTTGCGCTGGGCGAGTCCCTCCTCTACCTCCTCACCCCCGGGGCCGCCGACGCGCACGGCGGCGCGGCGGATCTGGCCCTCCTCGATCACGTCGATCATGCAGAAGTCGCCGAGCGCGGGGACGAGGATCGCCGTGATCGCGTCCAGGGTCTCCTCCAGCGAGCGGCCGCCGTCGGCGACCGAGGCGATTTCGTCGAGCAGTCGCATGCGCCGGTCCGCCTCGCGCGAGCGACGCCGGTAGACGAGCGCGAGCGCGACCAGTGCCGCGAACGCAACCGCCACAACCGCAACCGCGATCAACCCGATCAACGCTTTCTCCCCGGTCTCGCTGCGAAAAATGGCAGCGTAGCGTCCCTGACGATCGGAGATGAGACCGCGCGGGCCGGGCAATCTCACGTTCTGCACCGACCGCGGCGTTTACCACCCATGAGCCGGCGAGACATCGAGTTCCAGGCGGGCGGGGACAGCTGTGCCGCCTGGCTGTACGAGGCCGAGGGCGCTCGGGCGTCGGCGCCGATCGTGGTCATGGCGCACGGTCTCTCCGGGACCCGGCGCGACGGCCTCGGGCCCTTCGCCGAGCGCTTCGCCGCGGCGGGGATGGCGGCGCTCGTCTTCGACCACCGCGGCTTCGGCGACAGCGGCGGCGCGCCGGACCTGTTCGAGCCGCGGCGCCAGCTCGAGGACTGGCGGGCGGCGATCGCCCACGCCCGTTCGCTGCCCGGCGTCGACGGCGACCGGGTCGCGACCTTCGGCTCCTCAATGGGCGGCGGCAACGCGCTCGCGGCCGCGGCGGCGGATCGGCGCGTCGCCGCGGTGGTCAGCCAGGTGCCGTTCCTCGACATGCTGCGCCAGGCGCACCGCTCGGCGCCGCTCGTCAGCGCCCGGATGCTGCTCGCCGCCCTTCGCGGCCGGCACCTGCCGGCGACCGGGCAGCCGCACGAGGCCGCCTTCATCAACGCGCCGGGCGGCGAGTCCGGCTGGGGTCGGGTCGTCGCCGGCGGCGAGGACTCGCGCTGGCGCAACCGGGTCTCCTCGCGCTGGCTCCTGGGCGCGCCCTTCCGTCCCGCCCGCCACGCGGCCGGGCTGCACTGCCCCTGGCTGCTCTGCGTCGGCGAGGCCGACCGGGTGGCGCGGCCGGGGCCGGCGATCGCGGCGGCGCGGCGGGCGCCGTTCGGCGAGCTGCGCACCTATCCCGGCGTCGACCACTTCGACATCTACGACGGCCCCGGGTTCGAGGCCGTGGTCGCCGACGAGGTCGCCTTCCTGCGCCGTCACCTGCTGGGCTCGCCCTAGAGGTTGTCGCTTGTCGCCCTCTTGGCGACAAAAAGCAACCTTGCGGTCGCCTTAGACGGCGGAGACCGGCGCTGTTTTCGCGCAGGCCGCGGCGACCTCATCGAGGTCTAGGCCGATCTGGCTCCAGGCGTAGCGATCGGCCACCTCCTCGCGGGCACGGGCGCCGCGGGCGCGGCGGCTCGGCGCGTCCCCGACGGCCTCGACCATCGCAGCGGCGAACGCCCTGGCGTCGTCCGGCGGCACCAGCCAGCCGGTCTCGGGATCGTCGACGATCGCGGCCGGGCCACCGCGGTCGACCGCGATCGCGGGCAGGCCGCAGGCCATCGCCTCGACCAGCACCTGGCCGAACTGCTCGTGCACCGAGGCATGGACGAGCAGGTCGGCGGCGCGCAGGAAGTCGGGCAGGTCGGCGTGCGAGTGCCAGCCGGCGAGGAAGACGCCGGGGCAGTCGATGCGCTCGATCGCCTCGATCGGGTGCTCCCCCTCCCACTCGCCGGCGTGACCGCCGAGCAGAACCAGGGCGGTGGGCTCGCGGAAGCGCCGCCGGGCCTGCGCGTAGGCCTCGACCAGCAGCGGCAGGCGCTTGACCTCGGTGAAGCGGCCGACGTAGAGAAGCACGGTCCCCTCCAGCGCCTCCAGATCGGCCTCCTCGTAGGCGACGCTGCCAGGGGGCGATCCCGGCCTCCATCCCCGCGGCCGCTCGACCAGGTGCCGGCGCCAGTGGGCGCGGCGATCGATCGCCCCCGGAGCGAAGGTCCGGTCGAAGCCGTTGGGCACGCAGACGAACCGCTCCGGATCGAGCTCGAGCACCTCGCTCGCTCGTTCCAGGCCCTTCGGGTCGCTGACCACGATCCGCTCGCAGGCCGCCGCCCAGGCGCGCAGGCGCTCGGCCCAGGCGTCGGCATTGTCCCAGCCGAAGGGAGCGCCGGCGGCGATCCGTTCCAGCATCAGGAGCTCGGTGCCGTGCACGTGGCCGAGCACGGGGACCCCGGGGAAGGCGCGCACCGCCGCCTCGTTCAGCGGCGTCAGGTGGTGCAGGTAGAGGAGGTCCGCCGCGCCGGCACCGGCCAGGTCGAGCTCCCGCGCCCAGGCCTCGACCTGCAGCTCGAAGCCCTCCTCGTCGAGCGAGGCGAGCACCGGGTCCTCGGCTTCGTGGCGGTCCTCGTAGGAGCCCTGGATCGGGGCGGTGCCGGCGGGGCCGTCGAAGCGGAGCGGCTCGGCCTCGCGCAGCGAGGCGGCGAAGTCGACTGGACGCAGATCGAGGCCGGAGTAGAAGCTCGGCGCGTGGGTGTGCTCGTCGAGGTCCGAGCGCGATCCGGAGAGAACCGTGACCTCGGACCCGTTGCGGCCGAACTCCCGGGCCAGCGCCCGGCAGACGTGGGCGGAGCCGCCGCGGGGATAGAAATAGATGCCCATCAACAGCTTCTTCGGAGTAGATGGCATCTGCACCGAGGCTACTGATGCGAGCAGGCCTGCCGCCGCTATTGCGCGACGAACTTCAGGGCGGTGGCGATCTCGCGGCCGCCGACCAGCTCCAGCCCGTGCTCCTCGCGGGGCGTGTTGAGCAGGCGCCCGCCGACCACCAGCGAGGCCGAGCCGCCGCCGTCGAGGTTGATCGCCGCGCCGGCGCCGAGACCGCGCATCGCCGCCGCCAGCTCGGCCATGGTCAGGCCGGCCTCGTCGTCGGCCCTCCCCTCGCAGACGGCGGCGATCAGCTCCCCGCCCGCGAGCCCGAGTGCGGCCCGTGGGTAGCGGCCGGCGGTGATGTCGGAGTCGAACTGACCCGATCCCGCCGAGAAGCCCTCCAGGTCCTGGCCCGGCCGGATCAGCGAGCGGCCGGCGGAGAGCAGCATCGGGCCCGCCTGCAGCAGATCGCCGGCGGGGTCGGCCGGGAGGTCGGCGCGGGACGCGAGCGCGACCTGGCCGTCCTCGGCGTGGACACAGGCGCGCAAGGCGCCCCATGGCGCCTCGAACGGCTCGGTCGGCCGGGCGTGGCCGCCGATCCGCAGGTCGCCCAGGGGCGGGCCCCCCGGTCGCATGTAGAAGCCGCCGACCAGGGCGTGCTCGGCCCCGTTCTCGGCACACCAGCGCAGCAGCGTCGAGCAGGGCTCGAGCACGACCACGCGGAGGCCGAAGCGGCGGCGGTCGAAGCGCGCCACCCGCAGCGTCGTCCCGGCTCCGTCGTCCAGGCTCAGCCTGACGCTCTCGAGCGCGGGTTCCGGCATCGGCACCGTGCCCGGGGACCGGGCTAGCGACCGCTGTCGGGGTCGTCTTCGGCCGCGGTGCTGGTCGTCAGGTTCGCCGCGGCGCCGCCGCTGAGGACGCGGCGGACCAGGCGCGGGACGAGGATCCGGGCGACCGCGGCGAGGGCGTAGGGACGCGGCACGTAGCGCTCGGCCCTGCCGCCGGGGCCGGCCTCGTAGATCGCCTCGGCGACCGCCTCCGGCTTGGAGACGACCCAGCGGGTCAGCGCCTTCTCGCGCAGCTCGGTCGCCGGGAAGCCCTCGGTGGCGACGAAGCCGGGTAGGACCATGCCGACGTGGACGCCGTGCGGCAGCTCCTCGGCGTAGAGCGAGTCGGTCCAGCCGATCAGCGCGAACTTGCTGGCCGAGTAGGCGCCGGTGCGGGCGCGGGAGACGCGGCCGGCGGTGCTGGCGACGTTGACGATCGCGCTCGGGGCGCTGGACCGCAGCAGCGGCAGCAGCGCCTCGGTGAGGCGCAGGACGGCGTCGAAGTTGAGCTCCATGTGGCGCTTGACGTGCTCGTAGCCGGTCTCGGCGAAGTTGCCGCGCCAGGCGGCGCCGGCGTTGTTGACGAGCAGGTCGAGGCGGCCGCCGTGCTCGGCCTCGAGGTGGGCGCGGACGCGTTCGGGGGCGTCGGCGGCGGTGAGGTCGGCGGCGACGCAGGTGGCGCGGCACGGCAGCGACTCCGCCAGCTCGCGCAGGAGGCCCTCGCGGCGGGCGACCAGGACCAGCTCGGTGCCCGGCTCACGCGAGAGCCGGATCGCCGTCGCCCTGCCGATCCCCGTCGATGCACCCGTGACCAGCGCGACGCTCATTGCCGCAAGGCTATTCGACCTGGCGCCGCGCCCGAGTTGCAAGGATGCGCCGATGCCCGAGTCCTCCTCTGCCCGCGGCTCCCACCTCGGCGCCACCCGGCGCGAGGGCGAGCGGGTGACGCCGCTGGAGCTCTTCTTCGACCTCGTCTTCGTGCTGGCGATCACCCAGTGCACGGCGCTGATGGCCCACCACCCGACCTGGTCGGGGATGGCCCAGGGCCTGCTGGTGCTGGGGATCCTCTGGTGGGGCTGGGTCGGCTACGCCTGGCTGACCAGCGTCATCGACCCCGAGGAGGGCCCGGTGCGACTGGTCATGTTCGGGGCGATGGCCTCGCTGCTGATCGTCTCCCTCTGCGTGCCCGAGGCCTTCGGCCACCTCGGCCTCACCTTCGCCCTCGCCTTCGGCGCCTTCCGCGTCGCCCACATCGGCCTCTTCATGCTCGCCAGCCCCGACGACGACGCCCTCCGCCACTCGGTCCTCGGCCTCGCCGCCAGCACCGCGATCGCGGTGACGCTACTCGCCGTCGCCTCGCTCTTCGACGGGCTCGCCCAGGGCGCGCTCTGGGCGCTGGCGATCTTCCTCGACATGGCCGGGCCCTACTTCTTCGGCTCCGACGGCTGGAAGCTCGTCCCCGGCCACTTCGCCGAGCGCCACGGCCTGATCATCATCATCGCCCTCGGCGAGTCGATCGTCGCGATCGGGGTCGGTGCCGCCGGCGCCCTCGACCTCGGGATCGGCGTCGTCGCCGTGCTCGGCGTGGCGCTGGCGGCGGCGCAGTGGTGGATCTACTTCGACGTCGTCGCCCTGATCTCGGCCAAACGCCTGGGCGAAGCCGAGGCCGGCCGCGCGCAGAACGACCTGGCCCGCGACTCCTACTCCTACATCCACCTGGCGATGGTGGCGGGGATCGTGCTCGTCGCCTTCGGGCTGAAGGTGACGATCGCCCACCACGGCGAGCACCTCCACGCCGTCCCCGCCTTCGCCCTGCTCGGCGGCGTGGCGATCTACCTGCTCGGCCTGGTCGCCTTCCGCTACCGGCATGTGCACTCGATCAACCGCCAGCGCCTGGGCCTGGCGATCGTGCTGCTGATCCTGGTTCCGGTTGCAACGGCTGTACCAGCGTTAATCGCTTTGGCCGTCGCGACCGTACTTATGTGGGTGATGATCGGATATGAGCACCGCAGCTACGGCGAGGGCCGCAACCAGCTGCGCCACGAAGCGGCTGTGGGCCACGCCTGATCGCCTCGCGACGAACGCACATTCGATTTCGACATACTCCAAAACCTTGAGCAAGACACCCCAACTACTCGACAGCCTCCTCCGCCCCGGAGCCCCCTCCGGATACGAGGGCCCGGCGGCCGCCGTCTGGCGCGAGGCCGCCTCCTTCGCCGAGCTCAGCACTGACGGCCTCGGCTCCTCGATCGCCCGCATCGGCGACGCCTCGCCGCTGCTCGCGGTGGTCGGCCACATCGACGAGATCGGGCTGATCGTCGTCCACATCGACGAGAAGGGCTTCCTCTGGTTCGCCCCGGTCGGCGGCTGGGATCCGCAGATCCTGGTCGGCCAGCGGGTCGAGGTCCGCGGCAAGGACGGCCCCGTGCTCGGCGTCGTCGGCCGCAAGCCGATCCACCTGCTGGAGCCCGACCAGCGCAAGAAGGTCGTCGAGCTGAAGGGACTGCACATCGACATCGGCGTCACAGACCGCGACGAGGCCGAGGAGCTGATCCGGGTCGGCGACCCGGTCGTGATCGCCGCCGAGCCGATGCCGGTCGCCGGCGAGCGTCTGGTCTCGCGGGCGATGGACAACCGCCTCGGCGCCTACACCGCGCTGGAGAGCCTGCGCCGCGCCCACGAGCGGGGTGAGATGGCGGGCTCCTTCGCCGCCGTCGCCGCCGTGCAGGAGGAGATCGGCCTGTTCGGCGCCCGCACCGCCGCCTTCGAGGTCCGCCCGGACATCGCGATCGCCGTCGACGTCACCCACGCGACCGATGCGCCAGGGGTCGACGAGAAGGAGATCGGCAGCCACCCACTCGGCTCCGGCCCGGTGATCGGCCGCGGCTCCACCCTCTCCCCCAAGGTCTTCGAGCTGCTGGTCGAGACCGCCGAGGCCGAGGGCATCGAGCACTCGATCAGCGCCAGCGGCCGCGGCACCAGCACCGACGCCGACGTCCTCCAGATCTCCCGCGCCGGCATCCCCACCGGCCTCGTCTCGATCCCCCTCCGCTACATGCACTCCCCGGTCGAGATGGTCGACTTACGCGACGTCGAGGCGACGGTCGAGCTGCTGGCCGCCTTCGCTTCGCGGCTCACCAGTGACATAGACCTCAGCCGCTGAGGCGGGGTACAGGCCACCAGCAGCCTCCCGTACAGAGTTGAACAGCTACGGGCGCGCGTGGGCGAAGGGTCTGGGTAGGGGCGAAGCGTCTTGTACTTTTTCGGCGGCGCTCGACCTCGGAGCGGCGGGAGCGCGATCCTCGAAAGAAGTTAAGCGAAGCCCCTACCCAGACCCTTCGCCCTCAGGGATCACTCGACTATCTGCAGCTCCTTCGGGAGCCCACTGAGATTCGTGCATCCACTCTCGGTGACCACCACCAGATCCTCGATCCGCACCCCGAGCTTGCCGGGCAGGTAGACCCCCGGCTCGACGGTCACGACTTCGTTCGGCGCCAGCACGTCGTCGGAGCGCAGCGAGAGGCGCGGGCCCTCGTGCACCTCGAGGCCGACGCCGTGGCCGAGCCCGTGGCCGAAGCGGTCGCCGTGCCCGGCCTCGTCGATCAGCTTGCGGGCGACGGCGTCGACCGCTTCGCCGTTGACGCCGGCTTCGATCGCGTCGAGCGCCGCCAGCTGCGCCGCCAGCACGACCTCGTAGACGGCGCGCCCCTCCTCCCCCGGGTCGCCGGTGGCGTAGGTGCGGGTGCCGTCGGAGCAGTAGCCGTCGAGCTTGGCGCCCATGTCGAAGACGACCAGCTCGCCGCGGCCGATCTCGCGCTCGCCGGGCTCGGCGTGCGGCAGAGCGCCGTTGGGGCCGGCGGCGACGATCGCCGGGAACGAGGGGTCGCCGCCGAGCGCGCGGATCCGCGCTTCGGCGGCGCGGGCCACCTCGCGCTCGCTGCGCCCGGCCAGGCCGCGCCCGATGCTCCACTTCCAGACCTCGTCGGCCAGCTCCGAGGCGGCGGCGATCGCCGCCAGCTCCTCGGCGTCCTTGACCCGGCGCAGGCGCTCCACCAGGCCGCCGGCGGCGACCGCCTCGACTCCGTCGGCCAGTTTCCCTTGCAGTTTCTCCAGCGTGCGGACCGCCATCTGGTCGTCTTCGAAGCCGGCCCGGCCCTCGAGCCTGGCGGCGATCGCGCCGAGCCAGTCGCCCTCGACCGTGATCGGCTCCCAGCCCTCGACCTCGGTGGCGGCGCGCTCGGTGTAGCGAAAGTCGGTGAAGAAGAGGCGCGTGCCGGGGCCGCAGACACACGCCCCGTTGGTGCCGGTGAAGCCGGTCAGGTACTGGACGTTGGTCAGGTCGGTGACCAGCAGCCGATCCAGCTCGCGCTCGGCAAGCAGGGCCTCGAGGCGGTCGCCGCGGCCGCGCATCAGGCCTTGTCGGCGCCGAGCTCGCCGGCCAGCAGCTCCAGCGCCTCGCGGTAGCCATCGGGGCCCTTGCCGCAGATCTTCGCCAGCACCAGGCCGTCGAAGACCGAGACCCGGCGCCACTCGTCGCGGTTCTCGACGTCGGAGAGGTGGACCTCGACCGCCGGCAGGCGGGCGACGTCGAGCGCGTCGGCGATCGCGCGGCTGTAGTGGCTCCAGGCGCCGGCGTTGACGATCGAGGAGTCGGCGAGGTCGGGCAGGCGGTGCAGGTACTCGACGAACTCACCCTCGTGATTGGTCTGGAAGAAGATCGGTTCGAGCCCGAGCTCGTGCGCCCAGCCGGCGATCCGCTGCTCCAGCTCGCTCAGCGAGAGACCGCCGTAGACCTCGGGGTCGCGGCAATCGAGGATGTCGAAGTTGACGCCGTGGAGGACGGCGACGCGGTTGCGGGTGGTGGTCATCCGTAGAGCTCCAGCACGGCGTCACGGACCCTAGCGCCGTCGACCAGCTGACCGGTACGGGGGTGGCCGGGCTCGGAGAGGAGGACGAAGCCGACGCCGGCGGCGGTGCGCTTCTTGTCGCGCTGCAGGGCATCGAGGATTACGTCGACCTCGATCGCCGGGTCCAGCCGCGTCGGCAGCCGATGGCGGGCCAGTGCGGTCTCCACCTCCTCGCGCAGCTCGGGGCCATCGGAAAGCCGCAGCGCCGCCAGCAGGCCGAGCCCGACCGCCTCGCCGTGGCGGTAGCGCTCGTACCCGCTCGCCGCCTCGATCGCGTGCCCGACCGTGTGCCCGAGGTTGAGGACGTGGCGGCGGCCACCGTCGCGCTCGTCGGCGGCGACGACCTCGCACTTGTAGCGGGCACAGGCGAAGACGACGTCGTCGAGCCCATCCGGGTCGAGCGAGTCGAGCGCTCGCACCCGCTCCCAGAGCGAGCCGCCGGCCAGCAGTCCCGTCTTCAGCACCTCGACGAAGCCCGCCGCCAGCTCGGCCGGGGGCAGCGTCGCCAGCGTCGCCGTATCGCTGATCACGGCGGCGGGGAGGTGGTAGGCGCCGGCGTAGTTCTTGCCCTCGGGCAGGTCGACGCCGGTCTTGCCGCCATAGGCGGAGTCGACCTGAGCGACCAGCGTGGTCGGCACCTGGACCACCTGCACCCCGCGCTGGTAGAGGTGGGCGCAGAGCCCGGCGAGGTCGCCGACGACGCCACCGCCGAGCGCGACCACGTGGTCCTCCTTGGTCATCCCCGCTCGCGCCAGCTCGCGCAGCACGCCCGCGGCCACGGCCATCGTCTTCGAGGCCTCTCCCGGAGGAATCTCGGTCGCGGCGGCGAGCGGCTGCAGGCGCTGGGCGTAGAGCGAGGCGGTGGTTGCGTCGGCGACGCCGAAGCGGCGTCCGGGTGCCGGCCACCAGCCCGGTGCGGGCTCGGCCAGGGCGTCGAGGAGACCGGCGCCGACGAAGATCGGGTACTCGCCGGAGGCGCTAGTCGCCCACAGCATCCTGGTCCCGGCGGGGAGGTCGGTGAGCGCGATCAGCGCCGGCAGGGCGCGGCTGACGATCGCGCGATCGCCGACCGGGATCACCGCGTCGGCCAGCTCCTCGTAGAGCGGCTGGCGCACCGCCATCAGCTGGGCGACGTCCTCGGCGTTGGTGGCCAGCGGGCGATCGCTGTGGGCGATCCGGCGCCAGGACTCCTGCGCGTCGACCTGCAGCCAGACGACCACGTGGCGGTCGAGCGCGGCGCGGATCCGCTCACTGAGGATGCTGCCGCCGCCGAGCGCGATCGCGCCGCCGTCGGCGTCCTCGAGCAGCGAGCCGACGACCTCCGCCTCGCGCTCGCGGAACCCCTGCTCGCCGTGCCGCTCGAAGGCCTCCGCGATCGGCATCCCGAACTCCGCCTCCATCAGGGCGTCGATCTCGGTCGTCTCCAGCCCGGCCCGGCGGGCGGCGGCGAGGGCGGTGCTCTTCCCCGCCCCCATGAAACCGATGAAGACCAGCGCCGGCTTGCTCACCCGCTCACCCGCGGAAGTCGATGCGCTGCTTGTAGGCGGCGATCGCGCCGAGCACGTCGTCGATGTGGTCGCCGCCGAACTTCTCGCGGTAGCAGCGGGCCAGGGTCAGGGCGACCATCGCCTCGCCGACCACGGCGGCGGCCGGGACGACCGTGGAGTCGGTGCGCTCGCGCAGCGCCTGGGTCGGCTGCTTCGTCTCGGTGTCGACCGAGCGCAGCGGCTTGGTCAGGGTCGAGATCGGCTTGATCGCGGCCCGCACCGAGAGTGGCTGGCCGTTGGTCATCCCGCCCTCGAGCCCACCGGCGTGGTTGGTTTCGCGGAAGTAGCCGTCCTTCTCCGACCAGAAGATCTCGTCGTGAGCCTCCGAGCCGGGGCGGCCGGCGACGTCCCAGGCTTCGCCGATCGAGACGCCCTTGACCGACTGGATCGAGGCGACGGCGCCGGCGAGGCGGCCGTCGAGGCGGTCTTCCCAGGAGACGTGGGAGCCGAGCCCGGGGACGAGGCCGAAGACGCGCACCTCGAAGGTGCCGCCGAGACTCTCGTTCGCCTTGCGCAGGCGGTTGATCTCGGCCACCATCTCCTTGCTGGCCTCGGGATCGAGGCAGCGGACCGGGTCGTCGTCGACGCCGGCGAAGTCGGCGGGGGTGAGGTCGTCGCGCTCGGCCGCCTTGACCGAGGCGATCTGGGTCACGTGGCTGTGGATCTCGACGCCGAGCGCGGTGAGGAAGCCGCGGGCGATCGTGCCGGCGGCGACGCGGGCGGCGGTCTCGCGGGCGCTGGCGCGCTCGAGGATGTTGCGGATGTCGGAGTGGCCGTATTTCTGGGCGCCGACCAGGTCGGCGTGGCCAGGGCGCGGCAGGTGCACCTCTTCGGGCTCGAACCCCGCGACCGGCCAGGGGTTCATCCGCTCCTCCCAGTTGGCGTAGTCGCGGTTGGCGACGAGGACGGCGATCGGGCCGCCGAGGGTGCGGCCGTGGCGTACGCCGGAGCGGATCTCGGCGGTGTCGGTCTCGATCCGCATCCGCCCGCCGCGACCGTGGCCGAGCTGGCGCCGCGCCATGTCGCGGTCGAGCGCCTCGCGGTCGAGCTCGAGCCCGGCCGGCATGCCCTCCACGATCGCCACGAGCCCCGGCCCGTGCGACTCCCCCGCGGTGGTGAAACGGAACGCAGTCATCGAGCGACCAAGGCTATCGGCGCGACGACCGGCGAGTTGACCCCCCTATGGCGTGGGCAACTCACCGCGACGTCAGGCCCGGGCGGCGGCGCGCATCACGTCGAGCGGCGGCTCGCGGTCGGTCCAGACCTGGAGCGAGAGGGCGCCCTGCTGGACCAGGACCTCGATGCCGTCGACGACGGCGGCCCCGGCGCCCGCGGCGGCCTCGAGCAGCGTGCTAGGCCGGTCGCCGTAGACCATGTCGACCACGACCTGGCCCGGCCCGAACCCGTCGCGGCGCAGCGGCAGATGCTCGAACGGGTCCTCGCCGTGGAGACCGACGGCGGTGGTGTTGACGATCAGCTCGTAGCCGCTCTGGTCAAGTGTGGCGCCGGGATCCTCGGGGGCCCCTGTCCGCACGGTCGTCACCTCGACCTCGACCTGGAGCTCCCGCGCGCGCTGCGTGACCTCGAGCCGGACGGTCTCGGCCCGCGCCTCGGTGCGGTTCCAGATCTCGACCGTCGCCCCCGCCGCCCCCAGCGCCCAGATCGCCGCCCGGGCCGCGCCCCCGGCGCCCAGCACCAGGGCCCGCAGCCCTCGCGGCGGCCGCGGCAGCGAGGCGATCAGGCCGCCGGCGTCGGTGTTGTGCGCCTCGATCCCGTTCGCCCTGAAGATCAGCGTGTTGGCGGCGCCGATCTCCCGCGCCATCTCGCTGCTGACGTCGGCGACGGCCAGGGCCAGGAGCTTGTGCGGCACGGTCACGTTGGCGCCGGCGAAGCCTTCCGCCGGCATCGCCCGCACCCGCGCCTCGAACTCCTCCGGGGCGACGTCGATCGCCTCGTAGCTCCACTCCTCCCCGAGCCCCAGGGCCGCCAGGGCCGCGTTCTGCATCGCCGGCGAGCGCGAGTGGGCGATCGGGTGACCGAGGACCGCGAGCCGCGGCACGCCTATTCCCCGCAGGTCGACGGCTCGTTGCCGCCGTTGGCTTCGCGGGCCGCGTTGTACTTGGCGACGTCGCTTTCGAATTCGGCGTTGGTCTTCGAGAAGGCGAGTTCGTTGCACGTGTTCGGCTTGTTCACGTAGTAGAGGTAGCCGGATTTGGCCGGGTGGGCGGCGGCCTCGATCGCTTCGATCCCCGGGCTGTTGATCGGCCCCGGCGGCAGGCCGGAGTGGGTGCGCGTGTTGTAGGGCGAGTCGACGGCCAGCTCCGATTCGGTCAGCGGCTCTTCGTAGTTGCCGGTGGCGAAGCGGATCGTCGCGTCGATCCCCAGCGGGATCCCCTCGTGCAGGCGGTTGTAGACGACCGAGGCGACCAGCTTGCGCTGGCTGGCGACGCCCGCCTCGCGCTCGATCATCGAGGCGATCGTGAGCACGTCGAAGACGGTCAGGTTCTTCGACTTCGCATAGCTCATGTCGACGCCCTTGATCCGCCGCTTGAAGTCCTGCAGTTGCAACTGGACCAGATCGGCGGCGGGCGCGCCGGGCTTCACTTCGAAGGTGTCGGGAAAGAGGAACCCCTCCAGGTCCTTGGCGCCCTTGCCGCCGTACTTGGCGGGGTCGAGGTACTTGGAGCGCACCGTCTCCTTCGTGTAGTCGCCTTCGAGGCCGTCTTCCTCGACCAGCTGCGCCGCCTGCGAGCGGCTGTATCCCTCGGGGATCGTGACCGAGGTGACGCGCTTCACCGGCGGCTTGGAGAGCGCGTCGATCGCGGCGCCGTAGGACATGCCGTGGGCGAGCGTGAAGTGGCCGGGATAGAGCTCGGAGCGCTTGCCGTCGAGCGTGACCCGGACCTGGAACAGGGTCGAGCTGTCGATCACGCCCTTCTCGCCGAGCAGGTCGCCGACTTCACTGACGCTGGAGCCTTTCGGGATCGTCACCCGGACCTTGCCGGAGCCGTCGCCGTGGAAGGGCTGGAAGAGGGCGAAGAGGAACCAGAGGACGAGGACGGCGACGATCGCGCCGACGAGGCGGAACGGGTGGCGGCCGACGGCCGCGAGGAACCCTCTCCCCCGCCCCGAACCCCCGCCCGAGCCACGACCCCGGCCCACCTCGGGCCCGGCCACCGGCGCCGCCTCGAACGGCTCCCCCTCGAACGGCACCTCGACAACCGGCGACGCCTCGGCGACAGCCGGCTCCTCGACCGCAACCGGCTCCTCGTCCCAGAATTCCTCTTCAGACGTACGCGGCGCCAGCGGCACCTCTTCAGCAGCCGATCCGCGTGGAGACTGGGGCGCAGGCGATTCTTCAGGAGGCTCAGCAGCAGGCGATCCGCTGGGAGGCTCGGGGGAGGGCTCGACGGAACCTCCCGCAGTTCGTGACGGCGAGTCCTCCCCCGAGCCTCCCCCCGCACCCCCGTCCTTCCTGCCCCACCTGCCTTCCTTCTTGGCCGGCTTCTCCTCACGCTGGCGGCGCTTCTCCTCGCGTTCGAGCCGCCGCTGCTCACGCTCGCGCGCGGCCGGGTCGTCGGGACTGGCGAAGGGGTCCTCGGGCATCCAGTCGTCAGTCATCGGCGCGTTCCTCGATCGCGGCCTGGCCGGCGAGGTAGGCCTGCAGCAGGTGGGCGGCGGCGATCGAGTCGCGGGCACCGCTGGCGCCGCCGCGGCGGGTCGCGTCGGCCATCTTCGTGGTCAGGCGCTCGTCGTAGGTCTCGACCGGGATCGAGAGCATCGCCTCCAGTTCGGCGCAGAAGCCACGGGCGAGCGCGGCCTGGCTGCCTTCTTCGCCGCTCAGGTGCAGCGGCAGGCCGACGACCACGCGCCCGACCTCGTGCTCGGCGACCAGCTCGACGACGGCGCGGGGCTCCGGCGGTTCGATCACCGGCAGCGGCGTCGCCAGGGTGCCGCTGGGATCGGAAAGGGCGCAGCCGATGCGGACGGTGCCGTGGTCGAGGGCGAGCACGCGCATGGGCTAGGCGAGCCCCCGCTCGAGCGCGGCCCGCATCGCCTGCAGCGCGTCCTCGAGCTTGGCCGGATCCTTGCCGCCGGCCTGCGCCATGTCGTCGCGGCCGCCACCGCCGCCGCCGATCAGCGGTGCTCCCTCCTTGACCAGCGCCCCCGCCGAGACGCCATGGGCGACCAGATCCTTCGAGGCCAGCGCCACGAGGCCGGCCTTCGCGCCGAAATCGCCGCCGAGGGTGACCACCACGGCCTCGCCGCCGAGCTTCGACTGCACCCGGTTGGCGAGGTCTAGCAGCTGCTTCGAGTCGCCCGCGGCCGTCGACTTCGCCTGGACCAGGACGAGGCTCCCGGCGCCGTCGCCGAAGGCGAGCTCGACACCCGAGCCCACCAGCTCCTCCGCCTCCTCGCCGAGAGCGGCGGCGGCGGCCTGCTCGGCGCCGGCGCCGGCCTCGCGCAGGCGCTCCGCCGCGCGGCGGGCGCCGGCGAGCGGGTCCTGGGCGTTGCCGAGCAGCTCGCCCGCCTCGCGCAGCTGCCCCTCGCGCTGGCGGAAGAAGTCGATCGCGGTGGGACCGGTGATCGCCTCGACCCGGCGCACGTTGGCGGCGCTCGAGCCCTCGGAGACGATCTTGAAGATGCCGACCTCGGCGGTGTTCGCGACGTGGGTGCCGCCGCAGAGCTCGCGCGAGACGCCGTCGACTTCCACCATCCGCACCCACTCACCGTATTTCTCCCCGAACAGGGCCATCGCCCCGAGCTCCTCGGCCTCGGCCCGGGCCATGTTCATCCAGCGCACCGCCGCGCTCGCCTTGATCCAATCGTTGACGCGGTCCTCGACGTCGGCCAGCTCGGCCGGGCTCAGCCCCTGGCCGTGGGTGAAGTCAAAGCGCAGCTTGTCGGGGCGGACGGCGGAGCCGGCCTGGCGCACGTGGGTGCCGAGGCGCTCGCGCAGAGCCGCGTGCAGGAGGTGGGTGGCGGTGTGGTTGCGCATGGTCGCGTGGCGCGCCCCGTGGTCGACGACGGCCTCGACCGCGACCCCCGGCTCGATCGCGGCGCCGCTCGGCTCGACCGCGAGCGCCTGGTCGTCGCCGAGCCGGATCACGTCGACGACCTTCGCCTCCTCCCCGGCCCAGCGCAGCACGCCGGAGTCGGCGACCTGGCCGCCGCCCTCGGCGTAGAAGGGGCTCTCCTCGAGCTTGACCAGGGCGCGCCCGTCGTCGGCCTGAATGGCGGCTAGGCCGGTGGTGGCGGTGAGAGTCTCGAAGCCGACGAAGCGGGTCGGCGGCGCGGTCGCGGCGAAGGCGATCACCTTCGCGTGGGTGTCCTCGGAGCCGTGGGCGTTGGCGCCGCCGCCGGTGCGGGCACGGGCGCGCTGTTCCTCCATCAGCTCCTGGAAGCCGTCGTCATCGACCGCGAGCCCCTCTTCGGCCAACAGCTCCTTGGTCAGGTCGTAGGGGAAGCCGTAGGTGTCGTGGAGCTGAAAGGCGTCGGCGGCGTCGATCCACGAGGTATCCGACTCCTTCGCGGCGACGACCAGCCGCCGCAGCAGCTCGGTCCCGCGCTCCAGGGTGCGGCCGAAGCTCTCCTCCTCGTCACCGACCCAGCGGGCGATGGTGTCCCGCTCCGCCACCAGCTCCGGGTAGGCCTCGCCCATCAGCTCGATAGTGCGCTCGGCAAAGCGGCCCAGCCAGGGCGCTTCCAGCCCCAGGGTGTTGCCCTGCTGGATCGCCCGCCGCATGATCCGCCGCAGGATGTAGCCGCGGTCCTCGTTCGAGGGGACGACGCCGTCGGCGATCAGGAAGGCGGCGCCGCGCGAGTGGTCGGCGACGATCCGCATCGCCCGCGTCACCCGTTCGCCCTCCTCGTAGCCGTGCCCGGTCAGCTCCTCGGCGAGGTCGATCAGCGGCCGCACGTGGTCGGTCTCGTAGACCGAGGGGACGTCCTGGAGGATCGCCGCCATCCGGTCCAGGCCCATGCCGGTGTCGATGTTGCGGGTGGGGAGCTCGGTCAGCGTCCCGTCCTCGGCCAGGTCGTAGCTCATGAAGACGTGGTTCCAGAACTCGAGGAAGCGATCGCCGTCGCTGCCGGGGCGCTCGTCATCGTCGCCGAACTCGGGACCGCGGTCGAGGTAGAGCTCCGAGCACGGCCCGCAGGGCCCGGTCGGTCCCCCCTGCCAGAAGTTGTCGGCGCGGCCGAGCTGGACGATGCGCTCGTCCGGCACGCCAATCGCGCCCCAGAGTGCGATCGCCTCCTCGTCGGGGCCGAGCCCGAGCTCCTCGTCGCCGCCGAAGACGGTGACCCAGATCCGCTCCGGGTCCATCCCGAAGCCCGCGGTCGAGAGCTCCCAGCCCCAGGGGATCGACTCCGCCTTGAAGTAGTCGCCGAAGCTCCAGTTGCCGAGCATCTCGAAGAAGGTGAGGTGGCGGGCGGTGTTGCCGACCTCCTCGATGTCGGTGGTGCGGAAGCATTTCTGGACGTCGGTGAGGCGCGGCGCCGGCGGCTTCTCGCGGCCGAGGAAGTAGGGCTTGAAGGGCTGCATGCCGGCGGTCGTCAGCAGCACCGAGGGGTCGTGCGAGGAGGGCACCAGCGAGGCCGAGGGAACAACCTGGTGGCCGCGCTGCTCGAAGAACGAGAGGTAGGTGCGGCGGATCTCCTGGGCCTTCATGTGAGGGAGCCTAAATATTTCGTTGACAGAAAGGGCTTGGCCTACATCTGGTCTCGTGGAAGCCGTCAGGCCGGGGCGGCGATCGTGCCGTGGCCGACGATCGTCTCGCCCTCCAGCAGCACCGCCGTCTGACCCGGCGAAGCGCCGACGAACTCCTCGCCCAGCTCGACCTCGAGGGCGTCGTGGCGGCCGCGGCCGGCGGCGCCGATCGAGGCCGGCAGGGCGCGCGAGTGGTAGCGCAGGCGGACCGCGTCGACGCGGGCGCCGTCGCGGTGCAGGGTCGCGTCGCGGACCTGGACGCGGCGGGTCTCGAGCTCGGCCCGGGTGCCGACCGTGACCGTGTTGGCGGCGGCGTCGGTGGCGGTCACGTAGAGCGGCTCCGGGGCGGAGACGCCGATTCCGCGGCGCTGGCCGACGGTGAAGTTGTGGTGGCCGTTGTGGCTGCCGACGGTGGCGCCGGAGCGGTCGAGCACGGCACCCTCTCGGTCGCTGAGCCCGCCGTGGCGGCGCAGGAACTTGCGCTTGCCCTGGCCGGCAAGGAAGCAGAGGTCCTGGCTCTCCGGCTTCTTCGCGACCGTCAGCTCATGACGGGCGGCGATCTCCCGCACCTCGGGCTTGGTCAGCTCGGTCAGGGGGAAGGAGAGGCGGCCGAGCAGCTCCGGCGGCAGCGCCGCCAGCATGTAGCTCTGGTCCTTGGCCTCGTCGGCGGCCGAGGCCAGCAGCGGTCCCTCCGGGTCCTCGACGATGCGCGCGTAGTGGCCGGTGACGAGGCGGTCGGCGCCGAGCCGCTCGGCGAGGTCGACCATCGCCGCGATCCGCACCTCGCCGTTGCAGAGGACGCAGGGGTTGGGCGTGCTGCCGGCGGTGTAGCCGTCGATGAAGCGGCCGACCACGCGGCGGCGGAATTCCTCCTCGAGGTCGAGGGTGAAGTGCGGGATGCCGAGCGAGTGCGCGAGGCCGCGGGCGCCGAGCACCGCCTCCGGCGAGCAGCAGGCCTTGGCCCCGTCGGTGTCGGGATCGGCCCAGAGCTTGACCGTGACGCCAACCACCTCCGCCCCCCGCTCGCGCTCCAGCAGCGCAGCGACGGCGCTGTCGACGCCGCCGGACATGGCGACGGCGACACGTTCGCCGCCCGCCGACAGTGGAGCCGCGACTGCCGCAGGCGGGCGGGCGAGGCGATCCGAAGAGGCGGCGGCGCTCGCGAGGGCGCGATGGAGCGCGTCGGCAGCGAGCTGAGCCGCATGCCGCTTGGCCGGCGTCAGCCCGCCGATCGCCGCTTCGACGGCGTCGATGTCGATCGCCGCGGCCTCCAGCACAGGGGCTCCGTGGACCATCTCCACCACCGCGGCAGTGGCGGCCCTGGTGGCGCCGCAGCCCTCGGAGTCGAAGCTGACCGACGCAATCCGCTCGTCCTCGACAAGGAACGAGATCCGCGAGAGATCGCCACAGGCCGCGCCGCCGGCAGCGCCGGTGAAGGCGCCGTCCGCCGCGACGCCGCGCCGGCTCTCGTCGCCCAGGTAGTGCTCGAACAGCTCTCGGTCCATGAGCACAGGGTAGGAGACCAGGGCAGCCGCGCAAGACGGGCGGTCGAGGGAGCGACCCGCAGCAGCGACAGAGCTGCCGGGCGTTCAGCGCCTTACCGCTCAAGCAGGCCCCGCAGATCGCGGGCGAGCTCCCTCCGTTCGCTTAGCAGCTGGCGCCAGGTGATCCGCATCGAGCGCCAGCCCTCGACGAGCAGAATCCGGTCCCGCCGGCGGTCGCTCTCGAACGCCTCTTCCGTTCCATGCGCTTCGCGTCCGTCGAGCTCGGCCAGCAGCCGCTGCCCGGGCCACATGCAGTCGGGCCTCAGCAGCCGGCCGCGAACCGGCAGCGTCGCGTTCAGCCGCGGCCGCGGCAGCCCGTACTCATCGAGGAACTCGACGAACAGCTCCTCGAGCTCCGACTGGGTGATTCCCGCTGGCGTTTTCGCCTCCAACACCGCCCGCAGATTCGTCGCCCCCCGTCGCCGCGGATACCGCTCCAACAGATCCCACAACGAGAGCCGGTCCGTCAGCCCCTTCACCTCCGCCTCATGCATGGCCCGCTCCAGCCCTCGCTTCGGCAGCACCCCAGCCAGATCGAACTGGGTCCGCGCCACCGAGGTCACCGGAATCCCAACGAGCTCTCCGCGCTCGTCCGGCGGGATCAGGCCGCGATGGACCGCGATCCCGTCGAGACCGCGACAGGCGGACGGCCGCGTCACTTCCGGTCGATGACTTGCCCGCGGCACGATCCCCCAGAGCTGCGCGGCGGATCGGCGGCTAAGGACGGCCTCCGGCCCGGCGGCGAAGACCGCGCCCATCCAGCGGCCGTGAGCGGAGAGCCGTCGATAGTCGACCGCGTATACGCCTCGGTGCACCAAGTGAAGCTGACCACGATCCACCCGAGCGTTGATGGCTCCCTTGCGAACCCCGTGCTCGAGCAGCTGCCGGCGCGCCACGAGCCCATGCTGGCCCTCGGCCAGCCGCGAGATCAACTGATCGACCCGCTCCCTCACACCAGCTCCATCCTTCGCGTCCGTCCGCAATCTGACGAACGATGCGTTCGTCCTCCCACAGAGGACCGATGCATCGCTCGTCAGATCCCTGCGGCGATGGTGCCCTGCGCCGACCCATGTGTGGCGCGCACTTCGTGCCGTAGGAGTGCCTAGAACGACAAAAAAAGGCCCCAGCCCGCCGTTGCCGCCTCTGGCTTTGATCCCTTCAAATGAAGGTGGGTGCCTGCTCCTGACCCCAAGGGGCCCGGAGACTCCCGGCTCCCGCGCCGTTTGTGTTGGGTCAAACGGTGAGACGGCTCTCGCACGGGCTCGAGCCTTGGCTCAACCGTACCACCGCGAGCGCCCGCGCGGACGAGTCTTCAGCCGTGCCGGTGAGACCTAGAACTCGTCGGTGTCGAGGTTGGAGAGGTGCATCTCGGCTTCGCTCCAGCGGTCCGCCGGGACGCGCAGGGCGATGTCGCCGTGGCCGAAGCGGTCGAGCGGCCAGTCGGCGGTCAGCGCCGCCTCGATGCCGGCCTCGATCAGCGCCTGGTGCCACGCCCGCGCGGTCCGCAGATCGGCGAAGTCGCGCACGACCTCCCAGCTGTCGAAGCTGGGGTCGTCGACGAAGACCGGCGTCTGACCGGGGCCGGGAGCCGGGCGCCACCTGCGTGGAAGCCAGTCCCGGAGGCCCATCTCAGTGGCCCGGGAGCCCCGGTTTGTGAATCGCGATCCCGAGGTCCCGCACCTGAACGTCGTCGACCGGGGCCGGGGCTCCCACCATCAGGTCGAAGCCCGAGGCGGTCTTGGGGAAGGCGATCACGTCGCGGATCGTCTCGGCGCCGCTGAGCCGCTGGACGATGCGGTCGACGCCGTAGGCGATGCCGCCGTGCGGCGGCGCCCCGTAGCGCAGCGCCTCGAGCAGGAAGCCGAAGCGGGCCTCGGCGGTCTCGGCGTCGATCCCCAGGGCGGCGAAGACCTGCTGCTGGAGCTCGGCGTCGTGGATGCGGATCGAGCCGCCGCCCAGCTCCTGGCCGTTCCAGACCACGTCGTAGGCGACGGCGCGGGCCGCGCCCGGATTCTCGGGATCGAACTCACCGGCCGGGGCCGTGAACGGGTGGTGCAGGGCGTCCCAGCGCTGCTCCTCGGCGTTCCACTCCATCAGCGGCCAGTCGACGATCCAGACCAGCTTGTGGTCGTCCTCGTCGATCAGCCCGAACTTCTCGGCCAGGTCGATCCGCATCTGCCCCAGCACCGCGTCGGTGACCTTGCGCTCGTCGGCGACGAGCAGCAGCAGATCGCCCTCCTCGGCCGCGAGCCGCTCGTTGAGGTCGGCCAGCTCGCCGTCGCTGAGGAACTTCGCGGTCGGGGAGCGCCAGCCATCGCCGTCGCGGAAAGCCCAGACCAGGCCCTTGGCGCCAAGCTCTTGCGCCCGCGAGATCAGCTTGTCGAGCTCCGAGCGCGGCAGCTCCCGTTTGCCGGCGTTGATGCCGCGGATCGCGCCGCCGCCGTCGAGGACCGAGCGGAAGACCTTGAACTCGGTCTCGCGCAGGGCGTCGCCGAGGTCGACCAGCTCCAGACCGAAGCGCAGGTCGGGCCGATCGGTGCCGAACCTCCCCATCGCCTCGTCGTAACACATGCGCTGCATCGGCAGCTCGATCTCGGGACCGCCGGCGCGCTCGAAGACGTGGGCCAGGAGCCGCTCGTTGACCGCGATGATGTCCTCGCCGTCGACGAACGACATCTCGACGTCGAGCTGGGTGAACTCGGCCTGGCGGTCGGCCCGGGTCGACTCGTCGCGGAAGCAGCGCGCCACCTGGTAGTAGCGCTCGAACCCGGCCACCATCAGCAGCTGCTTGAACAGCTGCGGCGACTGCGGCAGCGCGTAGAAGGAGCCCTGCTGCTGGCGGCTGGGGACGAGGAAGTCGCGCGCGCCCTCCGGCGTGGAGCGGGTCAGGACCGGGGTCTCGACGTCGACGAAGCCCTCCGCGTCGAGGAACTCACGCATCGCCCGCGTGACCCGGTGGCGCAGCATCAGCGCCTCGCGCATCTGCTCGCGGCGCAGGTCGAGGTAGCGGTGGCGCAGGCGCGCGTCCTCGCCGACCTCGCCGGAGAAGCCCTCGACCTGGAAGGGCGGCGTCTCCGCGTCGGCCAGCCGCTCGGCGCTCGCCACCTTGAGCTCGACCTCGCCGGTCGGCAGCTCCGGGTTGACGGTCTCGGCCGAGCGCCGGACCACGGACCCGGCCGCGGTCAGCACGTCCTCGGCCCGCAGCTCGTGCGCCCGCTGAAAGGACTCGCCGGAGCTGTCGGGATGGAAGACGAGCTGGACGATGCCGGTGCGGTCGCGCAGGTCGATGAAGATCAGGCCGCCGTGGTCGCGGCGGCGGTGGACCCAACCGGCGACCCGCGCCTCGGAGTCGACGCGGTCGCCCAGCACCTGCCCGCACCAGGTATCGCGGAACCCGTTCGGCCTCAGGGCCGGCGCCTCGCTCACGACTCTCCTCCAGTCATCTCGTCGACAAGGTTGCCGGGGTCGGCCGCGCGCTGCTCTCCGGTGCCCATGTCGCGCAGCTGCGCGGAGCCGTCAGCCTCGAGGATGAGGACGCGGCGCGCCCCGATCCGGTTGGCCTGTTTGAGCTGCCCCTTGAGGCTGCGCCCGGCAAGGTCGATCTCGGCCGAGAGGCCGGCGTGGCGCAGCTCGACCGCCAGCGCCATCGCCCGCTGGCGTTGGCCGTCGTCGGCGATCGCGACGAAGGCGTCGCGTCCCGGCGCCTCCTCCTCTTCGTCCAGGGCCAGCAGGATCCGCTCGATCCCGGCCGCCCAGCCGACCGCCGGCGTCGCCGGCCCGCCGAGCTGCTCGATCAGCCCGTCGTAGCGGCCGCCGCCGCCGATCTCCGACTGCGCCCCGAGCGCGTCGCAGACGAAGGAGAAGATCGTCCGCGTGTAGTAGTCGAGGCCGCGGACCAGGGTCGGGTCGACGGCGTAGTCGATGCCGGCGCCGTCGAGCAGCGACCGCACCGCGGCGAAGTGCTCGGCGTCCTCGCCCTCGAGCGCCCCCACGATCGTCGGCGCGCTCGCCATCACCCCGCGCGTCCCCTCGTGGTCGGAGTCGAAGGCGCGCAGCGGGTTGATGTCGATGCGCTCGCGGACGTCGTCGGAGAGCTCGCCCTCGTGCGCGTGCAGGTGCGCTTTCAGCTCCCCCAGGTAGGCACGGCGGGCGTCGAGCGAGCCGAGGCTGCCCAGCCGCAGCTCCACCCCGGGCACCCCGAGCTCGCCGAGCAGGTCGGAGAGCAGCATGATCGCCTCGGCGTCGGCCAGCGGCGAGTCGGTGCCGATGCACTCTGCCCCGAGCTGGTGGAACTGGCGGTAGCGACCCGCCTGCGGGCGCTCGTGGCGGAAGAACGGCCCCGCGTAGCTGAGCTTCACCGGCTGCGCCAGCTTGTGCATCCCGTGCTCGACGTAAGCGCGGCAGATCGGCGCCGTGCCCTCCGGCCGCAGGGTCAGGCTGCGCCCGCCCTTGTCCTCGAAGGTGAACATCTCCTTGCGGACGATGTCGGTCGACTTGCCGACCCCGCGTTCGAACAGCTCGGTGTCCTCGAAGGCCGGCGTCGCGATCGGCTCGTAGCCGGCGCGGGCGAAGATCGCCACCGCCGCGCGCTCGATCCGCGCCCGCCCGCGCGCCTGCGCGGGCAGCACGTCGAAGGTCCCGCGGGGTGCCTGGTACTTACTCGCCATGGTCGCGGCGACCTTACCGGCGGCGCGCGCCTACCGCGCCAGCGAGGCGAGGAACGGGTTGGAGGCGCGCTCGGCCCCCAGCGTCGTGATCCCCATGTGGCCGGGATGGACGACGGTCTCGTCGGAGTGGGTGTCGAGCAGGGTGCCGATCGAGGCGATCAGGGTCGGGCCGTCGCCGCCGGGCAGGTCGACGCGACCGACCGAGCCCTGGAAGAGCACGTCGCCGGAGAAGATCGCCTCCTCGCCGCGGACCGAGTAGGTGACGTGCCCGGGGCTGTGGCCGGGGGTGAAGATCACGTCCAGCTCCAGCCCGGCCAGCTCCAGCGTCTCGCCGCCGGCGACGGTCTCGTCGGCGTCGTAGCTCTCATAGGGGCCGAAGCCCTCCCAGGGGACGAAGGCCATGATGTCGGCGAGGACCGGCACCTCGATCTCCGGGCAGTAGACCGGCGCCCCGGTGGCCGCCGCAACCGGCGCCACGGCGCCGATGTGGTCGAAGTGGCAATGGGTGAGCAGGATCGCCTCGACCGTGCCGAGCTCGCCGGCGGCGGCGAGGATCCGCTCCGCCTCCTCGCCCGGGTCGACGACGAGGACACGGTCGGAGCCCTGGCGACGCAGCAGGAAGCAGTTCTCGGCGATCGAGCCGACCGTGAGCATCTCGACCTCGAGCGCCATCGCGGCTAGTCGCCGCGGGAGCGCATCCGCGCCCGCTCCCGCCGCCGCCACAGGGTCATGTCGATGAAGTACCCGGCGGGGATGTAGAAGACGAGCATGAAGGCGCCCAGCGCCGCCGAGGCGGCGAGCGGGCGTTTGAACAGCAGCAGCAGGATCATGAAGAAGATCACGGCGGCGGTGATGCCGCGGATGAAGGAGCCGCGCCAGGTCGGCGGCAGGTCGGCTTTCTCCGCCGGCTTGCGTTTGCCGCTGCGGGCGCGGGCTTTGGCCTCGGCGCGGGTGCGGGGTTTGGAGCGGGTGGTGGTGTCGATGCGGCCGCCCTGGGTGCCACGGCGCTTGCGGCGGCGCTTTTTCTTCGTCTGGGCCATAGCCGGAATCTAATCGGTCGCGGCGGCGAGCCGCCGCTCGATCAGGTGCCGCTCGGGGTCGAAGCCGCGGATCGGCACGTCCGCCGGATAGCCGGCCAGGGCGGCGGCGGGAGCGAGGCCGACCAGCTCCGCCTCCAGCGGCCGGACGCCGAGCGGCGCCGCCAGCGTGCGCACGCGCTCGACCACCGTCCCCAGCGGCACCGCCAGCGGGTCGTGGACGTTGGTCGAGACCTGGGCCCGTCCGCTCGAGAGAACCAGCCCGATCGCCCGCACGCCGGTCAGGCCGCCGCCCGACTCGCGCAGCCCGGCGGCGACCGAGCGGGCGACCTCGACGTCGTCGCTGTCGAGCTCGACGTTGAAGGCGGCCAGCGGCGGGCGGGCCGTGACCAGGGTGGCGCCGGCGCGGCGGTGTGGCAGATCGGGGCCGAAGTCCGGCCGCAGCTCCCCCGCCTGCATCCGCAGCCACAGCTCCGGCAGGCCGCCGTTGCGGAAGTAAGCGCGCTCGGCGCGGCCGGGGTCGCGAGCCAGCTCGCCGTAGAGGAAGACGGGAACGCCGAGGCCGCCGATCTGGGCCGCCGTCGCGACCGCCTCGGTGCGGGCGGCGTCGCGGTCGCCGCGGTCGAGCCAGACCAGCGGGCAGACGTCGAGGGCGCCGATCGCCGGGTGGACCCCCTCGTAGCCGGCCATGTCGATCGTCTCCAGCGCCTCCTCGGCGCCGCCGACGAGCGCCTCCAGCAACGGCCCGGGCCGGCCGGCGAGGGTGAAGACGGTGCGGCCGTGGTCGGCGTCGGTGTGGCGGTCGAGCAGGGAGACGCCGCCGCGAACGAACGCGGCCTCCAGGGTCGCCAGGCGCTGGCGATCGCGACCCTCGGAGAGGTTGGGAACGGCGAGCAGCGGCGGCATCGGCTGAGGCTAGCCGCCGGCCCCGGCGCGCGCCCGGCTCAGAGCAGCAGCTCGCCGCCGCTGACGATCGTCTCGCCGTCGACTTCGACCGTCGGTTCGAGGACCACGCAGTCGAGGTGGACGGGGACCTGGACGGTGCCGCCGATCGCGGCCGAGGCGCCGAAGGCGACGTGGCAGGTGCCGAGGATCTTCTCGTCCTCGAGGATGTTGCCGGTCAGCAGGGCCTCTTCGTTGGTGCCGATCCCGAGCTCGGCGACATTGGTGCCGTCCTCGCCGTGGGCGCTCAGCAGCTCCAGCAGGGCGCCACCGTCGGAGCCGGTGGTGGCGGTCAGGTGGCCGGCGCGGATCGTCAACGAGGTCGGCGTGTCGAGCAGCCCGACTTCGGCGATCGAGCCGTCGACCACGAGCGTGCCCTCGGCGGTGCCCTCGACCGGGACGATGAAGGCCTCGCCGCAGGGCAGGTTGCCGAAGGCGCCGCGGTTGCCGAGTTCGCCGGCGTCGACGATCGAGAGCCGGCCCTCGAGGCCGAGGCGCAGGTCGCTGCCGTGACGGCAGGTGATGCGGGCCTCGGCGCCGCCGTTGAGGATGCCGCTGAGCGCCCAGCCGCGGCGGCGGACCTCGGAGAGGTCGCTGGTCATCAGCCGGGTCAGCATGTCTTCGGTGACGCCGGGCAGGCTGCCGATGCGGACGCCCGCTTCGCTCGCTTTGCGGCGGGCATCGGTATGGGAGATCGACTGGATCGTCGGAGCCAGCACCACGTCGGCCTCGGCCATCGCCGCGGCGACGACGTCCGGGGGCTCGCCGGCCGCGCTCTCACGCTCGGACATCACCGCCAGGGTCGCCGTCGCCCCATCGCCCTGAGCCTCGATCCGCATCAGCGCACCGATCTCCTCGGTCGCGGGGTTGCAGACGACCAGCACCTCCTCGCCCGGAGAGACGCTCATGCACTCGCGAACCACCGTCCGCACCGCCCTGTCCAGCTCCGTGCTCACCCCCGCCACCCTAGCCTTTCGGGACCGATTGCCGCAGCCTTTCCCCTGCAAGGGCCGGTCGCGACGCTCCGATTGGAGAAATCCGCTCCACCAATCTTGCCCGGAACTCGCTCAGCGATCGTCGCCCCGGTGGCGGACGGCCCAGAACTCGAACCAGATCAGGCCCAGCAGAATCGAGCCGAAGGCGAGGAACGGCGGGAACCAGCCGGCCGGCCGGGCGAGCGCCAGGGAGACGACCGCGAACCCGTCGACGAGCAGCAGGAAGCCGACCAGCACCGGCCGTATCGCCGCCCATCCCGATCCTGGAGTGCGACCCGGGTCATCGGCCATGCGACCAAGGTTGGCAGGCTCCAGCAGCCGCCGAAACCAGCCACTCCATCGCTACCATGCCCCGTCCCTCGCCGGAGTAGCTCAGCTGGTTAGAGCAGCGGAATCATAATCCGCGTGTCGGGGGTTCGAGTCCCTCCTCCGGCATCGCAACACAGCGCAATCATGACGTGGCATGGCGCTTTACCCTGATCTCCATGCCGTCCCTATGGGCAGCATCCCTGCTCTTGCTCTTTGCTGTCATTGCCGGCGGTCTCGCTTGCGTTGAAGCAATCGGGGACGGCAGGTACCTGCCGGCACTCGCGTTCGCTGCGATCACGCTGGCGTGCGCCGTCGGTTTTGCTGTGCCCCTCGTGTCTCGCCGCGTGCGGGAATGGTGGTGGTAGCAGGGACCTGGGGCTGGACTGGGCTCAACCCCCGGCGCGACCGACGATCAGCTCGACCAGCGGCTGCGGCTGCTGGGCCATCAGGCCGTGACCACAGCCGTCGAAGATCTCCACCGTCGCTCCGGGGAACCGCGCGGCGAGGACCTCGGCGTTCCCGGGCGGGATCACGACGTCGAGGCTGCCGTGGGCGACGAGCACCGATATTCCCTCGGCCTCCAAGCCTGGGCGCGAGTCGCGATGCCACGCCTCCATCGCCGCCTCCTGAGCCGTCAGCAGCGCCGGCGAGAGCCCGGCCCGCCCCGCGGCGACGACCTCGCCGAACTGGCGATCGATGTCGATCGCGAGCTCGGATGGGAAGAGCAGCGAGATCAGGCGCGTCGCCTGCTCGCGCGGGGTGCCGGAGTGATCGGTGAGCCGATCCCAGGTCTCCGGCGCCGCCGGGACCGATTCCGGGCCGCCGGGATCGGTAGCGAGCAGCGCCAGCACCGCGACCCGCCGGGGAGCGCGCTCCGCCAGCCGCTGGGCGACGAAGCCCCCCATCGACCAGCCGACGACCGGAAGACGCTCGATCCCGAGCGCATCGATCAGCACCGCGAGGTCGGCCGCCATGCCGTCGATCGTCAACGCCCCGTCGCCGAGCTCCGAGTCGCCGACACCGCGATTGTCGGGGCAGAGCACCTCGAACGATGCCCCCAACCCGTCGAGGAAGGCCGGGTCCCAGTCGGCGCCGGTCGCCGCGTAGCCGTTGACCAGCAGCAGCGGCGGCCCCTGCCCGACAGCGCGCCAGGCGAACCGCCGGCCCGCGATATCGACTGCGCCGCCCGGCCCGGATTCCATGGGGCGCGAACCCACTACGCCGCCGGGCCGCCGACCTCGAGCATCAGCGTCACCGGGCCGTCGTTGACCAGGGCCACTCCCATGCAGGCACCGAACACGCCCTTCCTGGCGCCGAGCCGCTCGCAGAAGCGGTCGTAGAGCGGCTCCGCCAGCTCCGGCCGCGCCGCGCTCACGTAGCTGGGCCGGTTGCCCTTGCGGGCGTCGCCGTAGAGCGTGAACTGGCTGACGCAGAGGATCTCCCGCTCGCCCAGCGGCTCGTTCATCTTCCCGTCGGCGTCGTCGAAGATCCGCAGTGCCCGCACCTTCTCGGCGAGCCGGTCGGTCTCCCCCTCTCCGTCCCCCACGCCGATCCCCAGCAGCACCAGCATCCCAGGCCCGATCTGGGCCACCCGCTCGCCCTCGACGTCCACCGCCGCCTGGCTGACCCGCTGGACGAGCGCCCTCACCCGGCTTCTGCGCCGTCCTCCAGCTCCTCGACCAGCGAGGAGGCGTCGTAGGCGCCGAAGTGACGCTTGCCGTTGACGAAGAAGCTCGGAGTGCCGGTGGCGCCGCTCTGCTCGGCCGAGGCGATGTCGCGCTCGACCCGGGGCCGGTGCACGCCGGAGTCGATCTCGCTCGCCATGCGCTCGGCGTCGAGGCCGAGGTCGCGGCCGACCGCCAGCATCGTCTCGCGCGAGAGTTTGGGCTGGGCCGCGAAGAGGGCGTCGTGGTACTCCCAGAAGCTGCCCTGGGCGGCGGCGGCCTCCGCGGCCTCGGCGGCTTCGGGCGCCAGCGGGTGGCGCTCGGGGATCGGCAGGTGGCGGAAGGCGAAGACGAGGCGGTCGCCGAGCCGCTCGTGCACCCGGCGCAGGACCGACTGGGCGCCGAGACAGAAGGGGCACTGGAAGTCCCCGAACATGACCAGCTCCAGCGGCAGGCCGAGCTCGCCGCGAATGTGGTCTTCTGCGTCCAGCTGAGGAATGAGCGTGTCGTCCACTCGGCAGGATGTTATGCCCACATGAACCACATCGAGTCGATCCTGGTCCTGATGCTGGCGGCGACGCTGCTGGTCCGGCTTGCCGAGTTCGGCAAGGTCCCGGCGCCGATCGTGCTCGTCGTCGGCGGCCTCGCGATCGCCTTCGTCCCCGGCCTGCCGACGGTCGAGCTCGACCCCGACGCGATCTTCCTCGTCTTCCTGCCGCCGCTGGTCTTCTCCGCCGGCTGGCGCACCTCGCCGCGCGAGCTGCGCACGGTGATGCGGCCGCTGGCCCTGCTCGCGGTCGCCCTCGTCTTCCTCACCGCCGCTGTCGTCGCGGTCGTCGCCCACGCCGCCGTCCCGGGCCTCGGCTGGGCCGAGGCGGCCGTGCTCGGCGCCGTCCTCGCCCCCACCGACGCCGTCGCCGCGATCGCGATCTTCCGCCGCATCGGCGGCCCCGAGCGGGTGCGGCTGCTGGTCGAAGGCGAGTCGATGATCAACGACGGCACCGCTCTCGTCCTCTACTCGATCGCCCTCGGAGTCGCCACCGGCGGCGCCTTCTCGCTCGGCGACGCGGCGCTCGAATACGTCGCCGTCTCGCTCGGCGGCATCGCCATCGGCCTCGCCGTCGGCTACCTCGCGATCCTCGTCATCCGCCACCAGACCGACGCCAGCCTGGTCGTCGTCCTCACCCTGCTGACCGCCTACGGCGCCTACATCGGGGCCGAGGAACTCGGCGTCTCCGGCATCCTCGCGGCGGTCGTCGCCGGTCTCTACGGCGGCTACCAGTCGCCGCGCGCGGTCGACGCCGACACCCGGCTCAGCTCGGTCGCCTTCTGGAACGTCCTCATCTTCACCCTCGAGATGACCCTCTTCGTCCTCCTCGGCCTGCAGCTGCCGGGGATCGTGGAAGCGCTCGAAGCGAGCTCCTCCGGGGTCAGCGAGCTGCTCGTCCCGGTCGCGGCGATCGCCGCCGCCTCGATCGCGATCCGCCTCGCCTTCGTCTTCGCGATGCGCTCGGACGCCGGCGAGACCGCGGGCGAACGCTTCGCGGTCGGCTGGAGCGGGATGCGCGGCGCCGTCTCGCTGGCGGCGGCACTGGCGATCGGGCTCGACGTCCCCGGCCGCCCCCAGATCATCTTCCTCACCTTCGCCCTGATCCTCGTCACCCTGGTCGGGCAGGGGCTGTCGCTGCCGTTCGTGATCCGCAAGCTGCGCCTGGAGGAGCCGCGGCGCTGGAGCGACGAAGAGGCGGTGGCGCGGATGGAGGCGGCCCAGGCCGCGCTCGACCGCCTCGACGAGATCGAGAACGAGGAGCGCGCCGCCGACTCGCAGCTGAAGCGGCTGCGCGACCTCTACCGGGCCCGCTTCAAGATGTGCCAGATGGTGCTCGGCGGCGAGGACCAGGAGACGATCGCGCGCGAGCAGCGCCTGGCCGACTACGGCGGCCTGCGGCGCGAGCTGATCGGGGTCGAGCGCGAGATCCTGCTCGACCTGCGCGGGGCCGAACGCCTGCGCAACGCGACGATGCGCCAGATCGAGCGCGACCTCGACCTCGAGGAGGCGCGGATCCGCTCCTAGCCGGCGGCCGGGGAGAACAGCTCGCGCGCCCGTTCGGCGACGAGCTCGGGCATCTCGTCGGCGGGAAAGTGACCGCAGCCCTCGAGGAACTCGACCTGCATGTCCTCGGCGTGGCGCTCGTAGCCGGCGAGCACGTCCGGCCGCAGGGCTTTGTCGTCGGTGCCGAACAGCATCCGCGTCGGCACCGTCAGCCGCTTCTCGGCGTAGCGGCCGCGGACGATCGGCAGCGTCTCGCGCAGGTTGAAGACCCGGTACATCTGCACCGCCGCCCGCGCCCGCGCCGGCTCGGTGAAGCGGTCGCCGAAGATGCGCAGCGTCTCGTCGTCCCAGGCCTCCCGCGAGGTCGAGGCCCCGACCAGCACCTTCGGCACGAAGGCGCCGCTGCGGTGCAGCCGGTAGCCGATCCCCGGCGCCAGGATCAGCCACTGGTACCAGAAGCGCCAGAGGTGCGGCGCCATCGCCCGCGCCGTGGTCCAGGGCGGCAGGATGTTGAGCGCGAGGTAGCTCTGGAAGCGCTGCGGCGCCCGCAGGCAGAGCAGGAAGCCGATCCAGGCGCCCCAGTCGTGGCCGACCAGCTTCACCCGCTCGATCCCGAGCTCGTCGAGGACCGCGAGCACGTCGGTCGCCAGGTTCTCCTTCTCGTAGCCGTCGCGCGGCGCGTCGGACCAGCCGAACCCGCGCAGGTCGAGCGCCAGCACGCGGTGGCGATCGGCCAGAGCGGGCATCAGGTGCCGCCACTCGTACCAGTGCTGCGGCCAGCCGTGCAGGCAGAGGACGACATCGTCGCCGGACCCGGCTTCGGCGACGTGGAAGTCGAGCCCGCGCGCCCGCACCGTGCGGTGGCTGACGCCGTCGACCTGGGGCGGTTCGCTCACCGCCACAGGCTAAGCGACCGGCTAGTGCAGCGCGGTCGCGGCGGCGGCGCGGAACTCGGCCAGCTGCGCGCCCATCGTCTCGAGATCGCAGGCGACCATTTCCGGCCACTGCTTCTCGGGATGGTCCTGCAGCGTCTTCAGGCCGTTGCCGCTGATCACGGCGACGACGGTCTCCTCGGGGCCGATCTTCCCTTCCGCGGCCAGCTTCGCGGTGACGGCGACGGTGGTGCCGCCGGCCGGCTCGGTGAGGATTCCCTCGGTCGCGCCGAGCAGATCGATGCCGCCGAAGATCTCCTCGTCGGTGACAGTCCCCGCCGAGCCGCCGCGGGTACGCACCGCGTCGAGCACCAGGGCGCCGTCGCCGGGGGCGCCGATCGCGATCGAGTGCGCCGCCGTGTGCGGCGTCTGCGGCTCGATCTCGCCGCCCTCGAGGATCGCCGTCGCGATCGGCCCGCAGCCGCTCGCCTGGGCGATATTGATCTTGGTCGCGCCGGTCTCCGCCAGGCCGACGATCTCCAGCTCGTTCAGCCCCTTGTGCACGCGCGAGGAGAGCGTGCCGCCGGCAGCTGGGATCACGAAATGGTCCGGCGAGACCCAGTCGAGCTGCTCGACGACCTCGAAGGCCATCGTCTTCGCCCCCTCGGCGTAGAACGGGCGCAGGGTGATGTTGGCGAACTCGATGCCGCTGGCCAGCGAGAGCTCGCGGCAGGCGCGGTTGGCCTGGTCGTAGTTGCCGTCGAGCTGGCAGACCTGGGCGCCGAGCGCCCGGCAGGCCTTGGCCTTGCCCTTCTCCATGTTGCCCGGGTAGAAGATGTAGGCGGTGGCCCCGGCCTTGGCGGCGAGCGCCGCGACGGCGGTGCCGACGTTGCCGGTCGAGACGCAGCCGATCTCGTCCTTGCCGAGCGCCAGCATCCGCGCGATCGCCATGCCGACGACCCGGTCCTTGTAGGAGAGCGTCGGCCGGTTGGTCGAGTCGTCCTTGAGGTAGAGGTTCTTGAGCCCGAGCTCCGCTCCGAGCCGGTCGGCGCGGATCAGTGGCGTCTGGCCGGAGAACTGCCCGACCATGCTCTGGGCCCGCTGCGAGAGGATCGGCAGCAGCTCCTCGAAGCGCCAGATGTTCTGCGGGCGGCCCTCGAGGCCGCGCTCGGCGATCAGCGAGGTCGCCTGCTCGTAGTCGTAGTCGATGTCCAGGCCCTCGCCGCAGGCCGGACACTTGAAGGCGGTGTCGAGCAGGGGCGTGCGGTAACCGCAGTCGCGGCAGGCGAGTTCGGTGGCGCAGGAGGTGGTCCGGGGCCCGATGGCCTCTCCCAGATGCGGCTCGACCGCGTCGCTCATGACTCCTCCTTTACCGCCGGCAGGCAGCCCAGGCGGGCCCGGTCCTGAAACGGCGCTTGTCCTTTATTCGCACGGGTATAACACATGGTCACTCAGCGCTCAACGCTTTCTGCGTAAATATTCCCGGATCGACGCGCAAACGTCGACTGCAAAGTAGCGAAACGCGCCGCTGCACCGATAGGGAGAATCTTTTTGTCTGTAGAGTTCCTGTCTTCAGCACCGAAGAATCGCCGACCATGACCCCTCAGGAGCGCTTTGCCGCAAATCTTCGCCAAGCCCGCACGAAAGTGGGGATCTCCCAGGAAGAGCTCGGCAACCGCTGCGAGCTGCACCGGACCGAGATCTCCCTGCTCGAGCGGGCCGGTCGCGAGCCGCGGCTGAGCACCATCGTCAAGCTGGCGGGATCCCTGGACACCACCCCGGGAGACCTCTGCGAGGGCGTCTCCTGGCAGCCGTCGAAGCACCGCTTCGACGTCAGGCGCCCGCCCCAGGCAAGCTGAGCCGGACGAGCTTTTACGATGAAGTGAGGCGGGGCCGCGCCGGCCGTGCCGACGTCACCAGGGTCCGTATCCGGTCCTGGCTCATTGACTGGTCCTCCTTTGCCACCCCAAGGCGGTTTCCCAGTTCCTGAGAGACCCCGCCCCCTTCACCGGTTAATCGCCCGGCGCGATAATTCATAACACACTGTCGTGTAACAATCAAGCGAGTTTGCTTAATGGACGGACTTTTGTTGGAGATTCCTAAGCGGTCGGCGCCGGGGCCTCAGGCAAGACCGGGATCGACGGCGAATCGGGCCAGCGGGCGGGCAGCACGGAGGCCTCGGGCAGGCCCGAGGCGAGCAGCAGCTCCTCGGCGGTGTGCGGCGCGAACGGGGCCAGGGCCCGCGCCAGCAATGCCAGGGCCGCGATCTGCGCCTCGGCATCGGCCCGGTCGAGCTGGCCGCGGCGCTTGACCACCCGCTTCTCGAAGTCCTGGATCCGCTCGAAGAGGCGGGTGATGTTGCGCACCGCCTTGTGCATCTGCAGCTGCTCGGTGTCCTCGGTGATGCGGGCGAGGCCGTTCTCGCACCATTTGCGCAGGCGATCGCGCATGAACTCGGTGTCCCTGGCCGCCTCCTCGTCGTGCCGGCTGTCCTCGAGCGCGGCGAAGCGGTCGTGCGAGTAGGTCCAGAGGCTGCGCAGGAAGCGGTTGGCGAAGCGCAGCGACCCGTCGCTCCAGTTCAGCGTCTTCGCCGGGCCGGCGGCGTAGAGGATCGCCAGCCGCACCGTGTCCGCCCCGTACTGCTCGACCAGCTCGTCGGGATTGACGACGTTGCCCAGGTGCTTGCTCATCTTGCGCCCGTCGGCGATCACCATCTCGTGGAAGAGGCAGCCGGCGAACGGCTCGCCGTCGGTCATGAAGGCGAAGGGGCCGATGTCGCGCAGGGCCTTGGTGACGATGCGCTGGTCGAAGACGAAGCCGCCGCTGTCGCCGCCGGCGACGAGGCGCTCGGAGGGCAGCCACTCCCGCAGGTCCGGGTGCTCGAACATCAGCTCGGCCCGGTCGGCCGGCGGGACCGCGGCCGGCACCCAGAGCCAGAGCGCATCGAAGTGGCAGTCGAGGGTGTCGGTCTCGCGCTTGGCCGCTCGCCCGCAGGTGGGGCACTCGACGTCGACGAAGTCCGGGCGCTCGGCCAGCGGGTTCCCTTCGCCGGTCGGCTTGATGTCGCGCGGGAGCACCACCGGCAGATCGGCCTCCGGCACCGGCACGGCGCCGCACTCCTCGCAGTGGACGACCGGGATCGGCGTGCCCCAGGAGCGCTGGCGCGAGATCGAGAAGTCGTTGGCGCGGTAGCGCTTGGCCTCGCGGGCACCGGCGACCGGGGCGGCCGCGGTTGCGGCCTCGCCGTCCGCCTCTCCCCCCTCCTCGGCCGGCTCCGCGGGGGACGGGACGCGCTCGATCCGCGCGGCGATGTCGCGGTCGGCGTCGTCGACGGTGGGGATCCCGAACGCCGCCGTCGGGCCGAAGCGGGCGTCGACCAGGGGCGATACCAGGACCGGCAGCTGGTCCCCAACCGGGCCCACGACCGACGCGCCGGTGTCGAAGACGGGGACCGAGCGGGCGTCGCGGGCACTGCGGTCCCAGCCGCCGGAACGCATCTGGTCGAGCTCGTCCTGGACCGCCGGATCGGTGACCCAGGCCTCGATCCCGGGATGGCGGGGCGAAAGCAGCACGAAGCTCGCCAGGCCGACCGCGCCGCGATGGGGGCTGAACACGGTCAGGGGCCCACCGTCGCCCTCGAGGTCGACCTCGACCCCGTCGCTGCGCCCGAGGATGTAGCGCTGCGTGGAGAGCGCCAGGTCGTCCCAGTTCTGCAGCTTCTCGGTGTTGCGGTCGTTCTCGTCGAGATAGGGGGTGATCCGCAGGAACCAGGTCGGGCGCCGGATCAGCCGCACCTCGTTGTGACAGCGCCAGCAACGGCCGTCCTCGACCTGGATCGAGGCCAGGGTCGTCTGGCAGGTGTCGCACCAGTCGACGGTGGCGTCCTCGCGATAGATCAGATCGTGCTCGAGCAGCTTCAGGAACAGCCACTGGGACCAGCGGTACTGGCCCTCGTCGGAGCTGTAGAAGACGCGGTCGTAGTCGAAGGAGAATCCGAGCCGCTTCATCTGGGCGAGCATCCGCTCGCCGCACTGGGCGACCCAGTCCGCCGGCGGCTCCTGCCGCTCGATCGCCGCCAACTCGGCCGGCAGCCCGAAGGCGTCGAAGCCGAACCCGAGCAGGACGGCGTCGCCACGGGCGCGGCGGAAGCGGGCGTAGGCGTCGCCGATCGAGTAGTCGCGGACGTGGCCCATGTGCAGGTTGCCCGAGGTGAACGGACTCGAGGGCTTGATGTACACGCGGGCCTGACCCTCGGCCGGAGTCGGCGCCTCGTAGTCGCCCCGCTCCTCCCAGGCGGCCTGGCGCGCGGCCTCGATCCTGTCCGCGTCGTAGCTCGGCTTCTGCTTGCTCATCTCGCGCTCAAGGCTAACTTAGCGGTGGCCTGGCCATTTTGCGTAATCCGGTGTACTACTCAGGGTCATTTTGTACGCGGCGTCCGGAACCGACCATACGCTCGCCGGGTCCTTGCAGATAACGGCCCCGGCGGTGCAGCTACACCCCGGGGCCTGGCCGAGACCTAAAGAGGAGGTCCCAACGTGGAAAAGAGTAGAGAAGCACTGCTGATCGTTTCCGATCGCTGCTACCCGGACGCCCTGGCGCGGATCTTCGACCAGGCGGGGAGGTCCGACGAACCTGTTCGAACCTGCGTCGAGGCCCTGGTGAGGATGGCCGAGCTGAACCCGAAGGGAGCACGGGCGGCACTGTGGCGACTGCAGCGGGACTGGCAGACGCTGAAGCGGCTGGAGCGTGGGCTCGGGGGCGACCCGACCCAGGCGGCACTGCGGATCGGGGCGACCATCCACCTCGCCCGCGCCGAGCTCGGCTCCCCCGAACCACAGCTGCGCCAGCGCCTGCCGGAAATGATGGAGTGGCTGGGCCGCCGCCAGCTGAGCGCGGCGGAGTGAGCGGCTAGGCGAAGGTCCAGAGCTTGTTGCCGAGGAAGTTGAACGGCATCGCGACCGCGACCGCGATCGCCTGGGCGGCGAGCTCGCCGGTCCCGCCGCGCGTCACCAGCAGCTCGAGGACGACGAGGTTGAGGCCGAGTGAGGCGAGGCTGACGGCGAAGAAGCGGGCCGCCTGGAAGCCGGCGGAGCCGTCGCCGGGGCCGAAGGTCCAGTAGCGGTTCCAGAGGAAGTTGCTGGTCACGGCGACGCAGAAGGCGCCGATCGCGGCAACCGTGTGGTGGATGCCGAGGCTGCCGGCGAGGACGGCGAAGACGACGAGGTTGATCACGTACCCCGAACCGCCGACGATCCCGAACTTGAGCAGCTGCCACCAGCTGTCCGGCCGGCGGGCGGCGGCGCCGACGCGATCGGCGAACCCGGAGGCGCTCATCGCTTCGGCCCGTCCAGGAGCACGCTGACTTCGCCGAAGCCGGTCGGCAGGTCGCGCAGGGTGTGGAAGTGGACTGGCACGGGGCGTTTGGAGAAGTAGACGTTCACCGTCAGGCGGTCGGCGCGCAGGCGCTCCACCTGATGGAACGACGGCGGCAGGCTAACCGTCTGACCGGTCACCAGGGGCTTGCGGAGAACGGCGATTTCGCGAATTCGTTCCTCTCCACCGTACATGCGCACCGCCCCGTCGTGGAGGTAGTAGCGAACCGGGTCGGCCGCGAGCTTCCAGCTGACGATCGCCCGGCGGCCGCCGGGCGGGCCGAGCGCGTCGGTGACGGTGCGGAAGTCGGGGCGCTGCAGGTTCGGCGTCTGGGTGACGTGGACGTCGAAGGCAGCCCAGTAGGCGCAGAGCGCGACCGCCAGCAGCAGCCCGAGCCGGCGGGCGCCCGAGGCGGCGAAGCCGAGCGCGACCGTCGCCAGCAACGGGATCAGTGCCGGCAGCAGGTTGCGCTCGACCACGTAGTCCTTGCCGACCAGGGCCGCGATCGCCGTCAGCGCCACCACCCCGAGCCCCAGCACCAGTCCCAGCGCCCCGCCCCGGCGCTCGCGGCGCTCTCCGCGCAGCGCCAGCAGGATCAGGGCGAGGCCGACCAGGACGATCGGGACCAGCGCGTAGCGCTCGCGCGGGGCCTCGGCGATGACGTGGCCGGTTTCGCCGACGAGGAAGGAGACGGCGGTCTCCCAGAGGCGTTCGGGCAGGGGGCTGTTTTCGATCCAGCCGATGTGGGTCGGGTTGGTCTGCGCGTTGGCCAGGGGCAGCAGCGCCAGGCCGGCCGCCGCGACCGCGCCAAGCGCCGGCAGCACCGCGCGCCAGCGGCCGCGCAGCGCCAGCAGCAGCCAGAGGGCCTCGATCGCGACCGGGAAGACGGCGAAGTAGTGACTGCAGAGCGCCAGTGCCGAGGCCAGTGCCCAGCCGGCGAGATCGCGCCCCCGGCCCGTGTCCAGCGCCCGCACGAAGAAGAAGAGCGCGAGGGCTCCGAAGAAGACCAGCAGGGCGTAGGAACGGGCCTCCTGCGAGTACCAGATCAGCATCGGGTTGACGGCGATCAGCGCCGCCAGGATCAAACCGGCGCGGCGGTTCGCCAGCCGGGCCCCGATCAGGTAGCCGACCGGCACCGTCGCCGCCCCGAACAGGGCCGAGAGCGAGCGCAGGCCGACCTCGCCGGTCCCGAACGCCTTCGCCCAGCCCCAGCCGAGCACGTAGTAGAGGGGCGGGTTGGACTCGCTGACCTTGACCGCGTGCAGCATGTCGCCGAAGCTCCCCGGCAGCACCCGCAGCGCCGTGATCACCTCGTCGTGGTGGTAGCTCTGGACGCCGAGGCTGGCGAAGCGCACGGCGACGCCGAGGGCGGTCAGCCCGGCGAGCACCCAGAGCGCGGTCGAGCGCCGGCTCACGGGGTGCAGTCGCCCTTCGGCATCGGCCGCGCGGGCCCGAACGAGGGCGGCGCGGCGGCAGCGGCGGCGCCCCAGCGGCGGTCGGGATCGGGCCCGAGCTGGAAGGAGAGGGTGGCGCCACGGGCGAGCGCGCAGTAGGTGGTCCAGGGCTTCGCGTAGGGGTGGCCGTCGATGCGGAGGGACTGGATGTAGGGGGCGGCCGCCGGGCTGAGCGAGCGGACCCGGCGCTGGCGCCGTTTGCCGCTGCCGCTGCTCCTCACTTCCTCGGCACTGGCGAGGATCAGCGCCCGGCGCCGGTGCGGGAGCCGAATCTCGGTTCGAGCGAAGAGGGGGCTGCCGATCGCCAGCAGGCCGACCCCGGGCACCTCGGGGTAGAGCCCCAACGCGCCGAACACGTACCAGGAGGAGAGCGTGCCGAGGTCGTCGTTGCCGGGGTAGCCGTCGGGCGCGGTGTCGTAGAGCGTGAGGAGAGCGCGGCGGACCGCGGCCTGGGTGCGGTAGGGGCGCCGCATCCAGTCGTAGAGCCAGGGCGTCTGCAGGGTCGGCTCGTTGCCGAGCAGGGCATGGTCGGTGTGGGTCCCCCCCGGACCGCCGTTGAGCTCGCGCAGGAAGCGGTCGAGGCGATCCGCCGCCCTGCCCGGCCCGCCCATCCGCGCGATCAGGCCGGCCGGGTCCTGCGGGACCATCCAGGTGTACTGGGCCGAGTTGCCCTCGACGAAGCCGCCACCGCCGAGGTTGTCGTAGGGAGTCTGGAAGTCGCCGTCGGCGTAGCGCGGCTCGATCATGCCGCTGGCCGGGTTGTAGAGCCGGCGCCAGTTCGCCGAGCGCCGCATGAAGGCGGCGTAGGTGGCGCGGTCGTGCAGGGAGCGCGCCGCCAGCTGGGCGATCGCGAAGTCGTCCACCGCGTACTCGAGCGTGGTCGCCGCCGAGCCCCAGACCGCGTCGGGGTCGCCGTAGATCGAGTTGGCGTTGCGAGTGTTGGTGTCGAGGTCGAAGGGGACGTAGCCGAGCGCCATGTAGCTCGGCAGCCCCTGCCGCTGGAGGTATTCGCCGTTGGCGCTGCGGCAGGGCTGGGTGGCGCCCCGGACCATCGCTTCCAGGGCCGCCCGGCGGTCGAAGGCGCCGGCGCCGAAGGCGGCGGCCGAGGCCAGGATCGGGTCGGCGGAGTCGCCGACCATGGTCATGCTCTGGCCGTTGGCGTAGGGCCAGCGCGGCAGGCAGCCGCTCTGCTCGGCGTCGGCGAGCAGCGACTTCATCATGTCGCTCGCCCGCTCCGGCGCCAGCAGGGCCAGCAGCTGCACCTGGGTGCGGTAGGTGTCCCAGCCGGAGAAGTCGGCGTACTGGGTGCGGCCCTGAGCCTGGTGGACCAGCCCATCCATCCCCGGATAGGCGCCGCCGACGTCGTTGAAGGTGCGCGGCGCCAGAAAGACGTGGTAGAGCGCCGTGTAGAAGGTGTCGAGGAGGCGAGCGGGGCCACCGCTGACCCGGACCCGGCCCAGCGCCTGGTTCCAGCGCTTACGCGCCAATCGCCCGATCGCGCCGAAGCCCCTGCCCTTGCTCTCGGCGGCGAGGTTGGCGCGGGCGCCCTCGACGCTGACGAAGGAGATGCCGACCCGGGCGGTGACGAAACGGTTCTTGCGGGTGTCAAAGGTCGCGTAGGCCCCGGCCTGGGCCGTGGTGCGCGGGTTCGCCGCCGGCTTCTGGTTGTCTTCGGCCGCCGTACCGCCGGGGTCGAGGCTGCCGCCCTGCCAGGTTCCGTAGGCGTCGAAGCGGCGGTCGAAGACGGCGGCGAAGTAGACCCGGTAGCGCGGGCGCTGGCCGCAGAAGAGGCCGCTGGAGGCGGTGCCGGAGATTTCGCGGCGGTCGGGGTCGACGGCGACCGCGGCCGAGTCGTCGGGCTGAGCGCTGCCGCCGGCGTCGATCAGGACGCTGGCGTGGGGATTGGCCGGGAACTCGAAGCGGGCCATCCCGGTCCTGGTCGTCGCCGTCAGGGCGGCGTCGATGTCGGCACCCCGGGCCGGGTTGAGGCGGACCTCGTAGAAGCCCGGCCAGGCCGCCTCCTCGGAGTGGGAGAAGCCTGGCTGGAAGCGGCCGTCGAGCCCGGGCCCACCCGCCATCGCGGGCGAGGAGTCGAGCGGCTCCGTGGTCGGCAGGAACGGGAAGTCGCCGTAGAGGGCGCAGCCGGCGCCGTTGAGGTGGGTGAGGCTGAAGCCCTTGAGGTGGTTGTCGCGGTGGTCGTAGCCGCCCGAGTGCGGTGCCGAGGGCGTCGTGTCGGGCCCGAACTGGACCATCCCGAACGGCAGCGTCGCACCGGGGAAGTTGTGGCCGCCACCAAAGGTCCCGGGCCCCGGGCGGGTGCCGGCGAAGGGGTTGACCCGGCCCGCCAGGTCGCCCGCGGAGGCCGCCGGGGCCGCAGCCGCGAGAGCAAGCGCCAGCGCGAGGATCGCGGCGGCGGCGCGACGCATGGGGATCTGGGTGTTGCGCGTAATGTTCTCGCTCCGATGCGTAGGAGGAATGCAACCTTGGCAGCGCTGGCGGCGACCGCGGCCCTGCTGGCACTGGCCCTGATTTTCGGCGGTGGCTCCGACACGAAACACGCCGAGGCGAGCGTGGCAGCGGTGCCGGGTCAACCCAGCGTAGAGATCGTCTCCCCCCGCAACGGCGCTCGTCAGACCAGCCACGCCGTCGTCGTCAAGGCGATCGTCCGCAACTTCCACCTGGCGCCGCGCCAGTTCGGCCGTCCTCCCCAGCTCGGCGAGGGCCACATCCGCTTCAGCCTCAAGCGCGTCCCCGACTGCGTCGACCCGGTCAAGCTCCTGCACGCGATCAACAGCCCGATCGGCAACGGCCGCCTGGTCGGCGCCTCCTTCGACTACGCGCGCTACTCGGGCCCCAACGGCGTCCTCGCCGAGCGGATCGGCAGCGCCGGCAGCTACTCGCCGGCGACGCGGCCGGAGATCTTCTACCGCGGCCTCCCCCCGGGCTTCTACCGCCTGATCCTCAACCTCGCCCAGAACAGCGGCGCCACCACCCAGTTCCACGCCGTCACCAACTTCCAGATCCTCCCCCGCCCCGGCCACGGCCCGAAACCGTGCCCCAAGGACAAAGTGCCCAGCGCCAAGGCCGCGGCGCGGCTCAACGGCTGAGGGCTCGAGCGGGGCGGCCCCGCGCCCTCCGAGTCCATTACTTCACTTTGTATAGTGGGTGGGAATGCAGACGTACCGCCGTTTGATGGGCTTCCTCCGTCCCTACCGTCCCCAGCTCTGGGGATCGATGGCGTTCGCCTGGGCGGCGATCGGGATGACGGTGCTGATCCCGCTGCTGACCGGCCACGCCGTCAACGCGATCAAGGACGGGGACAAGTCCGCCCTGCTCCCGCTCGCCCTGGCGATCGTCGGCGCCAGCATCCTCCGCCTCGGCCTCACCGTGGTCAGGCGGCTGGTCGCGGGCAAAGTCTCCCTCTCGGTCGAATTCGACCTGCGGCAGACCTTCTACGCGCACCTGCAGCGGCTCGACCTCGGCTTCTTCGACGGGCAGCAGACGGGGCAGCTGATGTCGCGGGCGACCGTCGACCTGCAGGCGATCCGGTTCTTCCTCGGCTACGGGCTGATCTTCATCACCCAGAGCCTGCTGACGATCGTGCTCGCGAGCGTGGTGATGATCGCGATCAACCCGCTGCTGGCGCTGATCGCGCTGGCGCCGGCGCCGTTCGTCATCTACACCGCCTCGCGCTACAACCGCGTCTCCCGCCCGGCCCTGCAGGAGGTGCAGCAGCGAATCGCCGAGCTGACCGCCGAGGCCGAGGAGAACGTATCCGGGATCCGCATCGTCAAGGCCTTCGCCCGCGAGGAGTACCAGCTGCATCGGTTCCAGCGCGCGGTCTCCCGGGTCTTCGACCAGAGCATCTACTCGACCAAGCTGCAGGCCTTCTTCTCGCCGCTGATCGGGCTGCTGCCGCAGTTCGGGATCGCCCTGGTCCTGCTGGTCGGGGGGCGACAGGTGATCAACGGGACCCTCAGCCTCGGCAGCTTCAGCGCCTTCTACCTCTACGTCGGGATGCTGGCCGGGCCGATGCGGATGCTCGGGGTGACGATGGGGATGGCGCAGCGGGCGATCGCCTCGGGCAACCGGATGTTCGAGATCATCGACCGCGAACCGGCGATCCAGAGCCCGCCCGGCGCCCCGCCACTGCCCGCCGGCGGCGGGGCGGTCGAGCTGCGCGGGGTGACGCTGCGCTACGACGGCGCCGCGAGCGAGCGTGGAGGAGTTGACCACACCGGGGTGGGGTCAACTCCTCCACGCCCAGCGGCGGCGCTGAGCGATGTCGACCTCGAGATCGAGGCCGGGAAGACGTTGGCGCTGGTCGGGCCGTCGGGAGCCGGCAAGACCAGCCTGGTCGGGCTGATCGCCCGGCTCTACGACCCGAGCGAGGGCTCGGTGCTGGTCGACGGCGCCGACATCCGCGAGATCGACGTCGACTCGCTGCGCTCCGAGATCGCCTTCGTCGCCGACGACAGCTTCCTCTTCACCGCCAGCGTCGCCGAGAACATCGCCTACGCGCGCCAGGACGCCAGCCTCGAGGAGATCGAAGCCGCCGCCCGCCGCGCCCAGGCCGACGAGTTCATCCGCGAACTGCCCGACGGCTACGAGACCCGGGTCGGCGAGCGCGGGCTCACCCTCTCCGGCGGCCAGCGCCAGCGGGTCGCGATTGCCCGCGCCCTGCTCGCCGACCCGCGGATCCTGATCCTCGACGACGCCACCTCCTCCGTCGACGCGACGACCGAGGAGGCGATCAAGTCCGGGCTCGGCGAGGTGATGGACGGGCGCACGACCTTCGTCATCGCCCACCGCCTCTCGACCGTCTCCCTGGCCGACGAGGTGGTCGTGATCGACGGCGGCAGGATCGTCGACCGCGGCACCCACGAGGAGCTGATGCAGGGCTGCGGCTTCTATCGCGAGATCGCCGAGCACGGGCTCGCCGACTCGGTCTTCCTGCAGCGCGACCTCGAGAGCCGCGAGGAGATGGCGCGGCTGTGAGCGGCGAGGCCCAGACCACGACCGAGCCGAACGGCTCCGAGCCGGGGGACAACCGGCTGCGCAATGTCTACCTGCTCTTCCTGGCGCTCTGGCGCCTGGTCCGCGGCGAGGACCAGCGCGGCCGCAAGGTGCGCTGGATGATCGGCCTGCTGCGGCCCTACCGCGGGCGCATAGTGCTGATGTTCATCGCCCTCGTGATCGAGACCGGGGCCGGCCTCGCCCCTCCCTACCTGGCCGGCCGGGCGATCGACGCCGGGATCGTCACCGGCGACCTCAGCGCCCTCGACCTCACCGTCGCCGCCTTCGTCGGCGCCGCCCTGCTCTACGCGGCCGGCACCTACGCCGAGACCTACCTGGTCGGCTGGGTCGGCACCCGCGCCCTCCAGGACCTGCGCGAGCGCCTCTTCGGTCACATCCAGTCGATGTCGATCGGCTTCTTCACCCGCCGCAGCCCCGGCGTGCTGATCTCGCGCATGACCAACGACGTCGAGGCGCTCAACCAGTTGGTGACCAGCGGCGTGGTGACGATGTTCTCGGCGACCCTGACCCTGGTCGGCGTGATCGTGATCCTGCTCCTGCTCGACGTCAAGCTGGCGCTGATCACCTTCCTCACCCTGCCGCTGCTGGCGATCGCCAGCGTCACCTTCCGGATCGTCTCGGCCGGTGCTTACAAGGCGACCCGCGAGCGGATCGCCGCCGTCACCTCCTACCTGCAGGAGACGCTGAGCGGCGTCCGCGTGGTGCGCAGCTTCGGCCAGGAGCCCCGCCACGTCGACGTCATGACCGAGCTCAACGAACGCAACCGCGACGTGAACATGAAGACGGTCTACCTCAACGCCTCCTACTTCCCGGCGGTCGAACTGCTGGCCGCGATCGGGACCGCGGTGATCCTGCTCTACGGCGGCAGCCAGGCGATCGACGGCGCGATCAAAGTGGGAATCATCGTCTCCTTCGTCGCCTACCTGGCGACCTTCTTCGAACCGATCCAGGAACTGTCCCAGCTCTACACCACCTACCAGCAGGGGATGGCGGCGCTGGACAAGATCTTCGACCTGCTCGACACCCCGCCGGACATGATCGACGCCCCCGGCGCGATCGACCCCGGCACGCTGACCGGCGAGATCGAGATGAAGAACGTCTGGTTCTCCTACAAGGAAGACGCCGAGCCGCCGGGGCCCGGCGAGCGTTCCTCTCCCGACCTCGCCGACATCTGGGCGATGCGCGACGTCGACCTCCACGTCCCCCCCGGCCAGACCCTGGCCCTGGTCGGCGCCACCGGCGCCGGCAAGTCGACCTTCGCCAAGCTCGTCGCCCGCTTCTACGACCCGCAGGCGGGCGAGGTGCTGGTCGACGGCCACGACCTGCGCGGGGTCCAGCAGCGGGCGCTGCGGCGCCAGCTCGGGATCGTCCCCCAGGAGGGCTTCCTCTTCTCCGGCAGCGTCCGCGAGAACATCGCCTTCGGGCGGCCGGAGGCGAGCCTGGAGGAGATCGAAGCGGCGGTCGCCACCGTCGGCGCCACCGAGTTCGTCGCCGCCCTGCCGGAAGGGATCGAGACCGAGGTCGGCGAGCGCGGCGTCCAGCTCTCCGCCGGCCAGCGCCAGCTCGTCGCCTTCGCCCGTGCCCTGCTGGCCGAACCGCGCATCCTGATCCTCGACGAGGCCACCTCCAACGTCGACGTCCGCACCGAGAAGACGATCGAGAAAGGACTGGAGAGACTGCTGCAGGGCCGCACCGCGATCGTCATCGCCCACCGCCTCTCGACGATCCGCCGCGCCGGCAAGATCGTCGTCCTCGAAGGGGGGGAGATCGCCGAGCAGGGGACGCACGACGAACTGATCGCGGCGGGCGGGGTTTACGCGCGGCTGTACGGGGCGTGGGCTGATTCTTCCGCGGCGTAGGTGGGCGTAGGGGAGGCGGGTACCCCTCCCCGGGAATGTGTGCGAAGCACGCGGAAATGCAATCCGATATCTGCGCGACCTTTAGGTCGCGCTCCAACATCCGGAGTGACGCGCCCATAGGGCGCGGAGCGACAAATTCACGGGGAGGGGTATCCCCGCCCCTCTCGGAGTTCCCCGGACCCGAGACTCAGCCAGGCCCGACGCCGCCGGAGGTGCCCCCGGCACTGCCGCCGGATTCCGGAGCGGCTTCTTCAACCCCGCCACCGGCCCCACCGGTTTCCGGAGCCACTTCTTCGGGAGCAACTTCTTCCGGCGCCACTTCTTCTTCGACTTCTTCCGGAGCCGCTTCGACCCCGCCTTCTTCGACTTCTTCCGAGCCGGAGCCGGCGATGCCGGCGGTCGGGGTGCTCGGGCCTTCGCTGCACTTTTCAAAGCCGTATTCGCCGGCGACGCTCTCGAATTCTTCCAGCGCCGGGGCGGCTTTTTCGGTTGCTTCGCCGATCGCGGCGGTGTCTTCGCGTTCGGTCGCCAGCTTGGTCGCGCCCTGGGTCGCCGACAGCTCTTCCGCCGCTTCGAGGAATTCCGCGTAACCGGCTTCTTCGGCCGGGGCCCCGAGGCTCTTCAGGTTTTCGACCATGCCGATGTAGAGGCCGGCGACCTGGGTGATCTGATCCGGCACCGCCGTTTCCCCGGAGCCGATCGCGCCGACCGCGGCGTTGACCTCGCCGCAGATCGAGTCGCCCTGGGTGACCAGGTCCGCCTTGCTCAGCGCTGGCGCCGTTTCCGTGGTCGCCGCCGTCGTTTCGGTCGAGTCGCCGCCGCCGCCGCAGCCGGCGATCGCCAGGGCGACAAGAGGCAGCGCAAGCGTGAGGGAGGTCTTGGAGAGTCTCATCTAAAGAACTGCGGCCCAGGGACTCGAACCCCGACTGCCTCTTCCAGAGAGAGGTGTGCTGCCATTACACCAGGCCGCAAAGCGTGCTCGGAAAGGATATCGCTGGCGGGGGGAGAGAAAGCGTTGCCCCTGAACTTAGGCGAGAACATGCGCTCACTGGGCCGGTGTAGACAGAAATGTAGACTTGATGCGTGGCAAGCGTCGAGACGACCACGATCCGGGTGCGCCGAGGCACCCACGAGCGCCTCCAGAAGCAAGCGGAGCTGACCGGACAGAGCGTGACTCAAGTCCTGGAAGAAGCCGCGGACATGCTGGAGGAGGCCAAGGTCCTCGAGTCGGCCGAGCGCGCCTGGAGGCGAGATGCCGAACGGCCTGCGGAGACCGTTGGCACCGACGCCGCGCGCGATGACGAGTGGGTTCACGAACTCGAATCGCGACCGCCCCTCGCCGATCGGGGCTGAACGTGTCCACGCCACCTCGTCGCGGTGAGGTCTTCCTGGCCGACCTCGAGCCTGTTGTCGGCAGCGAGCAGAGGGGCCGCCGACCGTTCCTGGTTCTCTCGATCGGGCAGATGAACTCGGCGGCGGCGGATCTGGCAATCGGTCTGCCGCTGACGACCACCGACCGGTCCAGCAGGCTGCACGTGCGGATCGACCCCGCCGAGAGCGGTCTCTCGCGAATCAGCTACGCGATGCCGGAGATGGTCCGCTCGGTATCCACGCTACGTTTCCGCCGGCAGGTCGGCCGGGTTCCGATCGAGGCCGTGGAAACCGCTTCCGCCCGCGTCGGCCTCCTGCTCGGCCTCGGCCGCACCAGGTTCTAATCGATCTCGGAAAGGTCGCTGTCAGCGTCGGCGATCGCCTCGCGGGCGGCGGAGACGTCGACGCCGTCGGCCAGCATGCGGCGCGCTTCGGCCAGGTCTTCGGGGCGATCGACGCTGAGGGCGCCGGCGACGCGGCCGCCCTTCAGGTACCAGACCGAGAACTCGCCCCGCTCGCGGTCGCCCCGCCAGATCTCCTCGTCCCAGTCCCGGGCGGGGCCGACGTACTCGAGGCTGGCCCAGTCGGCGAGATCGCTGAAGAAATAGGGGACGACCTCGTAGTCGCGATCGTCGCCGAGCATGTTGCCCGCGACGTGGATGCCCTGCTGCATCGCCACATCCCAGTGCTCGACCCGGAGGCGACGGCCATGGATGACGCTGTCGTAGGAGCAGCAGTCGCCGGCGGCGTAGATGCCCGTAACGGAGCTCTGCAGCTTCGAGTCGCAGACGATGCCGTCGTCGACCGCGAGCCCGGCTCGCTCGGCAAGCATCGCGTCCGCCCGCACCCCGGCACCGACCACGACCATGTCGCACTCGATACTGAGCCCGCTCTTGGTAACCACCGCCGCGACCCGGCCGTCGCCCTCGAAGGCCTCGAGCTCCTCACCGCCGTGGAACTCGACGCCCCTGGCCTCGATCTTCTCCTGGAACCAGCGGCCGGCATCCTCGCCGAAGGTGCGCGAGAGCGCCACGTCCTCCATCGCCACGATCGAGCACTTTGTGCCCATGGCGGTCAGCGAGGCGGCCACCTCGGTGCCGATGTAGCTGCCGCCGATCAGGACCACGTGCTCGGCCGCCTCGGCCTCCTTGCGGATCGCGTCGGAGTTGCCGAAGGCGCGCAGGTAATGGATGCCCTCGTTCTCGGCGCCCTCGACGCGGAGGATGTTGACCATCGCCCCGGTGCCGATCAGCGCCTTGCCGAAGGTCACCTCCTCCCCGCCCTGGATCTTCACGCTGCGGGCCTCGGGGTCGAGCGACATCACGTTGCGGCCGGTGACCAGCTCGACCCCGTTCTCCTCGTACCAGGAGACCGGGTTGACGTAGGCGTCGGCGCGCTCGGCCTCGCCCCGCAGGTACTCCTTCGAGACCGGCGGCCGTTCGTAGGGCGGCTCCGGCTCGCGGCCGACCAGCAGGATCGAGCCCTCGGCACCGCGCTTGCGCAGCTCCGCCGCGCAGTGGGCGGAGGCCATGCCGCCGCCTATGAGCAGAAAGTCGACCTCGCGGTCAGGCACCGTCGCTGCCGTTGCCCTTCGGCCCGAAGAGGACCTTCAGGTCGTCCTCCTTGCCGGGGTCGAGGACCGCGAGGATCTCGTCGCCTTCCTCAAGCACGGTGTCGGCGGTCGGCACGAAGCCCTTGCCGGAGCGCAGGACCGAGATCAGCAGGCTGCCCTCCGGCATCTGCAGGTCGCCGACCCGGCGCCCGGTGACGCCGGAGTCGCTGCCGAGCAGCATCTCGATGATCTCCAGCTGCTCCTCCTGCAGGTCGAGCAGGTGGACCAGTCCGTACTCGGGCACCTCGTGCTCGAGCAGGCGCAGGATCAGGTCGGTGGCCGAGACCGAGGGCTTGACCCCGAGCAGGTCGAAGTGCTGGCGGTTGCGCGGGTTGTTGACGCGGGCGATGATCCGCTCGACCAGGTACTTCTCGCGCGCGACCTGGCAGATCAGCATGTTGTCCTCGTCGTCGCCGGTGACCGCGATCACCATGTCGGCGCGCTGGATCCCGGCCCGCTCCAGCACCCAGAGCTCGGAGGCGTCGCCGTAGGAGACGTTGTGCTCGAGCTCC